>Ga0182743_1000225_pt1 | contig 85231 bp, 83 predicted proteins | sample eDN3rd30CKraftOP_FD_128522 | JGI IMG/M metagenome (GOLD analysis project Ga0182743, IMG submission 128522) | Enriched Organic Plus compost microbial communities from Emeryville, California, USA - eDNA 3rd pass 30_C Kraft OP (version 2) (version 2) ... | reverse complement strand
GGCGGCCTGGCGCTCCTGCTTTCCCTTTGCATTGCCATCCCCCTCGGCGTCCTGAGCGCGTCGCGTCGCGGCACCCCGCTCGACAACACGCTCACGCTCGCCTCCTTCGCCGGCATATCGGTGCCCGTGTTCTGGTTGGCGCTGTTGCTGCAGCTGCTGTTTTCAGTTCAGCTCGGCTGGCTGCCTTCGGCCGGCTACCAGTCCATCGGCGACGGGTCGTTCCCCGATCGCGTCGCGCACATCCTCATGCCTGCCGCGGTGCTCTCGCTCGCCACCATCGCCTCATGGAGCCGGTTCATCCGCTCCGGCATGGTCGACGTCCTCAACCAGGACTACATCCGCACCGCCTACGCCAAGGGGCGCGGTGAACGCGGCGTCCTGCTGTTTCACGCGCTGCGCAACGCCATGATACCGGCCGTGACCGTCATCGCGGTGGATTTCGGCACCGTCATTTCCGGCGCCGTCATCACGGAAACCGTCTTTGCCTGGCCCGGGATCGGGCGCCTCTTCATGGAGAGCATGGACGGACGCGACTATCCGATGCTGATGGGCCTGATGATGATGGGCTCTGTCGGCATCATCCTTGCCAATATTATCGCCGACATTGCTTACGCGGCGCTGGACCCGCGGATTCGCTATGGCTGATCTCTCGCTTACCCCCGCAACCGTCGCGCCGCCCCAGAGTTACGGGCGGCGGGCCTTGCGCCGCTTCCTCAAGCACAAGCCGGCGGTGGCGGGGCTCGTGTTCCTGCTCGTCATGGGACTGATCGTGCTCATCGGGCCGTTCGTTTCGCCCTATGCATTCGATGCGCAGGATTTCACCCTCATCGGCTCTCCCGGCCCGATGACCTCGGCCCATTGGCTCGGTACCGACGAACTCGGGCGCGACGCCTTCACCCGGCTGATCCATGGTGGACGGATTTCGCTCGCCGTGGGTCTTGCCGGCGCCATCGTCTCGACGGTCCTCGGCACCCTGGTGGGCGCGCTGGCGGGCTTTTACCGGGGCTGGACCGACACGCTCCTGATGCGGTTCACCGACGTCATCCTCTGCATTCCCACGCTGCCGCTCGTGCTGCTCCTGTCCGGGCTCTTCCGCCCGAGCCCGCCGCTTCTCGTGGCAATCGTAGGCATTCTCATATGGATGGGCACTGCGCGTCTCGTGCGCTCGCAATTCCTCACCCTGCGCGAACGCGAATTCGTCGAGGCGGCGCGGGCGCTGGGAGCGGGCGGTGCCCGCCTAATGTTCCGGCACATCCTGCCCAACGCCATCGGCCCGATCACCGTCGCCGCCACCCTAGCGGTGGGCAGCGCCATCATGCTGGAATCGGCGCTCTCCTTCCTCGGCTTCGGCATCCAGCCGCCGGTGCCGACCTGGGGCAACCTGCTCAACAGCGCCAGTTCCTGGCTGTCGGTCGCGCCCTGGCTCGCCATTCCGCCGGGCCTGTGCATCCTGCTCACCGTGCTGTCGGTTAATTTCCTCGGCGACGGCTTGCGCGACGCCCTCGAGCCCAAGGACTGACCCGTGAGCGACCTCTCGCGCTATATAGTCGACCAGGGGCCCAAGCCGCTCGCGCGGGGCAGGGCCGTTGCCAGCACGGGAAATCCCGTCGTCACCGAGACCGTGATGAGCGTCCTCGCATCGGGCGGCAACGCGGCCGATGCCGCAATCGCTGGAGCGCTGGTGCAGGCGGCGGTCGAGCCGCACCTCACCAGCCATGCCGGGATGGTGTCCTGCCTCTATTTCGATGCCGGCACCAGGACATCCCACCAGTTGAACGCCCTCGGCACGCTGGCGCCCGACCTGCCGCCGTTTCGTCCCATCAACGGCGTCGGCGGATGGGCGCGCGAGGGTGCGCCGGGACCGCAGGCCGCCATCCCGGGCTTCATGCCGGGCCTCGGCGCCCTGCACGAGCGCTTCGGCAGCCGGCCCTGGGCCGAACTGTGCGCGCCCGCCGTCCATTGGGCCGAACAGGGCCATCCGGTCTCGTCGTTCGAATACGGCGTCAACGTCTTCGCCGCTCCGTTCATCAGCTATTTCGAATCCGGCAGAAGCGTTTTCATGCCGGAAGGCTACCTGACGCCCGTCGGCCAGGTCCTGCGCAATCCCGAACTCGCGCGCACCCTTCGCCTGCTGGCGGAAGAGGGGCCCGCCTATTTCACCACCGGTGGCTGGGCGAAGGCGTTCATCGCCGCCGGCAACGCCCTGGGCTGGCCGGTGCGCCAGGACCATATGACCGCCAATCCCCCCCGCTGGCAGGAGCCGCTGCGGTTCAACCATCGCGGGCACGAGATCGTCGCGCTTTCCCCGCCGGAGCGGCAGGGGGCCTATTGCGCCCTGGTCCTGGGCGTCATGGATGCGCTCGGCGTCACCGGAATGCAGCCGTTCGGCGCCGACCATGTCTTCTCCATGGCGCACGCCCTCCGTCTCGGAGACCAGGCCGCCGGCTTCCTCCACGATCCGCTCTACTTCGGCGCCGCGGCCGACGTGATGATGGATCCCGATTATCATCGTTCGCTGGCGCGCCTTATCGAGGCGGGGCGCTCGCGGGTCGACCTGACCGAGCACGTCCGCCTGACCCATGGCAACGCCGCCTTCCACGCGTCGGGCTGGAACAGCGCGCGCAGCAAGTCGCCGGTCGGCTCCTGCGAAATCTCCATTGTCGATGCGAACGGCAACTGGGTGCAGATGATGAACACCATCCAGTCCGGCGGCATTCCCGGCATGGCGGTGGATGGCGTCTTCATGATGGGCTCGCACGAGCAGAGTTCGATGAGCGCCCATTTCGCCAATTGGCGGGTACCGGGCGCGCGCATGCGCAACATCCTGGGGAATACCTTCGTCATGAAGGATGGCGCCCCCTGGCTGGCCCTCGGCACGCCGGGAAACGTCTACGCCACCGTCGCCCAGATGCTGGTCAATATCCTCGATTTCGGCATGACGCCGCAGGCCGCTTCCGACGCCCCGCGCATGCTTCCTATCGGCGACGACTACACACTCTCGATCGAGAGCCGCCTTGCTGCAGGGACCGTGCTGGACCTGACGGCTCTGGGCGTCTCGCTGGCGCCCATGCCTGGCTGGGACTGGAACCAGGGCTCGTTCCAGATGTGCTGGCGCGACGGCAGCGACCTTGTCGCCGGCGCCGACTTCCGCCGCACCGGACAGGCCGCCGCGATAGGGTGACGCGCGACCGCCCCTGACTGCCGCGATGCGGGCGCCAGGTGCGCTCGCACTTGCGCGCTAGTCGATCCGCAGTGTGGTTTGGGGGTCGAAGAGATGGACCTGGCCGGCCACCGGGCGGAGGACCAGACGATCACCCGGCCTGGCCGCGATGCGATGGTGGAAGAGGGCGATCAGCTCATTGCCACCAACCGAGAATGTGACCTGGGTGTCCGAACCCATTGGCTCGACCAGCGTCACGTCTGCGGCAAAGCCGCCACTTTCCGCGATCTCGAAATGTTCCGGCCGAATGCCCAGGATGACGGGCTTTCCGTCTTCGGCCTTCGGCCCGTCCGCAAGGGAGACGCTGTTGCCGGCCTGATCCACGAACGCGCCGGCACGGACCTTGCCGGGGATCAGGTTCATGGCGGGCGAACCGATGAACCCGGCCACGAACAGGTTGGCCGGACGATCGAAGAGTTCCAGCGGTGCGCCGATCTGTTCGACCTTGCCTGCGTTCATCACCACGATCTTGTCTGCCATGGTCATGGCCTCGACCTGGTCGTGCGTGACGTAGACGGTGGTGGTCTTGAGGCGCTGGTGGAGCCCCTTGATCTCGCCGCGCATGACGACGCGCAGCTTGGCGTCGAGGTTGGAGAGCGGTTCGTCAAAGAGGAAGACCTGCGGGTTGCGCACGATGGCGCGGCCCATGGCCACGCGCTGGCGCTGGCCGCCGGAAAGCTGGCCGGGACGGCGCTGCAGCAAGGGTTTGAGGCCAAGGATGTCGGCAGCCCAGTTCACGCGTTCCGCTATCTCGGCCTTGCTCGCACCGCGATGCTCGAGCGAGAAGCCCATGTTCTTTTCGACCGTCATGTGCGGGTAGAGCGCGTAGTTTTGGAACACCATGGCGATGTCCCGGTCCTTGGGTTCGAGGTCGTTGACGACACGGTCGCCGATTTCCAGTTCGCCGGAGGTGATGGGTTCAAGCCCCGCGATCATGCGCAGAAGCGTGGACTTGCCGCAGCCGGAGGGACCGACCAGCACCACGAACTCGCCCTCGGCGATGTCGAGGTCGACGCCATGGATGACATGGGCGTTGCCGTAGCTCTTCTTGATGTTGCGAAGGGTAACGGGGGCCATGGGCTAACCTTTAAGACCAGTGTGCGCGAGGCCTTCGATGAACTGACGCTGCGCGAAGATGAACACGATGAGAACCGGGATGGCGGTGAGGGTCGCCGCGGCGAGCTGGATGTTCCACATCGGGCCCTGGTAGACGTCGACATACTGGGTCAGCGCCTGCGGGAGCGTGAAACGCTCGGGGCTCGTCAGAAACACGATGGGCTCGAGATAGAGGTTCCAGGAGTGGAGGAAGGTGAAGATTGCCACCGCCGCCAGGGCCGGGCGGGCGAGGGGCAGGGCGATGGTCCAGAAGATTTTGAACCGCCCCAGGCCATCGACGCGCGCGGCCTCCTCCAGCTCGCCGGGCAGCGAGATGAAGAACTGGCGCATGACGAAGGTAGCAAAGACGCTCGGCGCGCCGAAGATCGGCACGAGGATCAGCGGCCAGTGCGTGTTGATCATCCCCCACTTGAGGAACATCTGGAACAGCGGAACGATCGTGACTTCCGAGGGGATGAGCAGTCCCAGCAGGACCACCATGAAGATAAGGTTGGCGCCGGGGAACTTGATGCGCGCAAAGGCGTAGCCGGCCATCGAGGACACGATCATCGTGCCGATGGTGACGATCGCCGCGATATAGGCCGAGTTCCAGTATTGCTGCGCGAAGGGCTGCAGCTTGAAGACCTGAGCATAGGTCGAAAAATCGTAGGAGCGCGGGATGAGGTCCGGCGGGAAGGCGAAGATCTGGTCGATGGGCTTAACCGAAGAGGTCACCATCCACCAGGTCGGAAAGACGAAGGGAATGGCGAGCACGCAGAGCAGCCCGTAGATCGCGACCTTTGCGCGGGGCGAAAACTCAGTTTTCATAGAACACGATCCTCCGGCGCATCTGCCACTGGGCGAAGGTGAGGATGGCGACGATCACGAACAGCAGGATCGAGATGGTGGCGCCATAGCCGAAGCGGTGGAACTGGAAGGCCTGCTGGTAGAGGTAATAGACGAGAACGGTCGTCGACATGCCCGGGCCACCCTGGGTCAGCACGGCGATCTGGGCGAAGACCTGGAGCGAGCCGACGATGGTGATGATCGAGGTCAGCATGATCGTCGGGCTGATGAGCGGCAGCGTGATGCGGCGGAACTGCTTGAAGCGCGAGGCACCATCGACGCGCGCGGCCTCGTAGAGCTCCTTGGGCACGCCCTGGAGGGCGGCAAGGAACAGCACCATGTTGAGGCCGACGTTCTTGAACACCTGCACGACGATGACCGAGATCATCGCGGTGGTCGGGTGGCGCAGCCAGTTGGGACCCTCGATCCCGACCATGCCGAGCAACCCGTTGATGCCGCCATTGGCCTGCAGCAGAAAGCTCCAGACGATGGTCCAGGCGACGAGCGAGACGACGACGGGAGAGAAATAGAGCGTACGGAAGACCACGATGCCCTTGAGCTTCTGGTTGACCAGAACGGCCAGCAGCAGCGCCAGGCTCATGTTGAGGATGACCAAGCCCACCGAGAAGATCGCGGTCGCGCCAAGCACTTCGGGGATCGCCGGGTCGGCGAGCAGCTTGCGGTAATTGGCGTCGCCCTGGAACTTGAAGGTGCCCGCGAGCACGTTCCATTCGTGGAGCGAATACCAGAAGACGAGGCCCAGCGGGATCAGGACGAAGACGATGATGCCGATGAGCTGGGGCGCGATGAAGAGATAACCGGCGAGGCCGTCGCGGCGCTCGATGGTCCAGAAGGGGCGCTTGCGCGCCCGATCCGGTGTCTGTTGCGTGGCGACGGCCATTGGTTCGGTCCTTACTGGGCCAGCAGAGGCTGGATGCGGTCGCAGACCGACTTCAGCACGGCCGGTACGTCGGCGTCGGCCACCCACAGAGCGTCGAGCGCGGCGCGGGCGGTCTGCTGGATTTCGGCGAACCCGGCATGGCCCGGCTTCACGACGCCGGTGGAGATGCCCTTGACCACGACGGCCTCGATCTGCTCGGGCGTGAGCAGCGGATTGGCCTTGCCGAGCACTTCCGCGTTCAGCAGCGAAGCGCGTGCCGGCGGGAAGAACTGGGCGAGCTTGGCGCTGTTCTCGGGATTGGTGAAGAAGGCGAGGAAATCGGCGGCTTCCTTCGGGTTCTTGCTGTTCGCAAAGACGCCGATACCGGCCTGGCCGATCACCGCATACTCACCGGCAGGGCCGGCGGGGAGCGGGACCAGATCCCAGGAGAACGGGTTCTCCTTGGGCAGCAGCGAAGCGCGGCTGATCTGGGTGATGGTCATGGCGGCGTCGCCGGCGAAGAAGTCGGCGCTGACGCCCGGGCCGGGAATGGCCTTCTGCTTGAAGATGGCGTCGTGGATGAAGGTCATCGCGTCGACCATCGGCTGCTCGGTCATCGTGCAGGTCTTGCCGTCCGCGCTCCAGGGCGAGGCGCCCCAGCCGTTCCAGATGGAAGCCAGGTTGTCCCAGACCTTGTAGTCGAAGTCGCGGACGATGAGGCCCTGCTTGCCCGAGGCGGCGACTGCCGCGTTGACGGCCATGGCGTTCTGCCAGTTCCACTCCCCGGCAGCGATCATCTCGGCCGGCGTCTTCTGGCCGGCGGCCTTGATGACGTCGTTGTTGACGAACATGCCGAACGGCGAGGTCGAGAACGGATAGGCGTAGATCTCGCCATCCGTGCTCCAGAGCTTAAGCGAGCTCTGGGTCACGTCGGCGAGGTCGTAGCCCTCGGTGGCCTCGAACGTGGCCTTGAGCGGCGAGAGCGCGCCCGAGTTCACGAAGTCACCGGCCGTGGTCTCGAGGATCCAGGCGAGATCGGGAGCGTTGCCGCCAGCGATCTGGGTGGTGAGCGTGGTGGTGTAGCCGTCGAAGGGCAGGGAATCGAAGGTCACCGTGACGTTGGGGTGGTTGGCCTTGTAGGCGTCCGCAATCTCGTTGAAGAGCTTGAGATGGGCCTCGTTGGCGGTCCACAGCGTCATGCGCAGGTTGACCGCATCCTGGGCGAACACGCTCGTCGCCAGCAGCGGGAGTGCGATGCCGGCAAGCGCGGCAGCCCTCCGAATCGATAAAATTTGACTCATTTTTTGACGTTCCTCCTTTTGGTTTTTAGTAGCCCCGCACATCCGGCCAGCGAATCTCGACACCCTCGTGGTAGAGGCGCGCCTGGAAGTCGCCGAGCAGGCCATCGTCGGCCTGGACTGAGTGCGGAGTGAGACGGTTCTCGAGGCAATGCGCGGCCAGGAGGCCGGCGACCTCGCCCACGTTCCATTCGACCGGATGCAGGCGGTAGCTGCCATTGGTGATGTGCGTGGTGCCGATGTTCTTGCCGGCGGGCAGCAGGTTCTTCATGCGCCGCGGGAGCAGGGCTCCCAGCGGGATTTCGAACGGGCACGAGCCGACGTCGACATAGTTGTCGCCACCCGTCGAGGGATGCAGGTCGATGCGGTACATGCCCACCCCGATCGAGTCGCGGTAGTTGACCGCGCCGCGATCGCCGCGGACGGCGAGCGAGAGGTCCTGCTCGACGACCGTGGTCACCGCGCGGATGCGGCGGCTTTCGCGGATATAGGGCGCCATGGCCAGGCCGTGGTTGGTGCCGGTGACATCGCCGCGCAGGCGCAGGCCGGGGAAGCCGACGCCGCCATCGGTGCGCGGCGCCTCGGTCTGCATCCAGTAGAACACCGAGTAGGAAAGATCGGCCGCAGCCTTGATGCGCCTGGCGTATTCGTCTTCTGACACATCGATGATCGGCGCCTCGAAATAGTCGATCATCGGCCAGTTGACGAGGCAGATGTCGGACTCATACGCGCCGGGCAGGAAATTGCGGCGCGCGGCGATGCGGCGGAAGGTCCACAGGTTCCCGTCGCCGGGGTTGCGGCGCTGGTCGGCGTCGACGGAGAGCGGATCGTCGTCCGGATTGGGCGTGAACGAGCGCGTGACGATTTCGAGCGTGCGCGGATGGGGCGAATTCCAGCCGAGCAGCGGGCCGCCCCAGAAGGCGGGCTGGTATTCGCGCCAGAAGTCGTAATTGTCCGGCTTGTCGATGACGTGGTTGCCATCGACATGGTCGACCGCAAAGCAGATCGAAACCGCCTGCTGGTTCTCCGGCTGCGCTTCGCTCGGCGCGCTGGGCTCGCCCGTTTCGGCCTGGGATTCGAAGCCCTTCACATATTCGGTGCCGGTCATCGGCAGCAGGTCGCCGAGTTCGGTGGCATCGATGATGTAGGGCGCGGTGGCCACGACCTTGTCGCCGCTGTCGCGATGCCTGAGCGTAACGGAGCGGACGGTGTCGCCATCGACTTCGGCGCTGACCGGCTTATAGGGCTGGAGCACCGCGAGGCGGCCGCCGGCACGATAGGGCAGGAGCATGGCTTCGAGCACCGCGAGGCCCACGCGCGGCTCGTGGCAGAGGCGCGAGACATGGCCGGCGCCGGGGTTGAGGTCGCCCCAGGCGCGCGAGCGCTCGGTCAGCGGGTAGTGGTCGCGGTAGTACTGGCGGATGCCGTTGCGCAGCGCGCGATAGCTGCGCGTCACGCCGAACTGCTCGACCCAGGAGTGCTCGTCAGGTGGCACGGCCTGGCTGGTGAGCTGGCCGCCGATCCAGTCGAACTCCTCCGTCATGATGACGGTGCGGCCGTTGCGCAGAGCTGCCAGGGCCGCCGCAATGCCGCCCAGTCCACCGCCCACGATCAGGATGTCTGCAGAATATTCTTTCACTTAACGCTTCCGGTTAGAGGGGGCGCCGAGGGTTTGGCCCTCGACCGTTTCGCAGGGCAGGAGCACTTGCCCGCCCGCGCCGTTGTTCTCGATCCGCTCGACAAGCATCGCGGTGGCGCGGCGCGCCATCTCCTCGCGGGGGACCGAAAAGGTGGTGAACTGCGTGCCGGTCTGCGCCGGCCGGATATGGCTGCCGAGCACGACGATCGAGAGGTCGTCCGGAACCGACAGGTTCTGCGAGCGGGCGGCGGCGTCCACCACCACGGCATCGGCAAGTTCTGTGAAGAAGGCCACGGTGGCGCCGCTCTCGCGGATGCGGGCCAGCACCTCGGCGGCAGGTCCGCCCACGGTCGGAATATGCAGCACCAGATCGGCGCCGGGCAGGGCGTCGTTGAACCCGCGCCAGCGGTCGATGGAGGATTCCGGGCCCTTGGACGGGCCGACATAGGCGATGCGGCTGTGCCCCTTCGTGCGGGCAAGTTCGACGAGCCGCGCGGTGGCCGAGGCGTAGTCCGCCCCGACATAGGGCACCGGCCCGCCCGCATCCTCGCGTCGGCCGACGGCCACGAAAGGATAGTCGCCCTTCACGAGCTGCTTGAGCTCGGCCCGGTCGAAATCGCGGCCGAGGATCACGCAGCCGTCCGCCAGGCGCAGCCGGTTGTTTTCGTCGAAGATCTTGCGCTTCTTGCTGGCCCCGGCGCCCGTCAGCAACAGCAGGTCGTACCGCGACTGCTGCGCGGTCTCCTCGATGCCGAGGAGGAACGGCAGGAAAAAGTCGGCCTGAGCGCTGGGGAAGGCCGGCTCGTAGGTGAAGACGCCCAGGATGCGGTTGAGGCCCTTGGCCATGCGCCGCGCGATGGGGTCGGCGACGTATCCGGTTTCCTTGATGGCCTTTTGCACCCGCTCGCGGGTTTCCTCGGGGATGCGGCCCTCTGCGGCCTTGGCGTCATTGAGGACGAGCGACACGGTGGCCTGGCTCACGCCCGCCAGCCGCGCGATGTCGCGCTGCGTCAATCGCCCTGCCTTGACCACCGGAAATCTCCTCCTTGACTGCTAATGCGTATTAGCAGCTAATGCGTATTAGCAACATTGCGGGACATGAGTCAACAGCGGGTCGGCATGCAATTCGGGGATTGGTTTCGAGCAGCGGGGAAGCGCTCGCTGGTGGTGTTCGGGGATTCCATCACCGTGGGCGTGGGTGCCACCGTGCCGGAAAGGAGCTGGGCAGGGCTTGTCGCTGCCGGGTTGGCCGTCAGGGAGTTGCGGAACGCCGGTATCTCCGGTTCCACGCTCCAGAGCTCTCCCATGGCCGACGGGCTGCCCCGACCGGGCAACGGCTTCTCGCGCTATGGCGCCGCGTTGATCGAAGCGCGCGCCGACTCCATCGTGATCCTCTATGGCTACAACGACGCGCGATACACGGCGGCGCCCGATGCCTTCAACGTCGAGGCCTTCAGCCGCCAATACCACGAGATGGTCGCGGCGCTGCTGGAGGCGGGCTACGTCCCCGGCGACATCTGCGTTGGCAGCCCGCCCTTCATCCCGACCATGGGCCTTAACCACGGCAGCCCCGGCTTCACGGGCCAAAGCCGGGCCGGTTTCAAAGAGTATGTACACGCGGTCGAAGCATTGGCCTGCGAGTTCCGATGCTTCTACGCTCCGGTCTACGAACGGATGGCAGCCCATCGCGACGGCACGCTAGCCTCACCCGACATCACCCACCCCAACGATCTCGGCCACGAGGTCATCGCCCGGAGCGTGCTGGAGGCAACCGTTGGCGTTTCGCCAGACTGACGCGCTTCCTGGTGGTCGGTCGCGAGGCGTCCGACGGCCAGCGCCAGTTCAGGTTTTCCCGCCACGGCCGCCAGCTTCTGCGCCGCGCGTGCGCTCGGTGCCTCACGAGTATGGAACTTAGCGCGGGTGGACTTCCCTGCGTTCGTCGCTGGCACGATAGACGGCGTCGATGATGCTCACGACATGGCGGGCATATTGGCCATTGACGGGCACGGGGGCTTCGCCGCGGATGGCGGCGAGCAGGGCCTGCCACTCACGGATAATGGCGCGATGGGTCCAGTCGGGCTCGATGGAATCGGGGACGGGCACCCACTTTCCGCCCTTGCTCAGCGCAATGCCGCTGTCGAAGTCGAGCCGCAGGGCGCCGTTCTCGCATTGGAGTTCCATGGAATAGTCGAATACGCCTTCGCGATAGCCGACGCTGCGCACCTGTCCGATGCCGCCGTCGGCGAAGCGCAGGCCGATCAGGGCGGTGTCGTCGGCTTCCTGGTCATGGAAGAAGGTTCCGGCGAGGGCGTTGACGCCGACGACGTCGCTTCCCATCAGCCAGACTAGACGGTCGAGCGAATGAATGCCGGCGGTCATGAGCATGCCGCCGCCGTTGGCCTTGCTCAGGTGCCAGGGGCGGCGATTGCTTTCCATCCAGAACTTGACCATGGCGCTCGAACCGACCAGCGGTTTGCCGATGGCGCCCGAGGCGATGATTTCCTTGGCCTTGAGGCACGGCAGGGCGAAATGCATGACGTGGCCGACCATCAGGTGCACGCCGGCCCTGGCAACCGCCGCGTTGATGTCGTCGCACTCGGCCAGCGATGGCGCCATGGGTTTTTCGAGCAGGATGTGCTTGCCCGCTTCGGCTGCGCCGATGGCAACGTCGCGGTGCAGGTGGTGCGGCGTGGCGATGACGACGGCATCGACCCTCGGATCAGCCAGCAATTCGCGCCAGTTCACGTAGACCCTGCCGCCATGCTCGGCGGCGAACGCGGCCGCCGCCTCGGCATCCTCGCGGCAGACGGCAACGATCTCCAGGCCCTCGACCTGTGCGATCGCCCTTGCATGCACCGCGCCGAAATGGCCTGCGCCGATAATTCCAATGCCAGTCATAGTCCTGCCTTTTCATATGCGGAATCGATGAGCTGCATGGCAGCCAGATAGTCATCGAGAGAAATTGCCGGGTCGCGTCCCTCGGACAGCCGCCGCAGGGTATCTGCGGTGAAGAGCCGGTAGCGGGTGGAGGTGTGCTCAGGAGTCAGAACGCGGCGCTCGCCATCATCCAGGGTGGCACAGAACGCAGAATCGCCGCGATCCACGAGCGTGGCATTGGCGCTGACCAGCCGCCACTCGAAATCGCCGCCCGGAGCCATCGAGGCGTAGGTGTAGCCGGCCTCGACCGTGAAGAGAGTGCCCGCCGCGTCGGTAAGAACGACGAGCGAGTGGTCTTCGACGCGCTCCGCTGCGTGAATGAGCTTGCCGATGGTGCTCGAAACGATCGTCAGCGGCCCATCGGCGAGGGACAGGGCGGCGTCGATGCCGTGGATGCCCAGATTACGCAGCGCGCCGCCACCGCCAATTGACGGATCCAGCAGCCAGCCGACCGCATCGTCGCGATAGCGCTGCGGCGGGCCGTTGACGAGGCGGAAGGAGGCATGCGCGAGCTTGCCGCTGCGTCCGGCCTGCCTGAGGCGTGCGAATTCGGCTACCGCCGGGCCAAACCGGTTGGGCAGTGGGACGCCGACGAAGGCGCCCCTGGAGCGGGCCAGTTCCGCAAGCGGCGCCAGTATCTTCGTGGAAGGGGCGGCAGGCTTCTCGAGGATCATGGGAGTGCCGGCCTCGATCACGCGCCGCGCCAAACCTGGCACGGTGTCGGGATGGCCCATCAGCACGACGAGGTCGGCGTCCGCAATCGCCGCGTCGAAATCCCCTTCTGCGACGAGGCCGAAGCGTTCCGCGAACTCTCGGCCATGCGCGGCATCGAGGTCCCATGCTCGAATGTCGTCAGCACCCGCGTGCCGGGCTGCGTCCAGGTGCATCTGCGCGTGCCAGTGGCTGGTTCCGGCCAGCAAAATCCTCATGATCACCTCGTTGTCCGATATTGACTTGCAGGATATCCCATATGTTGTTATACGACAAGCATTGACCCCGGTGAGATTGCGCGGCCCATTATCCCGCCGACGCATCAAACAGGAGCAAGAATGGCACGAGCGACTTCAATCAGGCCGTTGGCCCGTCCGCCTCTGCTGCACGTCACAGTGCAGGAGACGCTCAAGGGCTATATCGAAGCCAACAAGCTCAAAGCAGGCGATCCGTTGCCGCCCGAGGCCACGCTCGCCCAGCAACTGGGGGTGGGACGCAACTCTGTCCGAGAGGCGATCAAATCGCTGGAATCTTTGGGCATCCTGGAAACCCGGCGCGGCATCGGTGTCTTCGTCAAAGAGTTTTCGTTCCAGCCGCTGCTCGACAACCTGGCCTATGGGTTGCGGGACTCGCTGCGCGAGGTCGAGGAACTGCGCGAGATCAGGCGCGTGCTCGAAACCGGGCTCATCGACAAGACCATCGCGATGATCGGCGAGGATGACATTTCCGAACTCCGTGCCGTCACGGAGCGCATGCGGGAGCGGGCGGAGCGCAACGAGAGTTTTGCTGCCGAGGATCAGCTGTTCCACCAGTTGCTGTTCCGCTGCCAGAACAACCTGATGCTCAGCTCGCTGATCGACATCTTCTGGGTGGCCTTCAACAAGGCCTCCAACTTCAACAATCTAGAAAACCCGACGCCACTCGATACGTGGCGCGATCACCATGAAATCGTTGAAGCCATCGCCAAGAAGGACGTGGAGCAGGCCCGTAGCCGGCTCGACGACCATTATAGCGGCATTCAGCAGGTGATCGCGCGCAACCGGGTGGCTGCGGACTAAAAGCTACCAAGGGAGGTACATACCATGCGACTGAAAGCGACTGCCCATGTCCTGGCCATTGCAGGTCTTCTGCTGGGGGGCACGGCCTTAACGATTCCTGCCTTCGCGCAGGAAAAGACCATCACCGGCGGCTTTGACGTCGGCCCGGGTGGCTTCCCCAAGAACTTCAATCCGCTGGCTGCGACGGGCGGTTTCACCTGGCTCAAGACCTATTTCGAGCCGCTGGTGATCTACAATGCCGACCTGTCTGCCCTCGAAGGCGACCTCGCCACCGAATACACGGTCAGCGACGACCAGTTGACCTATACGTTCAAGCTGGCCGAAGAGACCTGGCACGACGGTCAGCCCTTTACGTCCAAGGACGTCAAGTTCACCATCGAGCTGGCGAGCAACCCGGCTTCGGGCAGCGTCTTCGCGGGCCGCCTCAAGGCGATCTCGAGCGTGGAGGCTCCCGATGACCGCACCGTGGTGCTCAAACTGAGCAAGGCCGACGGCGGACTGCTCTCGATCCTCGCCCAGCTCATGATCCTGCCCGAGCATGCCCTCGGTTCGATGGCTCCGGAAAGCCTGGCGACGAGCACCTGGTGGTCCACCACCCCGATCGGGACAGGTCCCTTCAAGTTCACCAAATACGTGACCGACCAGTATGTCGAACTGGCAGCCGATGACGACTATCGCCTGGGGCGCCCGAAAGTCGACCACCTCATCAACCGCTACTTCGAGAACGCGGCGGCAGCCGTGGCCGCGCTGCGGGCAGGGGAGATCCAGTTCACCTATGTCGAGCCCGACGATGCCAAGACCTTCGACGGCAACGCCGACTTCCGCGTGATCGAGGGGGACTCCTTCGTTGTCAACTACATCGGGTTCAATCAGAAGGTCGATCTGTGGAAGGACGAACGCGTCCGCCAGGCCGTCATGTACGCCATTGACCGCAACGCGATCATCGAGAGCCTTTACGGTGGTGCCGCCAAGGCAGCCCAGTGCGGCTACGTCGCGCCGCACCTGGTGCCGCAGGGCCTCAATGACTACGCCTACGACCCCGAAAAGGCCAAGGCGCTGCTCGCTGAAGCCGGCTGGGACAAGATCAACGGCGACAAGCCGATCACCTGGCTGACCTATTACGGCACCCCGCTGGCCGCCAACGTCATGGCCGCGATCCAGGCCATGCTGGCACAGGTCGGTATCAATGTCGTGCCGCGCGTGGTCGACGTGCCGACCTATAACGGCATCGTCTACCAGGACACCAACCCGGACTGGAACGAGTTCCCGTTGATCTATGCGGGTCTCCAGAACGGCCCGAACCCGGCAGGGATCAATGCCGGCCTCAACAAATCGCAACTGCCCCCGAACGGCGCCAACATCATGCGCATCGAGTTCGACGACCTCAGCGCCGCCTTCGACGCCGCGCTCGGTGAGACGGACGCGACGCAGGTCGACGCCAAGTGGCAGGATGTCTGCCGCGTGATGAACAAGGACCTGCCATGGGCAACCATGTGGGTCGCCAACCGCTACGGCGTGGCCTCCAACAACCTGGTCGATTTCGTCTGGACCCCGGCGCCTGCCGGTGGCCCCTACGCCGACCATCCCGAGCGCTGGGATATCAAGTAACCCCGGCATTTGTCCTGAAACCGGCGACGCGGGAGGCTTCCGTGTCGCCGGTCACCCGGCGCCGCCCGGCCGTTGGCCAGGGCTAGCTGCCATGTTTCGGAAACGGCCATGTTGACATACCTGCTTCGCCGCGTCGGCATTGGCCTGCTGATGCTTGTTGCCCTCACGGTACTGGTTTTCATCCTGCTGCGCCTGGCGCCGGGTGATCCGGTCACCGCCTACATCAATCCGTCCGTGCCGATGTCGCCCGAAGCCATAGAGGCCCTGCGGGTACGTCTCGGCCTCGACCAGCCGCTGCCCGTGCAGTATTTCGCCTGGCTGAGCGCTGCCGTCACCGGGGACTTTGGCTACTCGATCCAGCGCGGCGGCGCTGCCGTGCTGCCTCTGGTCTTCGACCGCATCGGGCCGACCCTGCTGTTGATGGCCGCGGGCTTGACCATCGCGATCATCGTCGGGGTCGCTACCGGCATCATCAGCGCCGTGCGCCGCAACTCGGCGACCGATGTCGGCCTGTCGGTCGTCGCCTCGCTCGGCATTTCCAGCCCGGCATTCCTGACCGCGCTGCTCGGGCTCTATTTCTTCGCCGTCCAACTCCGAATTGCCCCATCCGGCGGGATGCTCACGCCCGGCGCGCCTTTCTCCATCGGCGACCTGCTGGCACACCTCATCCTCCCGGCCAGCCTTCTCGCCATCGGCCACGCTGCCCTCATCATGCGCTACATGCGTTCCTCGCTCCTCGAGGTCCTCAACCAGGATTACGTGCGCACGGCGCGCGCCAAGGGCGTCAAGGAGTTCTGGGTCATCGTCAAGCACGCCACGCGCAACGCACTTCTGCCGGTGATCACCCTCATCGGCTCGACGATCGGCGTGGCCATCGGCGGCGCGATCTTCCTCGAAAGCGTCTTCAACTGGCCTGGCATGGGCCTGCTGCTGGTCAACGCCGTCAATGCCCGCGACTACCCGGTCATCATGTGCGCCACCCTGGTCATCGGCGCCTGCGTGATCCTGGTGAATCTCCTGACCGACATTACTTACGCCGCGGTCGATCCGCGCATTCAGGTGAGTTGAATGAGCGCGATCACGCAAACTACGAGCGCACCGCGCGCCACCGGCCCGCTCCGTCGTGCGTTGGGACGTTTCTTCACCAACCGCGCCGCGATGATCGGCCTGCTCATTTTCGTGCCGATCCTCGTTGCGGTGCTGACCTATCAATGGTGGTGGCCGCTCGGGCCCAACGCCATCGATCTCACGGCGCTCAACAAGGGTCCCTCGAGCAAGCATTGGCTTGGAAGTGACGGGGTTGGACGCGACGTATTTGCGCGCCTGCTGCAGGGCGGTCGCACGTCACTGCTGGTCGCGACAACCTCGGTGGTGATCTCGACCGTCATCGGCTTCCTCGTCGGCGCCTTCGCCGCGTTCGGCGGACGGTTTGCCGATGGCACCTCGATGCGCCTTGTCGACCTCGCTATGACGCTGCCGCCGATCATCTTTCTGCTGGTGCTGGCCTCGATCGCCGGCACGGGCATCGCGCCGACGATCTTCGTGATTTCGCTGCTCTCCTGGCCGGTTCTCGCCCGCATGGTTCGCGCCCGTCTGCTCGAACTGCGCGAACGCGATTTCGTCGTTGCCGCGCGGGGCATGGGCGCCGGCGTGCCGCATCTGCTCTTCCGCCATGGCCTGCCCAACTGCATCGACATCATCGTCGTCTATGCGACCCTGCAGATCGCCAACGCCATCCTGCTCGAAGCGGGCCTTTCTTTCCTCGGTCTCGGCATCGCGCCGCCGGAAGCGAGCTGGGGCAACATGCTCAACCTGGCCCGCTCCACCATCGTCCTCGAGCAATACCCCTGGCAGTGGATGTTCGCGGGTGGGGCGCTGGTCCTCACGGTTCTCGCCATCAATTTCATCGGTGACGGTCTGCGCGACGCGTTCGATCCCCGATCCGACCTCAACTAAGAGAAAGTCTTGCACAAATGCCTCTCTATACCGGCGTCGTTCCTCCTGTGGTTACCCCGCTCAACCCGGACTTCACGGTCGATTACGATTCGTTCACGCGCGTGCTCGAGCACCTGATTGCGGGCGGCGTGCATGGCCTGTTTGTTCTCGGCTCGACCAGCGAGGTAGTTTTCCACGACGCGGAGACCCGCAAGGCCATCACCGAGCATGCGATCAAGGTCGCCAATGGACGGGTGCCGGTTCTGGTCGGCACGATCGACCCGACCACTGACCGCGTCATCAAGCACGTCAAGATCGCCGAGGCTGCCGGCGCCGACGCGGTGGTGGTAACCGCGCCGTTCTACACCCGCACCAACCAGGCCGAGACGATCGACCACTTCCGCTATATCAAGGATGCGACGAGCCTGCCGATCATCGCCTATGACATCCCGGTCTGCGTCAACATCAAGATCGAGCGCAAGACGACTGTGACGCTGGCCAGGGAAGGCACCATTGCCGGCCTCAAGGACTCGAGCGGCGACGACGGCAACCTGCGCTACGTGCTGGCGGACATGAAGGACCACGACAGCTTCTTCGGCATGACCGGCTCGGAGATCGTGGTGGACAGCTGCCTCGCCATGGGTGCGCAGGGCGTCGTGCCCGGCCTCGCCAATGTCGACCCGGCCGGTTACGTCAAGCTCTGGAACCTCATGCAGGCTGGCGATCATGCCGGTGCCCGCGCCGAGCAGGAGCGCCTTTGCAAGCTGTTCGAGATCGTCTGGATTTCGACTGGCCGCACGAGTTCCGGTTCGGCCGGCGTTGGCGCTTTCAAGACCGCCATGCGTCGCCTCGGCATCATCGCCAGCAACACCATGGCGCGCCCGCAGCGTGCGCTCAACGACGAAGAGGCGGCCAGGATCGAGGCGATCCTGAAGTCCACCGGGTTGCTCGACTGATGAGCGACCCGATCCTGAACATCTCCGGCCTGCAAGCGGTTTTCAGAATCGCCGGCAAAGACGTGCCGGCGGTTGAGGACCTCGACCTGATGATCGCGGCCGGCGAAACCGTCGCGCTTGTCGGAGAGTCAGGATCGGGCAAGTCGGTCACCAGCCTCGCCATCATGGGGCTTCTGCCCAAGAATGTCGGGCGCATTGGGGCCGGCACCATCTCCTTGCGCCGCAAGTCGGGGGAGGTGGCCACGCTCAATGCGCTCGACCACGAGCACCTGCGCCAGATCCGGGGCAACGACATCGGCATGGTGTTTCAGGAACCCATGACCAGCCTCAATCCGGTCTATACGGTCGGCGAACAGATCGCCGAGCCCATCCGCATCCATCTGGGCAAGTCCCACAAGGAAGCGGCGGCGGAGGCCGTCAAGCTGCTGGCAGGTGTCGGCATTCCCGATCCGGCCCGCCGAGCTACCCAGTATCCCCATGAGTTGTCGGGCGGCATGCGCCAGCGCGCCACGATCGCAATGGCGCTGGCCTGCAACCCGCAACTGCTCATCGCCGACGAGCCGACGACGGCCCTCGACGTGACGATCCAGGCGCAAATCCTGGAGCTTCTCCAGCAGCTCCAGCGCGAGCGCGGCATGGCGATCCTTTTCGTCACCCACAACCTGGGCGTGGTGGCGGAAATCGCCGACCGCGTGGCGGTCATGTATGCGGGGAGGGTGGTCGAGACCGGGCCGGTGGCGGAAGTGTTCGCCCATCCGCGTCACCCCTATACCAAGGGCCTGCTGCGTTCGGTGCCGCGGCTGGGCGAGGCAGTCAGGCTCAAGGAAGCGGGCACGCCACTACCGACCATCGCGGGCTCCGTGCCGTCGCTCTCCAATCGGCCCAAGGGCTGCGCCTTCGCCAACCGGTGCGAATACGCCATCGACGCCTGCAGGACCGAAATACCCCCGCTTTTCGACGTCGGTCCCAATCGCGCCGCACGCTGCATCCGCTGGCAGGAGGTTTGACCGTGAGCGCTCCCTATCTTTCCGTCCGCAACCTTTCCAAGCACTTCAAGGCCGCCGCGTTCTCGAATGGTCCCGACGTCAAGGCTCTGCAGGACATCTCGTTCGACATTCCGCGCGGGCAGGTGGTTGGGCTGGTCGGCGAATCCGGTTCAGGCAAGACCACCATTGGTCGCTCGGTGCTGCGCCTGATCGAGCCGACAGGCGGCGAAGTTTTCGTCGACGGAACCGACATCACCAAACTCTCGAACGCCCAGATGCGCAAGCAGCGGCGCAAGATGCAATACGTCTTCCAGGACCCGTTCGCGTCCCTGTCGCCGCGCATGACCGTGGGGCAGATTCTCACCGAGGGCCTGCAGATCCAGGGCATCGGCACCAAGAGCGAGCGCCGGGCGCGCGCCGAGAAAGCGCTCGTCGCAGTGGACCTGCCGGCCGATGCCTTCGTTCGGTATGCCTATGAGTTCTCCGGCGGCCAGCGCCAGCGTATCGGCATAGCTCGCGCACTGGTCCTCGAACCCGAATTCATCGTTGCCGATGAGCCGGTTTCGGCACTTGACGTTTCCATCCAGGCCCAGGTCATCAACCTCATGCGCGAACTTCAGGTTCGGCTGGGGCTGACCATGCTCTTCATCTCGCATGACCTGGCCGTCGTCGAATATATCTGCGACACGGTGATAGTGCTCTATCTGGGGCGCATCATGGAAGTGGCGCCCGCTGCCGAGCTTTATGCCAACCCCACTCACCCCTATACGCGTGCGCTGCTCTCGGCCATTCCCTCGCCCGACCCCGAAAAGCGGCAGCAGCGACAGGTATTGAAGGGCGATATTCCCAGTCCAGCCAACCCGCCATCGGGCTGCGTGTTCCGCACGCGCTGTCCTTACGCGGTCGAAGCCTGCGCTGCCGCCGTGCCCGAACTGCGCGAGACGGCTCCCGGCCATCTACGCGCGTGCATTCGTGACGATATTCTCTAGGGCCTCCTAATCATGACTTCCAAAGCGTCCCTGCTTGCCTCCCTCGAGGGCGGCCTCATCGTGTCCTGCCAGCCGGTCGACGACGGCCCCATGGATAGCGTCGAGATCGTGGTGGCGATGGCGCTGGCCGCGCGCGATGGCGGGGCGCGGGCGCTGCGCGTGGAAGGCGCGGCGAAGGTCGCGGCGGTGGTCAAGGCCTGCGATCTTCCGGTCGTCGCCATCATCAAGCGCGACTTCGACGACAGCCCGGTGCGCATTACGCCATTGCTGGAGGATGTCGCGGCGCTGGCCGATGCAGGGGCGGCGATCATAGCCGTCGACGGCACCGACCGGGAGCGGCCTGTGCCGGTGGCGACCTTGCTTGGAGCCATCCACGCACGCGGCTGCCTGGCGATGGCCGACCTCTCCAACATCGAGGAGGCCAAGGCCGCCAAGGCCATGGGTTTCGATGTCCTCGGCACCACGATGTCCGGCTATACCGGCGGGCCGGTTCCGGCGGAGCCGGATTTCGACTTCGTCACCGCCTGTCGCGCCCTGGGCGGCACCGTTGTTGCCGAGGGGCGGTTCAACAGCCCGCAGCTTGCGGGCGAGGCGATCCGTGCGGGCGCGAGCGCCGTCTGCGTAGGCTCGGCCATCACCCGGCAGGAGCACGTGACCGGCTGGTTCCTCGATGCCGTCAACCAGGCGGCATCATCTGTGACCGAACCGGTGCTCGCGCTCGATATCGGCGGCACGAAATCGATGCTCGCGCTGGTGCAGAACGCCAAGGTCATCGAGCATCGCATCGTCGCCACGCAGGGCGCCATCGCCACTCCCGAATGGTTCGCCCAGCTGGCGAGCGAGTGTCAGGACTGGGGCGGCCGCTACGCGAGCATCGGCGCGGCGGTCACCGGCGTGGTCGATAAAGGCCGATGGAAGGCCCTCAACCCCGCTACGCTCGACATTCCGCCCGAGACGCCGATCATCGAGCGCTTGCAGGAAGCTTTTGCACTCGACCGCGTGATGGCCGCCAACGACGCGCAGGCGGCTGCCTGGGGGGAATACAGGTTCGGCGCCGGCCGCAGGCTGGACATGATGTTCGTGACGGTCTCGTCAGGTATCGGCGGCGGCGTGGTATTGAATGGCAAGCTGCTCACCGGAGCGCGCGGTCTCGCCGGGAGCCTCGGCCAGGTCACCGATCTGGCCGGCGACAGGCTCGAAAAGAGCGCTTCCGGTTTCGGGATTGCGCGCAGGGCCGCCGAGCAGGGCCGCGCCGCCGATACGCGGCTTGTCTTCGAAGCGCTGGCCGCGGGGGAAGCGTGGGCGGAAACCCTGGTGTCGTCCGTGGCGGAAGAACTCGCCAACGCGCTGGTCAACAGTCAGAAATTGCTGGACGTTGAAGCCTTCGTTCTCGGCGGCGGGGTGGGACTGCTCGAGCCGTTCCGCACGCGCCTCGATCGGGCACTGGCATCGCGCGCACCGCTGTTGCGCCCGACCGTGCGTCCTGCGGCTTTGGGGACGTTTGCGGGCGCCATCGGCATTGCGGATCTCGCAACCCGCATCTGATCCTGCCCCTCTGGCACCGGACTTGACGAGAACAGCCTGCGCAGGCCCCCGGGCTTGCCCTCCAGTTGATGCGCGTCAATGCAGGCAGGTGAGAGCATGCGAGGCTGTGCGCTCAGCGGCAGATCGCCCGCGGCTTCAGGAAGTCTTTCGATGCCGGAGACAGTGCTGAAAACGGTCGACCTGACCAAGGTCTATCACACCGGTGCCATCGAGGTCCTGGCGCTGAGCGGCGTTTCCTTCGAGGCGGCCATGGGCGACTTCGTGGTGATCCTGGGGCCGTCTGGGTCCGGCAAGTCCACGTTCCTCAATATCGTGGGAGGACTGGATATCGCCACGTCCGGCTCGGCCTTCTACCAGGATCACGACCTCACGCGTGCCGGGGAAGCGGAACTCACACGCTATCGGCGCGACCATGTGGGTTTCGTCTTCCAGTTCTACAACCTGATACCCAGCCTCACCGCCCGGGAGAACGTCAGGCTGGTCACCGAGATCGTCGACCACCCGATGCCCGCCGAGGAGGCGCTGGCGCTGGTCGGCCTGGAAGGGCGTCTCGACCATTTTCCTGCGGAGCTTTCCGGGGGTGAGCAGCAACGGGTGGCGATCGCGCGGGCCATTGCCAAGCGCCCCGGTCTGCTGCTCTGCGACGAGCCCACCGGCGCGCTGGATTGCGCGACCGGCGTGCTGGTGCTGGAGGCCCTCCAGAAGGTCAACCGCGAGCTTTCGGCCACGACGCTCGTCATCACCCATAACGTCGCGATCGCCGACATGGCCGGTCGCGTCGTGATGTTCGCCAACGGCAAGGTCGCCTCGTCGCGCAGAAACGAGACGCAAAAGCCAGCCTCACAGATCCGGTGGTAGCGATGTCGGCGTTGCACCGGAAATTGCTCCGGGATGCAGCCAGGCTCTGGGCCCAGGTCCTTGCCATATCGCTGGTGCTGGCGGCGGGCGTGGCAACGCTGATCGTGGGCACCGGCGCCTATGCCTCGCTGGCACAGACCCGGGACGCCTACTACCGGTCGAGCAGTTTCGCCGACATCTTTGCCAATGTGACGCGCGCCCCGGACGCCCTCAACGAGCAGATCCGGAGCATACCGGGCGTGCGCGGCAGCGAGACGCGGATCGTGGAGGCTGCCCTGGCCGACGTGCCGGGGATGAGCCAGCCGGCCAGCGTCGAGCTGATATCGCTGCCCGACCTCGGCGCGCAGAGCCTCAACAAGGTGCATGTGAGGCGCGGCCGGCTGCCTGCAAGAGATTCCCATGACGAAGCGGCCGTCAGCGAGCGTTTCGCCATGGCCCATGACATGCAGATCGGGGACAAGCTGTCTGTCGTGGCCAACGGGCGCTGGCGTGAGATCCGCGTGACAGGGATCGTGCTGTCGCCCGAGTTCATCTATGCCATCGGCCCCGGCGACATCTTTCCCGATGATCGCCGTTTCGGCGTGCTCTGGATGTCCGAGAGCATGATGGCTGCCGCTTACGACATGCAGGATGCCTTTTCGAGCGTCCTGGTGGACGTGACGCCGGGCGTCGATACGCGGCGGGTGATCGAGCGCATCGACACGCTCCTGAAGCCGTTCGGAACGCAGGGCGCCTATGGGCGCGACCAGCAGATATCCTACCGCTTTCTCGATGCCGAGCTGCGGCAATTGCAGGCGATGAGCTGGGTGTTGCCGCCCATCTTCCTGGCGGTCGCGGCATTCCTCGTCGGCATGACCCTGTCGCGCCTGGTGACGCTGGAGCGCGAGCAGGTGGGGCTGCTCAAGGCACTGGGCTATGGCAAATGGGCCGTGGCCCGGCACTACGTGGAATTCGCCATCATCGTAGGGATCGTCGGCCTCGTGATCGGGCTCGGGGCGGGTGTCGTGCTCGGCCAGAGGCTCACCCGGCTCTACGCGCAGTATTACTCGTTCCCGTTCCTCTCGTTCAGCGGCGATGCGCGCATCTATGTACTGGCAGCCTTTGCCAGTATCGGGGCGGTGGTGATCGGCGCGGGCCGGAGTGCGCTCGCCGTTGCGTCGCTGCCGCCATCGGTCGCCATGCTTCCACAGCCGCCCAGCCGCTATAGCCGCACCTTCGGCACCAATACCCCGGCCCTGGCCTCAGGTGGCATGGCCCTCGTGATGGTGATCCGGCACCTCGTCCACAGCCCGCTCAGAACCGCCGGCGCGGTCATGGGGGTGGTCCTTGCCACGGCCGTTCTCGTCGCCTCGCTCTGGAGCTTCGGCTCCACGGACTTCCTGATCGACTTCACCTTCTTCAAGGCGCAGCGACAGAGCGCAACCGTCACCTTCGGCAAACCGCTGGCTCCCTCGGCCGCGCTTGATCTCGCGCGCCTGCCCGGCGTCTCGCGGGTCGAGCCGATACGGATCGTCCCGGCAGTTCTTCGCAACGGCATTCACGAGCGCAGGGTGGCCGTGGAGGGACGGGTGGCGGGAGCCGACCTGTCGCGCTCTCTCGACACCGAACTGCGCCCGGTCGAAGCGCCAGGGAGCGGACTCGTGCTGTCATCGGCGCTGGCCGCAGCGCTCGCGGTCGCTCCCGGAGACACGGTAGAACTGGAGCCACTGATCGGGGTGCGCGAGTCCAAGCTCGTGCCGGTCGTCTCCGTGGTCGAATCCTATATCGGGCTCGGCGCGACCATGCGCCTTGAGGCGCTCGAAAGGCTGCTGGGCGGGGCCGTGACCATCAGCGGGGCCGACATTCGCCTCGATCCCAGCCGGGAGGACGCGTTCTTTGCTTCCGTCAAGCACGTGCCGACCGTTGCCTCGGTCTCGCTGCTGCGGCTGGCGCTGACCAAGTTCCGCGAGACGCTGGCACAGAACGTCCTGGTGATGGTTGCCATCTACGTGGGCTTCGCGGGCATCATCGCCTTCGGGGTGATCTACAATTTCGCCCGAATTTCGCTTTCCGAGCAGGGAAGGGAACTGGCCAGCCTGCGCGTTCTCGGCTTCTCCTCGAGGGAGGTGGCGGCGGTGCTGTACCGGGAGCTGGCGATCATCCTCCTGGTGTCCCAGCCGATCGGCTGGCTGCTGGGCTATGGCCTCGGCTCTGCTGTCGCCCGAGGGTTCAGCACCGAGCTTTATCGCATTCCGCTCATCATCGGGCCCGATGTCTATGCGTGGGCGAGCATCTGCGTGGTGGGGTCGGGGCTGCTGTCGTTCGTGTTGATCGGCCGGCGTATTCGCCGGCTCGACCTGATTGCCGTTCTCAAGACGAGGGAATAGCGATGGTGAGACGCATTGCATGGGTCGTGGTCGCGGTCGTCCTGCTCGCTGGCATCGCCTGGGCCCTCTGGCCGCGGCCGATCCTCGTGGAGACCGGCAGCGTCGAGAATAGGGACCTGGTGCTGCAGATCGACAACGAGGGGCGGAGCCAGGTCCGCGAGGTGTTCACGGTATCCGCTCCGATTGCGGGCCGGATGGCGCGGCTGGACCTGCATGCCGGCGACAGCGTGACCAAGGGAGAGACGGTCGTTGCCGAGATCAGGCCGCTTGATCCCGGGCTTCTCGATTCCCGGTCCCGTCAGGTTTCGCAAGCGCGCATGCAGGCCGCGCAGTCGGCCGTCGATCTGGCGGAAGCCGAGCGGGACCGGGCGAGCGCGCAACTGAGCTTCGCGCAGAGTGCCCTCGACCGGCAGTTGTTTCTCTCCGAACGGGGCACGGTGCCCGAGACGGCCACCGATCAGGCGCGTTTCGATCTCTCGACCGCGCGCTCGGCCCTTGCGAGCGCCGAGGCGTCGCTCAAGATGCGCCAGGACGAATTGCAGGCTACCAAGGCCGAACTCATCGAAGGGAATGACGAGGCGTCAACGCCGCAATGCTGCATGTCTGTCTACGCGCCCGCCTCGGGTCTGGTGCTGCGCGTGCTCACCGAAAGCGAGCAGGTGGTGCAGCCGGGTGCGCCGCTGCTGACCCTGGGCGATCCCTCAGACATCGAAATCGTGGTGCCCACGCTCTCGAGTGACGCCGTGGGCATCGCCGTAGGGGCCGACGCCACCATCGACGGATGGGGAGGCCCGCCGCTGGCGGCCAGGGTCACCCGCATCGATCCGGCGGCGCGAACCGTGGTCTCGGCGCTGGGCATCGAGGAGCAGCGGGTCGACGTGATCCTGGCGCTCGCCGAACCGATGCCGCAGGGTTATCGGCTCGGGCATGATTTTCGCGTCATCGCCCACATCACCACCTGGCGTGGCGATGGCGTGCTGGCTGTGCCGGCAGGAGCGCTGTTCCGGCATGGCAACGACTGGGCGGCGTTCGTGGTTTCGGGCGGGAAGGCACAACGCCGGATCGTCCAGATCGGGCACCAGAATGCCGACTACGGCGAGGTGCTGTCGGGGCTCAAGTCGGGCGAGGCGGTCGTGCTTTATCCCAACGATCAGCTCGCGGATGGATCCGCGGTTACGGTCTCCAACTCAGCAAATGCGCCGTAGCGCGCTTGATGCCGGTCAATTAGCAGCGCCCTCTTTATCCTATCGTCATAGAGCTCAAATGGCGAGCCGGAGCCAACCATGCAGCGCACCATTTGTCTTCCCTTTTCAAGCGCCAATGAACGAGCCGGCGATAGCTCGCTGTCCGCCGCCTTCAGTATCGCGCAACAGTTGGGCGCAAGCGTGGAGGTCGTGATCCACGAACTGGAGGTGCCATCGATGCTCCGCCCGTTCGGAACGCTTATGCTCGACGTGGAATCCATGGCGCGACAGGCCGAAGCAGATAGCCGCAAGACCGTCCATGAGATTAAGGAACGCCTTCAAACCTTGGCCGCAACCTATTCGACATCGATAGCGATCCGCGTGTTTCGATCCAGCCTCGAAATGGCCGGCGCCCATTTGGCGGAACACTCTCGCCTAGGCGGCTTGTGCGTGGTCGCCGGGGCTGAAGGGGCGGGCTTCATCGAAGAGTTGATCTTCGGATCGGGCGGTCCGGTCTTGCTGCTTCCCCATATTTCGCTCGCCGCACCGCTTCACTCGGTGGCGCTTGCTTGGGACGGGAGCCGGGTTGCGGCACGCACATTGCGCGACAGCATGCTGTTACTGTCTCCCGGCGCGCACGTACACCTCCTTACTATCACTCAGGAAAAGCGACTTGAAGGCATAGGCCCCGACGTGGTTGCCGGCTTTCTCGAGCGACACGGTCTGGTCGTTTCGCAGGTTGAGGCAGAGCGAGATGCGTCCGAAACCATTGGAGCTCAACTGCAGCGCGTCGCGCGGACGCGCGATGCTTCGTTGCTCGCCATGGGAGCCTACGGTCACCAACGTCTCTACGAGTTTATTTTGGGCGGGGCGACCAGGTCGGTTCTGAATGACCTGCAGCTGCCCATCCTGATGTCTCACTAGTCAAAGCCCGGGCCGCATCGCCGCCCGCTTATCGTCTGTTTGCGCCGCGGCTATGAAGCCGATTCCGATCTGAAACAGTGCCCCGCGTCGGAGCGAGACAAGGGGAGCAGGTAGACGATGGATAAGGAGTGTCAAGTGGACTTGCCGCGCTCCGCCCACGCTATGATGGTCTCGAGCGTTCTTGGTAGACTGCAGGTTTCGGTGGAGCAGGGGCTTAGCGAGGAGGAGGCAAACCTCCGCCGGACGCGGTTTGGGGCGAACACTCCCACGAGGAAGCGATCGGTCGACATTCCACTATTGCTTCTACATCAGTTCGCTAGCCCGTTTGCCTATCTGCTCGCTGGAGCGGCTGCCTTGGGGATCTATACGCGGCACTTCGAGGAGGCCGTCGCTATCTTGGTGGTCCTAGCGATCAACGGAGTCATAGGGTTCGCTACCGAATACCGAGCGGTTCGCACCATGGTTGCTCTCCGTGCGCTTGGTCTACGCAATGCCAAAGTAAGGCGCGAAGGCCATGTTCGCACCCTGTCTGCCGAGGAGTTGGTGCCGGGTGACATCGTCGTCCTCGAGGCTGGTGATGCCGTGCCGGCCGACGTTCGGTTGGTGGAGGCCGCGGCCTCGCAAGCCGATGAGTCGCTTCTGACAGGGGAATCTACAACGGTGACAAAGGGAACCGAACCGGTTGCCGCTGAGGCGCGTCTGGGAGACCGCACGTCCATGTTGCATGCCGGTACGACCCTAGTGCAAGGCAGCGCCGTTGGCGTCGTGGTCAAAACAGCGGCAAATACCGAAATCGGGCGGATAGCGCTGCTTACCGAGGCAGCTGATCCCGGAAGCTCGCCTCTCGAACGCAACCTTGCTCGTCTCTCCCGCCAACTCGTGATTGCGACCTTCGTCATCGCAATGGCACTCCTGATCGTGGGAGTGACGGGAGGCAGGGATGGGGCGCTGGTTATACAAGCGACCATTGCACTGGCCGTCGCCGCAATTCCCGAGGGCCTACCGATCGTGGCCACGCTCGCGCTGGCACGGGGTATGTGGCGGATGGCCCGGCAGAAGGCACTGGTGGAACGATTGTCGGCAGTGGAAACGCTAGGAGCGACTACGGTCATACTCACGGACAAGACCGGCACTCTTACTGAGAATCGAATGACCGTCACGCGCCTATGTACCGCCGACGGCGAGCTCGACCTTGACGACCCGAGATCAGAACGGGACCCGGACACGTTGGTAGACGATGTCCAAGCGATGTCGCTCCTGCGCCTCGGCGTGCTATGCAACAATGCGCATTTGTCTCAGAGCGGCGAGATCGGGAGCGGGGATCCGATGGAAATCGCCTTGCTGACCGCAGGCTTGAGAGCGGGTTTGCGGCGCGCAGCGTTGCTGGAAGATCATCGGCTCGTGCGGACCGAGCCGTTCGATCCGAAACTGCGGATGATGGCAACGATCCACGAGCACGGTGACGGCTTCCTGGTCGCGACAAAGGGCGCGCCCGAAGCAATCTTGGCCGCGTGTCGATGGGTTATCAGTGACTGCGGCGAGGTTTTACTTACCGACGCTCTACGAGCACAGTGGCAGGCTCGCGTGGAAACCTTCGGCCAGAGCGGACTGCGCGTATTGGCCTGCGCCACGAAAGCAAGCAGGCGACTCCCTACAGATCCTTTCGGAAATCTGGTCCTGGTAGGGTTAATCGGGCTCGAAGACCCAATACGCGCCGATGTCCCCGGTTCAATTCAAGACTGCCTCGAAGCCGGCATCCGCGTTGTCATGGTAACGGGCGACCATGCCAGGACAGCCCAAAGCGTCGGGCGAAAGGTCGGGCTTGCCGTTGAGCGCACGGTCGAGGGGAACGCGGACAAAGTGATTGATGCAGGACGGGCATCCTTGGCCGAAATCGGAATATTCGCCCGCATCAGTCCCGCCGACAAACTCAATCTGGTCAGAGCCTACCAGGGAGCCGGCGAGGTCGTCGCAATGACTGGTGACGGTGTCAACGATGCCCCTGCACTCCGTCAGGCCAATATCGGAATCGCCATGGGGATGCGAGGCACCGATGCCGCTCGGGAGGCCGCCGCCATGGTTCTGCTCGATGATGCATTCCCGACGATCGTCAAGGCAATCCGCGAGGGCCGCGTGATCTTTGCCAATATCCGTCGGTTTGTCATCTACTTGCTGTCGTGCAATCTGTGCGAGGTTCTGGTGGTCGCTTCGGCGGTGGTTACCGGATTGCCGCTACCGCTGCTTCCACTGCAGATCCTCTATCTAAACCTAGTCACCGACATCTTCCCCGCCTTTGCGCTCGCGTTGGGCGAGGGGGAAGAGACTATCCTTAAGCAGCCACCGCGCAATGCGCGGGAACCCATTTTGGGGGTTGATCAATGGGTGCGGATCGTCCTCTTGGCTCTTGCCCTGGTCATCGCCACGTTCGCCGCAATGTTTACGGCACTGCACATGAATTGGTCGGAAGCGCAGGTGGTGACGGTCAGTTTTCTTACGCTGGCATTTGCTCAGGTCTGGCACACCTTCAATGTACGCAGCACGCGCGCAAGGCTCCTGCGCAACGAGGTCACCGGTAACCCGTGGGTCTGGGCGGCGCTGCTGCTCTGCTGCGCGCTGCTTGCCGGGCCGCCCTATATTCCACCGTTCGCCGCTTTGCTAGGCGTCACCGCCCCAGATCCGGCAATGTGGGGTGTGGTTTGCACATTCAGCCTAGCCCCGCTGATAGTGATTCAGTCCTGCATGCTGCTGCTTCCGTCGCGCAGGGACGCCTGAACGGGCGACGCTCGCTTGTGGCCGCGGACTCCTCAATGCAACCAGCCCTCCCGGCGATGTTCGTCGCCGTCAGTCATGGAGAACGCTCGCTCGTTGATCCTGGCGCCGGGCCGTCAACCACCAGGATATTCTTCGCTATGGGTGGCCCCCGGAAAGATAGACTTCCCACGACAAGCCGCTCGTTTGAGATTGGCAGAATCCATTTCGTGGGTGAGGCTTTGATAGGCATAGCGCACGGTGCGGTAGGATTCCACATGGACGCGCAGGCATCCGGCCTCTCAAGATCAAGGCGCTAGGGGTCAACTGGTCGGGAAACTGGCTGGGGCGCTAGGATTCGAACCTAGGAATGGCGGTACCAAAAACCGCTGCCTTACCACTTGGCGACGCCCCAACGCGGGCGTTCCTACACGAGGTGAATAAGCTTTGCAATCATGGCTTGAACTGGTCGGGGAGCACGGTTATATAGCGCGCACCGGGACGCCCGAACCCGGGGAATAGACGGCCTGGCGGAGTATAGCGCAGCCTGGTAGCGCACCTGCTTCGGGAGCAGGGGGTCGCGTGTTCGAATCACGCTACTCCGACCAATATTGCGGGGGCTTCGGCCCCCGCTTCCTTTTCCAGCCGACGGTTTCTCCAGATGAAGCAGACCTTTGTAGTCGCCGATCTGCATGGCCGCCTCGATGTGCTCGAAGCGGCGCTGGCGCGAATCGAGGAGCGCAGCCCCGAGGGCGGCAAGGTCGTTTTTACCGGCGACTACATCGACCGTGGCCCACAAAGCCGCGAAGTCATCGAGCGCCTCAGGGCCGGGCCGAAGCCTGGCTGGCGATGGGTGATCCTGAAGGGCAACCACGAAGACATGATGGTGCGCTCGCGTCTCCGCCCGGCAGGCGACCGTTCGGTCCGCGACGACGAGCGCTGGCTCGCCAACGGCGGCACCGAGACCCTCGATTCCTACAATGGCGACATTCCGCACAGCCACCTGACCTGGGCTCGCGACCTGCCCTCGATCCATCGAGACAAGCACCGGATCTACGTGCATGCCGGCGTCGATCCGCAATTGCCGCTGTCAGGTCACGACGATTCCATCCTGCTCTGGCTGCGCTATCCGGCCGGCAAGGACGTGCAGTATCCTGGCGGGCTCCACACCGTGCACGGGCATACGCCCAACCCGGAAGGGCCCGAGCTCCACAAGGGCCGGACGAACCTGGACACGCTTGCCGTCCGCACCGGGCGGCTGGTGGTCGGCGTTTTCGATGACGATCGCCCGGGTGGGCCGGTCGATCTGCTCGAGGTCAAGGTCGACTGATCATACCGGGCGCGCCTCGATCACCGAGATGTCGCGCCCCGTATCGGTGACCCCCGAGACCAGGAAGCCGTTCGCCTCGAGCAGGGACCGATATTGCTCGCGCGTCCGCTGCCGGCTGGCGAACTGGGCCAGCATGATGATGTCGAGCAGCTTGGACCAATGCACGTCCTCGTCCTCCGGCACTTCGGTCTCGATGACGAGAAGGCGGGCGTCGGCGGGGACCGCGGCCCGTACGGTCTGCAGTATCCGCGAGGCCTCCTCATCGGGCCAGTCGTGCAGGATTTCCATCAGGACGATGGCATCGCCCTCCGGCACCTTCTCGAAGAAACTACCCGGCACGTATTCCAGGCGCTCGGGGGCCGCATGTTTGCGTGCGGCCTCGACCACGGCGGGAACATCGAAAAGCACCCCCTCAGCCTGGTCGTGCTTTTCGAGGACGGCCCTGAGAAGATGCCCCTGGCCGCCGCCGACATCCACGATCCGCCGGTAGGGCGAAAAGTCGTGGCTGGCGAGGATGCCTTCGATCTGCGCCCTGGCCTTGGCCTGCATGGCCTCGCCGAACTGGCGCTCGTGATCCGGGTGCGCTTCGAAATAGCCCCAAAGCCCACCATCGTAGAGCCGTGTCGCCACGGCCTCGCCCGTGCGCAGGCTGTGGGCCAGCTCGGCGGCGCTGCGCCAGTGGACTTCCTGCGCGAACATCATGACGAACGGGCGCATCGAGGCGGGATGGTCCTGCCGCAGCAGGCGTGATGCGTCCGTATGCGCTATGGTGCCTGCGTTCCTGGCAAAGATGCCGTGGGAAGCGAGCAACCGCATTGTCCGGTCGAGCGCGTCCGGATTGGCGCCGACGCGTTCCGCCAGCGCCGCGACCGGCGTGTCCTCTTCCAGAGCGTCCGCCACCTGCAGGTCGGTCACGGCCTCAAGAGCTGCCACCAGATAATGGCCGGCCGCAAGTTGCTGGATTGTGTCAAAAGCCGTCTCTCCCATCGTACCCTCCTGTTGAAGATAGATCGTCAAACGAACTCGACTTGGTAATGATGAGGGCTATTCGCGCGGTCCGGACCTGGGACGCCCGGGTAGGCGCACGTCAAGCACCGACGCCAACGGCGATCGATGCCTTCTCAAGCGTTGCGGGCCATGTCCAATGCGAAAACGAGCATAACTCGCCTGCCGCTCCCTCGAGCGGCATACAATCACGTTTGAGGCGACCTGTCAGTGCGCCTCAATGGTCGATCTTGCTCAGGAAATAGGTGAGCGCCACGATAACCATGGCCACGGCTCCGCCCAGATAGAGGATGTCCGGGCTGCCGTTCCCGGTCCAGACGACCGCCTGGCCGAGGAAATAGACGGCGAGCACAGTGATCGTCACGCCGACCAGCTTGGACTTGAGATCGTCGAGGTTGTCGATCTTGAGCCAGGCCGGCAGGCGCAGGTCCTGGTTGAAATAGAGCTGGTAGAGCCCGAGGGAGACCACCTGCACCACCGTTGCGAGCAGGAAGAGGTCCACGATTTCAATGGCCAGCAGCAGCGCCTCGTCGCGGCTCGGATGGTGGTCCGAGATGTAGAGGGCGTCGATGAAGTGCCAGGTCTCGATGGCGCCGTAGACCAGAAGCGCCAGCGCCGCCATGAAGGTAGCCACGACCGGAATGACCATCACGGCCCGGATGAAGCCGCCGCCCGCCGTCAGGAGCGCGCTCGTGCCGCCGGATTCGGCCTTGTGCTGGGATTGGTGCTGGTTGCTGGCGCTCATAGTGGTCCTCCGGGGCCGGTATGCCTAGCATAGGCGGCTCCTTTGGCAGGACAACAGATCGTCGCAGGTCCAAATGTGCATTTCCGACATACTGGACAATTGACCGGAAGGCTCTCGCGCTGTTTTGTGCACGGATGAGCATGAACGATACCCCAGAGATCGGTCCGGTGATCCAGCGCGAACGCAAGGCGCGGCATCTGACCCTTGAGCAACTGGCAGCCCGCTCGGGCGTTTCCAAATCGATGCTGTCCCAGATCGAGCGAAGCGAGGCCAACCCGACATTTGCGGTTCTCTGGAGCCTGACCCAGGCCCTCAAGATCGACTTCACCGATCTGATCGCCGGTGGCGTGGCGCATCGGCAGGCCAACCCGATCGAACTGGTGCCGGTGGCGCATACGCCCGAGATCAAGAGCCCGGATGGCGCCTGGAAGCTGCGTATCCTCAGCCCTCCGGCACTGGCCGGGCGCATGGAGTGGTACGACGTCGAGATCGCGCCCAAGGGCAGGCTCGAAAGCGCCCCGCACGCGCCGGGTACGTTCGAGCACCTGACCGCCCGCAGTGAGGGGCTCGTGGTCGAGACCGAACAGGGCCGCCAGGAACTCCGCGAAGGCGAGACCGCCCGCTATCGCGCCGATGTGGTGCACAAGATTCTCAACGGCGGTGCGGAAGCAGCCCACGCCCTGATGGTCGTGCTCTACGAATAGAATTCCGCTCCCTCGTTGACAGAATTCCAATATAGTGGAATTGTTCTGTTTAGCGGAAGGGAGCGGGATATGGATTCCGGATTTACCGATCACCTCAAGGCAGTCCTCGCCGAGATCGAGGCGGATGGCTTCACCAAGCGCGAACGCGAACTGGTAAGCCCGCAAGGCGGAACCGTCCGACTGGAAGGTTCGAGCGAGCGCGTCATCAATCTTTGCGCCAACAACTACCTTGGTTTGGCCGACGAGCCAGCCATCGTGGAGGCGGCGGGGGCGGCGCTCGAGCGCTACGGCTTCGGAATGGCGTCGGTTCGCTTCATCTGCGGCACCAACGAGCTGCACCGCGCGCTCGAGGAGCGCATCGCCAGCTATTTGGGCAAGGACGACGCCATCCTCTTCGGCTCGTGCTTCGATGCCAATGGCGGCATCTTCGAGACGTTGCTGACCGCCGAGGATGCGGTGATTTCCGATGCCCTCAACCACGCCTCGATCATCGACGGCATCCGCCTCTCCAAGGCGCAGCGCTTCCGCTACGCCAACAGCGACATGAATGACCTGGAAACGCAGCTCAAGGCGGCCGACGCCGCCGGAGCGCGTTTCAAGCTGATCGTAACCGACGGCGTCTTCTCGATGGACGGCTACGTCGCCAAGCTCCCCGAGATCTGCACGCTCGCCGAGCAGTACGGCGCGCTGGTGATGATCGATGATTGCCACGCCACCGGCCATCTTGGCGACAAGGGCAGGGGCACCCCGGCGCTGACCGGCGTCGGCAATCGCGTCGATATCATCTCGGGTACGCTCGGCAAGACCTTGGGCGGCGCCATGGGCGGCTTCATCGCGGCGAGCCAGCCGATCATCGATATCCTGCGCCAGCGCGCGCGGCCCTATCTCTTCTCGAACGCCCTGGCCCCCTCCATCGTCGCCGGCTCGATCAAGGCGCTCGAAATCGCCGAAGCAGCCGACGATCGCCGCGAGCGCCTCAAGCGCCACGCGCAGCGGTTCCGGACGGCGCTGGGCGAGGCAGGTTTCGACCTGCTTCCCGGCGAGACGCCGATCATTCCGGTCATGCTCAACGACGCCAACCGCGCAACGGCCATGGCGCAGGAACTAGGCAGGCGCGGCGTCATGGTGACGGCCTTCTCCTTCCCGGTGGTCCCCAAGGGCAAGGCACGTATCCGCACACAGATGTCGGCGGCTCTCACCGACGAAGACATCGGCTTTGCCATCGGCGCCTTCATAGACGCGGGCAAGGCCCTCTCGATCATCTAGAGGTTTCCATCATGAAGGCTCTCGTGAAAGCCAAGGCCGAGCCGGGGATCTGGCTCGAAGACGTGCCCGTGCCGCAGATCGGACCGGACGACGTGCTGGTTAAGGTCCACAAGACCGGCATCTGCGGCACCGACATCCACATCTACAAGTGGGACGAGTGGGCGCAGCGGACGATTCCGGTGCCGATGACAGTCGGCCACGAATATTGCGGCGAGATCGTCGAACTGGGCGCCAACGTTCGCAATCTTTCGATCGGCCAGCGCGTCTCGGGTGAAGGGCACGTTATCGGCATGAAAAGCCGCGCGTCGCGCGGCGGCCGCTTCCACCTCGATCCCGAAACCCGGGGCATCGGCGTCAACCTGCCGGGCGCCTTCGCCGAATATGTGCGCATCCCGGCGTTCAACATCGTGCCGCTGCCGGAGACGATCTCCGATGAACTGGGCGCGATCCTCGATCCGCTGGGCAACGCGGTTCATACGGCGCTGACATTCGATCTCGTGGGCGAGGACGTGCTGGTGACCGGGGCAGGCCCTATAGGCATCATGGGCGCGGCCATTGCCCGCCATGTAGGCGCGCGGCACGTGGTCATCACCGACGTTGACGCCAAGCGGCTCGAACTCGCCGGCCAGACGGCCGACGTGGTACCGGTCAACGTTGCCGAGGAGAAGCTCGAGGACGTTATGGTGCGCCTCGGCATGCGCGAGGGTTTTGACGTGGGGCTCGAGATGAGCGGCTCCCCGCAGGCGCTGGACCAGATGCTCGATCACCTGGTGATGGGCGGCAAGGTGGCGCTGCTCGGCCTGCCCGCGAAGCCGTTCCTCTTCGACCTCTCCAAGGTCGTGCTGCGCATGATCACGCTCAAGGGCATCTATGGCCGCGAGATGTTCGAGACCTGGCACAAGATGCTGGCCATGCTCGAAAGCGGGCTGGATGTGAGCGGGGTGATCACCGATCGGTTCAAGGCCGAGGATTACCAGACCGCGTTCGCCAAGGCGGCGGCGGGCGGTTCGGGCAAGATCGTGCTGGAGTGGGTTTAGACTCTGCCTGGCGGGATTCAGCGTGGTCGGCATGGCGGACTAAGAGTTGGCCGGCAGGTCTCCCTCCCCCTTGTGGGGAGGGAACAGGGGTGGGGGATGCAGGGGACACGGTGCCTTGGGCTCACCCCCACCCTCTATCCCTCCCCACAAGGGGGAGGGAGGAGAGAGCTTCGTGACTGGGGCTCACCCCCCCCTGCCTCGCCCGCAAGGGGGGAGGTGTTTCGATCCAGTTGCTCGCGCATCAAGCGCTCCACTGGCGCACTCAGCACCTCCCGCTTGCGGGAGGTTGGGAGGGGGAACTCACGCGTTCGCCCTTGCTATCCTAATCTGGTATGGTAGTTTCGCTTGCCCGCCTTCTTGCAGCAAGAGAAGCCTACCTGATGAGATACGCCATCGTCGGCACTGGTGCGCGGCACCAGATGTTCCGCAACGCTATTGCCCGCAACTTCGGAAATCGCCATGAAATCGCGGCGCTTGCCGACCTCAACCCGCACCGCCTGGCGCTGTCCGCCGGCTGGGTGAAGGACAATGCCAGCCGCGAGGTGCCGACCTACCTCGCCACCGATTTCGACCGCATGATCGCCGAGCAGCAGCCCGATACGGTGATCGTCACCACGCCCGACTTCACGCACAACGAATACATCGTGGCAGCCCTCAAGGCGGGGCGGGACGTCATCACCGAAAAGCCGATGACCACCGATCTCAAGCGGCTCAAGGCAATTCTCGACGCCCAGCGCGAGAGCGGCAAGTCGGTGACGGTGACGTTCAACTACCGCTATACGCCGGCCCGGACCCAGCTCAAGGATATCCTGATGTCGGGCGCGATCGGGGAGATCACAGCGGTCGATTTCCGCTGGTATCTCGACCGGGTGCACGGTGCCGATTATTTCCGTCGCTGGCACCGCTACAAGGATCGTTCCGGCGGGCTCCTGGTCCATAAGTCCACCCACCATTTCGACCTCGTCAACTGGTGGCTGGGTTCGACCCCGACCCGCATCAATGCCAATGGCAAGCTGGCTTTCTATACGCCGGAAATGGCCAAGACACTCGGGCTGGAAGGGCACGGCGTGCGTTGTCACGGCTGCCCGGTGGCCGAGCGGTGCGACTTCCGCCTCAACCTGGATACCGACGAAGCGCTCAAGGCGCTCTATCTCGACGCCGAGGAGGACGACGGGTACCTGCGCGACAAGTGCGTGTTCGCCGATGACATCACCATCGAGGACACCATGCAGGTGCAGGCCGAATATGCGAGCGGCGCCAGCCTCAACTACACGCTGGTGGCCTATAGTCCGTGGGAAGGCCTGGAGGTGAAGTTCCACGGCACCAAGGGCGAACTGACGCATCGCCACGTGGAAGTGCATGGCGTATTCGGCGGCAAGCGTGACCATGCCCACAAGGACGGGATCACCACCGAGCTTCACCTGGCGGGCGGGTTGCCGCAGTCGATTCCCGTCTGGGAAGGAACCGGCGACCACGGCGGCGCCGACCCGGTGATGCTGGGCTATATCTTCGACAAGGAGAACATGGAGCCCGATCGCTATGGTCGCGCCTCCAACCAGGTGCAGGGCGCGTGGTCCATTCTTACGGGCATCTCCGCGAACCGGTCCATGGCCACCGGCGAAGTTGTCGATGTCGATGCATTGCTCGCCGAGTATGATATCAGTCTGCCCAGAGGGTGATCGGAGCCGGAATGAACGAACAGACTGAAATCGCTGCCGGAGATGGCATGGACACGATCGCCACGCGAATGATGACCAATCTGCGTGACGCGATCGTGCGCCTGGACCTCAAGCCGGGAGACACGATTTCGGAGGCCGAGGTCGCCGAGCGCTTCGGCGTCTCGCGCCAACCTGTTCGCGAGGCGTTTATCCGGCTCGGCCAGCAGGGCCTGCTGCTGATCAGGCCCAAGCGCGCGACCATGGTCAAGCGCATCTCCGAAGATGGCGTCGGGCAGTCCCGGTTCATCCGGGAGGCCATCGAAGTCGAAATCATCCGCCGGGCTGCTGCCGCACTGACCGAAGCGACCGGCCCGATGCTCGAAGCAATTCTGGCGCAGCAGAACGCGGCCGCCGCAGCGGGCGACATAGGCCTCTTTCACACGCTCGACGAGACTTTCCACCGGGCGCTGGCACAGACGGCGGGCGTCGAATACGCCTGGCAGCTCATCGACGACCACAAGATCCAGCTGGATCGGGTCCGCTACCTGACCCTGCCGCGCTCCGATCCGCCGCGGACCATCGGCGAACACCGCGCGATCACCGACGCGGTCCTCGCCGGCAATGGCGCGGCCGCCGAAGCGGCGCTGCGCGCGCACCTCGGCAAGGCGGAGGCGCTGCTCCACCAGGCCAAGGCGGATTTTCCCGACTATTTCGAGTAATCAGGTCAGCCGCTCGACGGCCCGGATGACGCCGCGCAGCTCGGCCAGCCCACGCAGGCGCCCGACGGCAGGATAACCCGGCGCGCTCTGGCGCGTGAGATCGGTGAGCATGCGCTGGCCGTGATCAGGCCGGTAGATGAGGCTCTGCGCCGGCGAGCGCATGCGGTCCTCCGCCACCAGCGCCTTGATCACTTCGATCATGTCCACGTCGCCATCCAGATGCGCCGCCTCGTGGAAGCTGCGGCTGTCGCTCTCCCGCCTGGTGGAGCGCAGGTGGACGAAGTGCACGCGCGACGCGAAACGCCTGAAGATCGAGACCAGGTCGTTGTCCGCCCGCACGCCCAGACTGCCCGTGCAGAAGCACATGCCGTTGGAACCCGAGGGCACGGCATCGAATAGAGCGGCATAGTCGGCCTCTGTCGAAGCGACGCGCGGCAGGCCGAGCAGGGAGCGCGGAGGGTCGTCGGGGTGGAGTGTCAGCTTGACCCCCAGGCTTTCCGCCGCCGGCGTCACCGCCTCGAGGAACTCGATCAGATGCTGGCGCAGCCGGACGGCATCGATGCCCGAATACTGGCGCAGGCGCTCCTTGAAGGCGGGCGGCGTCAGGGCGTCGGAAGTCGAGCCGGGCAGGGCGCTCGTGATGATACGCGCAACCTCCGCCAGCCCATCCTCGCCCAACTGCTCGCGCGCCGCCGCAGCCTCGCGCTTGTCCTCTTCGCTGTATTCGGCCTCGACCCCGTCCCGCTGCAGCACGAAAAGCTCGAAGGCCGCGAAGGCGCGGTGATCGAACCGCATGGCGGTCGAGCCGGTCGCCGTGACGTAGTCGATCTGCGTGCGCGTCCAGTCCACCACCGGCATAAAGTTGTAGCAGATGGTCGAGATGCCGCAGCGCGCCACCGATTCCATGGATGCGATCCAGGCCTCGATCTCCGCTGCGGCGGCTTTCCCCTCACGCTTGACGCGATCCGGAATGGGGATGGATTCGACCACCGACCAGCGCAGCGGCGCGCGGCCCGGCGGCGTCTCCTCGATAAGGTTCTTGCGCGCGGCGACTTCTGCCTCGGTCCAGACCTCTCCGATCGGAACATGATGCAGGGCCGAGACGATATCGGAAGCACCCGCCTGCCGGACATCGTCCAGGCTCACGCCCGCATCCGGCCCGAACCAACGCCAACCTTCACGCATTCCTTCCTCCCGTCTTTCTCCCACTCCTATCAGGTATGGCAGATTTGCCAATCGGGGGACGGGACTTGGAAAGGCGACAAATTCCGATATAGTGGAATTGGATCGCGGTCAGGCCGGAATAGGCTCGCGATGGGAGTAGTGATGTTCCTTTCGGTATTCGACGTTTTCAAGATCGGGATCGGCCCGTCCAGTTCGCACACGATGGGGCCGATGGTTGCGGCCAACCGGTTCCTCGACGAACTCGCCACGGGCCAATGGCCGCGGCCGGCCACTGCGCAGGTGGCTGCCCTGGCAGTGAGCCTTCACGGCTCGCTGGCCTTTACCGGCATCGGACACGGCACCGGCCGGGCCGTCATCCTTGGCCTAAGCGGCTATACGCCGGCTTCGATCGACCCAGACGATATCGAGGCGGTGATCGCCCGCGTGGAGCGGCTGGGCCGGGTCGAGCCTCCAGGGCACCCGTCCTACCGGTTCAGGCCGGCCGTCGACCTGGTCTACGACAAGCAGCACGTGATGCCCGGGCACCCCAACGGCCTCCAGATCGCGGCCTATGACGCCGACGGCGGCCTGCTGCTGCGGCGCAGCTACTACTCCATCGGCGGTGGTTTCGTGCTGGAGGAGAGCGAACTGGCCGCGCTCAAGCACAAGACGCCCCGCGACACGGTGCCGGTGCCCTATCCGTTCGAGACGGCGGCCCAGATGCTTGGCATGGCCAAAAGCTCGGGCCTCTCCATCGCCGAGATGAAACGCAGCAACGAATTGGCGCGCCAAAGCGAGGCCGAACTCGACGCCGGCCTCGATCGCATCTGGCAGGCAATGTCCAATTGCATCGACCGTGGGATGAGCCAGGAAGGGCAGCTGCCCGGCGGCCTCAAGGTGCGGCGGCGCGCGAAGGCCATCCGCCTGCAGCTCGAAGCCGAGCGCTCGCGAAATGCCGTCAATCCGCTGACCGCAAACGATTGGCTGGCGCTCTACGCGATGGCCGTCAACGAGGAGAACGCGGGCGGAGGCAAGGTGGTGACGGCGCCGACGAATGGAGCCGCAGGCGTCATCCCTTCCGTGCTGCGCTATTACCGCGACTTCGCGACCGACTGGACGGAGGAGGGGACCCGAACCTTCCTTCTGACGGCCGCCGCCGTCGGGGGCATCATCAAGCACAACGCCTCGATCTCGGGCGCCGAGGTCGGCTGCCAGGGCGAGGTGGGCTCGGCCTCGGCAATGGCGGCCGCCGGCCTCTGCGCCGTGATGGGCGGCACGCCCGAGCAGGTGGAGAACGCCGCCGAGATTGCCCTGGAGCATCATCTTGGCATGACCTGCGATCCGGTCGGCGGGCTGGTGCAGATCCCCTGCATCGAGCGCAACGCCTTCGGCGCGGTCAAGGCTGTTACCGCTGCCTCCCTCGCCATGAAGGGAGACGGCGTGCACAGCGTGGCCCTTGACGCATGCGTCGAAACCATGCGCCAGACCGGCCGGGACATGAACGAGCGCTACAAGGAAACCAGCCTGGGTGGGTTGGCCGTCAACGTGGTCGAATGCTGATCGACGCGCGCCAGCGCCTGTTGGGGATTACGAAGCTGGAACATTGACCATCTGGTATGGTAGTTGTAATCGAAGATAAATCGAGGTTACAGCATTGCCACTTCATCCAGACCGGTTGTTCCCTGCCGATCCGACGGTTCGCGGGCTCGCGCGCGAGCTCTATCAGAGCGTCAAAGACCTGCCGATCGTGTCGCCGCACGGCCACACGGAGCCGCGCTGGTATGCGGAGGATGCGGCGTTCCCCGATCCGGTGGCGCTCTTCATCAAGCCCGACCACTACATCTTCCGGATGCTTTATTCGCAGGGAGTTTCCCTCGAGGCCCTGGGCATTCCCGATCGCGACGGCAATCCGAAGAAGACCGATGACCGCGCCATCTGGCGGCTTTTCGCCGAGAACTGGTTTCTCTTCCGCTCGACCCCGTCCCGCCTCTGGTTCGAGCACTCGCTGGAAACGGTCTTCGGCATCACCGAGCGGCTGACGCCGCTCAACGCCGACCGCATCTACGATCAGATTGCCGACGCCTTGCAGACGCCCGAGTTGCGGCCGCGCGCGCTCTATGACCGCTTCCGCATCGAGGCGATCTCGACGACCGACGCCGCGACCGACGATCTGCGCTACCACGACGCCGTGCTGGCATCGGATTGGCATGGCCGCGTCCTGCCCGCCTACCGACCCGATTTTGTCATCGACCCCGAGCGCGAAGGCTTTTCGCAGCGGGTCGCCGAGTTCGTGGCCCTGGCCGGCACGCCCATGAGCTGGGCCGGCTACCTCGACGCCCACCGGGTTCGCCGGGCCTATTTCAAGGCTCGCGGCGCCACGTCGTCCGATCACGGGCACCCGAGCGCACGCACTGCCAATCTTTCGAGGGGCGAGGCCGAGGCTCTGTTCGACCGTGTCGTGAAGGGTAATCCCTCTCCCGAGGACGCCGAGCTCTTCCGCGCGCAGATGCTCACCGAGATGGCGCGCATGAGCCTGGAAGATGGCCTCGTGATGCAGATTCATCCCGGCTCGTTCCGCAACCACAACCGCGATGTCTTTGCCGCCTACGGCCCGGACAAGGGCGCCGACATTCCTGCGCGGACCGACTATGTGCGCGCTCTCAAGCCGCTCCTGGACGAGGTGGGGAACAGGTCGGACCTCACCATCATCCTCTTCACGCTCGATGAAACGACATACGCGCGCGAACTGGCGCCGCTGGCCGGCCACTATCCTGCCCTCCGGCTGGGGCCGGCCTGGTGGTTCTACGACAGCCCCGAGGGGATGCTGCGCTATCGTCAGCTGGTGACCGAGACCGCCGGCTTCTACAACACCGTAGGCTTCAACGACGATACGCGGGCTTACCTGTCGATTCCGGCGCGCCACGACGTGGCCCGGCGGGTGGATTGCTCGTACCTCGCAGGGCAGGTGGCAACGCACCTGATGGACCTCGATGAGGCCCATGAGGTTGCCAGCGACCTGGCTTACGGGCTGGCGAAGAAGGCCTACCGTATCTAGGGCGCCAAACCGTTAGTGAGCGTGCTCCGGCGTTTCGCTTTCGACATCCCCGACGTCGCTGGAGCCTTCCAGCGCGTTGATGTCTTCCACGAAGCGAACGCCGACCTTTTCGAGTGCGGGTCTGCCGGCGGCGAAATTGTCCTCGATGATCCATTCGCGGTCCGGACCGGCGAATACGGGGCTGACATCCTCGATGCCGAAGCTGCGCTCGAGCAGGTGGCGATCCTCGTCCGAGGCCGCGCGAACCGTGCGCCGGGCAATGGAGTTCGGAAACGTCGCATTTGCCCTGACCCAGCCGGCCAGTTCCGGCTCGACCATCGCCGCCAGGTCGAGGACCGCACTGGCCGCGACGCGCCCGTTTTCGGGCATGTCGTCGCAACTGAGGATCGTGAAGGCGCCGGCGCCGCTGTTCCAGCGACGCCTTAGCGCCGAAACGATCAATCCGATGACCGTCCGGGGTGCGTTGATGTCTTCGGCATCGGCAACGACGTCCGGATGATCGGCGTCGAAATGTCCGGTAGTGGGATCGACGTAATATCCGCCGGGCGTGATGGTCAGGCTGACGATGCGAATGGCGGGATCTTCCAGCCGATCGAGTATCGCGTCCGTCTCGCCCGGCTCGAGGAACTCGGCCATCGGCGCCAGCACGCGGGTGGTCGTGCGGTGACCGTCTTCCTCCACGATCGTCGAAAGCCAGTCCTGGCGTTCGAGCAGCAGGCGCATGTGTCCGTCCGCCGCCCGGACGCCCGCGCCGGCAATGGCCCAGTCGTGGCCTTCGCCCAGATTGAAGAGATCGTCGAGATAGGTGGCCTGATGGGCGCGGTGGAAGTTGCCCACCCCGAAATGCATGATGCCCGTCTTGAGGCGCGCCAGATTGTAATGCGGAACCGTCGCGGTCAGCGAGACCTGCGCCAGTGTCGCCAGCGACACCTTTGTCGTCATAGAAATCCTCGCGCGGCTGTTTACCGCCCCCAGGTTCGGCTTATCCCGAACGGATCGGGCGCGATTATGGCGCCCCTGCGGCCTTGCTGAGGCGGCTGTCCAAAAGGTCGCCGCTGTCGGAGAGGATCGAATAGGCGATGCCCGAGAGTGCCGAGTTGATCCGCTTGAGGGCATGCACGGTTTCCAGGTGCAGGTCGCTGCTTTCCCGACTTGCCGCCGTTCCGGCGCGCAGCCGCGTCAGATGCCGGGCGATGCTCTCGCGCTCGAACGCCCCGATCTCGTCCTTTTCCTCGATCAACTGGCGCGCCGAATCGCGATCCTCGGAAACGAGCACGTTGAGCGACAGCTGCATGTTGCCGAGCACGCGTGCGTGCAGGTCCGTCAACTCCTGCCAGCCCTGATCCGAGAACTTGATATTGCGCTCGCATTTTTGCTCGGCGAGCTTGAGCAGTTGCTTGGCGACGATGTCGCCGGCCTGCTCGACATTGATGGCGAAGCTGGTGAGTTCCTGCCCGCGCCGCTTCTGGTCGCGATCCATCGAATCCCAATCGAGGCTGGCAAGGTAGAGCTTGATGTCGCTGTTGGACTTGTTGACCTCCGCCTCCAGCTCCTTGATCTGCTTGATCGCGACCTTGTCCCCGGTTTGGTAGATATCCATCACGGGCTGCAGCATCACTTCCACCAACTCGCTCATGCGCAGCAGCTCGCGCGTCGCGCTGGCGAGGGCGGTGTCGGGATTGGCCTTGGCTTCGCGGATAAGCGCCGGCTGGCGCAGCCGCGCCACGTCCATGGTGTCGCTCGGCGCCGGCTTGAGCAGGCGTTCGGTGAACCTGGCCATCTGGGAAACGAACGGCAGGCACACCGCGACGCGGAAAAGATTGAAGGCGACGTGGAAGACGATGACGTCCGAACCGGGCAATGCCTCCATGAACTCCAGCGGCGGCCGGACGAACTGCAGGACCAGCAGCAGCGCGACGGCCACCAGGACCTGAAAGACCAGGTTTCCCAGCGCTATGCGCCGCGCGCGCACGTCCATCGCCCGCGTGAGGATGACCGTGATGACGGCGCCGCCAGTGTTGACGCCCAGCACCAGCGCGGCCGACATCTCGACCGGGATGAGCCCATGCGCCGAGAACGAGGCGATCAGCAGGATCGCGGCGACCGAGGAGTGAATGGCCCAGCCGAGCAGGGCAGCGAGCAGGAACGCCGTGATCAGGTCGTTGCGCAGGTAACCCACGCCCATGGCAAGTATCGGGCTGTCGCGCCAGGCCGCCGTGGCCTCCGACATCATCTGGAGCGAAATCAGGGTAAAGGCGAGGCCGAGGATGAGCCGGCCGAGTTGCTTGGTCTGTCGGGCGCTGCCCTTGAGGAAGAGGCCGCCGCCGGCGATGATGAGCAGGGGGGTGAGCCAGGAAAGATCGAGCGAGAGTATGCTGGCCACGAGGGCCGAGCCGAGCGCCGCGCCCAGTTGCACCGCAATGCCGGTGCTGGCCGTCATCAGGCCGCTGCCGGCAAATCCGATGGCCAGGAGCGCCGCCGCAGTCGAACTCTGCAGGGCGATGGCCATCGTGGCCCCCGAGCTGGCGGCCGCCAGCTTGCTGGAACTGGCAAAGGCGAGCACGCGCCTGAGCTGGGTGGAATAGGAGCGCTCCACCGCTGTTCGCACCATACGCACGGCCCAGATCAGCAGCACGATGGCCGCTACCAGGTGTACGACAGTGAGATACATGCCTTTCCTCCGTTGAGTCGGGGGTGATTGTTCACGCTAACAATGCGCGCACAGCCGCAAGGTCGAAACCCCCTTATCGCCATCCGGTTGCGCAGCATCCTCCTCCCGCGCAAACGTCCGGCATTTTTCGGACCTCAGATTTTCATATGAACGTTCAGGAAGCAAGGAGAGCAAACGCCTCCTCGTTCGAATGTTCGCGCAAAGATGCTGATATCACGCGTTCATGTCATAAAAGTGCAATCAGGTCCGCCTATTCCTCGCGACGGCCGCGATGGCCTTCACATCCGAACCAACCCACACTTGTCCACCTCCATTTTCATATGAACTTTTCATGTTGCCATATGAAAATTCGATTGCTAGCGTTTCGACCAAGGAAGGCAATCGACCTTCTGGAGGGGACCTAAAAGGGAAGAGACCTATGAACAAGCTTGCATTGCTTGCCACGACCGCTATTGCGGCGCTCACTTTCGCTTCCACCGCCGAAGCTGCGACCAAGATCCAGTGGTGGCACGCCATGGGTGGCGAACTGGGCGCCAAGCTCGAGGAAATCGCTGCCAACTTCAACAAGACCCAGAGCGACTACGAGATCGTTCCGGTCTACAAGGGCTCCTATGACGAGGCCCTGACCGGCGCCATTGCCGCCTTCCGCGCCAACGAACAGCCTGCCATCATCCAGGTCTACGAAGTCGGTACCGGCACCATGATGGGCGCCAAGGGCGCCGTCTATCCAGTCTACCAGCTCATGAAGGACATGGGCGAGCCCTTCGACCAGTCCAAGTTCCTTCCGGCCGTCGTCGGCTACTACTCGGACACCGAAGGCAACGTGCTCTCGCTGCCGTTCAACTCGTCCACCCCGATCATGTACTACAACAAGGACGTGTTCAAAAAAGCCGGCCTTGATCCGGAAGTCGCCCCCAAGACCTGGAAAGAGGTCGAGGAATTCTCCCAGAAGATCATCGACTCCGGCGCTGCCAAGTGCGGCTTCACCACCGGCTGGATCGCCTGGGTGCAGCTCGAGAACCTGAACGCCATCCACGATCAGCCCTATTCCACCAAGGCCAACGGCTTCGGCGGCCTGGATGCCGAGTTCACGTTCAACAACGACCTCTCCGTACGCCACTGGGAAAACCTGAAGAAGTGGCAGGATTCCCACGTGTTTGAATTCGGCGGCCCGGGCGGCGGCGACAATGCTCCCCCGCTGTTCTACTCGCAGGAATGCGCGATCTACATGAACTCGTCCGCTTCCCGCGCCGGCGTCATCAACAACGCCAAGGACTTCGAGGTCGGCTTCGCTCCGCTGCCCTACTACGATGACGTGACCACCGATCCGAAGAACTCGATCATCGGCGGCGCCACCCTCTGGACCCTCCAGGGCCGTCCGGCCGAAGAGTACAAGGGCGTGGCCAAGTTCTTCACCTACCTCCAGCAGCCCGAAGTCCAGGCCGCCTGGCACCAGTACACCGGCTACCTGCCGATCACGCAGGCTGCCTACGACCTGGGTATCTCGCAGGGCTTCTACGAGAAGAACCCTGGCTCCGACATCGCCATCAAGCAGCTGACCCGCGTCACCCCGACCGAGAACTCCAAGGGCATCCGCTTCGGCAACTACGTCCAGATCCGCAACATCATCTCCGATGAAGCCGTTGCGATGCTGGGTGGCCAGAAGACTGCCAAGGAAGCTCTCGACGAAGCCGTTGCCAAGGGCAACCAGCTCCTGCGCGAGTTCGAGGCGGCCAACCAGTAAGGCCTGGCCTGCACACCGGAAGCCCGCGCCAACCCGCGGGCTTCCTTTTGCCCCGAACCCGAGATAGGCCGATGCAGACCAAGCGCACCGTCTTTCCAAACAAGGTCCTGCCGTACCTGCTTCTTCTGCCGCAGCTGGCCGTGACTTTCGTTTTCTTCCTGTGGCCGGCGGCCCAGGCCTTCTGGCAATCCTTCCTTCGCGAAGACGCCTTCGGCTTCAAGACCACGTTCGTGTGGTTTGCCAACTATTCCAAGCTGTTCGAGGATCCGAACTACCTCAATTCGATGCGCGTGACGGCGATCTTTGCGATCAGCGTCACCGTCCTCTCGATGGTGGTCGCGCTGATCCTGGCCGTCACGGCCAGCCGCATGCTGCGCTCCTCGAAGGTCTATTCCACCCTTCTGGTATGGCCCTACGCCATTGCGCCGGCCATCGCCGGCATCCTCTGGTGGTTCATGTTCAACCCGACCATCGGCATCCTCAGCTACGCGCTGCGGGCGTTCGGGGTGAACTGGAACCACATGATCAATCCCAACGACGCGATGATCCTCATCGTGCTCGCCGCCACCTGGAAGCAGATCTCGTACAACTTCCTGTTCTTCCTGGCTGGCCTGCAATCCATCCCGAAATCGCTCGAGGAAGCGGCGGCCATCGATGGCGCCGGCCCGGTCAAGCGCTTCTGGACCATCGTCTTCCCGCTGCTGTCGCCGACGACCTTCTACCTGCTGGTCATCAACGTGGTCTACGCCATGTTCGATACGTTCGGCGTCATCCACGCGACCACCGAAGGCGGACCGTCCCGCGCCACCGAGATCCTCGTCTACAAGGTCTATTTCGATGGTTTCATCGGCCTCAATCTCGGCTCTTCCGCTGCCCAGTCGGTCATTCTGATGGGTATCGTCATCGCCCTAACCGCCATCCAGTTCCGCTTCGTCGAGCGGCGCGTGCAGTACTGAGGAGGCGCAAATGGTAGAAAACCGTCCCATCCTCAACTTCCTCTCGCACCTGGTGATGATCATCGGCGTGGTGGTCGTGGTGTTCCCCGTCTACCTGGCTTTCATCGCCTCGACGCGCGGCCCCAACGACTTCTACTCGGGCGTCGTGCCGCTCCTGCCGGGGCCGCACATGATCGAGAACTACTGGACCATGCTGACCAGCGGCATGTCGACCTCGGGCGCGCCGCCGCTCGGGCCGATGATGCTCAACTCGCTGATCATGGCGCTGGGCGTCGCGATCGGAAAGATCGCTATCTCGATCCTGTCGGCCTTCGCCATCGTCTACTTCCGCTTCCCCTTCCGCACGCTTGCCTTCTGGCTGATCTTCATCACGCTGATGCTGCCGGTCGAAGTGCGTATCGTGCCGACCTTCAAGGTGGTGGCGGACCTGGGACTGCTCAACAACTACGGCGGGCTCATCGTGCCGCTGATCGCCTCGGCGACGGCCACCTTCCTCTTCCGCCAGTTCTTCCTGACCGTTCCAGAAGAGCTGATGGAGGCTGCGCGCGTCGACGGGGCAGGGCCGATGAAGTTCTTCCGCGATATCCTGCTGCCGCTCTCGGTCACCAATATCGCAGCCCTCTTCGTGATCCTCTTCATCCTGGGCTGGAACCAGTACCTGTGGCCGCTGATCGTGACCACGAACCCGGACCAGTACACAGTCGTGATGGGCATCAAGCGTATGGCCGACGTCGCCGACAGCTACCCGCAATGGCACACGGTCATGGCGGCGGTGATCCTCGCCGGCCTTCCTCCCGTCCTCGTCATCATCGGAATGCAGCGCCTGTTCGTCAAAGGCCTCACCGAAACGGAGAAGTAACATGGCAACGATCGATCTCGTTGACATCAAGAAAGACTACGGCAACGGCCTGGCGGTGAAGGGCATCGACCTCAACGTCGCCGATGGTGAGTTCATCGTCCTCGTCGGCCCCTCCGGCTGCGGCAAGTCCACGCTCCTGCGCATGGTGGCCGGCCTGGAAACGGTATCCGGCGGCACCGTCAGCATCGGCGGCAAGAACGTGAACAAGGCCGAGCCAGCCGAGCGCGACATCGCCATGGTGTTCCAGAACTACGCGCTCTACCCGCACATGACCGTGCGGCAGAACCTCGAATACGGCCTCAAGAACCGCGGCGTGCCGCGGCCGGAGATCGACAAGCGCGTCAAGGAAGCCGCCGATATTCTCGAGATCGGCCAGTTCCTCGACCGCAAGCCGCGCCAGCTTTCCGGCGGTCAGCGCCAGCGCGTTGCCATGGGGCGTGCCATCGTGCGCGAGCCGGCGGCCTTCCTCTTCGATGAGCCCCTCTCCAATCTCGACGCCAAGCTGCGCGTCCAGATGCGCGTGGAAATACGTCGCCTCCAGCGCCGCCTCAAGACCACCAGCCTCTACGTCACCCACGACCAGCTCGAGGCGCTTACCCTCGCCGACCGGCTGGTGGTGATGAACAATGGCCTGGTCGAACAGGTCGGAACGCCCGTGGAAGTCTACGAGCGCCCGGCGAGCCTGTTCGTCGCAAGCTTCATCGGCTCTCCGCCGATGAACCTGGTGCCCGTGGCCCATTTCAAGGGGGCGACCGGCTCGCTCCCCGCCGGCACCGATATCGTGGGCATTCGCCCCGAGCACCTGTTGCTGGCGGCCCCGGCCGAAGAGCACGCCAAGCTCGAAGCCACCGTCGAGCTCGTCGAGCCCGCTGGCGGGGAAAGCCATATCCATGCGCGCCTGGCCGGCTCCGACCAGGTGATCGTCGTGCTCGTCCAGGGCCGGCCGCAGATCGCGGAGGGCTCGACGCTCATGCTTCACGCCCGGCACGCAGACTTCCACCCCTTCAATCAAGAGAGCGGCAAAAGGACCGACTGAACCTGCCATGAGCGCAATAGCGGCAACTAGCACGGAGCGCCCCACCAGAGGGGCGGGCCTCCGGATCGACCAGGTCCACGCCCACAAGGGTGCATCGGCGGTCGCCCCGGAAAACACCCTGTCGGCCTTCCGGTCGGCCTATGGGCAGGGCGCGCGTTGGGTCGAGTTCGACGTCTCCCTCCTCGGGGACGGCACGCCGGTGGTCATCCACGACGCGACGGTTGACCGCTGCTCGTCCTCGACGGGACACCTCAAGGATCTCTCGCTGAAGGACCTGGACGCGATCGATGCCGGCTCCTGGTTCGATCCGTTCTACCAGGGCGAGCGCATTCCGACCCTGGCCGAGGCGCTCGAGTGCTTTGCCGAATTCGGTCTTTCCGGAAATCTCGAGATCAAGCGCCACAAGCACCAGGCCTCGGTCGAGGAACTGACCGGCAACATCCACGCCGTCCTCAAGGACCGCGATCCTTCCGTCAGAATCTCGATTTCGAGCTTCGATGTGGATGTCCTCAAGTCTATCGGCGCCAAGGACCCATCCCTGGAACTGGCGATGCTTTGGGACAAGCTGCCCGAGAACTGGCGTGACGTCCTGGCGGACATCCCGACCAAGGTCATTCATCTCAACTACAAGGCCCTGACCCTGCCATTTCTCGATGAGGTGGTGGAAAAGGGCCTGTTGGTCCGCGCGTGGACTTGCAACGATCCGGCCGAATTGGCCCAGTTCTGGTCGATGGGGCTGGGTGCGGTCATCACCGACGAGCCGCGGTACTTCCTTAGCCGATAGTTCAAACGGAACGGTAAGATGCTCTCCGAGAGGCAGGCCGAAATACTGTCGCTAATCGAAAGCGAAGGGGCTCAATACATTGAGGACCTGGCGCGTCGATACGGCCTGACCACGCAGACCATCCGCCGTGACATCAACTACCTGTGCGACCGGGGCTACGCCCGCCGCTTCCATGGCGGCGTTGACGTTCCGGTCGAGGGCCGCAACATCTCCGCCAATGCGCGCTTCGAGATCAATGCCGCCGCCAAACAGGTGATCGCGCGCCGTATCGCCGCCGAAATTCCGGAAGGCGCCACGGTGCTCATGGGCATCGGCACCACGGTGCAATATGTGGCCGAGGCCCTGCGCGACCACCGCGACCTCACCATCGTGACCAACAACATCGACGTGGCGCTGACCTTGGGCGATGCGAAACACCTCGAGGTCCATCTGACGGGCGGCATCTATAGGCCGGACGACCGCGACAGCGTCGGCCCGGATACCGTGCGCTATTTCCAGAAGTTCCACGCGGCCTGCTGCGTGGTGGGCACGGGCGGCCTGCACCCGGACATCGGCATGCTCGAGTTCACCCACGAGGAGGCGCAGGTGACTGCCGCCATCATCGAGAATGCCGAGCAGCGCTTCCTTGCTGCCGACGTCTCCAAATGGTTCCGGCCCGCGGCGGCCAAGGTGGCGCCGTTCTCGCGCATGACCCGCTTTTTCACCGATCGCCTTCCGGACGATCCCTCTATTGCCGACAAGCTGCGCCAGAGCGGCGTAGATGTCGTTATCTGTGGTTCGGAGACCTCATGACTTTCCTCGGCCCCGCTCCGGCGACCAGCGATCTGCGCTCGGTGCGGTATCTGTTCACCGACATCGACGATACGCTGACCACGCATGGTCGGCTCCTGCCCCAGACCTACCAGGCACTCTGGGACCTGTCCGATGCCGGCATCTCCGTGATTCCGGTCACGGGCGGTTCGGCCGGCTGGGCCGAGCATATCGTGCGCACCTGGCCAGTGGCAGCGGTGATCGGAGAAAGCGGCGCCTTCGTCCTGACCTCGGATCGCGGCAAGGTGGTCTTCGAATACTGGGACGACGAGGCCACCCGCCGACTGCGCCAGCGCGAGCTTTTGCAGCGCCTCAAGGTCATGCTTTCGGGGACCGGCTTCGAGCTGGCGCATGACCAGCAGTTCCGTATCGCCGATGTCGCCATCGACCTTGCCGGCCACAGCGCCGACGAGATCAACGACCTCGCCAACGCCATTCGCGCCACCGGCGCCCGCGCCGTTGCCAGCTCGATCCACATCAACACCTGGATCGGCGACTACGACAAGCGGGCCATGAGCGAGCGGGTCCTGCTCAAGGATTTCGGCGTCGCGCCCGCCGACGTCGCTGGGCTCACGGCGTTCGTGGGGGACTCCCGGAACGATGCGCCGATGTTCTCCTTCATCCGCAATTCGTTCGGCGTCGGCAACATCGCTCCGTACCTGGCGGAACTGCCGCAGGCCCCGCAATGGGTCTCCAGCCAGCCGGCGGGCATCGGGTTTGCCGACATCGCCAGGTCGCTGCTGGCGGCGCGGGGCTAGGGGACGCCTAGCCCTTCACCTCGTTGCGCCAGCTGTATTGCGGCCAGTAGCCCAGCATGCGCTTGGCCTTGTCGATCGAGAGCAGCGTGCCGTTGGTCGAGATGCCCGGCTTGTGCGGCACACCCGGAAAGACCTCGGCGAGCAGGGACGCATTGTCCCGGCTCATCACGGTATCGGCGTTGGCGATGATGAACGCTTCGAACCCCTTGAATTCGGCCTCGAGCGCGCGGCGCACTGCCTGCGCGCCGTCGCGAGCATCGATATAGCCCCAGAGATTCCACTTCCGGCCCATGGGGTTCGCATTGAAACTCGGGAAGGCCTGGTAGTCCTCCGGGTCCATGACGTTGGAAAACCGCAGGCCGACGATGCGCAGCTCCGGATCCCAACGGGCGAACTGGGCGGCCATGGTTTCGTCCAGCAGCTTGCCGAGCGAATAGGCGCTTTCGGGCCGCGGGAAATACTCTTCGTCGACCGGCACATAGGGCGGCGGATTGTCGAAGGGGAGGCCGAGCACGGTTTCGCTGGAGGCGAACACCACGTTCTTGATCCCTGCCTGGCGGGCGGCCAGGAAGACGTTGTAGGTCGCCGGGACGTTGTTCTTGAACGTCGCCGCATTGGGGCTGAGGCCGGGCGCGGGAATGGCGGCCAGGTGCACGACCGCGTCGAATGGGCCGTGCCGTTCATCGATGCCGCCAAGGATCGCTTCTGCGACCTGACCGTAGTCGGAAAGGTCGACCTTGACGGTCGGGCAGGGGCCATTGCGCGGCGCCACGGTATCGAGGTTGACGACCTCGTATCCATGGGCCAGCAGGTCGCGGACCACCGCGCGCCCAAGCTTTCCACTCCCACCCGTTACGATGACTTTCGGCATGTCCAGTATCCTCCCAAGGCACTCGCGGCCGAAGGACGGCGACCGCTCGAGGCAACCTAGCAAGCCATCCCGGTGGGAGCTAGTGGCGCGAAACTGAACGGAATCTGAACGGCCCTCTCAGGGGTGGTTCAAGGCCCTCCCGATAGCTTCGTATCCATCGAAACGCAACGCGAGCCCTCGAGGACCGAAATGAACAAGCGTCACGAACAGCTTCTGGTGGCAACCCTGGCCGGCCTCGTCATCCTGAGTGCCGCCGCCTTCGCCGTCCAGCCCGCCATGGCCGCCGGCTACAACGTGGACCAGCAGGCCCAGGTGACCGGCGTCGCCAAATGGGACCGGCTGAACGTGCGCAAGTGGCCGGCCGCCTATTCCCAGAAGGTCGGCTCGTTCAAGCCGCACACCATCGTCTGGGTCGAGCGCTGCATCGAAGCCACCCACGGCTCGGACTGGTGCCTCGTAGAGCGCGGTTTCCAGAAGGGCTGGGTCAACTCCTCCTACCTCACGCTCGCCGACGACCTCGACATCTGATTTTTCACTGCGACCTCCCGCCAACTCCTCCGGCCTGTGCTATTTCTTCGCGAATAGCACATGCCGGAGTTCTTTCATGACCGAAGCCAATCCCATTCTTGCCCAGATGGTTCGCGGTAACTGGGTTGAGAATCGCTATCGCGGCGCTTTCGCGGTGGTCGACGCGGATGGCAAGGTCATCTTCTCGGCCGGCGACATCGCACGCCCGATCTTCCCACGTTCCGCCGTCAAATCCATGCAGGCCCTGGCCATGGTCACGGCCGGCTCGATCGATCGCTTCGCCCTTTCCGACGAGGACCTGGCGCTCGCCTGCGCCTCCCACCGCGGCGAGGACGTGCATGTCGAAGGAGTCGTCCACTTCCTCGAAGAACTGGGGCTGAGCAAGGACGACCTCGAATGCGGCGCCCACGCGCCCGGCGATCCGGAGGCCCGCAAGGGCCTGCGCCTGCGCCACGAAGCGCCATCGGCGCTCCACAACAACTGCTCTGGCAAGCATTCGGGCATGCTATCGGTCGCCCTCGCCATGGGCGTGCCGACACGCGGTTATATCGACCGCGACCATCCCGTACAGGTGCGCGTCCGATCCGCCATAGAGGCGGTCATCGGCGAGCCGCTGACCGAGGGGCGGTGCGGCACCGATGGGTGCTCCATCCCGACCTGGGCGGCGCCCCTTGAAGCCTATGCGCGCGGCTTCGCGCGGATGGCGACCGGCAAAGGCCTATCCCCTGACCTTGCGGCCGGCGCCCAGCGCATCTTCGACGCCGCCACGCGCCACCCGCACCTGGTTGCAGGTAAGGACCAGCTCGATACCGTCGTCATGGAAGCGTTCGGCGGTCGCGTGATGCAGAAGGGCGGCGCCGAGGGTGTCCAGTGCGGCGCCATCCGCGACAAGGGCTGGGGCTATGCCATCAAGTGCGACGACGGCAACATGGACGCTTCGCGCGCCATGGTCGCGGCGCTGCTGCTGGCGATCGCCGACCCCGACGCGGCGCAGGCCGAAGTGCTGCACCGCTTCCGCGCGCATCCGATTCTCAACGTTCGTGGCCTCCATGTCGGGGTCATCGAAGCGCTGGAAGGCGTGTGGGGCTGATTAGCCGGTGACGTTTCCGCTCACGGTGACATTGGGGAAGCGGCTGGCCTCCTCGGCCAGCTTCTCGCTTCGGAACTCCTGCCAGGCCATGCCCGCAATAGCGGCGCGCCTCGAGCCGGAGATCGTATTATTGGTGATCTGAGCGCTGCCTGCGTCTTCCACGACGCTCGCGGCGATGCCCACCTCGGCGTTACGCACGATGTTGCCGTTGACGAGGACGTTGCGCAGGAACGGCCCCCAGCCGGCGAGAATCCCCGGACCGGGAACATTGTCGATGACGTTGCCGGTGATGGCCACGTCGGCTTCCGCGAAAATGCCGGCAGGCGTCGTATCGGGATTGGTCGCCGAGTGCGGGGTGATGTTGCGCACGATATTGCCCGTGCAGGTCGCCAGGTGCCCCTCGCTGTCGAGATTGGCGATCGAGATGCCGACGGCTGCCGTATCTATGATGTTGTTGGCGATGACCGAGCCGGAAAAGGCGAACTCGGAGAAGATCGCCGTCTCGCTGCTGTTGATACAGGTATTGCCGGTGACCTGGGTGTTGTTGGTCGAGTTGAGGCGCACCGCCGAGAAGGCGCAGTCGGCGATGTGATTGTTGGCGACGATCACTTCGTCGGCGCGGAAGACATTGATGCCGTTGCCGTTCTGCCCGTTGCCGCCCGCATCGAACGCGACGTTCGAGATGCGGTTGTTGGTGACGATTGTTCCATCGCGCCCGCTGGCGCTGCGCCAGACCAGAATGCCGTTGTTGCGGCAATCGCGGATGCGGTTCGAGGAGATGACGAGCCCGACATTGTCCAGCGCGAAGAGGGCAGTCGAGACGCTTTCGAAGGTGCAGTTCTCGACCAGGCCCTCGCTCGCGAAGATCGCCAGGCCATTGCCCGCCGCGTTGACGAACCTAGCATTGGACAGGGTCACGCCGCGGCTGTTCTGGATATCGAGAAGACCGGTCCGCGCCTCGCCGCCATCGCCGTTCCCGCCGTCGAAGTCCAGTCCATCGAGCGTGACGTTGGTGCGACCGGTGACCGAAAGGATCGTCTGGCCCTCGGAAATCGTCAGCACGGTCTCGCCGGGCATGCCGATGACCTGCATGCCGTCCGGCACGTTGAGGTTGGCCGCGCGATAGACGCCGGCGGGCAGGAAGAGCGGCAGGTTCTGCGCGGAGGCCGCTTCGAGCGCTGCCTGCAATGCCTGGCTCTGGTCTTCGCTCAGATCGGGCACGACGCCGAGCGTAGCGCCATCCAGCATGGTTTGCGCCCATGCGGGGCGCGCAAGGGTGGCGAGCCCGAGGCACGTGCTGCCTGCGAGCAGCCGGCGGCGGGTAAGCGTGATCTTTTCCATGCCTCACCATGGCTTAGCCACGAGAGGCGGCACAGCGAAAGCTGCCGGATTGGTGAACGGGTGCCTCACTTGCGCGCCCGGATGGTGAGAGCCAGCGGTACGCGAACGTGCCCCGGCGGCAAGCGCCACAGGTGGTCGCTTCCCTGCGTCATCCCATCGCCGATTCCCCACTGCAGGGCCTCATGCTCGCCGGTGTGTTCGATCGTGAGCCCGGCTCCGATCAGGGCGTTGAGGATCGAAGAGAGCGAGTGGCTCCATTCGTAGGTCTGCCGGTTCGCGAGCGGGCGCTTTGAGAGGTTGTAGTTGGCAACGACTTCGACAGGCAACGGCCGGTCCGCCGCGGTCTCGTAGTCGAATGCCAGTTTGAGGTTGCCGTCCGCGCCCGGCGCGAGCATCCAGGCGGTGGGGTGGCAATCGACATAGTGGAAGACGCCACCGGGCTTGAGCAGGCCGGTGACGGCGCGCGCCCATCGCTCGAGGTCATCCATCCAGACCAGCGTTCCCCAACTTGTGAAGACGCGATCGTACCGGGTGCCCAGGATCTGCGCCGCGTCGTAGACGACGCCCTGCTCGAAGCGAGCGTCGATGCTGGTCCGGCGCGCGAGTTCGCGAGCGTGGGCGATGGCGCGACCGGAAAAGTCGAGCCCCGCGATCACGCCCGCGCCTTGCCGCCGCAGGGACAGCGTGTCGGTGCCGATGTGGCACTGGAGGTGCGCGACCGAACAACCGTCCAGATCGCCCAGTTCCTCGCGCTCTATGGGAAGCAGCAGGTTCGCGCCGGCCAGCAGCTCGGCGATGCGGTAAAAGCCGGTTTCGTCGGCGAAATGCAGGTCGGCGCGCTCATCCCAGTTGGCGCGGTTGGCAGCAAGGTACGAGGCAGGCGGCATGTCGGGTTCCAGGACTGAAAGCACGGTCATGGAACACGCGCACCAGCACTGAATATCCGGGTGACTACTTACCCCGGCCGCACCGCATAATGTCGGCCATCGGGGAGGTTCGGCTTGTGGGCGCGGATGGCGGGCAGCTATAAGACTCGCCAAATCATCTATTTGCCGAGGCCGCCATGCTCGTTGACGATAAAGTCTATCTCGGGACCAGTACCCGGCCGGAGTACCTTGCCCTCAAGTACGGCAATCGGCACGGACTGGTGACGGGTGCGACTGGCACGGGCAAGACGGTGACGCTCCAGATCATGGCCGAGGGCTTTTCGCGCCTTGGCGTCCCGGTCTTCGCCGCAGACGTCAAGGGCGACCTCTCGGGCATCGCCATGGCCGGTACCGAGCAGGACTTCCTGCTCAAGCGCGCCAAGGAAATCGGGTTCGACGACTACAAATTCGAGGCCTCGCCCACGATCTTCTGGGATCTGTTCGGGCGGCAGGGCCACCCGATCCGCGCCACCATCTCGGAGATGGGGCCGCTGCTGCTGGCGCGCATCCTCGGCCTCAACGACACCCAGGAAGGCGTGCTCAACATCGTCTTCAAGCTCGCCGACGACGAAGGCCTGCTCCTGCTCGACCTCAAGGACCTGCGCGCGCTCCTGGTCGAAGTGCAGCAGCGGTCGGCCGAGATCGCCACCAAGTACGGCAACGTCGCCACCGCCAGCGTGGGCGCGGTGCAGCGGGCGCTGCTGGTGCTCGAGCAGCAGGGCGGCGACAACTTCTTCGGCGAGCGCTCGCTGGCCATCCAGGACCTGATGCGCACGACCCCCGATGGCCGCGGCTATGTGTCGGTGCTGGCGGCGGACGAACTGATGCGCTCGCCCAAGCTCTATGCGACCTTCCTGCTCTGGATGCTCTCCGAGCTCTTCGAGGAGCTGCCCGAGGTCGGCGATCCGGACAAGCCCAAGCTCGTCTTCTTCTTCGATGAAGCGCACCTGCTGTTCGACGATGCGCCCAAGGCGCTGCTCGACAAGATCGAGCAGGTGGTACGCCTGGTCCGCTCCAAGGGCGTCGGCGTCTATTTCGTGACGCAGAACCCGGTGGACGTGCCCGATACGGTCCTCTCCCAGCTCGGCAATCGCGTCCAGCACGCGCTGCGCGCCTATACGCCGCGCGACCAGAAGGCGGTGAAGGTCGCCGCCGACACCTTCCGCCCCAACCCCGCGTTCTCGACCGCCGAAGTCATCACCCAGCTCGGGACCGGCGAGGCACTGGTCTCGGTGATCGAGGAAAAGGGCGCCCCCTCGATGGTCGGTCGCACGCTCATCCGTCCGCCCAGCGGCCGGCTGGGGCCGGTGCTCCCCGAGGAACGCCGCACCATCATGGCGAACAGCCCCGTTGCAGGGCTCTACGACACGGCAGTCGACCGGCAGTCCGCCTTCGAGGTGCTGGCCGCCAAGACCAAGCAGAAGCAGGAAGACGAGGCGCGCCAGCGCGAACTGGACGAGCAACTCAAGCAAGCCCGCACGGCCGAGGCGCAAAAGCCCAAGGCGCGGACCAGCACCCGCCAGACCCCGCAGGAGGCCGCCATGAACTCGTTTGCGCGGGCGGCAGCCACCGCGCTCGGCGCGGCGCTGGTGCGCGGCATCCTCGGCTCGCTCAAGCGCGGCCGGTGACCATGCAGTTGCCCGGTACCACCCATTCGGCCAAGCCGACCCTGGCCGTGTTCGCGTCCCAGCAGGGGCCGGGAGATGCCGAGCGCTCTTCCATCATGTCCCAGGCGGGAACGTATTTCGCCCGCAAGGGTGCGCGGATCGTCTGCCTGATCGATGCGCTGACCATTCCCGTGCCCCTGATCACCAGCGCCCGCGCCGCGGGCGGCGAGGTGGTCATCATCGCCGACGAGCGCGCACCGCTCCTGCCGGCGCTCCAGGGCGTGGCGGTGGAGCGGATCGCCGAGGTCGGCGAGCGGCTCACCCGGGTTTCGACCCTGGCCGATGGCTTCATCGGGCTGCCCGGCTCGCTCGCCTCCGCGTCCAGCCTCTATTCGGCCTGGGTCAAGGGCGGTGGGGGGCAGGGCGGCAAGCCGGTGGTGCTCTACAATCGCAATCACGCCTTCGAGGTGTTGCGCGGCTACGTCGCAGACGTGGTCTCCCACAGCCGGCGCGGGCACGAACAGGTCGTCCAGTTCGCCGATTCCATCGAGGATAGCTGGAACCGCATCGCCCGGATGCTCAACCTGCACTAGCGAATTAACTTTCTATGGCGGTCCCGACAGGCGCATAATGGCTCATTGCCTGCCGTCGGGAGCAGTCCGATGAGCGATGCCAGTACCACACCCCGCCTCAAGCCGGAGGTGAAGACGCAACGTCCTCGCCTCCACAAGGTCATTCTGGTCAACGACGACTACACGCCGCGCGAATTCGTGGTGCTCGTTCTCAAGGGCGAATTCCGCATGAGCGAGGACGAAGCGCACCGGGTGATGATCACGGCGCATACGCGTGGCGTGTGCGTAGTTGCCGTCTATGTCCAGGAGATCGCCGAAACCAAGGCCACGAGGGCGACCGAGGCGGCCCGAAGCAAGGGATACCCGCTGCTCTTCACTACCGAGCCCGAAGAGTAGCGTCAGCCGCCGAGCTGCTTGCGCATGTAGACGGTGGTGCCGCCCATGAAGGGTTCGGTCTTCTCGATCTGGAGGCCGGCGGACTGGTAGAGCCGCACATTGGCCTCGAAGGCGCCGTTGGTGAGGAGCCGCAGCTCGAAAAGTCCCGCGGCCTCGGCCTGCCGCTCGGCATGGACGAGCAGGCGACGCCCCAATCCCTTGCCCTGGTGGAGTGGGCTGACGGCGATGTTTTCGATGAAGAGGTAGTCGAGGTGCGTGATGGTTTCGATGAGGGCGATGATTTCGCCGTCGCCCACCATCAGGTCGATTTCGTGGTCGCGGATGGCCGCGTCGTAGTCGGCCAGCATCGGCATGGGCTCACGTCCGATGACGGGGACCCACCTGGCGTAGGCCTCGCGAACCAGCTGCCGCACGCTTTGTGCGTCTTCGGCGCGGGCGCGCCGCATCTCGATCATGTCAGTGAATGCCGGGGCGTTCGTTTCGGCCGAAAAGCGCCACGACGTTGTCGGTGCTGCGCCCATAGGCGGCGACGCGCGGCATGGCGATGCGCTCGCGGCGTTCGGGGCCGCGATAAGTGTGGTTCCCGACGAGCCGTTCGGCACGGCGCAGGCGCGAGAGCACACGCTCGAGCAGGTAACGCGGCGACATCGGCTTGACGATGACCTCGTCGATCCCGGTCGAGACCGCGGCGCGCTTGGTGGTTTCGGTGACCGTGCGCGTGAGCGCGATGATCGAAAAGTCGCGCCGGAAAAGCCGCGTATCGTGGCGCAGGGCATCTGCGACTTCGTTGGCCGGCGCATCGGCGCAATCGAAATCGGTCACGAGCACGTCCACCGGCGCCAGACGCATGTAGGTCGTGAGCGCCGCCTGGCTCTCGAACAGGCGAACGCGCAGCGTCGGGCAGCCGGCCAGGACCATCGTCAGGATCGACGACAGTGCCGGATTGGCTGCCAGTACCGCTACGACTTTGATGGATTCGCCCAAGACAAGCCTCTTCGTTAACAAAGTGTTACCACGATTGCCGTCCGGCCGAGAAGCATCTCCGATGGGAGGAGGGCGATTATGCGCAACTATGCTTACGGCGGATCCGTCGGGGTGGTCGCACGAGGTGTTAACGGCGCCATTGCCGGGGCGCCCCGGCTGAACGAAGGGCTGCGGTCTCGGTTTGGATCTTTGGCGCGTGTCTCGGCCCGGCGTGGGTGGAGACGGCGCGTTCCGGACAGGCAAAAGCAAAGCCCGCCCACCTTGCGGCGGACGGGCCATGCGAAACGGCAAATGCCGAAGGAATTACTTGCTGGCGGCTTCGTAGAGCTCGGCCACGTAATCCCAGTTGACCAGGTTGTCGACGAACGCTTCGAGGTACTTCGGACGCAGGTTGCGGTAGTCGATGTAGTAGGAGTGCTCCCACACGTCCACGCCCAGCAGCGGGGTGCCGCCATGGACCAGCGGGTTCTCGCCGTTCGGGGTCTTGGTGATCTCGAGCTTGCCGTCCTTGAGCGACAGCCAGGCCCAGCCCGAACCGAACTGGCCCACACCGGCCGCCACGAAATCGGTGCGGAACTTGTCGTAGCCGCCCAGGTCGGAATCGATGGCCTTCTGCAGCGCGCCCGGCAGGCTCTTGCCGCCGCCATTCGGCTTCATCCACTTCCAGAAGTGGATGTGGTTGTAATGCTGGCCGGCATTGTTGAAGAGGCCGGCGTTCTTGCCGTAGCTCTCCTTGACGACGTCTTCGAGGCTCTTGCCCTCTAGGCCCGAACCTTCGAGCAGCTTGTTGCCGTTGGTCACGTAAGCCTGGTGGTGCTTGTCGTGGTGGTACTCGAGCGTTTCCTTGCTCATGTACGGGCCAAGCGCATCGTATGCATAGGGCAGGGCGGGCAGTTCAAAAGCCATTTTCGGCCTCCTTGATTTTGGAAAATGACGCGCCGTGAGACGGCAGATGCATTTGACAATATACGTATTGTTTTATTCGGGCAATCGCCCTCATGAGGACGTCTCGTCCAAATTTACGCATTTGAGAGCAAAGGCATAGCTCAAAGCCGTTTCCTTGAGTCGATCGAAACGCCCCGACGCGCCTGCATGCCCCGCCCCCATATTGGTCTTGAGGTACAACGGATTGGTGTCGGTTTTCGTTGCCCGCAGCTTTGCCACCCATTTGGCCGGTTCCCAATAGGTGACGCGAGGGTCGGTGAGGCCGGCCAGCGCAAAGATCGGCGGATAGGGCTTTGCCTCGACCTGCTCATAGGGTGCATAGGACTGGATACGCGTGAAATCCGCGTCGGACTCGATGGGGTTGCCCCATTCGGGCCACTCGGGCGGAGTGAGCGGCAGCGTATCGTCGAGCATGGTGTTGAGCACGTCCACGAACGGCACCTGGGCCAGCACGCCCGCCCAGAGGTCGGGACGCATGTTGGCGACGGCGCCCATCAGCATGCCGCCGGCCGAGCCGCCCATGGCGACGATCCGGTTCGGTGCCGAATAGCCATCGGCCACCAGCTTTTCGGCCGATGCGATGAAATCGGTGAAGGTGTTGACCTTGTGCTCGCGGCGGCCGAGCCGGTACCAGCGATAGCCCTTGTCCATGCCGCCCCGGATATGGGCCGTGGCATAGACGAAGCCGCGATCGACCAGCGAAAGCGCCGAGACCGAGAACGAGGCCGGCATCGACATGCCATAGGCGCCATAGCCATAGAGCAGGGTCGGGGCGGTGCCGTCGATCGGGGTTTCCTTGCGGTAGAGCAGGGTGATCGGAACGCGCTCGCCATCGCTGGCCTCGGCGAAGACGCGCCGGGTCACGTAGTCGTCCGGGTTGTGGCCGGAGGGTACTTCCTGCTCCTTGAGCAGGGTGCGCTCGCCGGTTTCGAGATCGTAGTCATAGGTGCGCGAGGGCGTGGTCGGCGACGCGTAGGTCAGCCGGAACGTCGAGGTGTCGAACTCGTAGCCCACCGACATGCCGAGCGAATAGGCCTCTTCCTCGAAGCGGATCGTCTCTTCCTTGCTGGTCCGCAGGTCGCGCACCACGATGCGCGGCAGCCCCTCGAAGCGCTCGAGGCGCAGCAGGTGGTTCCTGAGCACGATGATATCGAGGATGAGCACGCCTTCGCGGTGCGGCACGAGGTCCGTCCAGTGCTCGGAGCCGGGCGTGGCAACGGGCGCGGTGACGATCTTGAAGTCCTCGGCGCCATCGGCATTGGTGAGGATGAAGAGTTCGCCCTCGCGCTCGTCGACATCGTATTCGCGCTCGAGCTGGCGCTTTGACACCACGAACGGCTCGCCGCCCTTGAGCGCATCGATCAGCCAGACTTCGGAGGTCTGGTGGTCATGAGCATCGATGACGATGAACTTGTCCGAAAGCGTCTTGTCGACGCTGACGAAGAAACCCGGATCGGCTTCCTCGTAGATGATGGCGTCGTCGGCCTGGGGCGTGCCCAGATCATGCCGGCGCACGCGGAACGGGCGGTGGTTGTCGTCGATTTCGGTGTAGTAGAGGCTCTTGCTGTCGGCCGACCACACGCCATCGCCGGCGGTCCGCTCGATGCGGTCGGCGATCTCCTGCCCGGTCGCGAGGTCGCGGATGTGGATGGTGTAGTATTCCGAGCCCTGCCGGTCGGCGGCCCAGGTCATGAGCTTATGGCTCGAGTCGTGGCTGGCGCCCGCGAAGCCGAAATAGCCGTCACCCGCTTCCACGTTGCAGTCGAGCAGAACCTGCTCCTCGCCCCCCTCGCGCGGCGTGCGCACGATCAGCGGGTACTGCTTGCCCTCGAGCATGCGCGAGTTATAGGCCCAGGGGCCGTCCGGGGTCGGGATGCCGGAATCGTCTTCCTTGATGCGACCGCGGATCTCCCAGAAAATCTTGTCCTGCAACGCTGCGGTAGGCTTGCCGAGCTCTTCCTCGTAATAGGCGTTCTCGGCCTCGATATAGGCGCGAATGTCGGCCGGGAGCGTTTCGGGAGCGTGCATGACCTCCTGCCAGTTCTCAGCGCGCAGCCAGTGATAGGGGTCCTGGCGGGTGATGCCGTGATGGGTTGCGGCATGCTGGCGGCGCTCGGCGACCGGCGGGGTAATCTTGCTCATGTGGGACGTCCGAAATGGAAAGGCGTGGGCCCTTAGATAAGGACCCACGCCCGCTTGTGGAAGCCCCAAGCGTTCAGGACTTGGGCTCGAAGTCGAGCGCGGTGCCGTTCATGCAATAGCGCAGGCCGGTCGGTTGCGGACCATCGGGGAAGACGTGCCCGAGATGGGCGCCGCAATTGGCGCAATGCGCTTCCACGCGCACCATGCCGTGCGAACGATCGATGGTCTCGCCCACCGCCGTATCGCTGATCGGTTGCCAGAAGCTGGGCCAGCCTGAGCCCGATTCATACTTGGTGACGCTCTCGAAAAGCGGTGCTCCGCAGGCCACGCAATGGTAGATGCCATCGCGCTTCTCCATGTTGAGCGGGTGAGAGAACGCGGGCTCGGTGCCGTGTTCTCGGGTCACGCGAAACTGCTCCGGCGTCAACTCGTTGCGCCATTCCTCTTCGCTTTTGAGGACTTTGGGCTCGTCGGTCATTGGAACCTCCTTGTCGCGGCACATGTAGGCATTTCGATTTCGCCTCGCCACTTCAAAACTCTGTGGTTTTCGTGAGCATGCGACATCATGCAATCCGTTTCGGCTTGTCCTGCCGGGCCCACTGGGTAAGGTACGCGCCCAAGACCTGCCGTCGTTCAAAGCGGCGCCACCCGAAATATACAAGAGTGAGACGTGGCCCCTTCGCTTGATCAGACCATAACGCTCATCGCCATCGCGCCTTTTCTCGCGGCCATCCTCGCCCCATTCATCTTTCGCTTCGCCGGTTCCTATTCGGGCTGGATCCTGGCGATCGTGCCGGCGGCGATCTTTCTTTATGTGCTCAACTTCATCGAGCCGGTCGCGGCCAATGGCGCGGTCAGGGCAGGACTGGACTGGATTCCCTCCTACGACTTGCGGTTTTCCTTCCTGCTCGATGGGCTCAGCCTCACCTTCGCGCTGACCATCGCCGGGGTTGGCACGCTTATCCTGATCTATTCGGGCGGCTACCTCAAAGGCCACCCGCACCAGGGGCGCTTTCTTGCCTATATGCTCGCCTTCATGGGGGCGATGCTGGGGCTGGTGACGGCCGACAACCTGGTCTCGCTGGTCCTGTTCTGGGAGCTGACCAGCGTCACCTCGTTCCTGCTGATCGGCTTCGACCATATGCGCCAGGCAGCGCGCCGCGCCGCCATACAGGCGCTGGTCGTCACCGGGGCAGGTGGCCTTGCGCTGCTGCTCGGAGCGGTGATCCTCCATCAGGTCGCGGGGAATTGGGAACTCAGCGCCATCCTGGGGCAGGGCGAGGTGGTGCGCGCCAGCTCGGCCTACCTGCCGATCTTCCTGCTGCTGGTGCTAGCCGCCTTCACCAAGTCGGCCCAGGTGCCGTTCCATTTCTGGCTGCCCAACGCCATGGAAGCGCCGACCCCGGTCTCCGCTTTCCTGCATTCGGCAACGATGGTGCAGGCCGGCGTCTACCTGCTGTTGCGCACGTCGCCGATCCTCGGCGGCACCGCGATCTGGGAAGGGGTGCTCGTCGTCTTCGGCGCCGCCACCCTCATCTGGGGTTCGCTCGGGGCGCTGCGCCAGACCGACCTCAAGCAGATGCTGGCCCAGACCACCATCGCCTCGCTGGGCCTTCTCGTCCTGCTCATCGGGCTGGGGTCCGAACTGGCGATCAATGCCGCCATCGTCTATTTCGTGGCCCACGCGCTCTACAAGGCCGCCCTGTTCCTCGTGGTCGGCGTCATCGATCACGAGACGGGTACGCGCGACATCACGCTGCTGCGCGGCCTACGGGGCAAGATGCCGCTCACCTTCGCGGCGGCGGTGCTGGCGGGCCTCTCCATGGTCGGCCTGCCCCTGACGGTGGGGTACCTCGCCAAGGAGGAAATGTACGCCGCCCTCGCCGGTGGCGATTTCACCCAGATCGTGGTGCTGATCGTCCTCATCGCCGGCAACGGCCTGCTGGCCGGCGTCGGCCTGGCGGTCGCCATAAAACCCTTCTTCGGCACGCATGTCCCGACCCCGACCGCTCCTCACGAGGGTGGCCCGAGCCTGCTGGCCGGCCCGGTCGTTCTCTCGGTGCTTGGCATCGCCGCGGGCATCAAGGCCGCCACGGTCGGCATGTTCCTGATGGCCCCGGCCGCGACGGCCGTGCTCGGACATTATGTCGAGAGCCACCTCAAGCTGGTCGTGGATCCGACGAGCCTGTTGCTGTGGCTTTCGGTGGCGACCTGGGCGGTGGGTGTTGCGACCTTCCTTTATCTCGATGCCATCCGCTCGCTGCTGCGCCGCGGGTACAACGCGGTAGGCTGGACCTTCGACAAGGGCTTCGACAGCGCCATGTTCGGGCTCATCCGCTTCGCGGCAACCACCACCCGGTTCTTCCACCACGGACGGCTCGAGCTCTATATCGTGGTGCTGTTCGTGATGATGGTGCTGGCAGTGGCCCTGCCGCTGGTGCTGCTCGGCGGCCTCCCGGCCATGCCCGCCTTCCCGGCGCTGACCTTCTACGAGTGGGGCATCTTCATCGTGGCGATCACCGGGCTCATCACGCTGCTCCTGGCGCCCTCGCGGCTGGTAGCCATCGTGTCGCTGGGCGTCCAGGGCCTGGCGGTCGCCATGCTCTTCCTCTTGTTCGGCGCGCCCGACCTCGCCTTCACCCAATTCATGGTCGAAATCCTTTCGGTCGTGATCCTGGCCCTGGTGATGACCCGGCTCAAGCTCGACCTGCGTGACCGGCGCGAGTTCGAGGACTTCGTGCGCGACGGCACCATCTCGGTCGCCGCCGGTGCCGCGGTGATGGTGCTGCTGCTGGTCGTCGTCTCCGGACCGCTCGATACGCGGCTGTCGGACTTCTTTACCCAGACCAGCGTGGCGATCGCCCACGGGCACAACATCGTCAACGTGATCCTGGTGGACTACCGCGGCCTGGATACGCTCGGCGAGATCTCGGTGGTGATGACCGCCGGCATCGCCGTGCTCGCCCTGCTGCGTCGCCGCAAGCGCGGCGAGGGGGCACGCCAGGCGACTGCAAAAACCAAGGAAAAGGTGCAGGCATGAACAGCGTGATCTTCCGCACCATCGCTCCGGCCATCGTCCTGGTCATGCTGGTCTTTTCGATCTTCGTGCTGCTTCGCGGGCATAACGAGCCTGGAGGCGGCTTCATCGGCGGGCTGATCGCCGCCTCGGCCATCACCATCTTCGGCATGGCCTCGGGCGCCAAGCATGTGCGCTGGGCCATCAAATACGACCCGATGTCATTCGCCGGACTCGGCGTGCTACTGGCAGGCGGCGCCGGTTTCGCCTCGCTCTTCTACAACGTGCCGTTCCTGACGGGGCTGTGGACCTATTTCCAGATCGGGGAATCCGAGGTTGCCGTCTCGACGCCGATGATCTTCGATATCGGGGTCTACCTCGTGGTGTTCGGCACGATCTCGGCGGTGGCGCTGGCGCTTGCCGATGGAGGCGACGCATGATCGAGACCGCCTTCGCCGCCCTTGTCGGGGTATTCTTCGCCGCTTCGATCTACCTGCTGCTCTCGCGCTCGGTCATCCGCATGCTGCTGGGCCTGACGCTGTTCGGCAATGCGGTGAACCTCCTCATCTTCACGGCGGGCCGGCTGACGCGCGAAGTGCCGCCGATCGTGCCCGACGGGCTCAAGGTGCCGACCGAGCAGATCGCCAACCCCTTGCCGCAGGCGCTGATCCTCACCGCCATCGTCATCGGCTTTGCCATGTTCACGTTCCTGCTGGTGCTGGCTTACCGCGCCTACCAGACGCTGAACGCCGACAACACCGACACCATGCGGCTCACCGAGCCCAAGGGCGGGCCGAACCCGCCGCTGAGTTACTGAGATGATCCAGACCCTTACGCCAGCAGCCGATTGGGTTGTGATCCTGCCGGTGGTGCTTTGCCTGGTGGGCGGCGCGCTGTTGCTGATGCTGCGCAACAGCGGCGGCTACCTGGCGAGCTTCGCCATCCTCGTGGTCATCGCCGTTCTCGTCTGCGACGCCCAGCTGTTCGCGCGCGTGCTCGCCGAGGGTCCGGTCAGCATGACGATGGGCAAGTGGCTGCCGCCCTTCGGCATCAGCTTCACGGCCGACCTGATGAGCGCCGGCTTCGCCCTGGCGGCGGCGGTGGTGACGCTGGTGGTGCTGTTCTACGTGCAGATGGACCCCGAGGGGCGCGACGGCTCGACCGGCCTCTATTCGCTGATCCTGCTGCTCCTGGGCGGCGTCAGCGGCGCCTTCCTCACCGGGGACCTCTTCAACCTCTATGTCTGGTTCGAGGTGATGCTGATCGCGTCCTTCGGGCTGATGGTCATCGCCGGACGCGAGATCCAGCTCGATGCGACCATCAAGTACGGCTTCCTCAACTTCCTCGCCACGAGCTTCTTCCTGGCCGCCCTGGGGCTCCTCTACGGGCTGGTGGGAACGCTCAACATGGCCGACATCATCATCTCGGCGCCCAAGGCCAACCCGGCTGGCATGGCAAGCGTCGCCGCGCTCTTCCTGCTCGCCTTCGGCACCAAGGCGGCGGCGTTTCCGGTCAACGCCTGGCTCCCTGCCTCCTACCACGCCCCGCCGGCCGCCATCTCGGCGCTGTTCGCGGGCCTGCTGACCAAGGTTGGCACCTATGCGCTGCTGCGCACGATGGTGGCGCTGCTGCCGGCCAGCCGCGAGATCCTCGATCCGGTGATCGCGGTGGTCGCGATCCTGACCCTGCTCATCGCGCCCCTGGGAGCCATCGCCGAAACCAACCTGCGCCGCGCGCTCGGCTTCATCGTCATCGGCGGCATCGGCGTGGTAGTCTCGGGCATCGCGCTGCCGACGCTGCAGGGCATCGCCGGCTCCACCGTCTATATCTTCCACGCCATTCTCACCATGAGCGCGCTCTACCTTGTGGCGGGGCTGATCGAGCGGACCACCGGAGAAACCGACACGCGCCGCATGGGCGGGCTCTACGCCGCCAACGCGCCGCTCTCGATCCTCTTCCTCGTACTGGTCTTCGCCGCCGCCGGCACGCCGCCGTTCCTCGGCTTCTGGCCCAAGCTGATGCTGCTGGGCGCGGGTACAGAGCAATCGGGCATGACCACTGGCGGGCAGATCGACTGGTGGGCCGTTGCCATCCTCGCCGCGCTCCTCCTCAACGCCTTCCTCACCCTCATCGCCGGCACCCGTATCTGGGCGCACGTCTTCTGGCGGCAGGGCCATGAGGGCGAGCGCTCCGAAGAACCCAATGCGGACCTGCGCGCCCCCGGTAGGATCGAAACCTGGCTCGGGCTCGTGCCCGCCGGGCTGCTGGTGGCCGCCATCGTCGCCATGGGCCTCTGGCCGGACCTGCTGGTTCATTCGGGCACCGAAGCGGCCCGAGGCCTCCTCGATCCGCAAAGCTATATCGCCGCCGTAGGACTGGAGCCGACGCCATGACCGAAATCCTCATCGGACTTGTCCTCTCGCTCATATGGATGGCCATAACCGGCTCGTTCACGCTGCCCAACCTCGTGATGGGCCTGCTGGTGGGCCTGCTGGCCATGCTGCTGCTGCGCGACCGCATCGGCGGGGCGCTGCTCACCGAGCGGGTGATGAAGATCCTCGGCCTCGCCGGGCTCTTCGTGGTGGAACTGTTCATCAGCGCCTTCAACGTGGCGGTGCTGGTGATGACGCCCAACATCAAGGCGCACCTGCGCCCTGGCTTCGTGGCCTTTCCGCTGACCGCGAAATCGGACCAGGAGATCACCCTGCTGGCCAATCTCATCACCCTTACGCCCGGCACGCTGAGCGTGGATGTCTCGGAGGACCGCAAGACCCTCTACATCCATGCCCTCCAGCTCAAGAACCGCGACGCACTGGTGCGCTCGATCGCCTCGGGCTTCGAGAAGCAGGTTATCGAGGTGTTCAAATGAGCGGCGCCGAGTTCCTCAACAACGCCACGCTCGTGGCCCTGGGCCTGCTGACGCTGGCCCTGTTCACGACTGTCATCCGCATCGCCCGCGGCCCGACTTTGCCTGACAGGGTGCTCGGACTCGACCTGCTCACGACTATAGCCACCGGCTATATTGGTGTAATTGCGGTACGTACCGGCTTCATGCTGTACGTCGACATCGCAATTGCCCTCAGTCTCGTGGCGTTTCTGGCAACCGTGGCTTTCGCCCGGTATATCCTGGTGCGCGGGGCGAAAGCGCGCGAGGGTTCCGAAAAGACAGAGGGGTCCGGGCAATGATTGTAGAAATCACCCAGTATGTTTCCGGTTTACTTCTAGTCGCGGGAGCGGCTTTTGGTTTGCTTGCCTCGCTCGGAGTCCTGCGCCTGCCTGACCTTTACTCACGTATGCATGCGGCATCAAAGGCGGGGATAGTTGGCGCCGGCCTTATTTTTGTCGGTATTGCAGTTGTCTCATTGGACGGCGCCGTGATTTTGCGCTCGCTGATCGGGATATTGTTCCTTGTCTTGACCACACCGGTTTCAGCCCACCTTCTTGCGCGGGCTGCCTACTTGGTAGGCTATCAGCCGTGTGATCTGACTGTTCTCAATGAGATGGAAGACAATACCCATACTCAGCCATAATCAACTCCGCGCAATTCTGTTCATAAATTAACTTGCAACGCGCATTGAATCATGCAGAAACATGTTTCGGATTTTGACCGGGCTTCGAAATCTCCTCCGCGAAGCCCATGGGAATACACAGAAGGTTCAGATATGAGCGAAATCGATGGTGCTGCGACTTTGGCTGACAACGATCTCATCGAACTGAGTGCTGGGATCGTCTCGGCCTATGTTAGCCACAACGCGCTCAGCCCGACCGACCTGGCCAAGTTGATTGTCGATGTGCATGGAACGCTCAAGGGCCTGCAGTCGACCGAAGCTCCTGAGCCGGTTGAAGAATTGAAGCCGGCCGTGCCGGTCCGCAAGTCCGTGGCGCCCGACTACATCATCTGCCTGGAAGACGGCAAGAAGTTCAAGTCGCTCAAGCGCCACCTGCGCACCCACTACAATCTCTCGCCCGAAGAGTACCGCGAGAAGTGGGGCCTGCCGGCCGACTACCCGATGGTCGCCCCGAACTACTCGGCGACCCGCTCGCGCCTCGCCAAGGACAACGGCCTCGGCCGCAAGGCCGACGACAAGTAAGCCACAGGCGCAGTTCAGATTTTGAAACGGCCGTCCTTCGGGGCGGCCGTTTTGCTTTTGGCGGCCCGCCTATCCGCCCGGCGGCCAAAACGGGGAACGCCAGCTTTCGCCGGGCTCTCGCCGCTTTCCTCAAACGCCTCTGAGGAACTTATCCCCGCCCTCGAGTCTTGCCGCAATCATATAGGAATAATATCCTATTGTGCTTCGGAGGACTTGGATGCATATGCGAGGGGCGGAATGGAGCCAGAACGCCAGCGTTTCCAGGCAAGGGTTCGGCGAATCCATGCAGGCGAGCTTTGTCGGTGACCTCGCCGTCGCAGGAATACTTTCCTTGGTGGCGCGCGAACGCGGCGTGCCGGTCGGGTTGCTGCTGCATAAGTCGCGCTGCGCTGCCGACGTCGCCGAGGCCCGGCAATTGGCCATGTACCTCATGCATGTCGTTTTGCAGCGGCCCATGACCGAGATCGGGGCCTTCTTCGGCCGCGACCGCACCACGGTGTCCCATGCCTGCCATTGCGTGGAGGACAAGCGCGACGACGCGGCGTTCGACGGCGAAGTCATCCGGCTCGAGGCAGCGATAGACGAGATCACCGGCAGCCTCCCCAAATGGCTGGCGCGCGGCGGAGTGGCCCATGCAGCCTGACCGCAACACCATGCGTTTCGTGCGCGCGCTCATCGGCGGCGCCACGGGCAGGCGCGTCGGAGAGGCTTATGGTCTCCAGGCAGGCGAGGCGAGATTGCGTGCTCCCAAGCGGGTCGTAGCGCGGCTCGCGGCGGACGGCGTGCTCGAAGCCGACGGGCATACCTGCCGCGCCGGTTCGGGAGCCAGGACCTGGCTGCGCCGCAATAGCCTCGAGGCCGAACACTTCGCCGGCCAGCATCGCGAACTGGCGAAGACGGAGGAGGGGCTCGATCGCAATCTCGCCGAAAGCCCGCTGACTCGTCTCGCGCGGCCGGCCAGGGACGAAAGCCAGGCCTTTCTCGACCGGGCCCAGCTTGAAGCAGGCGAGCGTATACGGCGGCTTGCCGAACGGGCCCGGCTGCAACCGCGCCTCACCATGAGCTATTCGGCCACTCACACCGTCAACGCCAAGTCGGGGGCGGGTGCGGGAGAGATCAGCGACCTGGCGGCCGATGCCCGCCGCCAGCTTCAGGACATCGTGCGGTTGCTGCCGCCGGACTGTGCCGGCGTCGTCGTGGATGTATGCGGCTTTTCCAAGGGCCTGCAGCTTGTCGAGGCCGAGCGCGGCTGGCCCCGACGCAGCGCCAAGCTGGTGCTGCGCATCGGACTCGACCAGGTGGCCCGGCACCTGGGATTGAGCGCTGCCGCCCAGGGGCCGCAGCGCGGGCGCCAGCGCGGCTGGATGGGCGAGGACGCCCGGCCGAGTGTCTTCGGCTAGACCCGGGAGGTTGCTTCCGAGCGGATGCGGTTGACCATGGCCACCAGGCCATTGGACCGCTGCGTGGTGAGGTGCTCGCGCAGGCCCAGTTCATCGAAAAGCGCGATGGCATCGGTCTGGGCGATCTCGCGAGCCGGGCGGCCCGAATAGATGGCGACCAGGATCGCGACCAGGCCACGGACGATCATCGCGTCGGACTCGCCGCGATAGGTGAGGTTCTCACCGTCCTCGGAGGAAACCAGCCAGACCTGGGAAACGCAGCCATGAACCCTGTTGGCCTCGCTGCGCTCCTCGGGGGCCAGAGGCGGAAGGGCCTGCCCCAGTTCGATGATGTAGCGATACCGGTCTTCCCAATCGTCAAGGAACGAGAGGTTTTCGGCGATATCGAGGAAGGCTTGCGGCTGGATCATGCCCACTACTTAGTGCAAGCGCCGGGTCAATCCAACACCGGGCCGGTGTTTTGAAGCGCCGTCCCAAAACAAAAAGAGCTGCAAACACGGGGCAGCGTGCTTGCAGCTCAAACCGGACCCATGGCCGCCCTGCGGGGGCTTGGCGGCAACGTCCGGCACTAACCCAGCCAGGCCGGCCGCGGCCGCGGGACCGGGGCCGTCGCTTCGGTCGTGGAAATCTGCATGGGTGTGACCGGAGCGGGAACGGGCAGGGCAGCACTCGTGACAGCGGCAGAGAGGAGGGCTTTGCCGCCGACGCATTGCAGGGTGTTGCATTCGGTCTTGTCGATCTGCTGGACGATTGCCGACTGGCCCGCCGCCAGGGCCTGGCTCGTCACGGCGCCCGCCGCGGCGGGGAGGTCTACCCCGGGCCGGATCACCATGAAGGCCACTGTCAGCCAGAACGCCGATTTCAGAATGAACCTCAAGATCGCTGCTCCACCAGAGCGGTACTCGGCCGCCTCTTGCACCTGCAACATTATGACCGGCGCTTTAATGGCGGATGGGACCAATCGATAAAATTTGAATCAATTGCCGCCGATCGTGCGCAAGGACTTGTTTACGCTACCGCCGGAAACCGACCGCAGAACAAGCACTTCGCCACGGGAAACAGGAGCCGGCCGGGGTGCACTTAATTCTGTCTTAGGTCTTCGATGAAAGGGTGATTCCACGAATAAAGGGGCAAACCCCGGTGAGTTTTGTGATGCGTAGCCTTTTCTCTTTGGGCCTCGGCAAAGAGACGTCCAATCCTGTTGCTTCGGGCAGCGGGCGGCCAGAGATTCTGCGTCGCCGGACCTTGGACGTGGGCTCGCGCGTCTTCATCGTTGCGGGCGTTCTCGCGCTTCCTTTTGCGCTTTATACCCTGATCGGCGGGGTGCTGGTGCCGTTCGTGGCGGCCGTGATTGCCCTCGTCGCCGGCATGATGAGCATGGCGCTGCACCAGCGCGGCCAGTACGAGCGGTCCGCCGCCGCGCAGGTCTATGGCATGGGCTCTATCGGCGCCGTAATGGCGCTGGCCCATCCGCTTTTCGTCGATTTCGGCCTGGCAACGGCCCTCATGGCCCCGATCTATGCGGCGCTGATGTCGCGCGGCGCGTTGCGCAAGCGCAGCTGGGTTTTCGTCGCCGTGGCGCTCATCGCCTCGGGCGTCACCGCCCTCAAGTTCGTCGTGCTGCCGGCGGCGCTTGCGCCGGGATTCGGCGGCATCGGCGCCTTTGTGGTTTCGGTGCTGCTCGTCGGCTTCGCCGCGGCGCGCCTTGGTGCGGGCTTCGAAGTCCACGACGCCAGCAAGATCAAGACCTACCGCCATCTCATCGAGCACGTGCAGGACGCCGTGATGCGATTCGGCGATGACGGCGAAGTTCTCTTCTCGTCCCATTCGGCCGAGCGCCTCTTCGGCTGCCGTCGCTACGAACTCTCGCGCGGCGGCCTGGGCGAACGCATCCATGTGCTCGACCGCCCGACCTACCTCACCGCTTTCGCCGACGCCAACCAGGACGGCAAGGCGCGCACCATCGAAGTGCGCATGCGCCGGGACGACCCGGAAGGCACCGCACGCGCGCCCCAGTTCATCTGGGTGGAAGTCGCCTTCTCGCCCGTCGTCGAGAACGACATGGCCGGCTCGCGCCATGAGGTGGTGGCGCTCTATCGCGACATCACCAGCCGCAAGGATGGCGAGGACGCGATGAAGGCTGCCCGGCAGGCCGCCGAGGATGCCTCGAACGCGAAGTCGCGGTTCCTCGCCACGATCGGCCACGAACTGCGCACCCCGCTCAATGCCATCGTCGGGTTCTCCGAGATGATGTCGACCGGCATCGGCGGCGAACTGTCGCCGACCCACAAGGAATATGCCGGCCTCATCCACCAGAGCGGCCATCACCTGCTCGACGTGGTCAAGATGCTGCTCGACATGTCCAAGATCGAGGCGGGCAAGTTCGAGCTCCAGACCGAAGCCTTCGCGCCTTCGGCGCTGGTCGAGCCGAGCCTGCAGATCGTGGGGCCGATGGCCAGCACCCGCAACATCACCATCCGCACCGATATCCCCTCGGTGCTGCCCATGCTGACCGCCGACGAGCGCGCCTGCCGGCAGGTGGTGATCAACCTGCTCTCGAACGCCATCAAGTTCAGCCACGACTATGGCGTGGTGACCCTGTCCATGAAGCGGCAGGGCCAGAACCTCAACATCTCGGTGCGCGACAACGGCATCGGCATGGGTCCCGAATCGATCCGTCGCCTGGGCGAACCCTTCTTCCAGGTGCATGACGGGCTGGCGCGCCAGTACGAGGGTACCGGGCTGGGGCTGTCTATCGTCAAGGGCCTGGTGGACCTGCACGAAGGCTCCATGCACGCGGTTTCCGAGATCGGCGTGGGGACAACGATGACGGTTTTACTCCCGGTAAACGGTCCGGCGATTAAGCTACCCGAAACGGCATCTGTCACACCTATCCGCCGCGAACCGAGCGTGCAGCAAACTCCCGCATGGCAAGACGCAAGAAAAAGAAGAGCTTTATGACGGCAACCGTGCTGACCCGCCTGCCCGTGATGGCGGGCGGAGCCGTTGCGTCCTCCGCAGGGCGCATCGGCCTGTGGGCAATATCGCATTTCGCCAGGGCACCGCTCGCCTATAGCAGCGTGTTCGTGCTCACCACCCTTTCGGTGATGGCGGCCAACAATGCGCTCTTCAACCAGCAGCATCGCCACCCGGCGCCCCTGTTCTCGGGCACCGCCACCGCCCAGGCCATGGCCCCGGTGATGGAGGATGTCGCCGAAGTGCAGCCGGCCGTGCGCCAGACCGCGACCCGGCAGGTGCAGCCCGACTACATCAGCGATCCCGTCAGCCCGCAGACGACCGCCAGCGTTTCCCAGCGCGCCACCATCGCCGACGTTCCCGATGGCGAGCCGATCGGCAATTCGCGCGTCTTCGAAGTGCAGAAGAAGCTCGCCCAGCTCCGCCTCTTCGACGGCAAGGTGGACGGCTATTACGGACCGATGACGGCCTCGGCCATCCGCAAGTTCGAAGCCGCCGCCGGCCTCAAGCCGCAGGGCGCGCTGACCGAGGACGTGGTCAACATGATCCTGCGGGCGCCCGTCAACGACCAGATGACGATGCTGGTGCAGGGACAGTCCCAGGAGCCCGCCGCGCTGCCGCAGCAGCGGCCGGTCCAGCAGATGGCCGCCAATGGCAATGTCTACGTGGCGCCCCAGCAGCCTGTGGCCCAGCAACAGGCCGTGCCGCCGCTGGTCTTCAGCCAGCCCGCCCAGCAGCAGGTCGCGGTGCGCAGCGAGCAGCCGGTGCTGATCGCGCAGCAGGTCAAGCCGACGGCCGAGGATGTCTTCGACGAAGTCGCCAACGGCGCGGCCAACGCCTTCGATACGGTGGCCAATACGGTCGGCGAATGGGTCAACCAGCCCGGCGCCGTGCGTCAGATCCCGGCGGCGCGCAATACGCAGACGCCCCAGCCGCCCGCACAGCTCGTCACCACGCGGCAGGCGACGGAACAACCCCCGGCCCAGCAACGCGTGACCGCCCCGTCGGTGCAGACCGCTTCGCTCCAGGCGCCGGCCAGCGCCACGTCCTCCACGGACCCGCAACTGGTCTCCAAGGTGCAGCGCGGCCTCGCGAGCCTGGGCTTCCTCGCCGGCTCGGTCGATGGCGTGCCAGGCGAGGCGACCGCCAAGGCGATTCGCAATTTCGAGGTCTACTACAACTACGACGTGACGGGGAAAGTCACCCCGCAGCTCGTGGACATGCTGGTGGCAGCCGGAGCCGTGATATAGGGCTCTGCCATGAGCCAGCTCCGCACGGACCTATGGTGCGCCGCCTTCATCCGGCGCCACAACAATATCGGCCAGTTCTGCGTCGTGTCGCGCCGGGGTGATCCCGTCGCGGGACAGGTGTTCATCGAGGTCGATCACCTCAACGGCACCGTCTCACTGTTCGCCCCGGCCTCGGCTGTCGCCCGCACCGAGGACGAGGGGAGCGCCGACCGGCTGTTCAGCCTTCGCTTCGACCATGTCGAACCGGCGAAGGTGCGCGAGCGGTTGGCGCGCGAGGAGGACTTCGACCCCGATTTCTGGGTGCTGAGCGTCGAAACGCGCGAGAGCGACCTGGGGCTCGATATTGCCCCAGGCGCGTGAGGCCGGCCTAACCGGCGCGGCGGTTGTCGCTGCCACAGCCCGAGCGCGGACGGGCGCAGACGGCCATGTCGCCCATGAAGCGGTGCAGGAGCACGTTGAAATGGTCCGGCTTCTCCCAGAACGGGGCATGGCCGGCGCCGCCGATGACGTTGACCTTGCCGCTCCACAGGTTCTGGTAGGCGAGGTTGCCGACATAGGAGAGGCGGGCCACGGGCTCGAACTCGCCATCGACCATGGCGATGGGGACGGGCGATCTCTCCACGACGCGTTTCTGGTCCGAATCGAGACCCTTCATGGTGGCCTTGAAGACGCCGGTGCGCGCATGGCCATCGGTTCGGCGCACATTCTCGATGAACCCGGCGGGCGGTTCGCTGTCGCGGAAGCAAAGGCGGGTGAAGCGCGCGATATCCTCGTCGCTGAAGTGTTCCTTGGAGGCCAGCAGCATGTCGCGGTGCATCTGGAAGCCGCGCAGCAGCCCGATCGGCCCGCGATTGACCGGCGGCGCGCCGGTGAGCATGAGCCCAACCACGCGCGGATCGGTCGCCAGCAGCTCGATGCCGATATGACCACCGAGCGACCAGCCATAGACGGCGACCTTGTTGACGGAGAGTTCGTCGAGCACCTCGCTCACCACCTTGGCGAAGCCGCCGAAGGAATAGGTGCCCGCCGGATCGACGGCGTTGCTGGATTCCCCATGCCCGGGCAGGTCGATGGCGATGACGCGGTACATCTCGCCCAGGGCGGTGTTGATCTGTTTATCGAACACTTCCTTGGAGGCGCCGGCCCCGTGGATCATGAGCAGCGGCAGGCCATATCCCGCGGTCTCGCGGACCCGAATGGTGGCGTAAGGAGTGGCGATGGTCTTGTCTATTGCGGGCATGGCGGCCCCGTCTCCAGGATATAACCATGCTATCGTTTCATTTGGATATGTATTTGGCGTTGAGACTTGTGGTGAACAAATGCATATCTGACCCGGAGTATTTGGTTACGCTGGGGAGCTGAAGCCAATGACTGTCCAAGAGACCGAAGGCGCCGGTGGTTATGTGCTGGGGCACTCCGATCGCGAGCTCGAACGGCTCGAGCGGCAGGCCACATTCTTTGGAGACATGACCCGCGAGGTGCTGGTTCGGGCGGGGATCGAGCCGGGCATGCGCGTGCTCGACCTTGGATGCGGCGTCGGCGACGTGTCGATGATCGCGGCCGACCTCGTCGGCGCGGACGGCGAGGTGGTGGGCATCGACATTTCGCCGGATGCCCTGGCCGTCGCCACGCGGCGCGCCCAGGCCTCGGGCCGGGCCATCGCCGAATTCGTCCATAGCAGGATCGACGATTACCAGGGCATCGACGGGTTCGACGCCATCGTCGGCCGCTTCATCATGGTGCACCTGCCCAAGTCAGGGGAGACGCTGGGGCGCCTCGTGCGCGAGGCGCGGCCCAACGCCATCTTCGCCTTCGCCGAGATGGACCTGGATACAGTTTCCGCCAGCGGGGAAACGCCCTTGCTCGACCAGTGCGTGGCCTGGGTTGCAGAGGTCTATCGCCGGGCCGGGCTCGACCCCAATCCCGGCGCCGGGCTCTTTGCCACCTTCAAGGCGGCAGGGCTGCACCCGCAGATGTTCGGGATGACCCGGATCGGGGACAGCCAGGACATGCCGGGCTTCGCGTTCCTGGCCGAATCCGTGCGCAGCATGCTGCCGATGATCGAAAAGCTCGGCATCGCCAGCCCGCAGGACATCGGCATCGACACGCTGCGCGAGCGGCTGCTGGCCGAAGCAGCCCAGGCCGATACCTGCGTCTTCTATCCGCGCTTCGTGGGCGGCTGGGGACGGGTGCAGTAGCGGGCTACTCGGCCGGCTCCTCGAACAGCCCGGTGGGCAGACCATCGATGCTGAACTGGTTCTTCTCGCGCCGGTAGGCATCCAGGCCGACGTCCTTTTCCTTGGCCTCGGCCCAGCGCGCCAGGGTAGGGCGCTCCCCGGCGTAGTCGAAAAGGGGGACGCCGAAGCCGCACGAGGTCTGCACCAGGTCGATGTCGAGCGAAGCGATCTGGCGGGCGCCCAGCGGTTCCTCGTTGTTGTAGTGCGCGGCCAGGAGCTCCCCATATTCGGCGCTGCCATGCGCGATGATGCGGCCCTTCCCGTAAAGGCGAAGAATCTTCGGCGGGCCCTCGAACGAGCAGAACATGATGGTCATGCGGCCATCCACGCGCGTGTGCGCCGCCGTCTCGTTGCCGCTTCCGGTGAGATCGAGATAGACGACGCGATTGGGCGAGAGAACGCGAAGGCAGTCCGTGGGGCGCGGGGAGATGTTGACGCGCGAGCCGGCGGTCGCCGTTGCGGTAAAGAAGATCTTTTGGCGCGAAATGAATTCGGACTGGACGCCGTCGATATCGGGATATTGCTTGGCCATGGCGGCACCTCCGGACAGGTTCTAGTCGAACCGGCCGGACCTGTCACCACGACCTAAGTCGTCGTCAGCCGGCGCGGCGGGTGCCGATGCGCGAGAGCGCGGCGAGGGCTTCGTTGAGCACCGGATTGCGTTCGGTGCGCTCGGCCGGGCGGCGGCCATCGGCAAAGGGCTTGTACTCGGGCTTGGTGAGCTCGAGCAGGTTCACGTCGCCGCGCCACGAACTCATCAGGAACGCCATCGCATCGGGCGTGACCGTATCGAACATGCGCGCGAACTCGGTCAGCACGGGCGATTTGTCGTCATCGTGCGAGGTGGCGTGGATGAGGACCTTGAGGCCCTCATAGGCCGTGGCTCCGAACGCGCGCAGGATCACGAAGAGCGCCGCCCCTGAAACGTCATGGGCGATCTGGCCGCAGCGGACTTCGTCCAGGCCCGTGATCTGGTGGAGGAGGCGCGTGACTTCGGGCCGGCGGTTCTCGGCGAAGAGCTTCATGAGCGCGCGGGTGAGTTCGTCCGTGGCGACCGTGATCTGCTCAATGGTCTTCTTGATCGGCGCCTCGGGCGTGCGGCGCTCGCCGAACGCCTTGATGACCTTGATGCGGTCAGACTCGTTGAGATCGAAGAAGGCGGGGGCGAGCAGGGCGCAATCGAAATCGTCGCGCGCCGCCAGCGACCAGGCGACCTGGTAATCCATCTGCGCAGAGCGGGCGAGGGCCGAGAGATAAGGGCCGCGCGGCACGATGGCCATGTTGGTGGCCAGGGCGCGATAGACGCGCCGGCTATTCATCTGGAAGAGCTTGGCCAGGGCGACGTTGGAAAGATCGGAGCGGCGCGCCAGCGAGGCGCAGGCCACGGCTTCGCCCTTGGCGATGACCTTGAGCATGGTCGTCTCGGACATGGCCGGGGCGTTGAGCAGGTAATCGGGCAGGTCGTCCCCGGCATTCTCCAGAACCAGTTCCTCGAGCATCTGGGAAAGGTGTTCCGAGCGCCCGAGCGCCGCCGCCGCCTTGGCGCGCGCGGTGGGCGCGGCGGTCGAGAACAGGCGCTGCACCAGGGCCTCGAACTGTTCGCGCTCGGCCGAGGTGGGCTTTTCGCGCCGCGCATAGGCGTCGCAGGCCGCCACGAGGAGCGTGTTGGTGCGGTCAACGCCACCAGATTCGATCAGCAGCTGGAAAGTTTCATAGGGTTGGAAGCCGAGCATCGATCGCCTGAGCCAAAAGTCTGAAAAGTCGCAAAATGGGACGCAAATCGCGTCTCCATCACTCTTTCCAGAGATTCGTTAGCGGACTGTTAACCTTGACGATCCCTTAATGAAAACCGTCGGACATGCGGCGTTCGACACTTCGCCAGGAAGGCGGAGGCAGCAACAGGAGGCTGGCTTGGGAAAGCTCGTCCCGTTTGATCGACCGACGGAATCGGTCCCTAAACGCCCGCCCCTTTCGGGGCCGGGTCAGATATTGATTTTTACCGGGGTCCGGTATGAGCGTCACAACAGGCCAGAACCGGACAGCCGGACGACATCAGGCAAGCCGAAGCGGCGGCGCGGCCAGGGTTCTTAAAGGCCTGCTGGCGCTGGCGCTGGTCGGCACGGCCGCTGCATGCGCGCGGCCCGTGGGCGATTTCGGCCGGGCCCAGCCCAGCTTCACCCACGACGTGGTGATGCCCACAGTCGGCAAATGGCGCGCCAGCCAGGCGGGCGAGCCGGTCTCGAACTTCAACCAGACCGACCAGGAACGGCTGATGCACGACGTGGTCTGGCGCTTCCTCATCGCACCGCACGGCCGCGACTGGGCGTTCGACACCTCCGTCGAGCTGCAGCGCACGCGCATTTATCCGGCGCGCGACGCCAAGTTCACCATCGACCGCTACTACGGCACGCTGCGCTCGGACGCCTACCAGTCATCGCGCGTGCGCTACAAGCGCGTGGGCAGCGATGTCGAAACCGACGTCGCGCTGATGCCGGCGGCCTTCGCGGCCATATGCGATGTGATCGAGGTCGACCGCCAGCGCGCCGAGGCCCTGCGCTCGCTGGCCATGGGCAGCCCGATGTCCACCGAGGCGGCGGCCCGGCAGGCCGAGAACGCGCAGTATATCGACTGGTTTACCCGGGCGGTGCGCTATCGCTATGATTCGTATTCCTACGCGCTCGACCACCTGCTGGTGGAAACGCCCCATGAAGAGGCCCGGGCGGTGGACGCGAGCCTGAGCAAGCTGCTGGCCTACGTGGATGCGGCGGAGCGCGCCGATTTCTGCCGTGGCGCCGGAGCCTTCAATGGCGGCCACCCGAGCAAGTCGCTGCCCTCGCGCGTCTACATGACGCCCAAGGACTACGAAGGCGAATATCGCAAGTAGCGCCGCTACTCGGCTGCCAGCCCGAAATTGGTGATATCGGCCGCCGCCATGGTGCGGCGCGCCAGCTCGGCCGCCTTGACGTAAAGCGCGTATTCGATGTCGGACTGGGAGGTGCCCGGTTCGGCGTCGGTCCATACCTTGAGGGTGATCGGGTGCTCGCTGACCCGGCCCCCCGAGACTTCGCGCAAGGTAACCCTGGCAACCGCGAGAATCCGGCCGGGAAGCGTGGGATGGGGGCGAATCTCGGAAAGACTCCAGTCCTTTAGCTGGAAAGACATCGCGCTCACTCCATACGAATCCTAGTCAAGGCCGGGACTATGGCTCCTGCCCTCGCGTCGAGGGAACGTAGTTTTGCCGGTTTGCACAGATAGTGCCCGGTCCCGAGCGCTCCTTCCTAATGAACGGCAGATGAACGGGCGGTTAGCACCGTGTTCAAGCTTGTTCAGCCATAAGGCGGCCAAACAGAGTAAATTTTCCGGAGACAATTCCCGTGCCATTCTATGCAAGACGGATCGCCGCGGCCGCTGCGGCACTTGCGCTGCTGGCGACTCCAACGCTGGCGGCGGACATCGCCAAATCGCCCGTGGGCGTCTGGCAGACCGAACAGGGCGACGCGCGCTTCAGGGTTTCCCTGTGCGGCGACGGCAAGCAGCTATGCGCCAAGCTGACCTGGCTGCGCCAGGACGTCCGCAGCGCCGAGAACCTGCGCTATCTCAACAAATACGTGGTGCAGGGCGCCATGCCCGTGCAGGTCAACAAGTGGCGCGGCACGGTGAGCTATAACGGGGAAACCCTTTCGGGCTCGGTGACGCTGGCCGGCGACGTGATGAGCCTGCAGGGCTGCAAGGGCATCTTCTGCCAGTCCATGTCGTTCCAGCGCCTCTGATTTTTCGCGTTTTTTTGGGGCGCCGGAACTTATCCCCCATCCGGCGACCGAGCTAAAGGGCTGCTTTTGCGGCCCTTTTTGTTTTGGCGGCGCCGCTTTGCCGGACTTATCCGTGCGTGACGGCGATCCGCTATAGTCTTGCTACGGTCACAGAAATGGGCCTAGCGCTCCCTCTCCGGCATCAGCCGATAGCTGAACCGGTCGCGGATGCGGGCATTGAAGAAGCGCCCCTTGGAGAAGGCGGCGCGGAAGGCCTCGGCCGTCTGCGGCGGCACGGCCAGATAATCGTAGCGCTTGCCGGTCGGCACGAACCACACCGAGAGCGTGCGGCTCTGCGGATCGTACTTGAAATTCCTGATGGCGGTTGAGGGCATGCCGGCCTCCGCGCGTGGTTCACGAGGGTGAACGATGCGCGGAGCGCCCGGTTGCGGAAAGGAGCGGGGATGGACGATGACATGAAGGCGTTCTGGGCCGCGGTCCAGGTGGACTACGAGGGACGCGAACTCACCCTGGAAGCTGTCGCCATGCGGCACGGGCTCACGGTGGGGAAGCTCGCCTACGCTGCCCGTCAGTTGGGCTGGGCGCGCCGCTATCTCAAGCATCTCAACCTTGAAAACAGCATCAAGCGGATGTTCCGCGTGCTGGAAACCCACCTCATTCGGCTGGAGGCAACGGAAGTCACGATGAAGATGGAAAGCACCAAGGAAATCACCCTGCTGGCCAACATGTGCAAGACGCTCGAAAGGCTGATCGAGATCGACAATGCGCGGCCGGTTCAGAAGCGCACCGGCAAGCAGGGCAAGGAAATGACGGAACTGACCAACCAGCTGGTGCGCCGGATTGAAAAGCTTAAGCGCGGATGAGCTGAGGGCGATCAGGGAATGCCTGCAATCGCTTGCGGACAATCACTCGCGCGAAGAGATCGCCAGGCTGATCCCTGATCGGTGGCATGAAACACTGCACTTCTACTGGCCCGTTTGGGCGCGCCCCCAGCAATTGCCGCCCGACGGCGACTGGACGACCTGGCTCATCATGGGAGGGCGCGGGTCCGGAAAGACGCTGGCGGGCGCGCAATGGGTGCGCGACCTGGCTACCGGGGAAAGCCCGGTCTCTCCCATCGCCCTGGTGGGCGAGACGATGACCGAGGCCATCGCGGTGATGGTCAAGGGCGTGAGCGGCATCCTGTCGGTGCATCCCGACGAGCAACGGCCGGTGCTCAAGGGCACCTCGCTGATCTGGCCCAACGGGGTCGAGGCGACGGTGCTCTCCGCTTCCGATCCCGACCGGTTTCGCGGCCCGCAATTCGCGGCGGCCTGGTGCGACGAGGTGGCCAAGTGGCCGCAGGCCGAAGAGGCCTGGGACATGCTCCAGTTCGGGCTGCGGCTGGGCGACAAGCCCCGGCAGCTGGCGACGACGACGCCCAAGCCGACCAAGCTGCTGCGGCGCCTGCTCGCCGATGAGCATACGGTCCTCACGCGCATGAAGACCGAGGATAACCGCCAATACCTGGCGGAAGGATTTCTCGAAGCGGTGGTGGGGCGCTATCGCGGCTCGGTGCTCGGACGCCAGGAGCTCGATGGCGAACTGATCGAGGATCTGCCCGACGCACTCTGGAACCGGGACATGTTCCGCCGCTTCCGCGGCGGCGAACTGGGCCGGGTGGTGGTGGCGGTCGACCCGCCCGTCACCGGCGGGCCCAAGGCCGATGCCTGCGGGATCGTGGTGGTGGGGCAGGCGGGCGAAGGCGCGGCGGTGCTGGCGGACTACACGGCCTCGGGACTGCATCCGGTGAACTGGGCGCGCCGCGCCGTGCGGGCGTTCCGCGATTTCGAGGCCGACTGCATCGTGGCCGAGGTCAACCAGGGCGGAGACCTGGTGAAATCGGTGATCGCACAGGTGGATGCGTCGGTGCCGGTCCGGGCCGTCCGGGCCAACCGGGGCAAATGGCTGCGGGCCGAGCCGGTGGCGGCGCTTTATGCGCGCGGGCTCGTGGCGCATGCCGAGGGATTGTCCGCGCTCGAGGACGAGATGTGCGCGTTCGGCGCGGACGGCCGAGCCGACGGCCATTCGCCGGACAGGGTGGATGCGCTGGTCTGGGCGGTGACGGAACTGCTGCTGGGAGAGGCGCAGGTGGTGCCACGGGTGCGGCGGGTGTGAGGGGCTGAATCTGGGTTGTGGCTGACCCCACCCTTGTTCCCTCCCCACAGGGGGGAGGGAGACCTGCTGGCTCGGTGGTGCCTCATCGCTTCCCTCCCCCTTGTGGGGAGGGATTGAGGGTGGGGGTGCCAGGGGCGAGATTTGCCCCTGCTGTGTCTGGGCCGCCCCTCATCCGACGCTGCGCGCCACCTTCCCCGAGGGGGCGAAGGAAGGGGCGGGTTGCTGGTGCGGTTTCTTGGGGCGCAGGCCGTGAGGCGGCGAAAGCCCTCGCCCCGTTGGGGAGAGGGTGCCCGGCAGGGCGGTGAGGGGAGATTAGGGCGAGATCGGGGTGGTTTACCCCCACCCTTGTTCCCTCCCCACAAGGGGGAGGGAGACCTGCTGGCTCGATGGTGCCCTCGGCGCTTCCCTCCCCCTGTGGGGAGGGATTGAGGGTGGGGGTGCCAGGGGCGAGATTTGCCCCTGCTGTGTCTGGGCCGCCCCTCATTCGGCGCTGCGCGCCACCTTCTCCCCGAGGGGGCGAAGGAAGGGGGCGGGTTGCTGGTGCGGTTTCTTGGGGCGCAGCCGGTGAGGCGGCGAGAGCCCTCGCCCCGTTGAGGAGAGGGTGCCCGGTAGGGCGGTGAGGGGAGATTAGGGCGAGATCGGGGTGGTTTACCCCCACCCTTGTTCCCTCCCCACAAGGGGGAGGGAGACATGCTGGCTGGATCGCGCCTCGGTGCTTCCCCACAGGGGGAGGGAGACCTTGTGAGGGGGCGGTTCAGGGCTGCGGTTCCAGCAGCTCGATGCGGTTGCCGAAGGGGTCGGCGATGTAGCAGCGGGTGTAGCCGGGGAGGGGTTCGTCGGTGGTGACG
>Ga0182743_1000224_pt1 | contig 85265 bp, 78 predicted proteins | sample eDN3rd30CKraftOP_FD_128522 | JGI IMG/M metagenome (GOLD analysis project Ga0182743, IMG submission 128522) | Enriched Organic Plus compost microbial communities from Emeryville, California, USA - eDNA 3rd pass 30_C Kraft OP (version 2) (version 2) ... | reverse complement strand
TCTCTGATGACATTACGGTCATTCGCGATGGCGCCTATGTAGCAACGCGTCAGCGGGACGAAACCTCGATTGAAGAGCTGATCACCCTGATGGTCGGCCGCCGTATGGATGAGATCTATCCGCTGCGCCTTGCCCCTGCGCCCGGACCCGAGGTTGCGCCCGCGCTTGAGGTGCAGGGGCTGAGCGGTCCGGGCTTTCGCGAGATCAGCTTTGACGTTCGCCCCGGAGAGATCCTGGGCTTTTTCGGTCTGATCGGCTCGGGCCGGTCCGAGGTGATGAAGGCCCTGTTTGGCATGGGCGCGCATACGGGACAGGTCCTGCTTGGGGGCAAGCCTGCCCGCATCGGCTCCCCGGCCGAGGCCATTGCCGCAGGCATCGGCTTTGTCACCGAAAACCGCAAGGAAGAAGGCCTGGTCCTTGGTGCGGCGGTGCGTCCGAACATCTCGATGGCGGCCTTGCCGCAATTTGCAGGCAGCGCGGGTTTTCTGCGCTTTGGTCGTGAACGCCGCGCGGCGCTGGATGAGGTAAGGCGCCTCGCCATCCGGACCAGTTCGCTTAACACCATTGCCGGCACCTTGTCGGGTGGGAACCAGCAAAAGATCGTGCTGGCGAAATGGCTGCTGACCCGTCCGCGCGTCCTGATCCTTGATGAGCCGACCCGCGGCGTCGATGTCGGGGCGAAATTCGAAATCTATCGCATCATCCGCGAACTGGCCGCCGAAGGAACGGCGATCCTTTTGGTGTCCTCGGAACTGCCCGAGGTGCTGGGGCTCGCGGATCGCATCGCCATGATGTCCGAAGGCGCCCTTAAGGCAACGCTGGCGCGCAGCGAACTGACGCCCGAACGCGTCATGGCCCATGCAACGGGAACCCATCAATGACCCAGACGACCGATAATACACCCCGCGCGGGCAGGCAGCAGCTTGTCGTGGCGCTGCATCAATACGGCGGCATTCTTGTGTCGCTGGTGCTGCTTTGCGTGATCTTCACGCTGCTGAACGAACGTTTCATGACGGTCGCAAACCTGACCAACATCCTGCAACAGGTAGCGGTGGTCGCGATTGCGGCCTTTGGCATGACCTGGGTGATCCTGCTGGGGGAAATCGACCTTTCCATCGGCTCGATCATCGCCGTTGCGGGGATGGCTGGTGCACAGGCGCTGGCCTTTGGCGTGGGCTTTGTTCCTGCGCTGTTGTTCACACTGGCGGCCGGGGCCCTGATGGGACTGATCAACGGGGTGCTGACCGCCAAGCTGGCTCTGCCCTCGTTCATCGTGACCGTCGCGACCATGGGCATCTATCGTGGCTTTGTCAGCCTGCCGACCAACGGTGCGCCGGCGATGATCTCGGACGCGTCATGGACAGCCATCGGCAGCGACCGGCTGGCAGGCATCCCGATCATCATCTGGATTGTCGGGGTCCTGTTCATTTTCAACCATGTCCTGCTGTCGCGCACGACCTTTGGCCGTCGTACATATCTGACCGGGGGCAACCGCGAGGCGGCGCTTTATTCCGGCATCAAGGTCGACCGGCTCAAGATCGCCATCTTTACCCTTTCGGGCGTCATGGCGGCGATCTCGGGGATCCTGCTTTCCTCTCGCCTTTACTCGGCCCAGACCAATGCGGGCATGAGCTATGAACTTGACGCCATCGCGGCGGCGGTTCTGGGGGGCACCAGTCTTGCCGGCGGTGTCGGCACCATGGTCGGGACGCTGATCGGCGCGCTGATCATCGGGGTGATGAACAACGGCATGAACATGCTGTCCGTGCCCTATTTCTATCAGCTTATCGTCAAGGGTCTGGTGATCCTGATTGCGGTCTGGCTGGACGTGCGCGCCAAGCGGCGGCAGGGGTAAAGATGGTTAAGGTTCTTACAATCGGCGAGGTTCTGGTCGAGATCGTCGCCACCACCCGCGGCAACGGATTTCTTGAGGCACAGCCGCTGGTCGGGCCGTTCCCCTCGGGCGCTCCGGCGATCTTTATCGACCAGGTCGGCAAGATGGGTACTGCCTGTGCCATCGTCTCGCGCGTCGGTGATGACGATTTCGGACAGGTGAATATCAGGCGGCTTGCGGCAGATGGCGTCGATGTCTCGGGGATCGAGATCGCGCCGGGCGAAAGCACCGGCAGCGCCTTCGTTCGATACCGCGAGGACGGCAGCCGCGCCTTTGTCTATAACATCCGCCATTCGGCCTGCGGCAAGCTGCGACCGACCCCGGCATCCGGGGCGCTGATCGACAGCTGCACCCATCTGCACGTCATGGGCTCGGCCTTTTCGGCGCCGGAGCTTGGGGCGATGGTGATGGATGCGGCGCAGCGTATCAAGGCGCGGGGCGGTACCATCTCGTTTGATCCGAACCTGCGGCCAGAGCTGTTGAACGCGCCCGGCATGCGCGAGGCGCTGGATGTGGTGCTGGCGATGACCGACCTGTTCATGCCCTCGGGGGAAGAGCTGTTTTTGTTCGATCCCGCCCGGGATGAGGCGGCGGTGATCGCCTCGCTGCTGGGTCGCGGCATCCGCACCGTGGTCGTGAAACGCGGCGCGCTTGGTGCAAGCCTGTTTCAGCAGGGTCTTAGGCTCGACGCTGCGCCGCTCCCGGTGGATGAGGTTGATCCGACCGGGGCGGGCGACACTTTCGGTGGTGCCTTCCTCAGCCTGTGGCTGGCGGGGGCAGAGCCCTCGCAGGCCCTTGATCTGGCCAATGCCGCCGGAGCCCGCGCCGTCACCCGGCTGGGCCCGATGGAGGGCACCTCGACCCGTGCCGAACTCGATGCGCTGCTTGCGGAACGGAAAGGCTGAGACATGACCGACAACCCCCTGAAATCCATTGCCGGATGGCGTTATCGCCCCGGCCCCTCGGGCATCCCTTCGATCTGCACCGCCCATGCGATGGCGATCGAGGCCGCGATGCGCTGTACCCTGCCAACGCCCCTGCCGCTGCTGATCGAGGCGACCTGCAACCAGGTTAATCAGGACGGCGGCTATACCGGCATGACCCCCGCCGATTTTCGCCGCTTTGTCGAAGAGATCGCGGCGCGCGTCGGTTTCCCGTTGCAGCGGCTGATCCTTGGCGGTGATCATCTGGGCCCGAACCCGTGGAAGAGCCTTCCTGCTGATCAGGCGATGGAAAAGGCCGAGGTGATGATCCGCGCCTTTGCTGCCGCCGGTTTTACCAAGCTGCATCTCGACTGCTCGATGGGTTGTGCGGGTGAGCCGGTGGCGTTGGATGACGCCACTACCGCCGCCCGTGCCGCGCGGCTGGCAGCCGCAGCCGAGGCCGCGCGTCCCCAGGACGGTATTGCCCCGGTCTATATCATCGGCACCGAAGTCCCGATCCCGGGCGGTGCGATGGAGGAAATCGAAACGCTTGAGGTCACCAGTCCCGAGGCGGCGCTGACCACCTTTCAGGTGCACCGTCAGGCCTTTGCCGATGCCGGTCAGGATGATGCTTTCGCCCGCGTTATCGGTCTGGTGGTCCAGCCGGGGGTCGAGTTCGGCAACCACAATGTTGTCGATTATGACCCCGAGGCTGCGCGTGATCTTAGCGCCGCGCTGGCCCGGATGCCCGGGCTGGTGTACGAGGCGCATTCAACCGATTATCAGACCCGCGGGGCATTGGGGGCGCTGGTCCGGGATGGCTTTGCCATCCTTAAGGTTGGGCCCGGGTTGACCTTTGTGCTGCGCGAGGCGCTTTACGGTCTTGATGCCATCGCCGGCGAACTGTTCCCCGACCGGCACCTCCGCCGTCTGCGCGAGGTGATGGAAGAGGTGATGCTTGACGCCCCCGGCAACTGGGACCGCTACTATCACGGCTCTGACGCCGAGCGCGCATTGCAGCGCCATTTTTCGTATAGCGACCGCATCCGCTATTACTGGCCACAGCCTGCTGCCGAACAGGCCGTGAGCGCGCTTTTCGCGCTGCTTGAGGGGGTCGATTTGCCCGAAACGCTGATCTCGCAATATCTGGGAGGTCTTTATCCCGATGTGCGTGCCGGCCGGTTACCACCACGCGCCCGCGATCTGGTCCTGGCCGCAGTCGAGAAGTTGGCACAGGACTATGTCGCTGCCTGTTGTCCCTGAGGGTGCGCCGTGGCGAAAACACGCCCCCGCCCATCAGGTTTGCGACGGGCAGGGGGCTGCTATTGACCGGCATCGTCCGCAGGATGATATTGTCAAATTAAGTCTTTACGCGAGATAAAAAATGCTTCGGCGTCAAGCCGGACAAGGGGGGCTGTATGGAAGAGCAGAAGATCAGGAATATGGAAGAGTTCTCGGCCGTCAGCGGTATCTCTCGGCCGACGATCTCGAAATATTTCAATGATCCGTCCAGCGTCCGGCGTTCGACTCGTGAGAGGATCGAAGAGGCGATTGCCCGCTACGGTTACCGCCCGAACCTTTTTGCCATCAATCAGAACCGCAAGCTGACCAGGAATATCGGCATCCTTGTCCCCCATATCGTCGATCCGTTCTATGCCGAAATCGTGCGCCAGATCGAAACCCGCTGCATCGAGGCCGGCTATTGGGCCATCGTCCTGTGCTCGCATGGTGATACCGAGCGTGAGCTGAGCGCCATCGAGATGCTTTATTCCCTGCGCATCGCGGGGGCGGTTATCGCACCGCTTGGGGACAGCTCTGCCTCGGACCGCATTCATCAACTCGCTGCTGATATCCCGACGGTGATTTTCGACAACCATATGAATGGAGATGAAATTTTTGTCGGAACCGACAATTTTCAAACCGTTGGTCTGATGGTTGATTACCTGTGCCGCAGCGGCGAGCCACCCTGTTTTCTCGACATGCCCGCCGTTAACACCAACGCCCGTGAGCGACGTGAGGCCTATGTCCGTGCCATGGAAGAACAGGGGTTTCAGCCCCATGTTTTCCCGGTCGAGTCGACCCGATGGGATTTCGAGGAACTGGGCTATGACGCCGGTCTGCGCCTGCTGTCGGCACATGGGCTGCCCACCAATACCGTTCTTTGCGCCAATGATCGTATCGCCATCGGCCTGATCGCCGCAGCCTTTGAAAAGGGGCTCAGGGTAGGGCGCGGCGCGGCTACCGCCCTGCGCGTGGCGGGCCATGACGACCATCCTATGGCCCGCTTTACCGCCCCCGGCCTGACCACTGTCGCACAAGACTATGTATCAATTGCGGAAAACAGCGTCGACACGCTTTTCGGCATGATCGAGAACGGAGTGCGCCCCTCAAATCCTTTGCGGCGGCTTGAGGGCAAGCTGATCCTGCGTGCCTCTGCCTGATTTTATCCCGTATCATTTTAACTTTTCACGAGCAAAAATATTTATCGACTGCTCGCAGTCTGTTGCTGCCAGCATTGTGGCACTCTCTCAGGGCGGTGCGGCTGTCCTGAAGACGCTGCCACGGTATGCTTGGAACGCCGGCGGCTTTTGGCTATGACGGCGCTCCAGTCAGCAGAGGATGCCGCCCGTGGACGCAACCGATCGCATTGCCCGCACCATAGCCGCCGAGATCAACGCCAACCCTGCACAGGTTATGGCGGCGGCGGCCCTTCTTGATGGTGGTGCTACCGTGCCCTTTGTTGCCCGCTACCGCAAAGAGGTGACGGGGGGGCTGGACGACACACAGCTGCGTACCCTTTCCGAACGGCTGGTCTATCTGCGCGAACTTGAGGCGCGGCGGGTGGCGATTTTGGAATCGATCAAGGGGCAGGGCAAGCTGACCGATGATCTGGCCCGCGCCATCGCCGGGGCGGAAAGCAAGGCCACGCTTGAAGATATCTACCTGCCCTTCAAGCCCAAGCGACGCACCAAGGCGATGATCGCGCGCGAAAACGGACTGGAGCCGCTGTTGCGTGCCATTCAAGAGGACCGCGCCACTGCGCCTGAGGCGCTGGCCGCCGCCTATGTGACCGGGGCTGTTCCGGATGTGAAAGCGGCGCTTGATGGCGCGCGCGACATTCTGGTCGAGGAACTGTCCGAGAATGCGGCGCTTCTTGGTCGGTTGCGCGAGTTCATGCAATCCGAGGCGATCATTTCTGCCAAGGTGATGCCGGGCAAAGAGCAGGCCGGTGCCAAGTTCAGCGACTACTTTGACCATGCCGAGAAATGGGCGTCGATCCCGGCGCATAGGGCGCTGGCGATCCTGCGCGGCGCCAAAGAGGAAATCCTGACCATCGGAATCGCGCCCGAGCCCGAGACCGGTACAATGCGGGCCGAGGGTATCGTTGCCGCAGCTCTGGGCCGACTGGGCGATCAGCCGGGCGACCTGTGGCTACGCAAGGTGGCTGGATGGTGCTGGCGTGTACGGCTGTCCAACACCATGTATATCGACCTTTTGACCGAGCTGCGCACCCGTGCCCATGCCGAAGCGATCCGGGTTTTCGGTCGTAATCTCAAGGATCTGTTGCTGGCCTCGCCCGCCGGGCCGCGTCCGACCATCGGGCTTGATCCCGGCATCCGCACCGGGGTCAAGCTTGCTGCTGTGGACGGAACCGGCAAGCTGGTCGAGACGGCGACCCTTTACCCTTTTCCGCCGAAATCCGACCTGCGCGGGGCCGAGGCGGCGCTGGCCGCAGCCATCCTGCGCCACAAGATCGAATTGATCGCAATCGGTAATGGCACTGCCAGCCGCGAGACCGAGCGGTTCGTGGCCGATGTGCTCAAACGTTTGCCCACCGGGGTCAAGGCTCCGGTCAAGGTGATCGTTTCCGAAGCTGGGGCCTCGGTCTATTCCGCCTCGGAACTGGCTGCGAAAGAGTTTCCCGAACTTGATGTGTCGCTGCGCGGTGCGGTCTCGATTGCCCGGCGCCTGCAGGACCCCTTGGCCGAACTGGTCAAGGTGCCCCCCGAATCGATCGGGGTCGGCCAATATCAGCATGACGTCGACCAGCGCCAGCTTGCCCGGACGCTTGAGGCCGTGGTCGAGGATGCGGTGAACGCGATCGGCGTCGATCTGAACACTGCCTCTGCGCCGCTGCTTGCCCATGTGGCCGGCCTGGGCCCGTCACTGGCACAGGCGATTGTCGCGCATCGTGACGCGCAAGGACCGTTCCCATCGCGCGCCGCGCTGAAAAAGGTCGGCGGCCTGGGCCCGCGCGCCTTTGAACAATGCGCCGGATTCTTGCGCATTCGCGACGGAAAAGAGCCGCTCGATGCCTCTGCCGTCCACCCCGAGGCTTATGGCGTCGCGCGCCGCATCGTCGCTGCCTGCGGTCGGGACATCCGCCAGATCATGGGCAATGGCGAGGCGCTGAAGGGAATCCGGGCCGAGACTTTTGTCGATGATCATTTCGGCCTGCCCACCATCCGCGATATCCTGTCCGAGCTGGAAAAGCCCGGTCGTGACCCACGGCCAAGCTTTGTCACGGCAAGCTTTGCCGAAGGTGTCGAAGAGATCACCGATCTGCGTCCCGGCATGGTGCTGGAGGGGACGGTGACCAACGTGGCGGCCTTTGGTGCTTTCGTCGATATCGGTGTGCATCAGGACGGGCTTGTGCACATCAGCCAGCTGGCCGATCGTTTTGTAAAAGACCCGAATGAGGTTGTGAAGGTAGGCCAAGTGGTCAAGGTCCGCGTGACCGAGGTTGATGTGCCGCGCAAACGCATCGGCCTGACCATGCGCAAGGACGGCGGCGCCCCGGCACGCGACGCGCAGAAAGAGCGGGGGCCCAGACCCCAATCGGGACGCGGCCCCAAATCAGCCGCCCCTGCAGGCAAGGAACAGCCCGGCGCGCTTGGCGCGGCGCTGCTGAACGCGCTGCGCAAGAACTAGGCGGGGCGCGGGTCAGGCCCTCAGCAGGGCGGCGCGGAACTCTGGGTCCGACAGCACGACCTCTTTGGTGCCCAGTTCGGCTGCCCGTGCCAGTGCGCGCGAAGTCTGGACCTGCGCAAACTCGACCGCTTGGGCAAGACTGCGGCCTTGCCCAAGCGCGGCAGTGATCAGCCCGGCGAACAGATCTCCGGTCCCGGCCATGGCCACGGGCAGGTGGGGCGTCGGATGGCGTGTCAGCCCGTCAGGGCCGCGAATGACGCTTTCCAGCATACCGGGCGCGGTCTCGCGCAGCTTGCAGCCGGTGACGATCAGCTGTGCCTCAGGCGCCATGTGCAGCGCCTCTGCTGCGTGATGGACATCCGCCAGCTCTGCGATAGGCTGCCCGGTCAGCCATGCAATCTCGAACGGATTGGGCGAGGCGATATCGGCCATAGGCAACAGCCGGTCGCGAAAGATGTCCGCGATCTCTTTGGGCACATACAGCCCCGGCTGCTCATCGCCCAGAACCGGATCGCAGTAATAGCGCAGGCGCGGGTTGACCGCTTTGGCTTTGGCGACGAAATCAGCGATCAGCCGCGCCACCTCGATTGAGCCGATATAGCCGGTCAGCACGAAATCCGCCCGTTCGGGCAAACCGCGATCCCAGGCCCCCTGCAACAGCTCGGCAAAGAAATCGCCGGGCAGTGGTCTGCCGCGCAGACTTGGGTAGTCGGGGGTATTCGAAAAGATCACTGTCGGGATCGGCGTCACCTCCAGTCCGGCGGCAAGCATCGGAAACACTGCTGCCGAATTGCCGACATGGCCCAGAACCACCTGGCTCTGAATTGAGATCACAAGCGGGCGGATCATGGGCTTCCCTCCAGTCGCTTCGTCCAGTCCTCGACCCGGCCGCTTTCCAGCCGGCGCATGGCATAGCGCCGCCAGCCTTCGGCCAGAACCTCCAGCGCGGCAATGCCCTGCAACTCGGTCATGTTCAGCCGGTCCACATAAAGCGCATGCCAAAGCCGGCGCAGGGTCCAATCGGGCGCGACGCGGTCAATCAGCTCCAGCCGGTCGCCCGGCGCGACGGTGCCGGGTTGCAGGACACGGTAATACCAGCCGGTGCGCCCGCTTTGCTGGACGCGGCGGGCCATGTCCCCGACCCCGAACCGGCGGTTCAGTTTCCAGCAGGGCTGCCGTCCCTGACTGACCTGAACAAGGGCCGACCCCAGACGAAAGATGTCACCGACCGCCACCTTTCCCTCATCCAGCCCAAGGGTCGAGATATTCTCGCCAAAGGCCCCCGCGGTCTCCAGCAACCTAAAAGCTTCTTTCGTGCCCAAATATCCCGCGGGGGTCCGGGGGTGCGAAACCCCCGGCTGCCCCAAGGGCGCCAGAGAGGCCAGTTCATCCCGCCAGGCCGCATAGTGATCGAACGGATAATGATGCACAGCCTTTTCCGGCCCGCCATGCACGCGCCGGTCGGCCTGTTCATCGCCCGCAAAGCCCTCCGGTCCCAGCGCCAGCGGGTGGTCAACCGGGTGCTTGTCGATACCGCTCGACTGATCGCTGCCCGGCAGCGGCGCGGCCTTGCCGGTCAGCAGGATGATCTCGGCCATGGCGTCCTCTGTTCACTGCCGTGGCCAGATTAGCCAAAGCCGGGGCAGGCTCAAGATGGCTAGACCGCAATCGCACGGCGCAGGGCGTCATGGTCCATGGCAGCGGCTTCGCCCTGCATCACTACCGTGCCACGATCCAGGACGATGATGCGGTCCGCAAGTTCCAGCGCGAAATCGACATATTGCTCGACCAGTACGATAGCCATGCGGCCCTGATCGCGCAGATAGCGGATGGCGCGGCCGATGTCCTTGATGACCGAAGGCTGGATGCCTTCGGTCGGCTCGTCGAGGACCAATAGTTTTGGCCGCGTCACCAGCGCCCGGCCGATGGCAAGCTGTTGCTGTTGTCCGCCTGACAGGTCGCCGCCGCGCCGCTGCGCCATCTCACCCAGTATCGGAAACAGCTCATCGACCTCGGGCGGGACGTGACGCTCGGCGCGGGGCAGGCCTGCAAAGCCGGTCTCAAGATTCTCGCGCACGGTCAGCAAGGGAAAGATCTCGCGCCCCTGCGGACATGAGGCAACACCCGCCCGCGCCCGCGCGTGGGGCGGCAGATGGGTCAGGTCGCGGCCGGCAAGCGATATCCGTCCGGCCGAGACCTTTTCGCGTCCGGTGATGGCCCGCATCAGGCTGGTCTTGCCAACGCCGTTGCGGCCCATGACCGCCGTGACCTGCCCGACCGGTGCCTGTAGCGAGACCCCGCGCAGCGCCTGCGCCGCGCCGTAATGCAGGCAGACATTTTCGACGACCAGCGCGTCAGCGGCCAAGATAGACATCGATTACCTCGGGATTGCGGGAAACATGGTCAAGCGGCCCCTCGGCCAGCACATGACCCTGATGCAGGACGGTGACTCGGCAATCGAGCGCGCGGACGAAATCCATGTCATGCTCGACCACCACGATCGAATGCTCGCCCGCAAGGCTGCGCAACAGCTCTGCGGTGCGCATCGTCTCGGCGTCGGTCATGCCGGCGGCGGGCTCATCCACCAGCAAAAGGCGCGGTTTTTGCGCAAGCAACATCGCGATTTCCAGCCATTGTTTCTGGCCGTGGCTCAGCGCACCGGCAAGCAGGTCAGGGTCAGGCAGGCGCACCAGATCAAGCAGCCGGGCACGCTCTTTCACCGCTGACTTGCCATGTGGGCCACGCAGGGCCGACCAGACGTCGCGGGGTCCAGCCAGGGCCAGGTCGATATTTTCGGCCACGGTCAGGCTTTCGATGACCGTTGGCTTTTGGAACTTGCGGCCGATGCCCAGCCGGGCGGTGCCTGCTTCGTCCAGTCGCGTCAGATCATGGGTGGTGTCAAAGAACAGCGTGCCGCGGTCAGGCCGGATACGACCGGTAATCAGGTCCATCATCGTGGTCTTGCCTGCGCCGTTCGGGCCAATGATGGCGCGCAGCTCTCCCTTGTCGATGGCAAGGTTCAGATCGTTGATTGCCCTGAAACCGTCAAAGCTTTTCGATACGCTGTCGATGTTGAGGATGGTCATGCCGGAACCTCCTTTGACTGCTTGCGGGCAGGGCGCAGATCCCCAAGCGCGCCGACGATCCCCTTGGGCAGATATAGCGTGACGAGGATGAACAGAGCCCCCAGCGCATACAGCCACGCGTCGGGCAGCCAGCCGGTCAGCAATGTGCGCGCCAGCGCAACCACGATTGCGCCAAGTGCGGCTCCGGCCAGCGTGCCCCGGCCGCCAAGCGCCACCCAGATCACCACTTCAATCGAGTTTGCGGGTGCGAATTCCCCCGGGTTCACGATCCCGACCTGAGGAACGTAAAGCGCGCCCGCCACCCCCGCCATCATGGCCGAGACGGTCCAGACGAACAGTTTGTAATGCTCGACCCGGTAGCCAAGAAAGCGGGTTCGGCTCTCGGCATCGCGGATTGCGACCAGCACCCGGCCAAGGTGACTTGCCGTGATCGCCCGGGCAAGCAGCAGCCCGCCCGCCAGCGCCAGCGCCGAAGCGATAAATAGCACAAGCCGCATTTCCGGCGAGGACAGCGATACTCCCAGCAGGTCCTTGAAGTCGGTCAGGCCGTTATTGCCGCCAAAACCCATCTCGTTGCGGAAAAACGCCAGCATCAGCGCATAGGTCATCGCCTGCGTGATGATCGACAGATAAACTCCGCTGACCCGTGCCCGAAAGGCGAACCAGCCAAAGACAAAGGCCAGGCAGCCCGGCACGAGCAGGATCAGCGCCAGCGTTGCAGCAAAACTGCCCGAGGCGAGCCAGTACCATGGCAGGCTGTCCCAGTTCAGAAAGACCATGAAATCGGGCAGTTCGGGATTGGCATAGACGCCGCGCGCGCCGATCTCGCGCATCAGATGCATGCCCATGACATAGGCGCCAAGCGCGAAGAATGCACCATGTCCCAGCGACAGGATGCCAGCATAGCCCCAGACCAGGTCCAGCGCCACGGCAAGCAGCGCGTAGCAAAGGTATTTCCCCGCAAGCTGAATAGCATAGCCGGGCAGGATATTGCCCTGCATCAGCGGGATCGCCACGGTAAGGATGAAAAGCCCGCCTAGAAAGACGGTCATGTTGCGGTCGATCAGGCGCATGTCAGCCCTCCACCGCCCGGCCACGGGTCGGGAACAGACCACGCGGGCGTTTCTGGATGAACAGGATGATAAAGATCAGGATCATCACCTTGGCGAGCATCGCCCCGGCCAAAGGCTCAGCCAGCTTGTTCACGATGCCCAGCGTGAACGCCCCGGCCAGCGTGCCCCAAAGTGAGCCTGCCCCACCAAAGACCACAACCATGAAGCTGTCGACGATATAACCCTGACCTAGGTTCGGTGAGACGTTGTCGATCTGGCTAAGCGCCACCCCCGCCAGCCCGGCGATCCCGGCACCAAGACCAAAGGTCAGCGCATCGACGCGGCCGGTGCGGATGCCCATTTCCGCCGCCATGGCGCGGTTCTGGGTGACGGCACGCATCTGCAACCCCAGCGCGGTGCGGCGCAGCACCAGCATCAGAAAGCCAAAGACGGCCAGCGCGAACAACATGATCCAGATGCGATTCCAGGTCAGCGACAGGCCCAGCACCTCGACACTGCCCGACATCCAGGAGGGGTTGCCGACCTGCCGGTTGTTTGGCCCAAAGATCGAGCGGACCGCCTGTTGCAGGATCAGGCTGACGCCCCATGTGGCAAGCAGAGTTTCAAGCGGCCGGCCGTAAAGCCTGCGTACGATGCCACGCTCAACCGCGATGCCGATGGCGGCAGTGACAAGAAAGGCAAGCGGCAGGGCAATCGCCAGCGACCAGTCAAAAAGCCCCGGCGCGTGGGTGCGGATGACCTCTTGGACCATGAAGGTCGTATAGGCGCCAAGCATCACCAGTTCGCCATGCGCCATATTGATGACGCCGCAGACGCCAAAGGTGATCGACAGGCCGATGGCCGCAAGCAGCAGAACCGAGCCGAGCGACAACCCCTGCCAAAGCGTCAACCCCCATCCACGCAGTGCCTCGGCGCGTTCGATATCTGCAAGCGCCGTCCGGGCTGCATCCTTTAGCGCCGGATCAGAGAGCAGCGGGCGGATCCGAACTTGTGCCGCCGCGCCACGCCGCTCGGCGATCAGGGCAAGGGCCTCGGCCCGTTCGTCGGGTGTGGCATCGGGCGCGACAAGCAGCACTGATGCCCGCGCAATTTCCAGCGCGTCGCGGGCTTTTGTGTCGGTTTCCCGCGATAGTGCAGCCTCCAATGCGGATAGCTGCGCGGGATCGGGCGCGGCCTCGACCTGCGCGGCGGCGCGGGTGCGGGCGGCGGGGCTTTCGGCGACAAGACCCAGCGTTCCCAAGGCGGCACGAACATGGCCACGCAGGTTGTTGTTCACCCGCACCGGGGTCACATCCCGGCGGGTGACCGAGCCTGCGGGATCGCCGCTCAGCGCATCTGTGGCGCTGCCATCGGTGACGATTACCAACCGGCCGTCGGATTTCAGCACTGCCAGATCGCCGCCGACCAGTGCGGTCAACAGCGCCTCGGCCCGGGGATCGCCGCTGCTGGCCAGTGCCGAGACACGGTCCGCGCGGTCGTCATAGCTGCCCTCGGGCAGGGCTCTGGCGATTTCCTCAAAGCTTTGCGCCAGCGCTGCGGCGGGCATGATAAGGCAAAGCAGGATCAGCCGGATCAGTCGCATATGGTCCCTCGCCTGGCCCGCGCGCGGCACTACAAGGGTGCGGCGCGCGGTCTTTCTTCATGGATGGGATCAGTTCGATGCGGTGGTTTCGGCGCCGCCGCAGGTCTTGGTCGTGGTGTTGTAATTGCCGCAGCGGATCGGATCGGTCCAATCGGCGATCAGATCCTTTGAGCCGGGCAGGTAATCGGACCAGGCGTCGCCGGGAACCTCGCCTTCGCTTTCCCAGACGATGTCGAACTGGCCCTCGGCATTGATCTCGCCCACCATGGCCGGCTTGGTAATGTGGTGATCCTTGCCCATGATGGCCTTGCCACCCGTAAGGTTCGGAACCTCGATGCCGACCATGGCGTCGATGACCTTGTCGGGGTCGGTGGTGCCGGCTTTTTCGACCGCCTTCACCCACATGTTAAAGCCGATGTAATGGGCCTCCATCGGGTCGTTGGTCACGCGTTTGTCGCTGCCGGTGAACTTGTGCCAGGCGTCGATGAATTCGTAATTCGCAGGGTCGTCCACGCTTTGGAAATAGTTCCATGCGGCCATGTGACCGACCAGCGGCGCGGTGTCGATGCCCGCCAGCTCTTCCTCGCCGACGGAAAAGGCGACGACGGGGATCTGTTCGGCGGTGATGCCCTGATTGGCAAGTTCCTTATAGAAAGGCACGTTCGCATCGCCGTTGATGGTCGAGACGACTGCCGTTTTCTTGCCAGTGCTGCCAAAGGCCTTGATGTCCGAAACGATCGTCTGCCAGTCGGACTGACCAAAGGGCGTGTAGTTGATCAGGATATCCTCATCCGCGACGCCCCTGTCCTTAAGAAATTGCTCAAGGATCTTGTTCGTGGTCCGCGGATAGACATAGTCGGTGCCGGCCAGCACCCAACGTTCGACCCCCTGATCCATCAGATATTCGACTGCGGGGATCGCCTGCTGGTTTGGTGCCGCGCCAGTGTAAAAGACGTTACGCTCGGATTCCTCGCCCTCGTATTGGACGGGATAGAACAGGATGCTGTCGAGTTCGCGAAACACTGGCAGCACCGATTTGCGTGACACGCTGGTCCAGCAGCCAAAGACAGCGGCCACCTGATCACCCGCGATCAGCTCGCGCGCTTTTTCAGCAAAAAGCGGCCAGTCCGAGGCCGGGTCGACCACCACTGGTTCCAGCTTGCGGCCAAGGACGCCGCCCCTGGCATTTTGCTGCTCGATCAGCATCAGCATGGCGTCTTTAAGCGTGGTCTCGGAAATCGCCATCGTGCCCGACAGCGAATGCAGGATGCCGACCTTGATCGGCTCGGATGTGTCCTCGGCCAGCGCAGCCGTGCCGATCAAAGCGGAAAGCAGCGATGCGGTAAGGGATGGGAGTTTCATGCGGACGTTCTCCGGATAAGGACGAAGGGAACTGCGCCAAGCTAACGGCCTCGCGGCGGCGCAGAACCAGCGCGAACCGTGCCGGGGGCGGCAGAAAACCTGGCGCGCCCTGATGGCAGGCAACCCCGTGTCGCACTTGCCCGGTCAGGCGGCATTGCAATGTTCGCGCCCCGGCGGAACCCGTGTTTTGCCCGGGATGCGGGCGGCGGGCGGAATATCTGCCCGGTCCTTGCGCAGATGACGGATGGCGCGCGCGGCAAGGGCGCGATGCGTTGCGGGTGCGCCGCCAAGCTGGCACCTGCTGGGACGAAAGAGAGCAGGAACCAGATGGACAAGCGTCTTTCGATCGTGGTCATCGAGCCCGACCCGGAACGTGCCGCCCCGATCGTGGACGGGCTGCGCGAGATCGGAGACCACGACATTCGCATCATCTCGGAGGAAACCGGCCTTGCCCGCCACATCGCCGAGTTTCGGCCAGATATCGTGCTCATTGATCTTGCCAACCCTTCACGCGACGTGCTCGAAGAGCTGGCGCTGGCGTCGGGTCCGACCGAACGGCCGGTGGCCATGTTCGTCGACCGCTCGGACGAGCATCTGACCCGAGCTGCGGTCGAGGCTGGGATTTCCGCCTATGTCGTGGACGGGCTGCGCCCCGACCGGATCAAGCCGATCCTTGATGCGGCCATTGCGCGGTTTCACATGTTTCAGCGTATGCGCGCGGAACTGGCCGCGACCCGCGCCGCGCTGGAAGAGCGCAAGGTCATCGACCGCGCCAAGGCCGTACTGATGAAGGCGCGCGGCATCGACGAAGAGGCCGCCTATGCCCTGCTGCGCAAGACGGCGATGGATCAGGGCAAACGCGTGGCCGAGATCGCCCAGCAGCTTGTCCTTGCCGCGGGGTTGCTTTCATGCCGCTGACACCTGTGCGCCTTGGCTATGTGCCGCTGATCGACGCTGCGCCGCTGATCGTCGCGGCCGAATTGGGCTTTGCTGCTGAAGAGGGGCTTGAGTTCAGCCTTTTGCGCCTTGGCGCATGGGCGCAGGCCCGGGACATGCTGGGCGCGGGGCTGATCGAGGCCGCGCATATGCTGGTGCCCATGCCGGTAGCGCAGGCGATGGGGCTGGGTCCGGCCCTGCCGGATCTGGATCTGGTGATGTTTCTGTCCCAGGGCGGGCAGGCGGTGGCGGTCAGTGCTGCCCTGGCTGCGCGGATGCGTGATCTGGGCCATGACTTCGACTTTCGTGACGCGCGCAAGGCCGGCGAGGCACTGCGCCGCGCGGCGCCCGAGCGGCTGCACGTGGGGGTGCCGTTTCATTTCTCGACCCAGCTGGAGCTGATGCAGCACTGGCTTGGCGTCTGCGGTTTCGATGCGGCGCCTGAGGTCGTGACCGTGCCGCCCCCGCTGATGGCGGAATCCATGGCGGCGGGTGAGGTCGATGCATTTTGCGTTGGTGAGCCATGGGCCTCCAGCGCGGTGGATCGGGGTGTCGCGGCGCTGCTTTTGCCCGGCACGGCTGTCTGGGCCTCTCCGCCTGAAAAGGGGCTGGTGCTGCGACGGGACTTTATCGCGGCCGAGCCCGAGATGACGGGGGCGCTGATGCGCGCGATCTGGCGTGCCGGGCGCTGGCTGGATGAGCGTGAGAACCGCGATACCGCTGCCGAGATTCTGTCGCGGCGCGAATATCTGGACCTGCCCGCCGAACTGGCTGAACGCGGTCTGACCGGGCGCTTGCAGGTGACCCCTTCGGGCGAAATCCGCCACGTGCCGGGCTTTGTCGCCTTTCACGCCGGTGCCGCGACCTTTCCGTGGAAAAGCCTTGCCGCGCTTTTTGCGCAGCGCATTGCGCGGCGCTATGGGTTACAGCCCGATGCCGCAATGCGGCGGGCGATGGCGCATTTCCGTACCGATCTTTACCGTCAGCACCTGCGCGCGGCCGGGGCCGCCCTGCCCGGAGCCTCGGCCCGGCTTGAAGGTGCCCTGACCGAGGATCGCGAGGTCGGTGCCGAAAAAGGCCAGATGATTCTGCGTGCCGATGCGTTCTTTGATGGCACGGTGTTTGAGCCGCCTTTCGCGGATTGAGCGTTTTGCAGGCAGGCTGCACGTTTGCCTGCCCGGCTTTCGGGCGAAGCGGTGAGGTAATGCTGCGATGCCGCATCAATCCTTGATCCAACGTTTTCCCTGATCCAGTCTGAACTCATGGCCCGACGCAACGGCGCGCCATGGGCCCGCTCGCAATGATGCGGCACGGATTCCGCAAGGGCGCGGAGATCCATCCCCCCTGAAAGCGCATGTTCCGCCGCGGCCCTTTGCCGCCCGGCCCACGCTTTCCGACAGCCTTCGCCATCAGAAACGCATCGGAGCCATCATGCCCGCCCTTACCTCTCAGACATCCCCCGCATCACCTGCCGAGGCCTGCCGCGCGTTGGGCTTCTCGACCTTTGCTTTCACCATCTGCTTTGCCGTCTGGACCATTTTTTCGATCATCGGGTTACAGATCCGCGAAGAGCTGTTGCTCAGCGAAACCCAGTTTGGCCTGCTTATCGGGCTGCCGATCCTGACCGGCTCGCTGGTGCGGATTGCATTGGGCGTACTGACCGACCGGCTGGGCGGGCGGCGCGTCTATACGCTGACCATGCTCGCAGCCGCGGTTGCGACCTTTCTTTTGTCCTGGGCATCGACCTGGCCGCAGATGCTTATTGCCGCGCTTGGCGTCGGGTTGGCCGGCGGGTCATTCGCGGTCGGCGTCGCCTATGTTTCACGCTTTTATGCAAAGGGGCGTCAGGGCACGGCGCTGGGCATCTTTGGCACCGGCAATGTCGGCGCTGCACTGACCAAATTCGTGGCGCCTTTTGTCATGCTGGCCTTTGGCTGGCAGGCGACAGCGCAGATCTGGGCTGCTGCGCTGGCGCTGACTGCGGTACTGTTCTGGATCTTTAGCAAAGAGGATCCGGTCACCGCCACCGGGGCAGGGCGCAGAACCTCGCTGCGGGCCGAGTTCGCACCGCTTGCCCAGATGCGGGTCTGGCGCTTTTCGGCCTATTACTTCTTCAGCTTTGGCGGTTTCGTGGCGCTGGCCCTGTGGCTGCCGCATTACCTGACGCAGGTTTACGGGTTCGACATCAGGACTGCCGGGATGATCGGCGCGGCCTATTCGATCCCCGGTTCGATCTTTCGCGCCTATGGAGGCGTGCTGTCGGACCGGATCGGGGCGCGGTCGGTGATGTATGCGACCTTTATCGTCTCACTTGCCGCGACCGCGATCCTGTCGCTGCCCGGGGCTGTGCCGGTTTCGGTGTTCCTGATCGTGATCTTTGTCCTTGGCTTTTTCATGAGCCTCGGCAAGGCGGCCGTCTATAAGCACATTCCCAGCTATTATCCCGCTCATGTCGGCGCGGTCGGCGGCCTTGTCGGCATGATCGGCGGGTTGGGCGGTTTCGTCCTGCCGCTGCTCTTTGGCTGGCTGCGCGATCAGACCGGGCTGTGGTCCAGCTGTTTCATCGCGCTTTTCGCGCTCGTCGCAGCCTGCACGCTGTGGATGCACGCCTCGATCCGCCAGATGGGCCGCGCGCCCCTGCAAGCCGCCTGAAAGATAAGGAGTCCTGCGATGAAGAAACTTGTCGTCATCGGAGCTGGCATGGCCTCGGGCCGTTTGCTGGAGCATCTGTTTGAGGCCGCGCCGGGCGAATGGCAGGTCACATTGTTCAACGCCGAACCGCGCGGCAATTACAACCGGCTGATGCTGTCCCCGGTCCTGTCGGGCGAAAAGACCTATGAGCAGATCGTCACCCATGACGCGGATTGGTACGCCGCACATGGTGTCGATTGCCGCTTTGGCGAGCCTGTGGTGCGCATCGACCGCGCAAACCGCAGGGTCCACTCCAATGCCAGCAGCGCCGCGTATGACGCGCTGGTGATCGCCACAGGTTCGGCGCCATTCATTATCCCGGTGTCGGGTTATGATCTGCCTGGCGTCGTGACCTATCGCGATCTGGAAGACACCAACGCGATGATCGAGGCCGGGGTTGCTGGCAAGGACGCAGTGGTGATCGGGGGCGGGCTGCTGGGGCTTGAGGCCGCAGCGGGCATGGCCGCGCGGGGGGCGAGTGTTACCGTCATTCATCTGATGGGGCACCTGATGGAGCGCCAGCTTGACCCCGCGGCCGGCTATCTGTTGCAGCGCGATCTGGAGCGGCGCGGCATCAGGGTCCACTGCAAGGGCGCGACCAAGGCGATCCTTGGCCATGGCCGGGCCGAGGCGGTGCTGCTTGAGGATGGTACCGTCTATCCTGCTGATCTGGTCTGCATGGCCGTCGGCATCCGGCCCGAGGTGCGCCTGGCCAATGATGCCCATCTTGAGGTCGAACGGGGTATCGTCGTTGATGACGCTCTGCGCACCAGCGATCCTCATATCTTTGCCTTGGGCGAATGTGTCGAGCATCGCGGCCAGCTTTTTGGCCTTGTCGCGCCGCTGTACGATCAGGCCAAGGTTCTGGCCCGGACCCTTATGGGCAAAGAGGCCCTGTTTCAGCCGGTCCAGACCGCGACCAAGCTGAAGGTGACGGGCTGCGATCTGTTCAGCGCCGGCGATTTCGCCGAGGGCGAGGGGCGCGAGGACATCGTTTTCCGCGACCCCGGACGAGGCATCTACAAGCGGCTGGTCCTGCGGGAAAACCGCATCATCGGCGTGGTGATGTATGGCGATACCGCCGACGGGAACTGGTTTTACGGGCTGATGAAGGACGCCACCGACGTCGGAGAGATGCGCGATACGCTGATTTTTGGCCCGGCCTTTCAGGGAGGGTCCAGGCTGGACCCTATGGCGGCCGTTGCAGCCTTGCCGCCTGAGGCGGAGATTTGCGGCTGTAACGGCGTTTGCAAAGGCACGATCACCGAGGCGGTGCTGAACGGTGCCACCTCCCTTGATGCGGTGCGGGCCTGCACCAAGGCCTCGGGTTCCTGCGGAACCTGTTCGGGATTGGTCGAGCAGGTGATGAAGCTGGTTCTTGGTGACGGGTTCGCCGCTTCCGCACCGGCAGGCATGTGCAAATGCACCGACCACAGCCATGAGGACGTGCGGCGGCTGATCCGCTCGATGGAGCTAAAGTCCATCCCAGCGGTCATGCAGGAACTGGGCTGGAAAACCGTGGGTGGTTGCCACTCTTGCCGGCCTGCGCTGAATTATTACCTGCTGGCCGAATGGCCGCTGGAATATCAGGACGACCGCCAGTCGCGTTTCGTCAATGAAAGAAACCACGCCAATATCCAAAAGGACGGCACCTATTCGGTGGTGCCGCGTATGTGGGGCGGCGTCACTACCCCGGCCGAGCTGCGCGCCATCGCCGATGCGGCCGAGAAATTCGCCGTGCCCATGGTCAAGGTCACCGGCGGCCAGCGCATCGACCTGCTGGGTGTCCGCAAAGAGGACCTGCCCCATATCTGGGCCGATCTGAACGCGGCGGGGCTGGTGTCGGGCCATGCCTACTCCAAGGGGCTGCGCACGGTCAAAACCTGCGTTGGCAGCGAGTTCTGCCGCTTTGGCACCCAGGATTCGACCGGGTTGGGTATCCGGCTGGAAAAGCTGCTTTGGGGGTCATGGACGCCGCATAAGGTAAAGCTGGGTGTCTCTGGCTGCCCGCGCAACTGTGCCGAGGCGACGTGCAAGGATGTGGGCGTGGTCTGCGTGGACAGCGGCTATCAGATCAGCGTCGCAGGCGCGGCCGGGATGGAGGTGAAAGAGACCGAGCATCTGGCCTCGACCCCGTCCGAAGATGAGGCGGTCGAGATCATCACCGCCTTTATTCAGCTATACCGCGAGAATGCGCGTTATCTGGACCGGCCCTACAAATGGGTGGCGAAGGCCGGGCTCGACTGGGTGAAAGCCCAGATCGAGGATCTGCCCACACGCCATGCCCTCGTGCAGCGTTTCGAGATCAGCCAGTCGGTCTATCGCAAGGACCCCTGGGCCGAACATTCAACCGCAACCGAGACGCCACGCTGGGCGCCTCTTGCCGATCTGACCCTGGAGGCCGCGGAATGACCGTCTTTGTCGATATCGGAGCTCTTGACGACATTCCCCGTCAGGGCGCGCGGGTGATCCGCACCGCTCATGGCTGTGTGGCGGTATTTCGTACCATGGACGACCGCGTTTTTGCGCTGGATGATCGCTGCCCACACAAAGGCGGCCCCCTGTCCGAAGGGATCGTCCATGGCGACCGGGTGACCTGTCCGCTGCACAACTGGGTTTTCGACATGAACTCGGGTCAGGCGCAGGGGGCCGACGAAGGGGCGGTCCGCACCTGGCCCGTGCGCGTCGAACAGGGGCGCATTCTGATCAGCGCCGAACTTGTCTTTCGCTCCAACGCTGCCTGAAGGAGGTCTGTCATGTCCTATGTAAATCCTGCCGATTTTGCCAAAAAGATGATCGACGCGGGCGAGGCCAAGGTTTTTATGTCCACCCGGGATACGCTGATCCGCGCCTATATGGCCGGTGCGATCCTTGCGCTGGCGGCGGCCTTTGCGGTCACCGTGACCGTGAACACAGGCGAGCCGCTGCTGGGGGCACTGCTGTTTCCGGTCGGGTTTTGCATGTTGTATCTGTTGGGCTTTGACTTGTTGACCGGGGTGTTCACACTTGTGCCCCTGGCGCTGATCGACCGCCGGGCGGGCGTCACGCCGGGCGGCATGATGCGCAACTGGGGCCTGGTCTTTTGCGGCAATTTCGCCGGGGCCTTTACGGTTGCGGTTTTCATGGCGATCATCGTCACATTCGGCTTTTCCGAGGCCCCGAATGCGGTCGGCGAAAAGCTCGGCCATATCGGCGAAGGGCGTACGCTGGGCTATGCGGCCCATGGCGCGGCGGGAATGCTGACGCTGTTTATCCGCGCGGTGATGTGCAACTGGATGGTCTCGACCGGAGTGGTCGCGGCGATGATGTCCACCAGCGTTTCGGGCAAGGTGATCGCGATGTGGATGCCGATCCTTGTGTTTTTCTACATGGGGTTTGAACATTCCATCGTGAACATGTTCCTGTTCCCGGCAGGTCTGTTGCTTGGCGGCCAGTTCACCATCGGCGACTACCTGATCTGGAACGAGATACCGACGGTTCTGGGCAATCTGGTCGGCGGGCTGACCTTTGTCGGTGCCATGATCTACGCCACCCATCACCGGACCGCGCCCGCCCGGGGGGCCGAGGGGGACGACCCGCTGCCGGTAGCTGCTGAATGAGCCGCGCGATGCAGACCATCCGCACCACCTGTCCCTATTGTGGCGTCGGTTGCGGCGTGCTTGCGACGCCTGATGGCGGTGGCGGGCTTGCGGTGGCGGGCGATCCCGCGCATCCGGCGAACCGCGGTCGGCTTTGCGTCAAAGGCGCGGCCCTGGGCGAGACGGCCGGCCATCGCGGCCGGCTGCGTGCCCCGCGCATTCATGGCCGCGAGGCGGGCTGGGATGAGGCGCTGGACCTCATTGCCCGCCGCTTTTGCGAAACTATCGCTGCGCATGGCCCGGATTCGGTCGCCTTCTACGTCTCGGGTCAGCTTCTGACCGAGGATTACTATGTCGCCAACAAGCTGATGAAAGGCTATATCGGCTCGGCCAATATCGACACCAATTCGCGCCTTTGCATGGCTTCTGCGGTTGCGGGGCATCGCCGCGCCTTTGGTTCTGACACGGTGCCCGGGCTTTACGAGGATCTTGAGCTGGCCGATACGGTGGTGCTTGTCGGCTCAAACCTCGCCTGGTGCCATCCTGTCCTTTACCAGCGGCTGGTGGCCGCGCGCGAAGCACGGGGGACGCGGGTCATCGTCATCGACCCGCGCCGCACCGCGACCTGTGATATCGCCGATCTGCATCTGCAAATCGCACCGGGTTCTGATGCCGCACTTTTCAACCTGCTACTTGCGGAAATCAGCCGCAGATCAGAGGTTTGCCCCGACGATCTTGAAAATATCCAAGAGGCGCTGGCGGCTGCGCGAGCCACTTCCCCTGCTGTGACGGGGCTGGCGCATAGCCAGTTGCGGCAGTTCTTTGATCTGTGGATGCACAGCGACAAGGTGGTGACAGTCTGGTCGCAGGGCGTGAATCAATCCGACAGCGGCACCGACAAGGTGAATGCGATCCTGAACTGTCATCTGGCCAGCGGGCGGATCGGCCGGCCGGGAATGGGACCCTTCAGCGTCACAGGTCAGCCCAATGCCATGGGCGGGCGCGAGGTCGGCGGGCTGGCCAATATGCTGGCCTGTCACCTTGAGATCGGGAACCCCGACCATCGAGAGGCGGTGCGTACCTTCTGGAACGCTCCGCGCATGGCGCAGCGCTCTGGGCTGAAGGCCGTGGATATGTTCCGCGCCGTCGAAGAGGGGCGTATCAAGGCGCTGTGGGTCATCTGCACGAACCCCGCCGTAACCCTGTCCGAGGCTGACCGCGTCGCCCGTGCCATCGCGGGCTGCGATTTTGTTGTTGTTTCGGACATTATGGCACAGACTGACACCATGAGGTTTGCGCATGTCGCCCTGCCTGCGACCGGCTGGGGTGAAAAGGACGGCACGGTGACAAATTCCGAACGCCGCATCAGTCGCCAGCGCCGCGTTCTTACCCCGCCCGGACAGGCGCGGGACGACTGGCGCATCCTTGCCGAGGTCGGGCGGCGTATGGGCTGGGGCGCATCCTTTGGCTGGCAGCACCCGGCGCAGGTCTTTGCCGAATACGCGGCCTTGTCGGGCGTGGCGGCGGGTCTCGGTAGCGATTTTGATATCTCGGCTCATGCCGAGATCAGCGTGGCACAATATGATGCGCTTGAGCCGTTCCTTTGGCCACAATCGGCCACAAAGCAAGGCGGGCGGTTCTTTGGCGACGGGCGCTTTCACACGCCCTCGGGGCGCGGGCGGATGGTCGCGGTTACGCCGCGCCCCCCGCAGCCGGTCAGTGAGGCCTATCCGTTCCGGCTGAACACCGGTAGGGTGCGCGATCATTGGCACACGATGACCCGCACCGGCCTGTCACCGCGCCTGTCCCGGCATCTGGCCGAACCTTATCTTGAGCTGCATCCGACCGACGCTGCCCAACTGGGCCTGCAACCTGCAGCCCTTGCCGAGGTGACCAATGCACATGGAAGCGCGGTGTTGCGCGTGCTGGTCAGCGACCGCGTCGCGCCGGGGCATCCTTTTGCGCCGATGCATTGGACGGGCGAGACCGCGCCCACGGGCCGGGTTGATGCGCTGGTGCCGGGCGCGACGGATCCGGTCTCGGGCCAGCCGGCGCTGAAATCGGCGGCGGTGGCGATCAGGCCGTTCGCGGCGCGCTGGTTCGGTTTTGCCGTTTCTGCTGGTGAGATGCGACCCGACTGCGACTATTGGGCGCGGGCGATCCTGCCCAATGGCGTGCAGGCCGAACTGGCTGGGCGAAAGCCGCCTGCGGACTGGACCGACCATGCCCGGGCCCTGTTTGGCCTGGAGGATGAGCCGCTGGTCGTGCACGACCGCGCACGCGGCCAGGTGCGGCTGGCCTTTCTGCGCGATGGCCGCTTGCAGGCGGCGTTATTCGTTGCGGCCGGGCCGGTGGCCCTGTCGCGAAGCCATATCACGGCACTGCTTTGCGAGGGTGGTGCCGAGGTGCTGGCTGGCCGCCCCGGAGCCGGCCGCCCGGATGAGGGGGCGCTTGTCTGTGCCTGTTTCGGTATCGGCGTCAACAGTATAGTCAAAGCTATCGCCAGTCGCCGCCTGACTTCGGTCGAGGCGGTCGGGCAGGCGTTGCGCGCGGGTACCAATTGCGGTTCATGCCGGCCCGAGATCCGGGCGCTGCTTGATGCCGGTGTGGCCTGCCGTGAGGCAGCGCAATAAGGCTCAGCTGTCCTTGCTGGCAAAGACCATTGCCGCGCCGTGCTGGACGGCAAGGTGGATCAGGCTGCCTTGGGCGGGCAGGACCAGACCGGGGACGCGCGATTTCATCAGCGCGCCTCCGGGCTCAAGCCGCGTTTCGATCAGGCTTTCGCGGCCCAGATAGCGGGCACGCTCGACCCGCGCCGGTGCTCCGTCCATATGCGAGGGGATCAGGTGTTGCGGGCGAATGACAACCTCGGCCCGGCTGCCTTCGATAAGACCGGGGGCAGGGAATGCCCCCAGTGCGGTTTCAACCCGGCCGCCTGACACACGTCCTGCAAGTGTGTTAAGATCGGAAAAGAAGGCAGCAACGCCGCGATCCGCCGGGCGGTCGTAAAGATCCTGCGGCGGGCCCTCCTGGACAAGCCGTCCTTTGCGCATGACGGCAATGCGATGGCCCATCAACATCGCCTCTTCGGGGTCGTGGGTGACCATCAGTACGGTCGTCCCGGTTTCGCGAAGAAGGTCCAGCGCCGCATCGCGCACCCCGTCGCGCAGCCGGTTGTCGAGGCTGCAAAAGGGCTCATCCATCAGCATCAGGCAAGGGCGCGGCGCCAGCGCGCGGATCAGCGCGACGCGCTGCTGTTCACCCCCCGAAAGCTCATGAGGGTACTTCGTCGCATAGCCCGACAGACCCACGCGCTCCAGCAGTTCACCCACGCGGTTGCGTCTGTCTGCCGCCGGGCCTTGCAGGCCAAAGCCGACATTGGCGGCGACGTCGAGATGCGGAAACAGCGCGAAATCCTGAAACATCAGGCCAACCGGGCGCCGCTCGGGCGGGAGAAAGGTGCCCGTGTCGCACATGGGGCGGCCGTCGATGCGGATGCGCCCGGAATCGGGCTGCTCGATCCCCGCGATCATACGCAGCGTCGTCGACTTGCCACAGCCCGAAGGGCCAAGCAGACAGGTCACCTGACCACGCACGACGCGAAAGCCGACATCCTGAACGGCAGGGGTGTCACCAAAGCGGCGGCAAAGCGCCTCGACCTCCAGCATGGGATCTTGCGGGGCGGCCTGCGCGGCCAGCCCCCGAACATCCACATGGCTCGCCCATTCAGGAGGGCTGGCGAACTGGTTCATCGGGCCCCCTTCGTGACCGTAACCGGATGAGAATAGTTTACTTTAGTAATAAGTTTAGTAAACGTGTCGAGAAATCGCAAGGAGGACTGGTGATGCGGGTTGGACTATCCGGGCTGATCGGGGCGCTGCTGGCAGCGCAGGCGATGGCTGCAAGTGCTGAAGAACTGAACCTTTACACCACGCGCGAGCCGAATCTGATCGAGCCGCTGCTGGCGTCCTTCACCGAATCGACCGGGGTCAAGGTCAATACGATCTTCCTTAAGGACGGGATGGCCGAGCGGGTCGAGCAAGAGGGTGCGGCCTCGCCCGCCGATGTGCTGATGACCGTCGATATCGGCAATCTGGTCGATCTGGCTGATCGCGGCCTGACCCAGCCGGTGCAATCCGAGGCCCTGAGCGCCGCGATCCCCGAAAATCTGCGCGACAAGGATGGCAACTGGTTTGCATTGTCGCAGCGGGCGCGGGTACTTTACGCCAACAAGGATCTGGATCTGACCAGCTTTACCTATGAGGATCTGGCCAAGCCCGAATGGAAGGGCAAGGTCTGCATCCGTTCCGGCCAGCATCCCTATAACGTCGCGCTGACCGCCTCTTACATCGTCCATCACGGCGAAGAGGCCGCTAAAACCTGGCTTGAAGGCGTCAAGGCGAACCTTGCCCGCAAGGCTGGCGGTGGCGACCGCGATGTGGCGCGCGACATCATGGGCGGCATTTGCGAAATCGGCATTGCGAACTCGTATTACGTTGGCCTGATGCGCAGTGGCGCCGGTGGTCCCGAACAAGAGGAATGGGTCAAGGCGATCAAGGTCATCCTGCCCACCTTTGAAAACGGCGGCACTCAGGTGAACGTCTCGGGTGCGGCTGTGGCCAAACATGCGCCGAACCGTGATCAGGCGGTCAAGCTGCTGGAATATCTGGTCTCGGACGATGCGCAGAAACTGTATGCCGAAGCGAACTTTGAATATCCGGTCAAAGCCGGTGTCGCGGTCAGCCCGGTGATCGAGGATCTGGCCGGTCTGAAAGCCGATGGCACCGATCTGACCGAGATCGCCCGTCAGCGCAAAGCTGCGAGCGAACTGGCCGAGGCGGTGGGCTTCGACAACTAAGACCCTGCAGGCACCGACCGGATGAACCCTGAACTGGTGCAAAGCCCCCGTGATCGCGCGGGGGCAGGCTGGCAGGCGGCAGCTATAGCTGTCGCCGCGCTGGTTTTAATGCCTGTGCTCGCGCTGGGGCTTTTTGCACTGCAGGGCAGTCCGGGACTGTGGGCGCATCTGATCAGCAATGTGCTGCCGGTGGCGGTGCAACAGACGGTGATCCTGCTGCTGGGGGTCGGTATCATCGTCGCCACCCTTGGCACAGTAACGGCATGGCTGGTTGCCTCGTGCGATTTCCCGGGGCGGCGGTTTTTCGGCTGGGCGCTGCTTTTGCCGCTGGCTGTGCCGACCTACATCGTCGCCTATGCTTATCTGGACCTTCTGCACCCGGTTGGGCCGGTGCAGGGGGCGATCCGCCATTTGCTTGGCTATTCCAGCCCGAGAGAGTTCCGCCTGCCCGATATCCGCTCGATGCCGGGCTGCATCTTTCTGCTGGGGATGGTGCTATACCCCTATGTCTATTTGCCGGTGCGGGCGCTGTTTGCCATGCAGGCCGGCAACCTGCTGGACGCAGGTCGGACGCTGGGCGCCGGGCCGGTTGCGACCTTTCTGCGCGTTACCTTGCCCTTGGCGCGGCCAGCAGTGGCCATCGGCACCGCGCTGGCGCTGATGGAGGCGATGAACGATATCGGCGCGGCCGAGTTTCTGGGCGTGCGCACGCTGACCGTTTCGGTCTATTCGACGTGGATCAACCGCTCGGATCTGCCGGGGGCGGCGCAGATCGCACTGGCGATGCTGGCGATCATCATGGCGCTGGTGCTGCTTGAACGCCGGGGCCGCAAGCGTCAGCGCTATGCAGCCGGAGCGCAGCGCAGCCAGCCCCTGCGCCGTACGCGCCTGCGGGGCTGGCGGACCTTGGGGGCGATGCTGGTCTGCGCGCTGCCGATCATGCTGGGGTTCGTTGCCCCTGCCTGCTATCTGGTGGCCGCAGCATGGAGCCGCTACCGTTTTGCCGGCCTGTCGCCGCGCATTCTGGAAGAGGCTGCAAACACCGCCTTTTTCGCCGTTGTGGCGACGCTGGTTGCGCTGCTGCTGGGGCTGGTTGTGACGGGGGCAGCGCGGCTGCGGCCCGGCCTCTTGACCCAAAGCATGGCGCGGCTTTCGACACTGGGTTACGCAGTGCCGGGGACCATTCTGGCAATCGGCCTTTTACCGGTGATTGCGCTGGTCGACCGTCAGATCTCGGCGGTGTCGCAGACGCTGTTCGGTGCGGCACCCGGGTTGCTGCTGCTGGGCTCTGGCGCGGCGCTGATCTATGCCTATGCCGCGCGCTTTCTGGCCATCGCTACCGGAGGGATCGAGGCGGGGCTTAGCCGGGTGCCGCGTTCGCTTGACCATGTGGCACGCACGCTGGGGCGCAATCCGGTGCAGGTGTTCCGACAGGTTCATGTGCCGATCTCACGCCCGGCGCTTGCAGCCTCGGGGCTGCTGATCTTTGTCGATTGCGTCAAAGAGCTGCCCGCGACCTTGTTGCTGAGGCCGCTGAATTTCGAGACGCTTTCGACCCATCTTTACGGCGAGGCAGCGCGCGGCACTTATGAGGATGCTGCTATCGCGGCGCTGATCATCGTGGTGATCGGCATCTTGCCGGTCATGGTTCTGGCACGGACGATCAGACGGTGACTGCGGCAGATTGCCCCTTTTCCGGAACGCAGATTTCTGACAGGGCTGCCCCTATGCAGGTCAGGGACGCATATCGGTCAAGAAAGGACGCGCTGCGGCGGCTGTGCTGCTGGCTGGCGGTTCTGCCGTTCCTGCTGTTCTCGCTGATTCTGCCGGGCACCATGCTAAGCCGCGATGCGCAGGGCGGAATTACCGTCGTGCTATGTTCGGGCGTCGGGCTGGTCGAGATGGCTGTCGCCTCCGACGGCAGTCTGATCCCCAAAGAACAGGCGCCGCACGGCGATCATCACACCTGCGACTGGAGCCCGCATGGCCAGCCTTTGCTTGGTTCGGGTTCGACCCCCATGGCCCTGCCGCAGGCGGCCGAGGCGCGGCTTGCGCTTTGGCCTGCGCCTGCCGCCCTGCCGCATGGCGGGATGCTGCTTTTACCCTCGGCGCGGGGGCCGCCTGCGATCATCTGACGGAGATATTTGCTGCAAAACCCTGTGACCATGAGGTTCGGGGGTAATTCCCATCAGATGAGATATGTCATGAAAAACCATGTTTTCCGTGCGCTTTGCGCCACGCTGCTTGGCCTTGCTGCCACTCCCGCCCTTTCCCACGCCACGCTTGAGCAAAAAGAGGCTGCGGCAGGCTCGACTTATCGTGCGGTGATCCGCGTCGGTCACGGTTGTGAGGGTCAGGCAACCAATACCCTGCGCGTCGAACTGCCCGAGGGGTTCTATAATGCCAAGCCGATGCCCAAGGCGGGCTGGACGCTGGAAACCGTCAAGGGCCCCTATGCCAAACCCTTTGACAATCATGGCAAAGAGATGACCGAAGGCACACGCGAGGTGATCTGGTCGGGTGGCGATCTGCAGGATGACTGGTACGATGAATTCGTCATCCGCGGCACGGTCGGGGCTGATATCGCGCCCGAGACGGTGCTGTATTTCAAAACGGTGCAGGAATGCGCGAATGGCCGCGAGGACTGGACCGATGTCTCGGGCAGCAAAGAGGTTCCGAATCCTGCGCCAGGTGTTACCGTCACCGCTGGCAAGGGCGATCACGGGCACGGCGGCCATAATGCTGCGGCGGATGATGGCGCGATCAAGCTGGGTGATCTGACGCTGAGCAACGGCTTCAGCCGCGCCACACCTCCTGGCGCGCCGGTCGCTGGCGGGTTCGTGACCATAGCCAATGCCGGAGCCGGGGATCGGCTGATATCGGCCAGCGTCGATTTTGCCGGCCGCGCCGAGATCCATGAGATGGCGATGGAGGGCGAGGTCATGCGGATGCGCCAGCTGCCCGAGGGCCTGACTATTCCCGCCGGTGAAACGGTTGAACTTAAGCCCGGCGGTTATCACCTGATGTTCATGGAGCTGAAACAGCCGCTGGTCGAGGGCGAGACGGTCAATGTCACGCTGAAATTCGAGAAAGCGGGCGAAGTCACTCTGCCGCTGCGGGTTGGTCCCCGCAATGCCGGCACCGAAGACAAGGGGAACGCACATCATGGCCACTGAACACAAATCCGGGCTGAAACCCCTGCGCTATGTTCTTTGGGCGCTGGTGGCTCTGGCCGTGCTGGGGGTAGGCTGGTTCCAGCTTGTCTCGCCCCGGTCGGGGACTGGCTCGATCGCTGATACCGGGGCGGCCGCGCTGGGGCGCGGCGAATACAGCCTGACCACGACCGAGGGGACGGAGTTCACCCAGGCGTCGCTGAAGGGCCAGCCCTCGGCGGTGTTCTTTGGCTTTACCCATTGCCCCGATGTCTGCCCGACGACCCTGGGCGATGTGGCCAGCTGGCAGGAAGAGTTGGGCGAGGACGGCAAGGCGCTGCGGGTCTTTTTCGTCACCGTCGATCCCGAGCGTGACTCGGTCGAGACGCTGCGCGAATACGTCTCGTGGGTGCCGGGCGTGATCGGTGTCTCGGGGGCTCCGGAAGAGGTGGCCAAGGCGATTAAGGCTTTCCGCATCTATGCCCGCAAATCCCCGATGGAGAGCGGCGATTACACGATGGACCATTCCTCGACCATGCTGCTTTTCGATGCCAATGGCGATTACGCCGGGCTGATCGGCTATCAGGAAGAACGTGAGCGCGCCCTCGCAAGCCTGCGCAAGCTGCTCAACAGCTGATCTGCAAAAGCTTTTCCGGCGCCGCTATGGGATGCGGCGCCGTCTTTCTTGCACATAGACTTTGGCCGATCCTGTCTGGGTCGGCCTTTCTGTTTCCGAAATGTTTTGGCAGGCCCTCACGCTGCTGTTCCCACAGGGGTGATTGCTGGATGTTAGCGTAGATTTTCCGCTGTAGGATAGTTTGCATTCCTCCTTGCAGGAAACTGTGCGGATTCTGTCGGAGAATGCAGAGGTTTTTGCGCGTCTCGTGCGGGGTGGGGTGGCCGTATGAATGACGATGTCAGAGCTACTGACCGAATACGCCAGATGGTTTCGGAAATTCCCGAAAAGTTTCGGACTGGGGGTTGCGCGGGCCAGGGCTACCGAAAAATCAGGGCCATCTGCGGCTCGCGCAGAGAGATCCTGGAGAAGGGGAAGGAAATAATGGAAAAAGCACGTCGGAGCGCTTTGCGTCACGTTGTGCTGGCTGCCCTGATGGGCAGTATCGCAATGCCTGCCGTTGCTGACGGGCTGTTCTATGTCGCGGGTGGGGTCGACAAACAGGCCCGGCATTTCAAGGAGCTCGTGAAACTCTGGAAGAGTGTACCAGTTTGCCGCCGTGGTCCGTGCCGGTAAAAATGGCGAAATCCGCCATTCCGGGGCAATCTGTCTGCAAAGCTGGCTGACCCAGCCTGTATGGGGCCATTGGAGGACGGATCTGAAATGGCTGTGGCGGGATTCGACCGCCCATGGCTTCAAGGGCGGTCCGGGCGGTGTCGGTATCCATATCCTTGATTTTGCGACCTGCATTTCCGGTCAGGACGCGGCGCAGGTATCCTGCCTGCTCAAGGTCTTTGACAAGGTGCCGGGTGGGCGGATCGGGGGCTATGTGCTGACGCCAATGGCAGCGCGACCATGCGGATCACGCTGCGCAACGGCGCGCTGGGGACGGTGGCGGCGACGCGGTTTGCAAGCGGGCATCACAACGACCTGCGCCTGCGCCTCTGTCGCGATCGGGACGGGCTTGAAGTCAGTTTCGAGAACTGCGTGAGCGCGGTTGCGCGCCTGTCTGTTCCCTTGAGGCTGCGGCCTGGCATGAGGTCGGACGTCCGCCCGCCCGACGGTTTATGAGCGTTTTACCGCCGCGATCTGCGGCGAGGGGGTGGCTGATCCCGATTTTGCCTGCGGCGCGGCAACGTCTGCCGGACCGGGCTGAGCAGTTCTTGGCCGAGGCTGGGCTCAGCCGCCCCGTTCAGGGCCATACCGATCCGGGGGCGGCTTTCTTTTTCCCGGCCGCTGCCGGAGCCTTCGTCAGGGAAAGTGTGATGACGCAGACCGTTCCCGCCGTCGCCGTGCGCCCCTCCCGCATCCGTCTTGGCAGATCAGTGGCGGGCGGGGTGCCCATGCCTTCAACCTCGCTGGTATCGAAGGGCGCAAGGACCCCAATTATATTGATGGGTTGGTCTTATTGTTCAGAAATCTTATGCCTGAAATCCAGCCAAAGATTAGCGCCACTCCTGCCCCCAGGCATGCGCCAGCAAGGGCGCCAAATAATATGCTGCTGAGTATCCCCTCTGTCCCTGCTACCCCCATTGCCAGAGCGAATAAGGATAGAAAAGCAACATAGACGACGCTTCCTGCGACGGCACCATATGCTGTCAAGCTGATGACAGAGAGAGCTTTGCTTTTTTGCAGAAAGTAGAGGCCCGGGAAACCAAGGATACCCAAGCCAGAATAACTAAAAACAGCGGAAAATAATAATGCAAAGCCCAATCCGCTTTTGTGAACGCCTGTTGCCGATGCCGAGATGATAATCAGAAGAGGTGGCAGCAAGGGCGCCACCGCCGACGCAATCAAGAATCGAATATTCATTTGCATGAGCAATTCCTGAATGTTTTTTGCGGATCGCTGATACCAGATGTTATCAATACGATTCTATAGTTTGGTCTGTCTTGCTGCAATGGCGCAAACTGGCTGGCCATCAGCTCTCGTGTTTTCTGCGTCACACTGATGCGATTGGCTCTTTGCGATTTCAGTTTTTCTGTTCCATTCCGGAATATAATTTCTCGGAGACGGCTATCGGGAAACTGTGCTTCTGTCGATCTCGTAACGCCCGTCGAATCGCCGCGACGACCTCGGTCCTCGCCCAAAGAGCCCTCTCGATATAGTCCTTGGATTTCTCTCTGTCCGGAAATATTCCGTGCATTCCAGCACCGTATGGTTTCGTCAGTTTGCGACTGGAATCCAGTGGGTCACACAGTTGGATCAGCCGCGCCATCGCCTGTCGCGCGGATCAGATGCCGCGCATCAGATCCGCATCTCCATCGGCCACTCGGGGGCTGTCAGGAGGGGTTTGCCAATATCCATGCCTAGGCGACGCGCGCCATTCCCCACCCGCCGATCGGGTAGTCGGCCCAACCCGGGGGTGATCTTTCCCGCTATTCGTGAGGGGCTTGAGGGCGTCATCTTCGTCGATGTCTGCCTGCGCTCAGGCCGGCGCAATCGGGCCTGGGTGTCGCTCGCGCTATAATCGCCCCGGCGTCCACTGTTGTTGTCGCGTCGGTTCCTTTGCCGGCCATTGTTCCTGTCGCCGCGCCTGTGCTACCTCGCGGCGCAGGAATGGAGGCATGTGTGATCCTTTGCGAATTCGGTCCTGAGAGCGGGCCGGTCCTGTTTCAGGACCCGCAGGAAGTCGTGGTAGTGACCCGCGCCGAGGACGCCGCCCCCGCGCTTTCCCGGCTTGAGGATCTGCGTCGGCGGGGGGCGTGGATCGCGGGCTGGCTGTCCTATGAGCTGGGCTATGCGCTGGAGCCGGTGCTGACCGCTGATATGCCCGCCGACCGCCGTGCGCCGTTGATGGTCTTTGCCGCCTTTGCCGCGCCCGTGCCCGCGCCCGCGCTGCCATCCGGCGATGGTGCACGGCTTGCGCCCTTGCAGCCGATGATCTCGCAAGGGGAATATGCCGCGGCCTTTGCCCGTACGCTCGACTATATCGGGGCGGGGGATTGCTATCAGATCAACCTGACCTTTCCGATCCGCTCGTGCCTGGTGGCAGGCACCCCGCCTGAACTTTACGCGGCGCTGGCCGCGCGGCAGCCGGTGGGGTTTGGTGCCTATGTCGACCTTGGGGTGGGGCCGGTGGTGGTTTCACGCTCGCCCGAGCTGTTCTTTCGCCTCGATGCGCAAGGCAGGATCGAGGCGCGGCCGATGAAGGGCACGGCCCCGCGAGATCCCGATCCGCTGCGGGACGCGGCGCTGGCGGCGGGGCTTGCCGCCTCGGAAAAGAACCGGGCCGAGAACCTGATGATCGTCGATCTTTTGCGCAACGATATTGCCCGCATTTCGCATGTCGGCTCGGTGCGGGTGCCCGAGCTTTTCGCCGTGGACAGCTTTGCCACTGTCCATCAGATGAGCTCGCGCGTGACTGGTCAGCTTGCGCGTCCGGCCGAGCTGGGCGAGCTGATGCGGGCGCTGTTTCCCTGCGGATCGATCACCGGTGCGCCCAAAATACGGGCCATGCAGATCATCCGCGAGGTCGAACCGTACCCTCGCGACGTCTATTGCGGTTCGATCGGCTGGATGGCGCCGGATGGGAGGGCGTGTTTCTCGGTCGCGATCCGGACCCTGTCGATCTGGCCCGATGGAGAGGTCATCCTGAATGTCGGCGGCGGCGTCGTCCAGGATTCGACCGCCGAGGGCGAATGGGAGGAGGCATTATGGAAAGCGGGCTACGCGCAGCATCTGGCGACCCCGACCTGAGGCTGATCGAGACGGTGCTGTGGGACGGTATCCAATGCCCCCGGATCGAAGGGCATCTGGCCCGTCTTGCCTCGGGTGCGCGCGCGCTTGGCTGGCCATGCGATCTGCGGGCGGCGCGCGCGGCACTGGTCGCCCCGTGGGGCCAGCCTGCGCGGCTGCGCCTGACCCTCGACCACGCCGGGCGGATTGAGGTGACGCAGGCGGCGCTGCCCCGATCGCGGCCCGAGTGGCGGCTGGCACTGGCCGGGACCCGGCTGTCTTCGGACGATCCGTGGCTGCGGCTCAAGACCACGCGGCGGGCGCATTACGATGCTGCCCGCGCCGCTTTGCCCAAAGGGATCGACGAGGTGATTTTTCTTAACGAGCGGGGTGAGGTTTGCGATGGCACAATCACCACGCTGTTTTTTGATCGCGGACAGGGTATGCGCACGCCGCCGCTTGCCTCAGGCCTGTTGCCGGGTGTCCTGCGCGGCCAGATGCTTGCCAGCGGGGAATGCCGTGAAGAGTTGCTGCTGGCTGCGGATATGCCCCATCTCAGGCTATGGGTCGGCAATGCGCTGCGCGGCCTGATCCCGGCGGTCTGGGTGGGATAGGGCGCGACGGGGGGCTTTCGTCCGGGGATCAGCGGCTTGGGCCTTGTTACCTAACTGTCGCATTTGCATTGCCCGAGTGACCTCCATCCGTTAGGAAACCCGACTCACGGGCGGGGGCGGCTTTGGCATCAGGCTGACCGCATCGCATCGGAGGGACCGCGCCGCGGGCAGAGCAGGGGGGACCGAATGCTCGATCTGACGACCATCCGCAGCGAGCTTGGCTCGCATTACGATCTTGAGCCCTCGCTCGAACTGGCCGAGCGTATGGCCGATATCCATGCGCGCATGGGCCGTGTCATGCCATGGCCGGACTGGGCAATTCATGCCCCCTATGTCGCCGCGATCAACAAGCTCAAGAAAGAGCGGAATGCCGTCGTGCTGGCGCATAACTATATGACGCCCCAGATCTATCACGGTATTTCGGATGTCGTGGGCGACAGCCTGGCGCTTGCCATCGCAGCGACCAGGGTCGAGGCCGAGGTGATCGTCCAATGCGGCGTGCATTTCATGGCCGAGACCTCAAAGATCCTGAACCCGCAAAAGACCGTGCTGATGCCTGATATGGAGGCCGGCTGCTCGCTTGCCGAAAGCATCACCCCAGAGGGGATCGCTGAAATGCGCGCCCGTTTCCCGGATGCGCCGGTGGTCAGCTATGTCAACACCACGGCCGAGGTAAAGGCTGCCTCGGACATTTGCTGCACCTCTGCCAATGCGGCGCAGATCGTTGCGGCGCTGGACTGCGATACGATCATCATGACGCCTGACAAGTGGCTGGCACAGAATGTCGCCCGGCAGGTCCCGCAAAAGCGGATCGTCTGGTGGGACGGGGCTTGCGTTGTGCATGAACGCTTTACTGCGCAGGATCTGCGGGATTTTCGCTCGTGGAACCCGGGGCTGAAGATTATCGCCCACCCTGAATGCCCGCCCGAGGTGGTGGCCGAGGCCGATTATGCCGGCTCGACCGCCAGTATTCAGGACTGGGTCGAACGTGAGCAGCCCCGGCAGGTGATGTTGGTCACCGAATGTTCGATGGCCTCGAACATCTCGGACGCTAACCCGGACGTCGAGTTCCTGGGCCCCTGCAACATGTGCCCCTATATGCAAAAGATCACGCTGGAAAAGGTGCTCTGGTCGCTGCACACCATGACCGGAGTGGTCGAGGTGGACCCCGAAATCGCCGCACGCGCACGCCTTTCGGTCCAGCGTATGATCGACCTGTCGCAACGCCTGGCGGCCTGACGCATGCGCGAGGTCTCGACCGGCCGCGTCGTCATCGTCGGCGCCGGGCTGGGCGCGCTTTATGCGGCGCTGAAACTGGCGCCGCGCCCTGTGCTGATGATCTCGCCCGAGGTGCTGGGGCAGGGGGCCAGTTCGGCTTGGGCGCAGGGCGGGGTGGCTGCGGCCATGGACCCCGCCGACAGCCCTGCCGCCCATGCCCGCGACACGCTGATTGCGGGTGCGGGCACCGTCGATCCCGAGGTTGCCCACCGCGTCACCCAAGAGGCCCGCGCCCATATCCTTGACCTGACCACGCTTGGCACGCCGTTCGACCGCAGGCCGGACGGCGGCTATGTCATGTCGCGTGAGGCGGCGCACAGCTTTGCCCGCGTCGTGCGTGTGCGCGGGGATCAGGCGGGGGCGGAAATCATGCGCGTCCTCGTCGCCTGCGTGCGCGAGACGCCCTCGGTGCAGGTGCTTGAGGGCGTGATTGCAACTGGCCTGTCGGTCGAAAACGGCGCTGTGACGGGGGTCGATGTGGCGCTTTCCGGTCCGCAAGGTTCGGCCCCTTTGCGCATCCGCGCCCCGGCGGTGCTGCTGGCGGGCGGCGGCTCGGGCGGGCTTTACGCGCTGACGACCAACCCTTCGCGCATTCGCGGACAGGTGATCGGAATGGCGGCGCGGGCTGGGGCGGAAATCGCCGATGCCGAATTTGTCCAGTTTCATCCGACTGCGATTGATTGCGGCGAAGATCCCGCGCCCCTGGCGACCGAGGCGCTGCGGGGTGAGGGGGCGCATCTGATCAACCGTCTGGGTGAGCGGTTCATGCCGGCGATCCACCCCGATGCCGAGCTTGCGCCGCGCGATGTGGTGGCCCGCGCCATTTATGCCCAGACTCAGGCAGGGCTGCGGCCGATGCTTGACACCCGGGCCTGCCTTGGGCCGCGCCTCCTCACCGATTTTCCCGCTGTGGCCGAGGCCTGTGCCAGGGCGGGCATCGACCCCACGCGCGAGCCGATCCCGGTCGCTGCCGCCGCGCATTACCATATGGGCGGCGTCGCGGTGGATGATGATGGCAGGGCCAGCCTAGACCGGCTTTGGGTCTGTGGCGAGGCCAGCTCGACCGGGCTGCATGGTGCAAACCGGCTGGCCTCGAACGGGCTGCTTGAGGCGCTGGTCTTTGCCCGCCGCTGCGCGCTTTCGATTGAGGCGCAACCAGTTCATGTGCAGGATGAACCACAGGTCCTGTTGCCCGATTTGCCTCCGGGCACGGTGCCCGATCCTGCGCTGGTCGCCCGGCTGCGCCGTGCCATGACCGAGGGCGCGGGCGTCTTGCGCGACGCCGGTGGCCTTGCCCGCTGCCTGCGCGAGATTGCTGCCATCGAGGCTGCCCAACCTGATTGCCCCGCGCTTTTGAACATGACCGCAACCGCGACCCTGATCGCTGCGGCGGCGCTGATGCGGCAGGAAAGCCGGGGGGCGCATTGCCGCACCGATTTCCCGCAGACCATGGCCGAAGGCCGCCGCTCGCGCCTGACGCTGGCGCAGGCGCTGGCCTTGCGCGCCTCGCTTGAACCGGAGACGACATGACCGACATGCCCCCGCTGCCCGAGATGATCCTTGAGCCCCTGGTACGGGCCGCACTGACCGAGGATCTGGGCACCTATGGCGATATCACCACCCGCACGGTGATCCCGGCCGGGACCCACTATCGGGCACGGATCGTGGCACGTGAGGCGGGCGTTGCCTCGGGCATGCAGCTGGCCGCCATCGCCTTTCGGCTGATCGACCCGAGCCTTGTCTGGCGGCTGCATCATTCTGACGGCAGCCCCTTTCAGCCGGGCGATACCTTGGCCGAGATCGAGGGCGAGGCCGCCTCGATCCTATCGGCCGAGCGGGTGGCGCTGAACTTTGCCGGCCGCCTTTCCGGTATTGCGACCCAGACGGCGGCTTTCGTGGCCGAGACGGCGGGCACCCGGGCGCGCATCACCTGCACGCGCAAGACCACTCCGGGTCTGCGGTTGGTCGAGAAACAGGCGGTGCTGCATGGCGGCGGTTTCAACCACCGTTTCAGTCTGTCGGATGCGATCCTGATCAAGGACAATCATATCGCCGCGGCGGGCGGCATTCGGCCGGTGTTGCAGGCGGTCAAGGCGCGCGCCTCGCATATGATGCGGGTCGAGATCGAGGTTGACCGCCTTGACCAGCTTGCCGAGGTACTGGACGAAGGCGGTGCCGATGTCGTTCTGCTTGACAATATGCGGACCGAGGATCTGCGCGAGGCGGTAGTGATGGCACAGGGCCGCGTGGTGCTGGAGGCGTCGGGCAATATGAGACTTGCCCGTATCGCCGAGGTGGCGACGACGGGTGTTGACTATATCTCGGTCGGGGCGCTGACCCATTCGGCACGCACGCTGGATCTGGGCCTGGATTTCTGAGACACAGAGCCATGTCGCCGCCCTGCGCGGGATCCTGCCCATGCACCTGTTTCCTGCCCGGCGCATAGCCACACAGGCTGTTGCGCCGGGCCTTGATAGCTGGTGATTTCCAACCATTGCCCTTAGTCGTGCTGGCTGCCAGCATCCCGCCCGACCAAGAACGTTAAGGAGAGGTCCATGACCGTTCATACCGTCCCGACCCGGCCCATTGAGGGCCAAAAGCCCGGCACGTCCGGCCTGCGCAAGAAGACCCCGGTCTTTATGCAGCCGCATTATCTGGAAAATTTCGTGCAGGCGATCTGGAACGGTACCGGGGGCGCGTCGGGTAAGACCTATGTTCTGGGTGGGGACGGGCGCTATTTCAGCGACCGTGCCGCGCAGGTGATCCTGCGCATGGCTGCGGCGAGCGGCGCGAAAAAGGTGATCGTCGGGCAGAATGCACTGCTGTCGACCCCCGCCGCCTCGCATCTGATCAGGCTGCGCAAGGCAGATGGCGGCATTATCATGTCGGCCAGCCACAACCCCGGCGGCCCGAATGAGGATTTCGGCGTCAAATACAACACCGCCAATGGCGGCCCCGCGCCCGAGCCGGTGACCGAGGCGATTTTTGCCGCCAGCAAGACACTTGGTGAATATCACATCCTGGATGCACAGGACGTCGATCTTTCCACCCCCGGTACAACGACCCTTGGCGGGATGGAGGTCGAGGTCGTCGATCCGGTCGCCGATTATGCCGAGCTGATGCGCTCGATCTTTGATTTTGACAAGATCCGGGCGCTGTTTGGCGATGGCTTCCGCATCCGCTTCGACGCCATGCATGCCGTCACCGGGCCCTATGCCAAGGCGATACTTGAGGGCGCGTTGGGGGCGCCTGCGGGTTCGGTGGTCAATGCCGTGCCTAGCCCCGATTTCGGCGGCGGTCATCCCGATCCCAACCCGATCTGGGCCAAGGATCTGATGGATGTAATGTTTGGCGCCGATGCGCCGGATTTCGGCGCTGCCTCGGACGGGGATGGCGACCGCAACATGATCGTCGGGCGGAATTGCTATGTGACGCCCTCGGACAGCCTTGCGGTACTTGCCGCCAACGCGACGCTGGTGCCTGCCTATGCCAAGGGGCTGAAGGGGGTTGCCCGTTCGATGCCGACCTCGCGTGCGCTGGACCGCGTGGCCGAAAGCCTGGGCCTTGCCTGCTGCGAAACCCCGACCGGGTGGAAGTTCTTTGGCAATCTGCTTGACGCCGACCGCGCCACGCTTTGCGGCGAGGAAAGCGCCGGAACCGGTTCGGATCATGTGCGGGAAAAGGACGGCTTGTGGGCGGTGCTGTTCTGGCTGAACGTGCTTGCCGAGCGCCGTCAGTCGGTTGCCGAGGTCATGGCTGATCACTGGGCGAAATTCGGCCGCAATTATTATTCGCGCCACGATTACGAGGCGGTTGATGCCGGTGCGGCCTCGGAGCTGATGGAGGCATTGCGCGCCCGTCTGTCCGAACTGCCGGGCCAGACCATTGCCGGCCTGCGTATCGAGGCGGCGGATGAGTTTGCCTATGATGACCCGGTGGATGGTTCGCGGACCGAACGTCAGGGCCTGCGGATCATGACCCAAGGTGGTGGGCGCATCGTAATGCGCCTGTCGGGTACCGGGACCGAAGGCGCGACCCTGCGCGTCTATCTTGAGCGGGTCGAGACCGATCCGGCCCGGATGAAGGACGATCCGCAAGCGGCACTGGCCCCGATCATCACAGCCGCCGAGGAAATCGCCGGTATCCGCGCCCGTACCGGCCGGCCCCGGCCCGATGTGATTACCTGAGACCTTGCGGCGGCGGGGTGTCCCCGCCGCCCTTGTCCACTGCCGGTGTTCAGACCCTTTGGCCGCGCACCCATGTTCCGCGCATGACCGGGGTTTCGCCCATCATTGAGAATCGGATCAGATCGGCCCGCAGCCCCGGCGCGATACGGCCGCGATCTGCAAGGCCCGCAGCCTTGGCCGGGTTTCGGGTTACAGTTGCGATGGCACGGGGCAGGTCATCCCAGATCCGCGCAAGGATCAGCGCCCCGGCCAGCAAAGCCGAGGGCACATAATCCGAGGACAGAATGTCCAGATGCCCGGCCCGTGCCAGTTCGGCTGCCGAGACATTGCCGGAATGCGATCCGCCACGCATCAGGTTCGGCGCCCCCATCATCACCATGATGCCATGAGCGTGGCATGCGGCCGCCGCCTCGGGCGTGGTCGGGAACTCTGCCAGCCGCACCCCATGACCTGCCGAAGTCACGACATGTTCGGCGGTGGTGTCGTCATGGCTGGCGAGTACCGCGCCCAGACGATGCGCGATCTCGACCGCCGCTGCCTCGTGCTGGTCGCCGAAACGGGCACGCAAATCCCGCAGTCTTGCGACATGCCGGGCGAATTCCTCGTCCGACAGTTTGTACTTGCCCTGCACATACTGGGCGAGCTTGCTGATATCGCGGAACTGACGCTGACCGGGGGTATGGTCCATCAGGCTGATGATACCGACGCGGTCCTCGGGGCCGAATTCGTCCAGTTCGGCCAGCAGGGTCTCTGAGCAGACCTCGGCACGCAGATGCAGCAGATGACTGATCCGCAGCACATCTTTTTCACGCAGTGCGGCCAGTTCATGGGCAAGCGCGCGGGCATATTTCTCGTAATCCTTGTCCGGTCCATTATTCGGGATCGAGCCCACGCGCATCGCATCAAAGACCGTGGTGATGCCACAGCCTGCCAGCTCGGCATCATGGGCGAGGATGGCATTGGCATGGGGCCAATCCACGCCAGGGCGCGGGCGCAGGTGACGTTCAAGGTTGTCGGTATGCAGCTCGACCATGCCGGGGGCGAGGAAATCGCCTTGCAGATCCTCGGCCCCCGTCGGGACAATCTCGCCGGGCTCGATCGCTGTGATGACACCATTCTCGATGATAAGTGCGCCGGTCGTCACGGTATCAGGCAGGATCAGGCGGGCATTGGCGAGGATGGTGCGGGTCATGGTGGGCCTTGAGGTTGCGGGCAGGCGAAAGGTGCAGGCAAGGGGTGGCGGATCGGCTTGCAATGGTCAAGCCTTGCCCCCTGCTCTGCTGCGGGCTGCTGTTGCGCCGGCGGCGCGGATCAATGGATATTTAGACACGAAAGAAGTCTGGAGGCGCTGCTCAGGAGCAGAGCATATCGACCCATTCGGGCACGACCGTCGTGGCGGGGCCGATGCGGCGTTGGGTGAAGTCGCGACTGACGGCCGAGTCGACGAGATTCAGCTCGATGGTTTCGGCACCATTGCGGCGCGCGTGTTGGGCGAGACCGGCGGCGGGATAGACGAGGCCCGAGGTGCCGATGGCGGCAAAGATCCCGGCGTTTTCGACAGCAGCCCAGATTGCCTCCATATGATAGGGGATTTCGCCGAACCAGACGATATCGGGCCGGGTTTCCGGTGCCCCGCAGGAGGGGCAGAGATCTTGTGCCCGCATCACCAGCGGTGCTGGCCATCGACAGCCGCAGGCGGCGCAGAGGGCGCCGAGCAGGCTGCCGTGCATATGGATCACCTCGGTCGAGCCGCCGCGTTCGTGCAGATCGTCGACATTCTGCGTGATCAGTGTCAGGTCGTGATGCCGGGCCAGCCGGGCCAGCGCCCGATGCGCGGCGTTGGGCTGGGCGCGGACCGCAGTGGCGCGGCGCTGGTTATAAAAGCGATGAACCAAAGCTGGATCGCGCCGAAAGCCCTCGGGCGTTGCGACGTCCTCGATCCTATGATTTTCCCACAGCCCGTCACTGGCGCGAAAGGTCCGGATCCCGCTTTCGGCCGAGATGCCGGCCCCGGTCAGCACGGTGATGCGCATATCAGGCTCAGCGTGCGCAATAGGCCTCGGCCGCGGCGGCAAAGCGTTTGTAGCGTGCCCAGAAGGCGTTGTCGGCGTCGCTTTTCGACATGCGGACCTTTTGCGCCTCGTCCGCGTCACGGAAAAAGCGGGCAGCGCGGCGCTGGTCAGAGCGCGATAGCGTCTGGTCGGCGACCTGCTGGATGCAGCCACAGACCTGGCTGTTGCGGGCGCCGCGTTCTGAGCGCACGCATGCAGAATCAATCGGCCCTGCTACGGCCCATGGTGCAGTAAGCACCACCGCCGCGGCGGCGGTCATCAGTCGGTTGAACATTCCTGTCTCCTCGGCTCGTGTCGCGGCATGGGGCTGGGCACCCTCTGTCTGCTGCGATCTTTCTGCCATCAAGGTTAGCAGAAGCTGCCTTTGGTCTCAATTATGGCGGGCAGCGAACGACGGGCCAAGGATGGCGGCTGAGCCGCGACGAGGCCCAAGATATGCCCTCAGGCCGGTTCGGGGGTATAGCCGGCGTCGCGAATCACCTGGGCGGCGCGGTCGCGCTCCAGCCCCTCGACAGTGACGCTATGCGTGGGCAGATCGCAGCTGGCATGGCCGCCTGCCTCGGCCACCGCCTTTTCGATCGCGGCGGTGCAATGGTTGCAGCTCATGTCCTCAACGCGGAACTTCATCAGGGCATCCTTTCGCCTGGCCGGACCTTTCGCTTGTCCGGGAACCGACCTATGATCGCGCCACGGCGCCACGGGCGCAACTCCCCCTCATGAGGCTGCGACCGATGGTCACCGAAAATTTCCGTGGTGCGATCCTGATGGTGATCTCGATGGTGCTGTTCGCCTTCGAGGACATGTTCATCAAGCTGCTTTCGGCCGAGCTGCCTTACGCCCAAGTGCTGGCGCTGATCGGGCTTTTGGGGCTTTGCGTCTTTGGCACCATGCTGAAGCTGAAAGGTGGGCGGCTTTTTACCCGTGACCTTGTACGGCCAGTCGTGTTGTTCCGCGGGTTGATGGAGGCAGTCGGCTCGATCGGGATCGTCGTGGCGCTGGCACTGACAGAGCTGTCTTCAACTTCGGCGATCATGCAGGCCTTGCCGCTTGCCATCGTGGTTGGCGCGGCGCTGATGGGCGAGCCGGTCGGCTGGAGACGCTGGGTCGCGATCATTGTCGGCTTTCTTGGCGTATTGTTGGTGATCCGGCCGGGGCTGGACGGGTTCCAGCCGATCTCGCTGATGGCGCTTCTGGCGGTGGTGGGGCTTGCAGGCCGTGATCTGTGCACCCGGCATGTACCGGCGCGTATCCATTCCGATCAGCTTGCCGCCTCGGCTTTCTTTGCCATTTTGATTGCTGCCCTGCAGATGGGGTGGGTGCTGGGGCAGGAGTTCGTCATGCCCGACCTGCGTCAATGGCTGCTGGTAGTGGGCTGTATCGCTGTGGGTGTGGGTGGGTATGGATTGCTGGTTGCCGCAACCCGCGTCGGTGAGGCCTCGGCCCTGGCTCCATATCGTTATGCCCGTCTGGTGTTTGCCCTGATTCTTGCCTTTGTGGTCTTTGGTGAGCGGCCGGATGTTCTGACCATGCTGGGTGCTGCGATCATCGTTGCCTCGGGTTGCTACACGATGTGGCGCGAGGCGGTGCTGCGTCGGCGCCAGCTGCGCGCAGCCGGCTTTGCCCCGATCTCTTGAATCCTCTTCCCGCAACGCAAAAGCCCTTGTATAGCCCGGCCATGACCGACCTTGATCTCATCCGCAATTTTTCGATCGTGGCACATATCGACCACGGTAAATCCACCTTGGCCGACCGGCTGATCCAGATGACGGGCACGGTCGCCGAACGCGACATGAAAGCCCAGCTGCTGGACAGCATGGATATCGAACGCGAGCGCGGTATCACCATCAAGGCCAACACCGTGCGCATCGAATACCCGGCCAGGGACGGGCGCACCTATGTGCTGAACCTGATCGACACCCCCGGCCACGTCGACTTTGCCTATGAAGTCAGCCGCAGCATGCGCGCCGTCGAAGGCTCGCTGTTGGTTGTGGACGCCACGCAAGGGGTCGAGGCACAGACGCTTGCCAACGTCTATCAGGCCATCGATGCCGGGCATGAGATCGTGCCGGTTCTGAACAAGATCGACCTGCCTGCCGCCGAGCCTGGTCGCGTCAAGGAGCAGATCGAGGACGTGATCGGCATCGACGCCCATGACGCGATCGAGATCTCGGCCAAGACCGGTCTTGGCATCCCTGATGTGCTTGAGGCCATCGTTACCCGCCTGCCAGCACCCAAGGGCGACCGGGACGCACCGCTTAAGGCGATGCTCGTCGATTCGTGGTATGATCCCTATCTGGGCGTTGTCGTGATGATCCGTGTCATGGATGGGGTGATCCGCAGGGGCGACCGCATCCGTATGATGCAGACTAATGCCGTCTACGGCATCGACAAGCTTGCGGTCCTGCGTCCCCAGATGCAGGATATTGCCGAGCTGGGGCCGGGTGAAATTGGCGTGCTGACTGCGTCGATCAAGCAGGTGCGTGACACCCGCGTCGGCGATACCATCACCCATGAGCGTAAGGGCTGTGAGCAGCCGCTGCCGGGCTTCAAACCCGCGCAGCCGGTCGTATTCTGCGGGCTCTTCCCGGTCGATGCCAACGATTTTGAGGCGTTGCGCGATGCTATCGAAAAGCTCGCACTGAACGACGCCAGCTTTAGCTATGAGATGGAGACCTCGGCCGCGTTGGGTTTCGGTTTCCGCTGCGGATTCCTGGGCCTTTTGCATCTTGAGGTGATCCGGGACCGGCTGGAGCGCGAATACGATCTGGATCTCATTACTACTGCACCTTCGGTGGTGTTCAAACTTTACATGAAGGATGGCGAGGTGCGGGACCTTCACAACCCCGCTGATATGCCTGACCTGACCCATGTTGACCACATCGAAGAGCCGCGGATCAAAGCCACCATTATGGTGCCTGACGAATATCTGGGTGATGTGCTGAAGCTTTGTCAGGACCGGCGTGGTATCCAGCTTGACCTGACCTATGCCGGCAATCGGGCCATGGTGGTTTATGACCTGCCGTTGGCCGAGGTGGTTTTCGACTTCTATGACCGGCTCAAGTCGGTGACCAAGGGCTATGCCAGCTTTGATTACCAGATCTCGGAATATCGCGAGGATTATCTGGTCAAGATGTCGATTCTTGTGAACGATGAACCGGTCGATGCGCTGGCGATCATGGTTCACCGCGACCGGGCCGAATCGCGTGGCCGTGCCATGGTCGAAAAGCTTAAGGACCTGATCCCGCGGCACATGTTCAAAATTCCGATTCAGGCAGCGATCGGTGGTCGGGTGATTGCGCGTGAAACGCTTAGCGCCCTGCGTAAGGACGTGACGGCAAAATGTTATGGCGGTGACGCAACGCGTAAGAAAAAATTGCTGGAAAAACAAAAGGCTGGCAAGAAAAAGATGCGCCAGTTCGGCAAGGTCGAAATTCCGCAGACCGCCTTTATTCAGGCGCTGAAGATGGATAGCTGATAGTTGCACTACCCTGAACCGGGTGCGTGCAAGCAGCCCCGGTTCAGGGCAGATATGTGCAAAAGAAGGCAGGCGAGTGCTGGTCGTCATAGACCCATCCTGGCGCCCACAGGTTAAATTCGGGTTACCTTCAAAGAGGCTGGGGGTCCCTGCGGCAGATAAATCCCCCCCACTGCATGTCTGGTTGGGAAAGCCGCAGCAAATTGACGCAGATCAAAGTCGCCGAGGCGCATTTTGTGTATGGCCCTGTCCGCGAACAGGAGCGCCTTATGAAGCTGACCGCCCGCAAAACCATTTTGACCGCGCGTCGAGATGCTATTCATGCTGATCTGGCGATGATTCGTCATGAGCTTGAGGCCTCTCAGCCCCAATCTATTTCAGGGGAACACGGGGCCGTTATTCACGCCCTTGGTCAAGCTGGTCAGGCTGAACTGGAGCAGATCGAATCGGCGCTGCAGCGGATCGCTGGCGGTGACTATGGAGTTTGCACCTGCTGCGGTGCTGTGATCCCGGCAGAGCGGTTGGATTCGTTGCCGGATATCCTCACCTGCACGGGCTGCCAATCGCGCGGGTTAAGCTGAGGCGACAGTCCGGCCGCCTGATTAATTGCCTAGTCGTAAGGGTTTGTTAACCCCTGGTGGCTAAACAGGGGTCATGCGTATGATCCTGTCCCTGGTCCTGATTCTTTCCGCCTGCGCTTCGCCATCGCCGCAATTCTTTGGCGCCACCCGGTATGACACGACGCTGGATGGTATCCGGTTTGTCGTTTTTCACGACGGTGCGCGGGCACAGGTGATCCGCCTTGGTTATCTTGACCGTCAGACCCGTGCCAGAATTCCTGAACTGATGGTGGTGGCCGCCGAACAGACAACCGGATGCCGGGTCATTCCCAACAGCCTTCGCAGTCGCATTCCCGGCGACACAGGCGAGGCGCAGCTGTCTCTGCGGTGCCCTGACGGATGATCCGTGATAAATGCCGCTGTCTGGGTCAGGACTTAGTCCAGAAAGGCCGCGACTGTCCCGGCCACTTCGGCGGGACGATCCGCATGCAGCCAATGTCCGGCACCGGCGATGGTGCGAATGTCAGCCTGCGGGAAATGCGCCCTGATCGCTTCGGATTGCTGCGGGGCGCGACAATAGTCCGATTCCGAGCCGATCAGAAATAACGCAGGGCCGGTAAAGCTGCCTTTCGGGGCGTTCTCGGGCCAGCCCACCAGAAACGGCATCTGATCCCGCAAAGCTGCAAGGTTGAATTTCCACTGCGGCGGATCGGCTTTCAGGTCCAGCGATTGCAGCAGAAAGGCACGCACACCCGGATCTGAAATATGTTCGGCCAGACGTGCGTCTGCCTCGGACCGCCGCTCGATACCGGCCAGATCGGTTGCCTCCATTGCGTCGATATGGCTGGCTTGACTATGCGCATAGGCAAAGGGGGCGATATCCATGATGATCAGCCGACGAACAAGGTCCGGCTGGGTCAGCGCCAGCATCATTGCCGCCTTGCCACCCATCGAATGGCCCAGAATATCGGCCTGCCCCCCTTCGGCAGCGACGATCTGGGCCAGATCATGGGCGAGGGCGGGGTAGCTGTGATCGGGATCGTGAAAGCTGTCGCCATGATTGCGCATATCGACCGCGATCACTCGCCGTGTCTCACTCAGGCGACGGGCCAGACCGCCCAGATTGCGCCCCGATCCGAACAGCCCGTGCGCCAGCAGAACTGGCGGCTGATCCGAATCTCTACCCGTAATTGTCATGTTCAGCATCATGGATCTAACCTAGCGACACTGGCGAGCTTGCGCCAGAGAGGGTAGGTTGGCGAAAACCTGCAATGGGCGTGACGGGGGACGTCATGGGTATCGAGAAGATCCGGCCGATGGCCGATGAGGTGGCGGGCCTTATGGCGGCGCGGTTTGGTGGTGTCCGTCGCGGGCAGCACGCCGATCTGGGGAGCATGCTGCGCAAGCGCGGCGGTGCCTTGCCGCGGCGGCTGAGGCGCGAGGCCCGGGTACTGGCCGACGCCGATCTGAAGGCTGGACAGCCCAAATTGGCGCGGCAGGTCGATTTTGAACAGCTTGAGCGCGCGCATAAGGCGCTGGTTTCTTACCTGCGTCCGCTTGGGCAGGGGGGGCGGATGCAAGGAGGCGTGGTCGGCGTTGCGGCAAGCGTGATGTTCGGCCTGCTGATTCTGGCGGCCGTCGCCATCTGGATCATGAAGGTGCGCGGGTTGATCTGAGCCGGGAGGGTGACGATCGAGCCTGAAGAGCACAATAGAAAAAGCCGGCGCATATTGGCCGGCTTTTTCTTTGTATCAGATGCTCAAAGAAGGTGTGGGACAGGAATGCTGTAAGAATACGTATTCCGCCCGGTCTTGTGAGCTGCGCAGGGCTGTCTGTCCCGCGCAGCGTTGCGATCACAGGCCTTCGTAAAGGGGGAAGCGGGCGCAGAGCTCGGTCACCTCGGCCTTGACGCGGGCCTCGACCTCGGCGTTGCCCTCTTCGCCATTTGCGGCCAGGCCATCGACCACTTCGACGATCCAGCGGGCGATCTGGCGGAACTCTTCTTCCTTGAAGCCGCGCGTGGTGCCAGCCGGTGCGCCCAGCCGGATGCCCGATGTCACGAAGGGTTTTTCGGGATCAAAGGGCACGCCGTTCTTGTTGCAGGTGATATGCGCGCGACCCAATGCCGCCTCGGTCGCCTTGCCGGTCACGCCTTTGGGGCGCAGGTCTGCAAGGCACAGGTGGTTGTCGGTGCCGCCCGAGACGATGTCGATGCCGCCCTTCATCAGTTCGTCCGCCATGGCGCGGGCGTTGGCCACGACCTGAGCGGCATAGCCCTTGAACTCGGGGCGCAACGCCTCGCCGAAGGCGACGGCCTTGGCGGCGATGACATGCATCAGCGGGCCGCCCTGCAGGCCGGGGAAGACGGCCGAGTTGATCTTTTTGGCGATCTCGGCGTCATTGGTCAGGATCATGCCGCCACGCGGGCCGCGCAGGGATTTGTGGGTGGTCGTGGTCACGACATGTGCGTGAGGCAGCGGCGAGGGATGCTGGCCGCCCGCCACCAGACCGGCGATATGGGCCATGTCCACCATCAGATATGCGCCCACTTCGTCGGCGATCTTGCGGAATTCAGCCCAGTCCCAGATGCGGCTGTAGGCGGTGCCACCGGCAAGGATCAGCTTGGGCTTATGCTCATGGGCGTGTTTGCGGATCTCTTCCATGTCAAGCAGCTGGTCCTGCTGGCGCACGCCGTACGAGACAACGTTGAACCATTTGCCCGACATGTTGACCGGCGACCCGTGGGTCAGGTGGCCGCCCGAGTTCAGGTCAAGCCCCATGAAAGTGTCGCCCGGCTGCAAGAGAGCCAGGAACACTGCCTGGTTCATCTGGCTGCCCGAGTTCGGCTGAACGTTGGCAAATTCGCAGCCAAACAGCTCTTTGGCGCGCTCGATGGCCAGATTCTCGACGATATCGACATATTGGCAGCCGCCATAGTAGCGCTTGCCCGGATAGCCTTCGGCGTATTTGTTGGTCAGAACCGAGCCCTGCGCCTCAAGCACCGCTTTGGAGACGATGTTTTCGGAGGCGATCAGCTCGATCTCGTCGCGCTGCCGGCCCAGTTCCTTGCGGATGGCGTCGAAAATCGAAGAGTCGCGGCTGGCGAGCGTCTCGGTGAAGAATCCGGTGTCGGTCATCTGGTCCTCATGCAAAAAGCAGGCTCGCTGGCCTTCTAACGCGTTTCATTCTGGCCCGCTAGGACGGATGCGACGCAGGGGCGGTAGATTATCCCATATGCCAAAGGGCTTGCACCCGGCACGCTGCACGCCATGATGGCCGCATGAAAATGCACTTTATCGCCTCTGGTACCGAAACCGCCGTGACCGCCGCCGAGGCGTTGTCCGAACGTTACGGTCATGTGCCGATCCGCGAGGCAGAGGTGATCGTCGCGCTTGGTGGCGACGGGCTGATGCTGTCGGTGATGCATCAGAACCGCGGGCTGCCGGTCTATGGCATGAACCGGGGCACGGTCGGCTTTCTGATGAACACCTATTCAGAAGAGGATCTGCCCGGCCGCATCAGGGCAGCCGAAGAGACGCTGATCAACCCGCTGGCCATGACCGCCGGAACCACCGACGGGCATGAGCACTGCGCACTGGCGATAAATGAGGTCAGCATGCTGCGCGCCGGACCACAGGCGGCACGGCTGCGCATCAGCGTGAACGGCCGGGTGCGGCTGGAAGAGCTGATCTGCGATGGTGTTCTGCTATCCACGCCTGCAGGCTCGACGGCCTATAATTATTCGGCAAACGGGCCAATCCTGCCCTTGGGTTCAGGTGTGCTGGCGCTGACGGCCATCGCCGCCTTTCGCCCGCGGCGCTGGCGTGGGGCGATCCTGCCGAAAAGCGCGACAGTGCGCTTTGACGTGCTTGAACCCGACAAGCGCCCCGTGATGGCCGATGCCGATTCGCGTGGCGTCGATTCGGTCCTGTGGGTCGAGATCCGGTCCGAGAAAACGATCCGTCATCGCCTGCTGTTTGATCCCGGACACGGGCTTGAGGAACGGGTGATCCGCGAACAGTTCGTCTGACGCCCGATTCCATTTGAGACTGCGCGCGCTGCGCGGTAAAGGGCCGGACATGATGAATCGTCCTGATCTTCCCGCCGAAATCGCTCGCCGCCGCACCTTTGCGATCATTTCGCATCCCGACGCCGGCAAGACCACCCTGACCGAAAAGTTCCTGCTGTTTGGCGGGGCGATTCAGATGGCTGGTCAGGTCCGGGCCAAAGGCGAGGCGCGGCGTACGCGCTCGGACTTCATGAAAATGGAGCAGGAGCGGGGGATTTCGGTCTCGGCCTCGGCCATGTCCTTTGACTTTGACAACTGGCGCTTCAACCTGGTCGATACCCCCGGCCACAGCGATTTCTCTGAGGACACATATCGCACCCTGACTGCGGTGGACGCGGCGATCATGGTCATCGACGGCGCCAAGGGCGTCGAAAGCCAGACGCGTAAACTGTTCGAGGTTTGCCGGTTGCGCGACCTGCCCATCCTGACCTTCTGTAACAAGATGGACCGCGAAAGCCGCGACACGTTCGAGATCATCGACGAGATTCAGGAAAATCTGGCCATCGACGTCGCCCCGGCTTCATGGCCGATTGGCATGGGCCGCGACTTTATCGGCGCCTATGACCTTTTGAACGACCGGCTGGAGATCATGGACCGCGCCGACCGCAACAAGGTGGCCGAGTCGATTCAGATCAGCGGGCTCGACGATCCGAAACTGGCCGAACATGTCCCCGCCGGTCAGCTGGAAAAGCTGCGCGAAGAGCTTGAGATGGCACGTGAGCTTTTGCCCGCCTTCAATCGCCAGTCCTTCCTTGAGGGGCATATGACCCCGATCTGGTTCGGTTCTGCCATCAACAGCTTTGGTGTGCGCGAGCTGATGCGCGGCATCGGCGAATTCGGCCCTGAGCCGCAGCCGCAAGGCGCGGCTGAGCGTCAGATCGCGCCCGAGGAAAAGCCGGTGACGGGCTTTGTTTTCAAGGTTCAGGCCAATATGGACCCCAAGCACCGTGACCGGGTGGCCTTTGTCCGTCTTGCCTCGGGCCATTTCGAACGTGGGATGAAGCTTTTGCACGTCCGTTCGAAAAAGCAGATGGCGGTGTCGAACCCGGTGCTGTTTCTTGCCGCCGATCGCGAACTGGCCGAAGAGGCCTGGGCGGGCGATATCATCGGCATTCCGAACCACGGCCAGCTGCGCATCGGCGATGCGCTGACCGAGGGCGAGGCGCTGCGCTTTACCGGCATCCCCTCATTCGCGCCCGAGCTTTTGCAGGCCGTGCGCGCGGGCGACCCGATGAAGGCCAAGCATCTGGAAAAGGCACTGATGCAATTCGCCGAAGAAGGCGCGGCCAAGGTCTTTAAACCGATGATCGGCTCGGGCTTTATCGTGGGCGTCGTCGGGGCGCTGCAATTCGAGGTGCTCGCCAGCCGGATCGAACTTGAATATGGCCTGCCGGTTCGGTTCGAGGCGACGCAGTTCACTTCGGCCCGCTGGCTTTCGGGTCCGAAAGACAAGGTCGAGGCCTTTTCGCAGACGAACAAGGGCCATATGGCGCAGGATCATGACGGCGATCTGGTCTATCTGACCCGGCTGCAATGGGACATCGACCGGGTTACCCGTGACCACCCCGAGCTTAAGCTGACCGCCACCAAGGAAATGATGGTGTAAGCGAAATCCGTGGCGACGTGGATCGCCGCCACGGTGATCTTTCAGCGCAGTTGCTTGCGCTTGGTCTCTGGCGCCCACATGATCGAAAAGATCAGCCCGATAAGCGGGAACATCGCCATGATGATCATGGTTTTGGATGCGCCCAGGACCTCAAGCGAGGTTGGCAGCAGATAAACCGCCGTAGCTGCTGAGATCCGCGAGAAGGCGGCCGAGAAACCGACGCCGGTCGAACGCAGCCGGGTTTCAAAGATCTCGGCCGGATAGACGTATTCGATGTTGTTTGCCGCCGGGGCGACGAACATGTAGATCGCAAACAGCGCGACCACCACCCAGACCGGCGCCTGCGGGAACAGGCCAATCGCCAGCAGGACCGCGAACATGACCGCGAAGGTCGAGATCACGAAATGCCGCCGCGTCAGCCAGTGCAGCAGAAACAGGCCAAAGATCGCGCCGAGAATTTGCACCGTATTCAGCCAGACATCGACCACTGTCGCATCATGGATCTGAAGCATCTCAAAGACCGGGCCGACAAAGGTGAAGATGGCAAAGAACGGCCCGACCTGACAGAACCAGAACAGCCCGGAATAGATGTGCTGGCGCCAATGAGGCGAGGTCAGCAGCTCGACCGGCGAGGCGTGCGATTTCTCCAGCACCACATCAGGGATGTCGTATTCGGCCCCGAAATGTTTGGTGACCACTGCGCGGGCTTCGGTGTCACGCCCCCGCGCCTTGAGCCACATCGGGGTTTCGGGCAGGCGCAGCCGCAACAAAAAGGTGATCAGCGCCGGTACCGCGCTGGTCGCCAAAAGAAAGCGCCAGTCATCGCCCTTGTAAAGATTGCCGATGATAAAGGCGGCGGTAAAACCGACCTGCCACCCGACTGAGAAACAGCCCAGCAGCACGCCACGCCCTTTGCGGCGCGAGAACTCGGCCAGAACCGAGGTTCCGACGGCGTATTCCACCCCGATCGCCAGTCCCAGGGCCAGCCGCAGCGCCACCAACTGCCAGACCTCGCCCACCATGAGCTGCAAAAGCGACAGCACCACAAAGGCCAGCAGGTTATAGGCGAACACTGGCCGGCGGCCATATTTGTCCGCAAGGTTGCCAAAGAACATCCCACCGACGAAAACGCCTATCAGCGCGCTTGCCGCGATCAGGCCCTGGCTTAGCGCAGAAAGCGCCAGTTCTTGCTTGGCGAGCGTCAGCGAGGGGCCGACGATACCCAGAACATAGCCATCCAGCGCCGCGCCCCCCAGCGAGGCGGCAACGGCGATGATGTGAATGGGCTTCAGCGGCGCCTCGTCCAGACTGCGCAGCCGGGGGCCTCCGTTCTCGGCGAATTGTTTCATGCAGTTCCTCCTGCTCCTCTTACCCCGCCCGAGACCGGCAGCTCGCAGCCGGGATAGATCGGGAAGGGTGCCTCCGCGGCAGAGGATGCATTGCGCCAAGGCAGCAGCAAGGGGGGAAGCGGGCAATATCAGCCTTAGGATACCGTGGGTTGCGACACCTGCCCGGATGAATTGCGACAAGAGGCCTTTTGCATGGAATATGCCGCCGCCCGTAAAGCACAGGCGGCGGCGTAACGCGATTCTGTACGGTCGTTCTCAGACCACCGTGACGTCCATCGTCACCTCGGCATTCAATACCTTGCTGACGGGGCAGCCTTTTTCGGCCCTGCGGGCGCATTCCTCGATCACTGCCTTGTCGCCGTCGCCGCGGATTCTGGTGTTCAGATGCGCAGTCTTGATCGAAAAGCCGTCGCCATCCTTGGCCAAGCCGATTTCCGAGGTGGTCTCGATCTTCACATTGGTGATGCCCGCTTCTTGCAGGATCAGGGACAGCGCCATGCTGAAACAGGCGGCATGAGCCGCGCCGATCAGTTCTTCGGGGTTGGTGCCGGGCAGCCCCTCAAAGCGGGTGTTAAAGCCATAGGGCTGGCTGCTCAGCGCACCGGATTTGGTCGATACTGCGCCCTTGCCGTCCTTGAGCGCGCCCTCCCATACTGCTGAACCGGAATTGACAATCATCGCCGTTCTCCTTTCTGCCGTGACCTGCCGACAGAATGCGCAATCCCTTGCGCGGGTTCAATCGCCAGCCTATCCCGCCACAAGGAATGGGAGAGGAAAAACCGCATGCCGGTGCATGAACTTGCCGCTTTGGGCGCTGCGGCCTGCTGGGCGATTACCGGCATCCTGTCGCAATCGGCGGCCCAGGCGCTGGGACCGTTCGGCTTTAACCGCCTGCGTCAGGGCATGGTCGCGATCATGCTGGCGGTTATTGTCATTGCTACCGGGCGGCTGGGCGGGATCGCTTTCGGGGATCTGTGGCGGCTTTCCTTGTCGGGCGTGGTCGGCATTTTTCTGGGCGATACACTGCTTTACGTGACGCTGATCCGGCTTGGTCCAAGGCGCTCGGGGGCGCTGTTTGCACTGAACGCGCCTATGGCGGCACTGATGGGCTGGCTTGCTCTTGGCGAGTCTCTCTCTCCCTTGGCGATGCTTGGCGTCGTGCTCTCGACGGCTGGTGTTGCCATGGCGGTGCTGGGCCGGCCTGGGCGATCGGGCGCGCACCGGTTCGAGACGATCGAGGGTTCGGTCTGGATCGCTACCGGTTACGGGCTGCTGGCGGCGGCGGGGCAGGCGCTTGGCTCGCTGATCGCGCGGCCGGTCATGGCATCGGGCTTTGACCCCTATGTGGCCTCTCTGGTGCGGGTTTCGATCGCGGTCGCCTGCCTTATTCTGCTCATGGCGCTGCCGATCGCCGAATTAAAGCCCCGCAATAAGCCGACACCACGCGTGCTGCTGCTGACTGCGCTCTCAGGGCTGATCGCCATGGTCATTGGCATGACGCTGCTGATGTTTGCGCTGCAGGGGGGCAAGGTCGGCATCGTCTCAACGCTCTCCGCGCTGTCGCCAGTCCTGATCCTGCCGGTACTTTGGGCGATGACAGGGGCGCGACCCTCGCCGACCTCATGGGCGGGGGCTGTGATGGCGGTCATGGGTATGGCGCTGATCTTTCTTTCCTGACGGGGATGTCATTAGCTGGTGGATGCGGTGCCCGGCTTCCATCAGCGCCGCCTTACGGAGAAAGCACCATGCGTTTTGTTACCTTTATTGCAACCACTCTGATCGCCCTGCCTGCCATCGCACAAGAGGCCGCGACCATGGACCATTCCGGCCATGGTGCCGTCACGAGTTCCTCGACCGTCGACTATGAACAGGCGATGGAGCGGATGCACGCCGATATGATGATTGAATATACGGGTGACGCCGATGTCGATTTCATGCGCGGTATGATCCCGCATCATCAGGGTGCCGTAGACATGGCGAAGGTCGTACTGGAGCAAGGCAAGGACCCCGAGGTCCGCAAACTTGCCGAAGAGGTCATCCGCACCCAAGAGGCTGAAATCGAGCAGATGCAGAAATGGCTGCAAGAGCACGACAAGGCTGAATAAACCTGATTCTTTTGTGTCCAAATATCCTGGGGGAGCTGATCTGGCCCCCGTCGAGGGGGCCGGATCAGCGGGGGCAAAGCCCCATCCCCTTAGCCCAACAGACGCTGCGCCTCGTGAATGGCGAAACGGTCGGTCATGCCAGCGACATAGTCCAGGACCACCCGGGCACGGCCGGTCTCGTCCCTTGCACCATCGGCTGCCTCGCTCCAGGTCTGCGGCATCTTTGACGGATCGTTCAGGAACAGCGGGAACAGCCCGTTCAGCATCTCTGTAACCCGCTTGCGTTCGGTCACCACCGATGGCGCGCGGTACATGCGCTGGAACAGGAACAGCTTGATCGCCTTGAGGTTCTGGTACAACGGCTTTGAAAAGCGGATGATCGGCCCCTCCATATCACGGATTTCCTGCACATTTCCGGGCTGCAGGCTGGCAAGACGGTTCTGGGCGACCGCGATTACATCCTCGACCATGACGCCAAAGACGCGGCGCAAGGCCTCGTGCCGGCGCCGCATGGTCTCAAGCCCCGGGTGCAGACGGTCTACTTCGGCAAAGGCTTCGCCGATAACCGGCAGTGCTGCCAGGTCTTCTTCGGTAAACAGCCCTGCACGCAGCCCGTCATGCAGGTCATGATGGTTATAGGCGACATCATCGGCGACGGCTGCGACCTGTGCCTCGGCGCTGGCATTGCTATGCAGCTCAAGATCCCATTCTTCGTTCACCTCGGCCAGCGCATAGGGCAGGGGACCGGAGACCGGGCCGTTGTGTTTGGCAATGCCTTCAAGGCTTTCCCAGGTCAGGTTCAGCCCATCGAAATCGGCGTAATGACGTTCAAGCCTGGTCACGATGCGCAGCGCCTGAGCATTATGGTCAAAGCCGCCATAAGGGGCCATCAGCGCCGCCAAAGCGTCCTCGCCCGTGTGGCCAAAGGGCGGGTGGCCCAGGTCATGGGCCAGCGCCACGGTCTCGGCCAGATCGGTATTCAGCCCCAGCGCCCCGGCAATCGTGCGGGCGACCTGGGCGACCTCGATCGTATGGGTCAGGCGGGTGCGGTAATAATCGCCCTCATGTTCCACAAAGACCTGGGTCTTGTGCTTAAGGCGGCGAAAGGCGCTAGAGTGGATGATACGGTCGCGGTCCCGCTGCCAGGGACTACGAAAGGTGGACATGCGCTCGGGCCAGCGGCGGCCACGGCTTTCTTCGGGCTGGCAAGCATAAGGTGCCGTCATCTGATCCTGCGTTTCTTGCGAGACTGCGGTCCAGACCCTATATTCCACAGCGAAAGACGGAAACGGGAACGCCCCATGAACAATGGCTTAAACCTGCCCCCTAAGGTTACCGAACGCGCCTTTGCCCGGCTGGCCGAAATCAATGGTGACGGCCCGGTGCGCCCCTTGCGGGTCGCCGTCGCGGGCGGCGGCTGTTCGGGGTTTCAGTATGACATCCGCCTGGACGACGTGGCCGAGGATGATCTGATCCTCAGCAACGGCGGCCAGGCCGTGGTTGTCGATCCGGTCTCGTTGCCCTTTCTTGCCGGGGCGACCATCGACTTTACGGATGAGCTGATCGGTGCGCGCTTTACCATCGACAACCCCAACGCCAGCTCGTCCTGTGGCTGCGGCACCTCTTTCTCGATCTGATCTGGCGCGCGGACGGGCAGGCGGCTAGTCTTGCACGTATGAAAATCGCGACCTTCAACATCAATGGCGTCCGCGCCCGTATCGAGACCCTGACCGGTTGGCTGGCCGCAGCCCAGCCCGACGTCGTCGTCCTGCAGGAGATCAAGACCCAGGACGAAGGTTTTCCGCATGAGCCGATCGCCGATCTTGGCTACAACATCGAAACCCACGGGCAGAAGGGTTTCAACGGCGTCGCTATCCTCTCCAGGCTGCCGCTTGAGGATGTGAGCCGCGGCCTGCCCGGCGATGACGGTGATGAGCAGGCCCGCTATATTGAGGCGACGGTTGTCGGCCGTGATGCCCTGCGCATTGCGGGGCTCTACCTGCCGAACGGCAACCCTCAGCCGGGACCCAAGTTTGATTACAAGCTGGCGTGGATGCAGCGGCTGCACGACCGGGCAAGGGCGCTGCTGAAGTCCGAGATGCCGGTGGCGATGATGGGTGACTATAACGTCATCCCCGAGCCACGCGATGCGGCCTTCCCCGAAAAATGGGTCGACGACGCGCTGTTTCAGCCCGAAAGCCGGGCGGCCCTGCGCCGCATCATCCATGACGGCTGGATCGAAGCGGTACGGCTGCATCATCACGGCAGCCAGCGCGGCCCGTTCACTTTTTGGGATTATCAGGCCGGTGCCTGGCAAAAGGACAACGGCATCCGCATCGATCATGTGCTGTTGTCGCCCGAGGCCGCTGATCTGCTGATAGATGTCGGCATCGACCGCGATGAGCGGGCAAAGGAAAAGCCCAGCGACCACGTTCCGGTCTGGGTCGATCTGAACCTGTAAAGGCCACACCCGCAGGAAAGGGCGGGGATCACCTGCCCTGCATGCCCCCTTGGCACGGGTTCCCGTGGACGGCGATTGCTTTAGTCGCCGTCGTCAGGCACCTCGTCATCATCGCCAAAGCGGGCGTCGTCGTCAAATTCGTCTTCGCCCTCACCAACATATTTCGAGGACAATCTGATCGAATGATTGTCATGGATCGGGTCCATGACGATATCTGCCGGGATCTCTCCCGCCAGCCATTCGCGGATTTCGTCCTTGGTCTCGTCGACGTCCTGTTCCGTGACCCTGGCGATATAGGTTATGAAGGCACGCTGATCGCCGTCGATCTCTTCCAGGTCGCCTTCATCGGCCTCGGGCCATTTTTCAACGATGGCGTCGAAAAAGGCGGGCCAGTTATCGCGGACATGTGCCCATTTCATCAGTAGCCCCCTCCACCACCGAAGCTGCCCTGAACCAGACGCGACGCGCCGGTGATATCTTCGCCTATGCCGGCAACGGTATTGCACGCCGTCAGTCCAAGAAGGGTCAGGACAACAACGATTCGACTAAGTCTCATTTACTTTACCTCCTGCCACCAGGTTTCTGGCATAAAGCCGGGCCAGTCACCGTAAAGCGGCGTCTTTTCAGGATAATCCAGATCGGCGCGATGGGCCAAGCGGGAAATCCGTGAATAGCTGACCGGGATGACATAACGTCCGGCGGTTAAGACACGGTCAAGCGCCCTCACCGCGGCGAGATAATCCTCGCGCGAGCGGGCCTGACCCATTTCGGCGATCATCGCCTCGGCGGCGGGCGAATCCATGCCCATCCAGTTCTTGCTGCCTGTCGTCGTCACCCCGTCGCGGCCCCAATACAGCCGCTGCTCATTGCCCGGCGACAGTGACAGGCCGCGCTCATACCAGGTCATGTCGAACTGGTAATTGTTGGTCCGCTCGACATATTGCGCGGCATCGAGTTGGGTGACGCGTGGGTGAATACCCAGATTGCGCAGCGACTGGACAAAGATATCGACGATCTGCCGGGTCTCGGCGGCGGTGCGCATGGCGCTGCCGGACTGGTTCAGCAAGATCTCAAAGCTGAACGGGCGGCCCTGCGCGTCACGCAGCTCGCCATCTTGCACGGTCCAGCCCGCCTCGGCCAAAAGCTCAAGCGCGGCGCGGATCCCCTTGCGGTCGATGGCCCGCTCACCCCCTTCGGGCAGGGCATAGCCTCCGATCGTGCCGGGGGGCAGGTCGTTGGCAAAGGGGGCCAGCAACTCGGCCTCGCGGCCAGAAGCGGGACCGGGTTCCATCGCCAATTCCGAGTTTGAGAAATAGCTGGTGATACGAGGGTCCTTGCCGCCGCTAAGCGTCATATTGATGAAGCGGTAGTTAAAGGCTTCGATCATCGCTTGCCGCACCCGCCAGTCGGCGAATAGCGGATTGCGGGTGTTCATCACCAGACCAATGATGCCCGAGGGCCGGCCATGGGTGATTTCGGATTTCACGATCCGGCCGTCGCGCATGGCAGGAAAATCAAAGTTCTTTTCCCAGCGTGCCGCGACCAGCTCGCGCCAGACGTCGATCTCGCCAGCCTTGAAAGCCTCGAACATGGCTGAGGCGTCGCCGAAATAGTCGTAACGGATGGTGTCGAAATTGTTCATGCCGCGGGTCACCGGCAGATCGCGTGCCCAGTAGTCGGGGTTGCGGCGCAGTGTGATCGCGCGACCCGGATCAACCTTGTCGATGATATAGGGGCCCGAGCCGATGGGGGCCATCAGGCTGGACTGACCAAAGTCGCGCCCCTCCCATTGCGCCTTTTTCAGTATCGGGCGCATGCCCATCAGCATTACAAGCTCACGATCCGGGGTATTGAAGGTAAAGCGGACCGAGCGCGGGCCAGTCTGCTCCATCTTTTCGACCTTTGACCAGATGACGGTGTAGCGCGGATGCCCTTTGGTCCCCAGCGTCTCATATGACCACATCACATCTTCGATAGTGACCGGAGAACCGTCCGAAAAACGCGCTTCGGGACGCAGAGTGAACTCAACCCAGCTGCGTTCATCATCGGTTTCGACTGTTTCAGCAAGCAGTCCGTAAAGCGTGAAGGGCTCGTCCAGCGAACGCATCATCAGCGGCTCGGCCACGATTCCCGGCTGGGTAAACAGGGGCCAGACCGGGTTGCCCATCAGGATCCACGGGTTCAGCGAATCGAAAGTGCCCGTCTCGGCCAGGCGAATCGTCCCGCCTTTTGGCGCCTCGGGGTTGACGTAGGGCAGATGAGGAAAGCCCGGTTCAAGCGCAGGTTCTCCATACATTGCAATGGCATGCATGGGTTCGGCAGCACTTGCCAGCGGCATGCATGCAACACCCAGACAAAGCGCGATTCGCCGCCAGATCGCGGATTCGTTAGCAAATTTGAAGAATCGCATGCTCGATTGCCCTGATTTCCGGGTCGGTGATCTTGTTAAGCCCGAGATTAACCGGCTGTTCACCGCGACGCAAACTTACGCCTTGGACTCAGAAGGCGAAAAGCGTATAGATAAGGCACTGCTCGATAGGTTTCTTGCCTGTATGAAACCTGCCTCATGACTTGCGCCCGCCTAGTGCGGGCGCTTTTTTTCCTGGGCCTTTCGACCGCTGCTCCTGCTCTTGTGTGGGGCAGGCTTTTTGCCCATGCTGCCGCCAGATTTTGGTTCATGTGGCAGGAGACGGCGATGTTCGAGAAATTCCTTGGCGGCAAGACGGCGGTGGTAACCGGCTCGAATTCGGGAATCGGCCTTGGCATCGCCCATGAACTGGCGCGGGCTGGTGCGGATGTCGTTCTGAACAGCTTTACCGATGCGCCCGAGGATCATGCGCTTGCCGAAAGCATGGCACGTGAACATGGTGTCAAGGTGCGCTATATTCAGGCTGACATGTCAAAGGGGGCCGATTGCCGCGCGCTGATCGAAAAGGCGGGGACCTGCGATATCCTGGTGAATAATGCGGGCATCCAGCATGTTGCGCCGATCCCAGATTTTCCGGCCGGGAAGTGGGATGCGATCATCGCCATCAACTTAAGCTCGGCCTTTCATACCACTGCGGCGGCGCTGCCGCTGATGCGCAAGGCCGGGTGGGGGCGGGTGATCAATATCGCCTCGGCCCACGGCCTGACCGCGAGCGAGTATAAATCGGCTTATGTTGCGGCCAAACATGGTGTCGTCGGTCTGACCAAGGTCACGGCGCTTGAGACGGCGAAAGAGCCGATCACCTGCAACGCGATTTGCCCGGGCTATGTTCTGACCCCGATCGTGGAAAAGCAGATCCCTGACCAGATGAAGACCCATAACATGAGCCGTGAGGATGTGATCGCCAAGGTCATGTTGCAGCGCCAGCCTTCGGGGCAATTCGCTACAGTCGAGCAAATGGGCGGTACCGCAGTGTTCCTGTGCTCGCCCGCAGCGGATCAGATCACCGGGACGACCATTTCGGTCGATGGTGGCTGGACGGCGCTGTAAGCTGGAATTATGGGGCGGCCCGACCGCCCCATAATTTGATCGGGGCCTTAGCCCCAGACCGCCTCAAACTCGCGCCACTCGCCCTTGCTCATGCCGCTGTTTTCCTGGGTCACCGTCTCGCCGGCGAGGCGGCGTTTCAAAACCTCGACGCCTTTCGCGGATAGCTGGACGGCACCCAGACGGTAATCCTCGAACGCGGCATAGGCATGGGGGACCCAGTCGCGGACGATGTTACAAATCACCTCGGCATAGGCGCGAATTTCATATTGCGCATGGGCGTCGGCGCGCAGACGCAGGAAGTGGAACAGGTTGTGCAGGTCCACCTTCCAATACCATTGCGTATAGACATTGGCGGGCAGATTCATGCGCGCCAGTTCACGGGCCAGACCCTGCTGACCCTCCTGGCTCAGCATCTGTTCGTAATGGTCATAGGCGCGCATCGCGTCCTCGCGCAGCAGGTCAAGCACGCGCGCAGCCTCATCCCCTTCCAGCACCTGACCCCGGCCCTGATTGTTCACTGTCGATTGCGCCGCCAGATGCTCGGGGGCGGGAATGTAGAACTCACGGTCAAGAATCGAATAGCGCGCCGAATATTCGTTTACGTTGGCAGTACGGTGGCGAATCCATTGACGGGCGACAAAGACCGGCAGCTTGACGTGAAACTTGACCTCGCACATCTCGAAGGGGGTCGAATGCCAGTGCCGCATCAGATAGCGGATCAGCCCTTCGTCATTCGACACCGATTTCGTGCCCCGGCCATAGCTGACCCGCGCCGCCTGGGTGATGGCGGAATCGTCGCCCATATAGTCGATGACACGCACAAGGCCGTGGTCCAGAACCTCATGGGCCTTGTAAAGATGCTGCTCCATCCCCTCGGAGACCGCACGCAGGGTAGGGCTGGGATTTGCACGCTGCTCGTCGATCTGGGCCTGTTGTTCGGGGGTGATGGGCATGGCGGAATCCTCGGCTGATTAAGCATATCTTGTGGCATTACCCGCCGCTACATTCAACAGTTTGTGTCGGCCGTTTGCCGGGGCAGGCTGCCGCAGGCGTTGCAGATACGGGCGTGAAATGTCACTCTGCCGGCGATGGGGCGCCATGACTTGCGCCCGCCAGGCACATCCTGACAGGAGGAAACTACGATGAAGATTCGATATCTGCACACTATGGTGCGGGTGCTGGACCTTGAAAAGAGCATGGCGTTTTTCAAGCTGCTGGGGCTTGAGGAAACCCGGCGCATCGAAAACGAAAACGGGCGTTTTACGCTGGTCTTCATGGCACCGCCCGGCCAGCCCGAATGTCCGGTCGAGCTGACTTGGAACTGGGACGGTGATGAGGGGCTACCGTCGGACAGCCGTCACTTTGGTCATCTCGCCTATCGCGTCGAGAATATCTATGAGATTTGCCAGAAACTGATGGATGCCGGCGTTGCCATCAACCGCCCGCCGCGCGACGGGCACATGGCCTTTGTCCGCAGCCCCGACAATGTCTCGATCGAGCTGTTGCAGGAGGGTGAGCATTTACCCCCGCAAGAACCTTGGGCCAGCATGGAAAATACCGGCCACTGGTAAGACGCGCAAAGACGCAGGGGATACAAACCCGCCCGTCTGCCACGTGCGATCCCGGGTAGGGATCAGCAGGGATCAATAGATATAGCGGATCTGTTCGGTCCAGAAACGTTCGACCCGCCGCCATTGCAGGTTCACCGCCTCAAGCGGCGGGTCATCAAGCACGCCGGACATCTCCAGTCCCTCAGCGTGGCGCATAAAGAGCTGTGCCACGCAATCGTGCACCTCTTGCCCCGCCGGGGTCAGGCGGATCCGGACTGATCGGCGGTCCATCTCACAACGCTCGTGGTGCAGATACCCCAGCTCGACCAGCTTCTTGAGATTATAGGATACGTTTGAGCCCTGATACATGCCGCGCGACCGCAACTCGCCCGCCGTCACCTCGGCCGTACCAAGATTATAGATCAGCAATGCCTGCACCGGCGTCAGTTCTGACCGGCCCAACCGCTCGAACTCATCCTTGATGAGGTCGAGCAAAAGCCGGTGCAGTCGTTCCAGCACCTGCAGGCTTTCCAGATAAGCCTCGATCCGGCCATTCCGCGGCGGGGCCTGCGGGGCGGGGACCATTCGGGCAGATCTGTGTTGCATGGGCGATTTCCGTTCATGGCCTTGTTTGGGCCAAGATGGCGCAGATTTGCCAATCTTCGGTTAACCGCCGGCAGGTTCGCTAAAATTGCCGCTATTTCTTTACCAGCCGCTCTGCGGCAAAGCGCGCCACGCGGTTCAGCATCGGCACCAGCGCCTCGGGCCCGGCCTGCCGGCCCGAGAGTCGCGCCGTGATCCAGGGGTAAAGATCCTGGTCATTTTCATCGAGCAGCGTTTCGTAGAGATCAAGCTCGGGGTCGTTCATCCCCTCAAGCTCGCTGTCCGAAAAGGGGCCAAGGATCAGATCCATCTCTTTGGTGCCCCGCCGCCAGCTGCGCATCCGCAGCCTTTTCAGCCTTGTCTGTCTGTCGTCCACGCTCGCCCCCGGCTTGCCTGTCTGCGGGGGCGGGCCTATGACAGGACAGCCCAGCCGCAGGATGAGTTCGATGAGCCTTTTGTCCCAGACGCTTGCCCGCGTCAAACCCTCGCCCACTATTGCCATCACGGGCCGCGCGCGCGAACTTGCCGCCGAAGGCCGTGATATCATCAGCCTCTCTGCAGGCGAACCTGATTTCGACACCCCGGCCCATATTCGCGAGGCAGCCAAGGCCGCGATCGACGCCGGCCACACTCGCTATACCGCAGTCGATGGTATCCCCGAACTGAAGCGTGCGATCTGTGACAAGTTCGCGCGGGAAAACGGGCTTGATTACAAGCCCTCGCAGGTCACCGTTGGCACCGGCGGCAAGCAGATCCTATATAACGCCCTGATGGCGACGCTGAACCCGGGGGATGAGGTTATCATCCCCGCGCCCTATTGGGTCAGCTATCCAGATATGGTGCTGTTGGCCGGGGGGACGCCGGTCGTAATCGAGGGGGCGATGCAGAACGGCTATCGCATCACCCCCGAGCAGCTTGAGGCGGCGATCACACCGCGGACGAAATGGGTGATTCTGAATTCGCCTTCGAACCCGACCGGTGCGGGCTATGGCGAAGATCACCTGCGCGGCCTTGCCGATGTCCTGATGCGCCACCCGCATGTCTGGATACTGTCGGACGATATTTATGAGCATCTGGTCTTTGACGACTTCCGCTTTGTCACGCCTGCACAGGTCGAGCCGGGGCTGAAGTCGCGCACGTTGACCATGAACGGCGTTTCAAAAGCCTATGCGATGACCGGCTGGCGCATCGGCTATGGTGCGGGACCCGAAGAGCTGATCCGCGCCATGGCCAAGCTGCAGTCGCAATCGACGTCGAACCCCTGTTCGATCAGCCAGTATGCGGCACTGGCCGCGTTGGAGGGGCCACAGGATTACATCAACGAAAGTCGCGCCGTCTTTCAGCGCCGCCGCGATCTGGTCGTCGCGGGGCTGAATGCCTGCCCCGGCATTGATTGCCCGGTGCCGCAGGGGGCATTCTATGTCTACCCCTCGATTGCGGCGTTGATCGGCAAGACCTCGGCCGCTGGTACGGTGATCGTGGATGATGAGGCTTTTGCCACGGCGCTGCTGGATGAGACCGGGGTTGCGGTCGTCTTTGGCGCGGCCTTTGGGCTGTCGCCGCATTTCCGTATCTCTTACGCGACCTCGGATGAGGTGCTGGCAGACGCCTGCGCGCGCATCAAGCGTTTCTGCGAAGGCTTGCGCTGAAAACGGCGGCGGCGGGGCAGGGACCCCGCCGCCCTGTCACAAGACCGGTCAGGCCACGAAAAGCTGGGGTTTCGTCAGGCTTTCGGGGCGCAGGATCGCGTCCAGACGCTCTTTGGGCAACAGACCCTTTTCCAACACCAGCTCATAAACGCCGCGGCCGGTCAGATGCGCCTCGGTCGCGACCTCGGTTGCGGCGGCATAGCCGATATAGGGGTTCAGTGCCGTGACAATCCCGATCGAGCGGCGCACGGTTTCCTTGAGCACGTCGCGATTGGCGGTGATGCCGCGCACGCAGTTATGTTCCAGCGTCTGACAGGCCGCGATCAGATGGCTGACCGAACGGAACATGCTGTAGGCGATCACCGGCTCAAAGGCGTTCAGCTGCAATTGCCCGCCCTCGGCCGCCATGGTGATGGTCATGTCATTGCCGATCACCTCGAAACAGACCTGATTGACGACCTCGGGGATGACCGGGTTCACCTTGCCGGGCATGATCGATGAACCGGCCTGCTTCGCAGGCAGGTTGATTTCGTTGAACCCGGCGCGCGGCCCGGATGAGAGCAGCCGCAGGTCGTTGCAGATCTTGCTGAGCTTGACCGCCACGCGTTTCAGCACACCGGATACCTGTACAAAAGCGCCGCAATCCTGCGTTGCCTCGACCAGATCGGGGGCGGTGACCACTGGGATCACGGTGATTTCCGCCAGCCGTGCCCTTACCCGTTCGGCATATTCAGGGTGAGTGGTGATGCCGGTTCCGATGGCCGTAGCGCCAAGGTTGATCTCGCAAACGAGGCTTGCTGCTTCGGCAAGGCGGGTCTCATCCTCTCCGATGGTGATGGCAAAGGCGTTGAATTCCTGCCCCAGTGTCATCGGCACCGCCTCTTGCAGCTGGGTGCGGCCCATCTTGAGGATATCAGAGAACTCGGCGCCTTTTTCGGCAAAGGCCCCACGCAACGAGGCCAAAGCCGCGATTACATTTTGCAACCCACGCCACGAGGCCAGCCGCAATGCCGTCGGATAGACGTCATTGGTGGACTGGCTCATGTTCACATGTTCGTTCGGGTGCAGATATTGGTATTCGCCCTTGGCATGGCCCATGATTTCAAGGGCGCGGTTGGCGATCACTTCATTGGCATTCATATTGGTCGAGGTCCCGGCCCCGCCCTGAATCTGATCGACCACGAACTGATCGTGCAGCTTGCCGGCGCGGATTTCTTCGCAGGCTGCGACGATGGCGTCGCGGCGCTCGGGCGAAAGCAGACCCAGATCGGCATTGGCCAGCGCCGCCGCTTGCTTGATCGCGGCAAGGGCCCGGATCAGCTCGGGAATTTCACCGATCGGCCTGCCCGAGATCGGGAAGTTCTCGACGGCGCGCAAGGTATGGACGCCCCAATAGGCCTCGGCAGGCACCTCGCGATCGCCAAGCAGGTCGTGTTCGATGCGGGTTTTTTTCATGTTCACCTCGGGCGCAGGCACCCGGCCCGCCAAGGCGGTTCCGGCGCGATGCGCATTTCTGTCGGATATGTTGCTATGACAGGGCGTGACGCGCCCCTGTGTGTTCAAGATTTAGGCAGGATCAGCAGCGTTTTCCAATGCCAAGTCGCGCTGGGTTATTCTGTTTCTGCATAACCCTCGCCAAGCTCACGCGCGGCCTGCCACACCCGGCCGGTAATCCCGCGCCCGCGGGCGGCATTGCGGTAAAGGCGGATCTCCATCGGCAGTTCGGGGGCGACGACTTCCAGGCGGCTGGTCTCGATTTCGCTTTCGACCAGCCGGCGGGGCAGCCAGACCACGCCGTGACCGGCGACGGCCATGCTTTTCATCGCCTCGGCCATGCTCGCTTCATCGGTATGGGCGACATAGACTTTGGGCGCGCCGGGTTGGGTCAGCGCGATCCGGGCCATGGCGTTCAGAAACGAGCCGCGCGAATATTTCAGCATCGGCATGCCCTCGGTCAGCCATTCCTCGGGCCAGCCGGGGCGGGCGACGGCGACAAGGCTGTCCTGACCGACGACCAGATGCGGAAAGCCCTCTGGGTCCAGCGGGATGTTCACCTGTGGGTGGGCATAGGTCAGGAAAAAATCATAACCGCCCTCGGTCAGGGCCTCGATGCAGCGGTCAAAGTTTTCGGGCTTGACGCGGCTGGTCATCTGGCCGGCCGCTGCCTTTAGCCGCATCAGCCAGCTGGGCAGAAAGGTCACGGTCAGACTGTGCAGCGCCACAAATGAAATCTCTCTGCCATGACTGCGGGTGTGATCCCGAAACTCGGCGCGGCGGGCGTTGATCATGCGCACGGCCTCTTCGGCGGTTTCGCGAAACAGCACACCTTCCGGGGTCAGGGTCACCGGATAGCTTTCGCGTGACAAAAGGTCCGTTCCCAGCCATTCCTCAAGTGCACGGATGCGGCGGCTAAAGGCGCTTTGCGTCACCCCGCGCAACTCGGCCGAGCGCGAGAAGCTGTGCGTTTCGGCCAGAACCAGAAAATCCTCAAGCCATTTGAAATCCATGCGCCCCCCTTTTGCCCGCTTTAGCCGAGCCCTCGCCAGCGCGCCACGACAAAGGCGGCTGTGGGTGCTGCGGGGTCAGATCTCGGTCCAGTTCTGCTCGACCACCGCCTCCATCGAAACATAGCTGTTCGTTGCGTGCAGATGCGGCAGGGTCGAGATGTGCTGGGCAAGGATCCGGCGATAATCGGTCATATCGCGCGAACGGACCTTGATCAGATAATCAAAGCCTCCGGCGATCATGTAGCACTCCTCGACCTCAGGGATGGCGCGGACGGCGGCGTTGAAGCGCTCCAGCGCCGGCTGCCGGGTATCGGACAACCGTACCTCGACATAGGTGACGTGCGTGAGGCCCAGCTTGAGCGGAGAGAGGATGGCGCGATAGCCCGTGATCAGCCCCATTTCCTCAAGCTGGCGGATGCGCAGCGCCACCGGTGTCTTGCTAAGCCCGACCTTGCGCGCCAGCTCGGTGATGGGAATACGGGCATTTGCCACCAGCTCTTGCAGGATCTTGCGATTGGTGGCGTCGAGCGCTTCTTCCATGGTCCAGATATGGCCTGATCTTCGTGACGATTGGCTATGAAGATGGCATAATATGGTCACATGGTCTAGCACATTGCCGCTATCAGGGCCTTGTCTTGCAGGAGAATGCCATGCCCGTTCCGTCCCGTTCCGCTGATCTGCCCCTTTCTGCCCTGGACCTTGAGGCAAAGTTCCAGCCCGAGGCCGCGCTTTTGCAGCGCCTCAGTGCCGAGGCGGCGCTTTCGGATGCTCAACGTGCCGCGATCACGGCCCGGGCGGCTGATCTGGTGCGCCGGATCCGGTCCGAGGCGAAACCGACTCTGATGGAGCATTTTCTGGCCGAATACGGCCTTTCGACGCGTGAAGGCGTGGCGCTGATGTGTCTGGCCGAGGCGATGCTGCGCGTCCCGGACCGCCAGACCATCGACGCGCTGATCGAGGATAAGATCGCGCCCTCGGACTGGGGCAAACATCTGGGCGAGGCGTCCTCATCGCTGGTCAATGCCTCGACCTGGGCGCTGATGCTGACGGGCAAGGTGCTGGACGACGATCAGGGCGGCATCGCTGGCACTTTGCGTGGGGCCATCCGCAGGCTGGGCGAACCGGTGATCCGCGCCGCCGTCGGCCGGGCGATGAAAGAGATGGGGCGGCAGTTCGTGCTGGGTCAGACCATCGAGGCGGCGCTTGAACGTGCCGCGCAGCGCGAGGCGCAGGGCTTTACTTACAGCTATGACATGCTGGGCGAGGCGGCGATGACCGGTGCGGATGCGGCGCGCTATGCCCGGGACTATTCCGATGCCATCGCGGCGATTGCCAAGGCCTGCACCAAAGGGTCGGTGCAGATGAACCCCGGCATCTCGATCAAGCTGTCGGCGCTGCATCCACGTTACGAGGTTGCGCAAGAGGCCCGGGTCATGGCCGAACTGGTGCCGGTGGTGCTGTCACTTGCCCGGCAGGCCAAGGCTGCTGGCATGGGCATGAACATCGACGCCGAAGAGCAGGACCGGCTGGTCCTGTCCCTGAAAGTGATCGAGGCGGTGCTGTCTGACCCCTCGCTTGCCGGCTGGGACGGGTTCGGCGTCGTGGTTCAGGCCTATGGCAAACGCGCCGGTCAGGTGATCGACTGGCTGCATGCTTTGGCTGAAAGGCTGGATCGCCGCATCATGGTCCGGCTGGTCAAGGGCGCATACTGGGACAGCGAGATCAAGCGCGCTCAGGTCGAGGGGCTGCCGGGCTTTCCGCTGTTCACCACCAAGGTTGCAACCGATGTCAGCTATATCGCCAATGCCCGTAAGCTGATCGGCTATGCCGACCGCATCTATCCGCAATTCGCCACCCATAACGCCCATACCGTGGCCGCGATCCTTGAAATGGTCGGCGATATCGAATTCGAGTTCCAGCGCCTGCATGGCATGGGTGAACGTCTGCATGACATTGTTTTGCGCGATCACAACGGTCGTTGCCGTATCTATGCGCCGGTCGGGGCGCATCGCGACCTGTTGGCCTATCTGGTCCGCCGCCTGCTGGAGAATGGCGCCAACAGCAGCTTTGTGCATCAGATCGTGGATGAGGCGGTTACGCCCGAAGAGGTCGCGCGTGATCCGCTTGAGGCATTGGCCTCGGCGCAGCCTCCTGCCGGGCTGGTGGCACCTGATGCACTGTTTGGCGCGACGCGTCCCAACTCGCAGGGGTTTGACCTTAGCGATGAAACAACGCTCGCCCGGATCGAGGCCGCTCGGCAGGGCTCGCTGCCTGACGCTGCGCCGCTGACCGTCTCGCCCTCCTCGGGGCAGCGGGCAGAGGTCCTGAACCCCGCAAGTGGTGAGGTCGTTGGCCATGTGACCGAGGCGGATGCCGAAACCGTTGCGCGCGCCATCGAGGATGCCCGGATCTGGGACGCATCCGCCCCTTTCCGTGCTGAGGCTCTGCGCCGTGCCGCTGATCTTTACGAAGCGAATTTCGGCCCGATCTTTGCGGTTCTTGCGCGCGAGGCGGGCAAGACCCTGCCCGATTGTGTGGGTGAACTGCGCGAGGCGGTGGATTTCCTGCGATATTATGCCGCCGAGGGCGAGGCCCAGACCGGACGTCCGCGCGGCGTGATCGCGGCGATCAGCCCGTGGAACTTTCCGCTGGCCATTTTTACCGGCCAGATCGCGGCGGCTTTGATGGCTGGCAATGCAGTGCTGGCGAAACCGGCCGAGCAGACGCCGCTGATCGCTGCCATTGCCGTGCGCCTGCTGCATGAGGCAGGGGTGCCCAAATCTGCGCTGCAACTTCTGCCCGGTCAGGGCGGGACGGTCGGTGCGGCGCTGACCTCGGACCAGCGTATCAATGGCGTGGTCTTTACCGGCTCGACCGAGACGGCGCAGATCATCGCGCGCGCCATGGCCGAGCATATGGCCCCCGGCACACCATTGATTGCCGAGACCGGGGGACTGAACGCGATGATCGTCGATTCGACTGCCCTGCCTGAACAGGCGGTGCGCGATATCGTCGCCTCAAGCTTCCGTTCGGCGGGGCAACGTTGCTCGGCGCTGCGCTGCCTTTACGTGCAAGAGGATATCGCACCGCATCTGATCGCCATGATCAAAGGCGCCATGGATGAGCTGCGCATCGGCGATCCGTGGCGGCTTGCGACCGATGTCGGGCCGGTGATCGACGCCGAGGCACAGGCAAATATCGAGCAATATCTTGAAAGCCGCGCGAATCTCGTCCTGCATCGGGTCTGGGCGCCGAAACAGGGGCATTTTGTGGCGCCGGTGCTGCTTGGTGTCAAAGGTATCGACGATCTTGACCGTGAAATCTTTGGTCCCGTCCTGCATGTCGCAACCTTCCGCGCGGGAGAGCTGGATCAGGTGATCGCGGATATCAACCGGCGTGGTTTTGGCCTGACCTTTGGCCTGCACACCCGGATCGATTCGCGGGTGCAAGAGGTGTCGGACGCGATCCATGCCGGCAATATTTACGTCAACCGTAACCAGATCGGCGCGGTGGTCGGCAGTCAGCCCTTTGGGGGCGAGGGGCTGTCGGGCACCGGCCCGAAGGCGGGCGGGCCGCTTTATCTGGGACGCTTCTTTGCGCCCGAGACCGTGAGCGCCACAGATGCGGGGCAGGGCGGAACGGCGGATCTTGGTACGCTAAGCGCCGCTTTGCGTACGGCCGGCGCAGCCCGGATCGACGAGCGGCTGATGCCCGGCCCGACCGGAGAGCTGAACCGTCTCGTTCTTCATGCCCGTACGCCGCTGATCTGCCTTGGGCCGGGGCGCGAGGCGGTCGCGGCGCAGGTGGCGGCGGTCAGTGCACTTGGCGGTCATGCCGTGCCGGTCCATGGACATCTGCCCCCCGAGGCGCTGGAGGCGCTGCAAGGTTTCTCGGCGGTACTGTGGTGGGGCGATGCCGCCCAGGGGCGCGCCTATGCCCGTGTGCTGGCAGCGCGTAAAGGACCGATCCTGCCGTTGATTACCGCTGCACCTGATCTGGCCCATGTCGCGCATGAGCGTCATCTGTGCGTCGATACCACTGCTGCGGGCGGTAATGCCGCATTGCTGGCGGGTTAAACACGCATAGCTCCGGCCCGCGTCGGGCGGGCCGGTCAGTCCTTGCGCATTGCCTCAAGCCAGGCATGGATCGCGGTCAAAGCCTCGGGTTCGTCAAGAAAGGGGATATGCGCGCGGTCGGGGACCTCGGCCCGGATCATGTCCGGACGGCGACGCTGCATTTCGTTGGCAGTATCTCTTGCCAAAAGGTCCGAATTCGCCCCCCGGATCAGTGCCAGAGGCAACCCCTGCGCCGTGTCGAACATCGGCCAAAGATCGACCTCGGGTCCCTCAAAGGCTGCCATGAACGCCTGCCGCAGTTCGGGATCGTAGTTGATGCGCAGGCCAGCGGGCGTTTCAAGATAATGGCGCTGTGCCTCTTCCAGCCAGCGGCTTGCGGGGACATTGGCAAAGCCGGGCATATTCGCGGGCAGACGCTGCGCCAGATCCTCCAGGGTTTTGGCGGCAGGGTTGCGGCCCAGATAGTCGAAAATACGAACCAGCCCTTCACGTTGCAGGACCGGACCGACATCGTTCAGACACAGGCCCAACAGCCGGTCATGCGCGGTCGCGGCCAGAAACATGCCGATGATCCCGCCCCGCGAGGTGCCGAGCACCGCCGCCCGCTCAATCCCCAGGTGATCCAGAAGGGCCAGCGCATCCCGTGCCTCTTGCAGGACGGTATAGCTGTTGCCGCCGGTCCAGTCGGAATCGCCTCGGCCCCGGTAGTCGGGCCGGATCAGCCGTACCCCGGACAGATGCGGGGCAAGATAGTCAAAGTCGCGCCCCGTCCGGGTCAGACCGGCCAGTGCCAGAACCGGCAGCCCTTCGCCTTCATCGCGATAGGCAAGCTTTGCGCCGTCCTCGGCCCGGAAAAAGCGCGGGCTCATTACAGGTTTTCCGATTGCGGCATTCCCAGAACGTGATAGCCGCCATCGACCAGCACGATTTCCCCTGTGGTGCAGGCACCCCAGTCCGAACACAGCCAGACCGCCGTGCCGCCGATCGCCTCAAGCGTCGCATTGGCGCGCAGTGGGGCGTTGGCCTCGGTGTGGCGATAGGTCTTGCGCGCGCCGCCGATCGCTGCGCCGGCCAGCGTTTTCATCGGGCCGGGGCTGATCGCGTTGACGCGGATCCCCTCGGGGCCAAGGTCATTGGCCAGATAGCGGACCGAGGATTCCAGCGCCGCCTTGGCCACCCCCATGACGTTATAGAACGGCGTGACCCGGTTCGAGCCGGCATAGGTCAGCGTGATGATCGAACCGCCGTCCTTCATCAGCGGCTGCGCGCGGCGGGCCAGATCAATCAGCGAATAACAGGAAATCGTCAGCGAGTTCTTAAAGTTGTCGCGGGTCGTATTGATAAAACGGCCAGTCAGTTCAGTCTTGTCGGAGTAGGCGATGGCGTGGATCAGAAAGTCGAGCCCACCCCAGCGCGTCTCGATCTGTCCAAAAGCGCGGTCGAGCGATTCGTCATCCAGCACGTCCACATCCATCAGGAAATCAGAACCAAGCGACTGCGCCAGCGGCTCGACCCGCTTGCCAAAGGCTTCGCCCTGATAGGTAAAGGCCAGTCCGGCACCCTCGTCAGCCAGAGCTCGCGCAATCCCCCAAGCGATAGAACGGTCATTCGCGACCCCCATGACAAGGCCGCGTTTCCCTTTCATCAATTCGCCCATGGTTTAACCTTTTCCTGATTCATTCACGATATTTGGACAACACCAGCGTGGCGTTGGTGCCGCCAAAGCCGAAACTGTTGGAAAGGACGCTGTCAAAATCGACATTGTCCATCCGTTCACGCACGACCTCGGCGGGTTGGATTTCGGGGTCGAGTTCGGTGATATTGGCCGAGGCGGCGATAAAGCCGTTCTGCATCATCAGCAGCGAATAAATCGCCTCATGCGCGCCGGTCGCGCCCAGCGAATGCCCGGTCAGGGATTTGGTAGATGAGATGGGCGGTACAGCGCCCTCGCCAAAGACGCGGCGCAGCGCCTTGACCTCGCCGACATCACCCACCGGGGTCGAGGTGCCATGCGCATTGACATAGCTGACCTGCCGCCCCTCGGGCAGGGTAGACAGTGCCAGCCGCATCGACCGCTCTCCGCCCTCGCCAGAGGGGGCAACCATGTCATAGCCGTCGCTGGTCGCGCCATAGCCCGTGACTTCGGCATAGATCTTGGCACCGCGCGCCAGCGCGTGACCCAGTTCCTCAAGCACGACGACGCCGGCGCCACCGGCAATGACAAAACCGTCGCGGGTAACGTCAAAGGGCCGGGATGCGCTTTGTGGCGTGTCGTTATATTTCGACGACATCGCCCCCATGGCGTCAAAAAGGCAGGACAGCGTCCAGTCCAGCTCTTCGCCACCACCCGCAAAGACGATGTCCTGCTTACCCATCTGGATCAACTCGGTACCATTGCCGATGCAATGGGCCGAGGTCGAGCAGGCCGAGGTGATCGAATAGTTCACACCCTTGATGCGGAACGGCGTCGCCAGACAGGCCGAATTGGTCGAGGACATGCAGCGCGTGACCATAAAGGGTCCCATACGCTTGGGCGCACCCTTTTCCAGCACGATGCGATGCGCGTCGAACAGATTCGCGGTCGACGGCCCGCCAGACCCCATGACCAGGCCGGTGCGTTCGTTCGAGACATCCTCGGGCGCAAGGCCCGCGTCCTCGATCGCCTGTTCCATGGCGATGAAGTTATAGGCGGCACCCATGCCCATAAAGCGCAGGTTGCGTTTGTCGATGTAATCCTCGACCGCGATTTGTGGCATGCCGTGGACCTGGCTGCGAAAGCCGTGCTCGGCATATTCCGGGGCAAAGACGATCCCCGACCGGCCGGTCCGCAAGCTTTCGGTGACTTCGGCGGCATTATTGCCGATGGGAGAGACGATGCCCAACCCGGTGATGACGACACGGCGCATGGCGTGCTCCTGGTTCCTGGGTCAGGCGGCCGACAGGGCCACCTTCATATCCTTGACCTCGTAGATCGTTTCACCGTCGGCCTCGACGCGGCCGTCGGCAACGCCCATGGTCAGCCGGCGGGTCTGGATCGCCTTGGTAAAGTCGACGAAATAACGCAAAAGCTTGCGGTCGGGGCGTACCATGCCGGTCAGCTTGACCTCGCCCACACCCAGCGCATAGCCGCGCCCCTGCCAGCCGCGCCAGCCAAGGTTAAAGCCGGTCAGCTGCCACAGCCCGTCAAGACCCAGACAGCCGGGCATGATGGGGTTGCCGGGGAAATGGCACGGAAAGAACCAAAGCTCGGGATGAATATCGAATTCGGCGACAACATGGCCTTTGCCGTGCAGGCCACCCTCGGCCGAGATATCGGTAATGCGGTCCATCATCAGCATCGGCGGTTCGGGCAATTGGGCATTTCCGGGGCCGAACAGCTCGCCACGGGCGCAGGCCAGCAAATCTTCCTTGTCAAAGCTGGTCCGTGTCATCGTCATGCGCGTCTGTTCTCCTCGATCCGGCATTGCGTTGCTCATGCTGTCCGTGCTGCTGTCGCCGGGCAACGCCCTGCACGAAACCTGACCTTCGATCTATCATTCCGTCGCGGCAAGGCGCAAGGGCGCAGGGGGTGTTGATGATCGGGCCCTCTGTCGCACCCACTTGTATATTGGAAAGCCCCCGCCGGTTTCTTCTTTCGTGTAAAAATATCCATTAATAACAGTGCATCGTCAGGCCGCGTGTTCTGCCAATTCACCGGCTCGCCGCGCGATCAGGCCGATCCCAGCCGCAATATCACCGTCGCGGATCGAGGAATAACCCAGACGAAAGAACGGGCAGGGGACCGGCGGGGTCTCGAAAAATACCTCTCCCGGCTCGATCAGAACGCTGTCGTCAAGCAGCCGCGCGGCCAAAGCGCCGCTATCGATCCCCACTGGTCCTTCAATCCACAGGCTTGAGCCGCCCGAACGTGCTGCCCCGGCAATGCGCAGGGGTGTGGCAGCCAATGCGTCTTCCATCAACGCGCGACGACGCTTCAGCGCGCCGCGCAGCCGCACGATATGGGCGTCGTAATGCCCTAGCGCGAGAAAATAGGCAGTGATCCGTTGCAGGTGGTTCGGAGGGTGACGCAACATGATCGCCCGTAGCGCCCGCGCCCGCGCAATGAATGGCTTGGGGGCAACCATGTAGCCGATGCGCAGTCCCGGAAACAGCGACTTTGAGAAGCTGCCGATATAGATCACCCGCCCGTTGTGATCGAGCGATTTCAGCGCCGGGGCCGGTGGGGCAAGATAGGACATCTCGAAATCGTAATCATCCTCGATGATCAGAAAATCCTGCGCGGCGGCGCGGGCCAGCAGGTCGCGGCGGCGCGGCAGCGGCATGGTCGCGCCGGTAGGGATATTGTGACTGGGGGTGACGATCACCAGCCGCGTGTCCTGGGGCAAAAGCTCGGGGTTCAGCCCGCCCTCATCGACGGTCAGAAAGGTCGTGGGACTGTTCGCGCGGCGCAACGTTTCGGCGAAATCGGGGTAGCCGGGATCCTCGGTCACCGCCAGCCGGTCACCCCGGGCAAGCAGTTCAATGGCAATGAAAAGTGCGTTTTGCGCCCCAAGCGTCACCAATACTTCATCTGGCTCGGCCTGAATCCCGCGCCGGGGCAGTGAGTGCGAGCAGATATAGTCGATCAACATCGGATCGTCGGCGCCGTAAAGATCCGAAGCAAGTTCGCCAAAGTCCCGCGTCCCCCAGGCCCGTCGTGCGCAGTCGCGCCAGGCGTTGTGGTCAAACAGCGCCGCATCGCTTTGCCCATAGATGAAGGGATAGCGAAAATCCTGCCAGTTTGAGGGCTTGCGGATCACCCGCTGACGCGGCACCTCGCCTGCAAGCCAGCGGTCCCAGTCAAGAGCGGTCTGGCCGGGCAAGGATCTGGCGGCCCTCAGCCGGCGATGGGGGACGGTTGCGGCGACCATGACGCCGGAACGCGGCCGGGTCTCCAGATAACCCTGGCTGATCAGCTCCTGATAGACCAGCGTGACGGTCATCCGTGACAGGCCCAGCGATTCGGCCAGCCCCCGGGTTGAGGGCAGCCGCGTGCCCGGCCGCGCCCGTGTCTCAAGGATCGCCCGTACGATGGCGGCTGCCAGCCGCGCCTGCAATGTCCCTGCCTCGCTGTCGCGCAGGAAGTACATCTCGACGGGGATTCGGTCGCTCATCTGGACTTATCTTTCCTTTTAACTGGACATATCGTTACGCCCCGTCACCTGCAACATTTTGCCGCATAAGCAGCCGCTGAGAGCTGTCCCGTGTCAGGAAGATTTGTCCGGGCGAAAAGCCCGGTCACGTCGCAGGACCAACAACGCAAAGACAGGGAGTCATGACAATGACCAGCATGGACCGGGCCGGAACGTTTCTGGCCGCGATCGCGCTTGCCGCAGGGCTGGGCCTTGCAGGGCCGGCCGGGGCCGAAACCACGGTGGTGGTGGGCTATCAGCAGATCGTCGGCCCCTTTATCGCCGCCATTGCCGATGGGCGGCTGGACGCCGCTGCCGAAAAGGCGGGCTACAAGATCGACTGGCGGCAGTTCTCATCGGGCGGGGATATCTCGACCGCGCTTGCCTCGGGCAATGTGCCGGTGGGGGTGCTGGGCTCGACCGGGATCGCCGCTGCCACCACGCGCGGGGTTGAGTTCGAGCTGTTCTGGATCCTCGACAATATCGGCAAGGCCGAGGCGCTGGTCGCCCGCAAAGGCTCGGGCATCGAAAGCACTGCCGACCTGACTGGCAAGAATGTCGCGGTGCCTTTTGTCTCGACCTCGCATTTCCATCTGCTGGTCGGCATGGACCAGGTGTGGAAGATCGACCCGCGCGGTGTGAACATCCTGAACATGAAACCGCCGCAGATCCTTGCGGCCTGGCAGCGCGGCGATATCGACGCGGCCTATGTCTGGCCTCCGGTGCTGACCGAACTGATGAAAGAGGGCAAGGTCATCGCCGATAGTGAGGTGATCGGCGCGGCAAGTGTCCCGATCTTTGACGGGCTGGTCGCGGATAAGGATTTTGCCGCCAGGAACCCTGCATTCATGGAGGCGTTCACCAGCACGCTGGCCGAGGCTTATGCCGATTACAACGCCAATAAAGCGGCATGGACGGCGGATTCCCCGCAGGTCGCGGGTATCGTCAAGATGATCGGCGGCGACCCCGCCGGCACGGTCGAGGCGCTGAATATGCTGACCTTTCCCGACGCGGCCGAACAAGCATCTGAAAGATGGCTGACCGGCGGTGCGGAACGGGCACTGGGCGAAAGCGCGCGATTCCTTGCTGAGCAAAAGCAGATCGACCGCTCGCTCGACGATTATGCCCCCTTTGTGAACGCAAGCTACGCCAGTGCCGCTGCGCAATAGCCGTCCCGATCCCATCCGCAGAAAATTCCGCGCTGCAAACCCTCGTTCTGAAGGATCGCCGAGATGCAGACACTGAAAGTTTCAAACGTCAGCCTGATCTATCCGGGCCATCACCAGGGCGCGCCGATCACCGCGCTCAAGGGTGTCGACCTTGAAGTCAAAAGCGGCGATTTCGTCGTCGCCCTGGGGGCTTCGGGTTGTGGCAAGACCACGCTGCTGAACCTGATGGCGGGGTTCATGGCCCCCTCGTCGGGACAGATCACGCTGGGCGACCGCCCTGTCACCGGGCCCGGCGCTGACCGGGGTGTCGTGTTCCAGAAACATGCGCTGCTGCCCTGGCTGAACGTGATCGACAATGTGGAATTCGGTCTCAAGCTGCAGGGCGTGGACGCCAGGACCCGGCGAGAGCGTGCGGTCAGGAACCTTGCTTTGGTTGGCTTGCAGGATTTCCACAACCAGATGATCTATCACCTGTCGGGCGGCATGCAGCAGCGTGTCGGCATCGCCCGCGCGCTGACCTGCGATCCGGCCATGCTGCTGATGGACGAGCCGATGGCGGCGCTGGACGCGCTGACCCGCGAGACGGTGCAAGAGCTGTTGCTGCAGATCTGGCAACAGACCGACAAGATGTATTTCTTTATCACCCACAGTGTCGAAGAGGCGCTGTTTCTCGGCTCGCGGCTGATCGTCATGTCACCGCGTCCGGGGCGCATCACCCATACCTATGAGCTGGACTTCAACCGCCGCTTTCTGGCCGGGGGCAATGCCCGCGCCATCAAGTCCAGCCCTGACTTCATCGAAATGAGGGAGCAGATCCTTGGCATCATCTATGGTGACGAACGTGCCGCCGCGCGGGAGAAGGTCCATGCTTGAGCGGTTGACAAGGGCGCGTCCGGCTCGGCCGGGTGTCTCTTACGGGGCGCCCGGGGATGGCTCCAGCGCGATTATCAGCCTGGCCACGGCGCTGGTACTGATTGCGCTGTGGTTTCTGATCACCGGCATGGGCTGGGTCCGGCCGCTGTTTCTGCCCTCACCCGGGGCGGTCTGGGACAAATTTGTGCTGGCCGTGACCGAGGGCGTATCGAACTCGACCCTTGTACAGCATACTCTGGCCAGCCTTGGCCGGGTGCTGGGGGCCTTTTTCCTGGCGCTTGTCATCGCGGTGCCGGTTGGCATTCTGATGGGGGTGAACCGGGTGGTGCGGGGTCTGCTTGACCCGGTGATCGAGTTCTATCGCCCGCTGCCGCCGCTGGCCTATCTGCCCCTTATCATCATCTGGTTGGGCATCGGCGAGTTTCCCAAGATATTCCTGATCTTCCTTGCCATCTTTGCACCTATGGCGATTGCCGCGCGTTCGGGCGTGCGCTCTGTCTCGACCGAGCAGATCCACGCCGCCTATGCGATGGGGGCCAGCAGGCTGCAGGTGATCCGGCATGTGATCCTCAAGGCTGCGCTGCCTGAAATCTTTACCGGCATGCGTATCGGTATCGGGGTCGGCTGGACCACGCTGGTCGCGGCCGAGATGGTGGCAGCGCATCGAGGCCTGGGCTTCATGGTTCTGAACTCGGCCGAATATCTGGCAAGCGATGCTGTGATCATGGGGATCATCGTCATCGGCGTGCTGGCCTTTGCCTTTGACCTGCTTATCCGCCGCATCGAACGGGCACTGATCCCGTGGAAGGGCAAGATCTGACCGTCCCGACCTGAGAACCGGAAATTTTTACCAGAACTGTCCCGGAGGTGCGCCCGCGTGCCGCCGACCGGGGAAGGAGTATCCAGAAATGACCCGTAAGCTGACTGCTGATGATCTGAAGGCCACGTTCGACGCCTTTAACCGCCATGACATCGACGGGGTGATGACCCATTTTGCCCCGGACTGCGTGTTCTACACCGTGGGTGGTGAGTACGAATACGGCAACCGGATCGAGGGTAAGGCGGCCATCGCCAGTGCTTTTCAGGCGGTCTGGACGACAATGCCGGACGTGCAATGGGCCGATCACACGCATTTTCTGTCCGGGGATGGAACGCGCGGGGTCAGTCAGTGGACCTTTCGCGCCACCAACCCCGACGGCACCCGGATCGAGGTGCAGGGCGTGGATCTGTTCCGCATCCGCGACGGGCTGATCGTTGAAAAACAGGCGCTGCGCAAGCAACGCCCGGCGATCCCGGTCATGGTCTCTGCCACGAAATGAGGGCCGCCATGCAGGCTATCGAAAAACGTGCGGGCTCGGTCCCATTCGACCCGTTCTATGACCCGATGACGACGCGGGGGTTGGGACCGCGCAGTGACTACGCGCCGACCTACTGGATCGGAACCGCAGGTCCTCCGCCCGCAGATGACGGGCCGGTCACGCGTGACATGGATGTCGATGTGGCGGTGATCGGTTCGGGCTATACGGGCCTTTCCTGCGCCATTCATCTGGCACGGATGCATGGCATCAAGGCCACCGTGCTTGAGGCGAACGGCGTTGCCTATGGCTGCTCGACCCGCAACGGCGGGCAGGCGCAGATCAGTGCCGGCCGGCTTAAGCGCAGCCAGTGGATCGAACGCTGGGGCCTTGATACAGCCCGCCGCCTTCATGCCGAAATCTGCGAGGCTTTTGCCCTGTTCCGGAACCTGATCAGCGATCCGCTGATCGACTGCGACCCACAGGATGGAGGGCACTATTATATCGCCCACAAAGCCTCGGCCATTCCGGCGCTGGAACGCGAGGCAGCTCTTTTGCGCGATACCTTCGGCTATGACGCCCGGATGATCTCACGCGATGAGCTGCACCGCTCGGTCGTGCGCGACATGGAGGCGCATGGCGCCATGTGGGAGGCAGACGGCGTCGGCATCCACGCTGCGAAACTGGCCTTTGGCTATCTGCGGCTGGCGCGCGAACTGGGTGCAACCGTGCATACCGACAGCCCGGTTCAGGGGTGGGAATACAAGGGCGGCGTACATTACCTGCGCACCCCTGGCGGGGTGGTGCGGGCGCGCCGGGTGGCGGTGGCGACGGCGGCCTATGCGCCGCGCGGTCTGCATCTGCGGCTTAAGGACCGGCTGATGCCGATCATGTCGAACAGCATCGTCACCCGGGTCCTGACCGGGGATGAGTTGCAGGCGGCCGGCATCCGCAAACTGTCGCCGCTGACCGATACGCGCACGCTGCGCCATTATTACCGGCTTTTGCCTGACAACCGGCTGCAAATCGGATCGCGTGCTGCAATCACTGGGCGCGATGCGGCGAACCCCGCCCATCTGCATGCCCTGCAAGAGGGGATGTATCGCAAGTTCCCCGCCCTGCGCGGGATCGAGCTTGATTACAGCTGGTGGGGCTGGGTGGACGTCAGCCACGACATGATGCCGCGCATTACCGGCATGCCCGATCTGCCGGGGGCGTTCTATGCGCTCGGCTATGGCGGCAATGGCGTGATGTATTCGGCCATGGCCGGGCGGCGCATGGCGCAGCTCGTGGCCGGAGAAAGCCTGCCCGACCTGCCCATCTTTAACAGCGAGTTGCCGCATGAGGGCTGGAGGACGCCGTTTCGGCGCCTCGGCCAATGGGGCCTCTACAAGATCTATCACTTCCGCGACGAGCGTAGATAAGGAGCCATCGCCATGCGCATGACGACAGAGGAATCGTTTATCAAGGTTTTGCAACTTCACGGGATCGAGCATGCCTTCGGGATCATTGGCTCGGCGATGATGCCCGTCTCGGACCTGTTCCCGCGCGCCGGGATCCGGTTCTGGGACTGCGCGCATGAAACGAACGCCGGGATGATGGCGGATGGGTTCACGCGCTCGACCGGCAAGATGTCGATGGCGATCGCGCAGAACGGCCCCGGCGTGACGGGCTTTGTGACCGCGGTCAAGACTGCCTACTGGAACCACACGCCGCTGTTGCTGGTGACGCCGCAGGCTGCGAACCGCACCATAGGGCAGGGCGGTTTCCAGGAGATGGAGCAGATGCGTCTGTTTGCCGATTGCGTCTGTTATCAGGAAGAGGTCCGCGACCCCGCCCGTATCCCCGAGGTGCTGAACCGGGTGATCATGCGTGCCTGGCGCAGCTCGGCCCCGGCACAGATCAACATCCCGCGCGATTTCTGGACGCAGGTGATCGACGTTGAACTGCCTCAGGTGGTTGAGTTCGAGCGTCCGGCGGGCGGCGAACAAGCAGTGGCCGAGGCGGCGCAGCTGCTTTCCGAGGCGCGCTTTCCGGTGATCCTGTCGGGCGCGGGTGTGGTTCTGTCGGGGGCGATCCCTGATCTTGTGCGGCTGGCTGAGCGTCTGGATGCGCCGGTCTGCTCGAACTACCAGCACAATGACAGCTTCCCGGGCAGCCATCCACTGGCCATGGGGCCCTTGGGCTACAATGGCTCAAAGGCGGCGATGGAGACCATTGCCCGCGCCGATGTGGTGCTGGCGCTTGGCACCCGGCTTAACCCGTTTTCGACGCTGCCGGGCTATGGCATCGACTACTGGCCGAAAGGGGCCCGGGTGATCCAGGTCGATATCAATGCCGACCGCATCGGGTTGACGCGTCCGGTCTCGGTCGGGATCCAGGGCGATGCGGCCAAGGTGGCGCGCGGCATCCTTGACCGGCTTGCCCCCGGGGCGGGCGATGCCGGACGGGCCGAGCGGCGGGCGCTGGTTGCTCAGACCCGCTCTCGCTGGGCGCAGGAACTGTCGAGCCTTGATCACGAAGAGGACGATCCGGGCACCGAATGGAACGCGCAGGCGCGTCAGCGCGATGCCGGACTGATGAGCCCGCGTCAGGCGTGGCGGGCGATCATGCAGGCGGTGCCGAAGGATGCGATCATCAGCTCGGACATTGGCAATAACTGCGCAATTGGCAACGCTTACCCCAGTTTCGAGGCGGGCCGGAAATATCTTGCTCCGGGCCTGTTCGGACCTTGCGGCTATGGTTTCCCGGCGATCCTCGGGGCCAAGATCGGCAATCCCGATGTGCCGGTCATCGGCTTTGCCGGGGACGGCGCCTTTGGGATCTCGATGAACGAGATGACGGCCTGTGGGCGCGAGGACTGGCCCGCGATCACCATGGTCATCTTTCGCAACTACCAATGGGGTGCGGAAAAACGCAACACGACCCTGTGGTATGACAACAACTTTGTCGGGACCGAGCTGAACCGCGAGGCCTCCTATGCGCGCATCGCCGAGGCCTGTGGGCTGGTCGGTGTTCAGGTCACCGGCACCGAGGCGCTGACAGCCGCGCTGCACGAAGCGATAGAGCGGCAGATGCAAAAGGGCGAAACGACCTTCATCGAGGTGCTGCTTAACCAGGAACTGGGCGAGCCTTTCCGCCGCGATGCGATGAAAAAGCCGGTGGTCGTGGCGGGCATAGATCCTGCCGACATGCGGCCCCAGCAGGGCGCTGTCTAAGGCGCCCGGACGCGCCCGGGCCCGAATGCGGCAGGCGCCGCCGGGCCCGGTTTCCCCATATCAAACTTTCCGGTGCGACACGCTTCGCGCGGGTCCCGGCCCTGCATTGTGGTGATGACGATGATGACCTCCATGTTCCCTTCGCGCAGCCTTCTGGCTGAGGTTTTTCCGGGCTTTGCGGTCTCGGCGCTGGTCGCTGCCACAGCGCAGTTTCTGTCGGATCATTACGGAGCGCCTGCGATGCTGCTCGCGCTGCTTTTGGGTCTGGCGCTGAACTTTCTGGCCGAAGATGGCACCCGCACCGCACCCGGCATTGCCTTTACCGCCCGCACGGTGCTGCGGCTGGGGGTGGCGCTGCTTGGGGCGCGGATCTCGGTCGATATGCTGACGGCGCTTGGGCCGCGCTCGATCGCGCTGGTGGTGGCCGGGGTGGTGCTGACGATCCTGTTTGCGCTGGTGGTCGGCCGCCTTGCCGGGCGTGGCTGGCGCTTTGCGCTATTGACCGGTGGTTCGGTCGCGATCTGCGGGGCCTCGGCCGCTATGGCCATTGCCGCCGTCCTGCCGCGCCATGAAAAATCTGAACGTGACCTGGTCTTTACGGTCCTGTCCGTCACCGTCCTTTCGACCGTGGCAATGGTGATCTATCCGATGCTTTCGAACGCCTTTGGTTTCACCGCGCGCGATTCTGGCGTGTTTCTGGGTGGGACCATCCATGACGTTGCGCAGGTGGTCGGTGCTGGTTTTTCAATCGGTCCCGAGACCGGAGAGACCGCGACGCTTGTCAAGTTGATCCGAGTCTCGATGCTTGCGCCGGTGGTGCTGTGCATATCACTGGCGATCCGGGCACGCGGGCTGGCCGCGCGCGATGAGGGCAAGGCGCCACCGCTGCTGCCCGGCTTTGTCATTGGTTTTCTGGCGCTCGCAGCGATGAACAGCGTGGGGATGATCCCGCAGACGGTATCTCAGGCGGCGGGGCAGCTGTCGCGCTGGGCGCTGCTGATTTCCATTGCGGCGGTCGGGATCAAGACCTCGCTTGGCAGGATGCTGGAGGTCGGGACGGGCGCCATCGCGCTGATCGTGGCCGAGACCGTTTTTCTGGGCGCTTTCGTGGTCGCCGGCCTGCATTTTCTGGGATGATAAGATGAAACCGCTTGATCGTATCCGTGAAACCGCCCGTGCCCTGAACCGGCATATCATCCTGTCCGAAGGCGATGATCCCCGCGTGGCCGAGGCCGCCCTTCAACTGACAGATCAGGGGCTGGCCCGCGTTACCCTGATGGGCGGGCCTGATATCCCCGGCCTGCACCGCATCGACCCGGTCTCGGCGCCGGATCTGGCCGAACTGGCCGATCATTGGCATCGGTTGCGTGCGCCCAAGGGCATGACCGCCGCCCGGGCGCTGGATGAGATGCGCGACCCGGTCCGCCAAGCAGCCATGCGTGTGCGGCTGGGGCAGGCTGACGGGACAGTTGGTGGCGC
>Ga0182743_1000223_pt1 | contig 85276 bp, 82 predicted proteins | sample eDN3rd30CKraftOP_FD_128522 | JGI IMG/M metagenome (GOLD analysis project Ga0182743, IMG submission 128522) | Enriched Organic Plus compost microbial communities from Emeryville, California, USA - eDNA 3rd pass 30_C Kraft OP (version 2) (version 2) ... | reverse complement strand
GCGACCCTGCCGGTGACAGCTCTGGTCGACCAGTTCTACAAGGAAGTGCAGAACATGGGCGGCGGGCGCTGGGACACTTCTTCGCTGATTGCGCGGCTGCGTAAATGATGCGGCTTGCCAAGGGCGGTGTGAACGCGCTATCAGCCAGTGCGGGGGCGGTTAGCTCAGTTGGTAGAGCGTCTCGTTTACACCGAGAATGTCGGGGGTTCGAGTCCCTCATCGCCCACCATTCCCCTTTGTATTCAATGTCTTGCCTCTGCGATGAGGTATCGGCATGACCGGTGCGCTGTCCCGCCTGCGTATTGTCGAAATCGCGGGCATCGGTCCGACGCCCTTTGCCGCAATGTGGTTTGCCGACCATGGCGCGCAGGTCGTGCGGATCGCGCGGCCCGGTTCGCCGCAGATTTTTCCGCTAAGCCGGGACGTCCTAGACCGCGGGCGCGACTGGCTGGAGCTGGACCTGAAATCCGCCCAAGGCCGAGATCTGGCGCGCGATCTGATTCTGCGCGCCGATGCTGTGATCGAGGGCATGCGCCCCGGCGTCATGGAGCGGCTGGGCCTGGGGCCAGAGGATTTCTCTGCAAACCCACGCCTTGTCTATGGCCGCATGACCGGCTGGGGGCAAAGCGGGCCGCTGGCACACACCGCTGGTCACGACCTGACCTATCTGGCGATCACCGGCGCGCTTGCTGCTATCGGGCCTAGGAACCATCCGGTCCCGCCGCTGAACCTGATCGGGGATTTTGCTGCGGGCTCAATGTATCTGGTGGCCGGTATGCTGGCCGCGATTCTTGCCGCGCGTGAGACGGGCAAGGGGCAGGTCGTCGATGCCGCGATCACCGATGGCGTCGCGCATCTGATGGCGATGATCACCGGGCTAAGGGTAAACGGTCTTTGGCAGGTCGAACGGCAGGCGAATCTTTTGGACGGTGGCGCGCCTTACTACACCTGCTATCGCTGCGCCTGCGGTGGTTTTCTGGCCGTTGGCGCCATAGAGCCACAGTTCTGGGCCGAGCTGATCCGGCGCCTGGGTCTGGCCGGGGTTGATCTGCCAGACCGCGCTGATCCTGCAAATTGGGTGGCGCTGCGCGAGATACTGGCGGCACGCATCGCCTCCCGCAGCCGTGATGACTGGGCAGCCGAGCTTGAGGGAACAGATGCCTGCGCAGCACCCGTCCTGACGATGGATGAGGCTCCGCATCATCCGCACAACCGCGCGCGCGGGGTTCATATCGGCAACGATCCGCGTCCCGCGCCGCTTTTGTCGCGCAATCCGGGACAACCGGGCGAGGGCCGGCAGCTGACAGTCGGTCAGGCGCGTAATCTGTGGCGCTGAGCAGCCATTTCTGTTGACTTGGCCGGGCGAATCCGCGATATACCCGCGACCGGCCGGGCTTACGTCCGTTGCCGGTATTGCATTTTAAATTTCACCCAGAACAAAGGGTGCGCTGTCCGAAGGCGGGGTTCAACCCCGGCAATACCTGAAATATGGGGCCGAAGGACGCGGCAGAGCAAGGAAAGACGGAATGTTCGCAGTTCTCAAGACGGGCGGCAAGCAGTACCGGGTTCAGGCCGGTGATGTGCTGCGCGTCGAAAAACTGAACGCCGAAGCCGGCGACAAAATCCAATTCAACGACGTGCTGATGATCGGCGCGACCGTGGGTGCGCCGCTGGTGAAGGGCGCCGCCGTTCAGGCCGAGGTCATCGACACGATCAAAGCCGACAAGGTCATCACCTATGTCAAGCGCCGCCGGAAACATTCCTCGCAGCGCACCCGTGGCCATCGCCAGCAGCTGACGCTGGTCCGCATCACCGAGCTGCTTGAAAAAGGCGGCGACAAGACCAACGTCAAGCCGGCCGTCGGCGCGCGCACCAAACTGGAAGCCGCTGCCAAACCGGCGAAAGCCAAGAAGTCGGAAGCCGTAGCTTCGGCCGAAGACGCTAACTGAGGCAAAAGGAGACTGAACCATGGCACATAAAAAAGCAGGCGGTTCGTCCCGCAACGGCCGCGATTCGGCTGGCCGTCGTCTCGGTGTGAAACTTTATGGCGGTCAGCAGGCCGTTGCCGGTAACATCATCGTGCGTCAGCGTGGCACCACCTGGTGGCCGGGCCAGAATGTCGGCATGGGCCGCGACCATACTCTGTTCGCCCTGACCGACGGCCAGGTAACCTTCAAGAAGGGCCTCAAGGGCCGCACTTACATTTCCGTGCTTCCTGCCAACGTAGAGGCCGCCGAGTAAGCCAAGTTTAACACTTGCATGCTAAAAGGGGATCGGCCGATGCCGGTCCCCTTCGCTTTTTCGGGGTTCGTACCCATATCAGTGCAAGTAATTAGGGGGAGAACAGTGACATGAATGAGTTGATTTCCTCGGATGCGCGGCAGATCGAGATCGTGACCGAGCGCTTTGTCCTGCGGCCGCTTCGGGCCTCGGATGCGGGGCTCATCGCGCATTATACCGCCGACCGACGCGTAGCCGGGGGAACCCGTTCCATCCCGCACCCCTTGCCGCCCGGTGCCTCTGAATCCTATGTCCGCCGTGCCATGTCGGATGACCGGGACGAGGATGTCTGGGCTATCGACGGTTCGGCAAATAAGCTTGCCGAAGTCCTTGGCGTGGTTTCACTGACCCGCATTGATCAAGAGCAATCCGAGCTTGGCTTCTGGATCGGTGCTGGTTTTTGGAACACCGGCTTTGCGACCGAGGCGGTCTCGGCTCTGGTTGAGGCTAATCCGCATCGTTCGCGCACGCTCTTTGCCGAGGCGTTTCAGGACAACCCCGGCTCGGCCCGGGTACTGACCAACTGTGGTTTTGAATATCTCGGCGATGCGGAAAGCTGGTCGGTGGCGCGTAATGCGCTGGTGCCGACCTGGACCTATCTGCGCAAAATGGTCTGAGCAGGCCACCGATTTCTGATTTTAGGGGAGGGGCCTTGTGACGGACCTTCCCCTTTTTGCTTCGGGAGTGGTGTCCGGCTGATCATTTTGCGAGGGGCGCAGAACAAAAAGAGAAGAGGCGCGGGATTCCCGGCCTCTTCGTCGCTCCATCTCAGATCAGTCAGCGCCGCAGCGTAACCGAATTGGTGGCGCCGGTAATCACGACTTCGCGGAGCGATGGCAGGACTGCGTTCGGAATGGTCAGCGCGACCGTGGCTGTATCGCTCGCCGGGTTCGGCGGATTGACGGCGGCAAATGTGCCAGGCTGTGGCGGCTTGCCGACCAGACGCAGGCGCAGCACGCCGTTTTCATCCGGGCGGATACGGCCCTTGGGCATCGGCACCTCGGTCACCAGGGCGACGTCCCACCAGCCTTTGCTTGCGCCCAGCCCGGTCACGACCAGCATGCGGCCTTCGTAGATAGGCTCCCATTTCGCGCCGGTGACCCGGGCCAGTGGGATGCGTCCATCCTGAACCGAGGTCGGATAGCCCCCCTCGGGCTCAAGGGTTTGCGGCTCGGAAGAACTGCCAAACCAACGCATCGGGTTCCAGCTGCTGTCCCCCATGCGGCCGCAGCCAGCCAGCACGAGCATTGTACAGGCAAGGATGCCTAATGTTCTTGACCGCATGAACGCTGTCCCCGCTTTTCCAAGTCTTTGGGGCAGTGATAGGGCAAGTCGCGCGAGGGCGAAAGCCTCTTTGACCTCGTCCGGTCATCGCGCTATCCATGGCCGCCCACGCGAGAGGATGCCCCGATGGCCACGCCAGCCTTTGAAGAGATCGCCGAGACTTTCGATTTCCTTGACGACTGGGAGGATCGCTATCGTCACGTTATCGAACTGGGTAAGGCGATGCCGCCGATGGACGCATCATTGCAGGTCCCGGCCACCAAGGTAGAAGGCTGCGCCAGCCAGGTCTGGATCATGCCGCGGATCGAGGGCGGACGTTTCGATTTTCAGGGCGATAGCGACGCATTGATCGTGCGCGGACTGATCGCGATTCTGCACGCGCTTTACTCCGGGGTTCCGGTCGGTGAGGTCGCCGGCATCAACGCTACCGCCGAGCTGGCCCGCCTGGGGCTCGAAGAGCATCTTTCCGCGCAGCGTTCGAACGGGTTGCGCGCTATGGTCGAGCGTATCCGCAATCTTGCCGCGGCTGCCTGAAGGTTAGCCGCCGCGGCGGTGTGCAATCCAGCCGCCGCCCAGAACCCGGGTGCTGTCGGTCGCGTAAAAAACGCAAGCCTGACCCGGGCTTACCCCTTCTTCGGGGGCGAGCAGCTCGATCTCTGCGCGGCGGTCTCCGGTCCCGCGCAGGATCGCAGGCCGGGGCGGCCGGGTTGAGCGGATGCGGGCGCTGATCGCGATTTCGCCGGTGAAAGGCTCATCGCCCAGCCAGTTCACCTCGGTCACCGGCACGATTTTCGTCGCCAGAGCTTCTTTGGGGCCGACAACGACGCGCCGGGTTTCAGGCTCAAGCCGGACCACGTATAGCGGATCACCCAGCCCGCCGATGCCCAGCCCGCGCCGCTGACCGATGGTGTAATGGATGACACCCCGATGGGTACCCAGCACATTGCCGTCCATATCGACGATCTCGCCAGGATCGGCCGCGCCGGGACGCAGCTTTTCGATCACGCTGGCATAGTTGCCATTCGGTACAAAGCAGATGTCCTGGCTATCCGGCTTGTCGGCTACCGCCAGCCCGTATCGGGCGGCCAGCGCCCGGGTCTCGGCCTTGCTCGCAAGTCCCCCCAGCGGAAAGCGCAAAAAATCAAGCTGTTCTTGCGTGGTCGAGAACAGGAAATAGCTCTGGTCGCGGTTTGGATCAGCGGCCATATGCAGCTCGGCTCCATGCGGCCCTTCGAGGCGGCGGATATAATGGCCCGTCGCCATGCAATCGGCATCAAGATCACGCGCGGTCTCAAGCAGGTCACGGAACTTGACGCGTTCATTACAGCGGATGCAGGGAACCGGTGTTGCGCCGGCAAGATAGGCGTCAGCAAACTCCTCGATTACCGATTCACGAAACTTGTTTTCGTAATCCAGAACGTAATGCGGAAAACCGATACGCTCGGCCACACGGCGGGCGTCATGGATATCCTGCCCGGCGCAGCAGGCACCTTTTTTCGCCAGCGCTGCGCCATGATCGTAAAGCTGCAGCGTCACACCGATCACATCATAGCCCTGCGCAGCAAGCATCGCCGCGACCACCGAACTGTCGACCCCCCCCGACATTGCCACAACCACGCGCGTTTGCGCCGGAGGCTTGGCGAAGCCCAGCGAATTCACGGTTGAAACGGGCGCAGCACTGCGCAGCAAGGGGTCTGACACTGTCATGGATCGTCCTTTCGCGAGGCGCGCAGATTCCGGCCCCGGATTTCGTTATATTTATAGGGAAATTATTGCCATTCTCAAGGGTGGCGCGGGCAAAACCGGGGATGGTTTCACCTCGGATTAAGAAAATCATGGAAGAACTGTTTGGAAAGACGGGGAATTTACGGATGTTTCTTAAAAAGGCCTCTGGCCCGCGGACTGTGACCCTGCCCGATGGCAGCATACTGACCCTGGCTGATCTGCCGCTGCCGCAGACGCGCTGGGTCGCCAGCCGCAAGGCGGTTGTGGTCGCTGCCGTACAATATGGTTTGATCACGCGCGATGAGGCGCTGCGCTGCTACAGCCTGACTGAGGAAGAGCTGGAGGCCTGGATCGGTGCCGTCACACGGCATGGTCGGAATGCGCTGAAAATCACGCAGCTGCAAAAATTCAGACAAGAAGGTTAAAGACAAATTTGATAAATCAGCAGGTAACCTGATATTAACCTTTTACGTCCAAGCTTAATCGGTTCGTTGGTTAAACAGGGGAAAGACATGCGAATCCTTCTTGTGGAGGATGATCCCACCACCGCGCGCAGCATCGAGTTGATGTTGACAAATGCGAGTTATAATGTCTATCGCACCGACATGGGGGAGGAGGGCATCGACCTTGCCAAGCTCTATGATTACGATCTGATCCTGCTGGATCTGGACCTGCCGGACATGAACGGCATGGAGGTATTGCGGCAGATCCGCATGTCGCGTGTCGACACCCCCATCCTTATCCTTACCGGATCGGACGATACCGAAAGCAAGCTGCGGGGTTTCGGGTTCGGTGCTGACGACTATATGACCAAACCTTTCAACCGCGATGAGCTTGTGGCCCGTATTCAGGCCATTATCCGTCGCTCCAAGGGACATAGCCAATCGGTCATTTGCACTGGCGAGATGGTGGTGAACCTGGATGCGCGTTCGGTTGAGGTTGGCGGGCGTCCGGTCAATCTGACCGGCAAGGAATATCAGATCCTCGAACTGCTGAGCCTGCGCAAGGGCACGACACTCACGAAAGAGATGTTTCTCAACCATCTCTACGGCGGCATGGACGAGCCTGAGCTGAAGATCATAGATGTGTTTGTCTGCAAGTTGCGCAAAAAGCTTGCTGCAGCGATGAATGGTGAAAGCCATATCGAGACGGTCTGGGGGCGGGGGTATGTTCTGCGCGATCCGGTCATTCCGGTGCCGAATGCCGAGCGGCTGGCCCTTGAGGCCTGATTGGCCGGATAAGGGCTGCGTCGGTCCAAGGTTGCTACGCCGGACTCCTTCCGGCGTGTGACCGCCTGTCCGGGCTTGTTCTGGACAACTCGACCTTCGCCCCGGTATCACCTGTCTCTGGACAACGGGGCCATAGGCCCGGCAGGAAGGTGGAACGCAGATGGGTGAAACGGGCGAGAATCACACCGGCATGGCAGAGGCAGCCACCTCACAAGCTGATCTTCCGCCTGTTGCCAGTCTTGATGCCAAGGCGGCTGCCGCAGAGCATGCTCGGCTAAGCGATGAGGTCTCGCGCGCCAATCTGGCCTATTACCAAAAGGACGCGCCCTTTATCAGCGACGCTGAATACGATCTCTCAAAGCGTCGGCTGGAAGAGATCGAGGCCCGCTTTCCTGAGCTTTCCCATGCAGAAAGCCCGACCGCCCAGGTGGGTGCAGCCCCTGACCAGCGCTTTGCCAAGGTTCCACATCGCCTGCCGATGCTGTCTTTGGAAAACGGCTTCAGTCATGAGGATGTCGAGGCATTCGTTCATCGGCTACGGTCATTTCTTAACCTTGCGCCGGATGTGCCGCTGGAGTTTACCGCCGAGCCCAAGATTGACGGCCTGTCGTTGTCCTTGCGTTACGAAGGCGGAAAACTGGTGCAGGCCGCAACCCGTGGCGATGGCGCCATAGGCGAAAATGTGACGGCTAACGCCCTTACGATCAGCGATATTCCGAAACACCTTGCTGGTGACGGCTATCCAGAGGTTCTTGAGATCCGTGGCGAGGTCTACATGTCGCATACGGATTTCGAACAGCTGAACCAATCCGACAACGGGCGTGTCTTTGCCAATCCACGAAATGCTGCGGCGGGTTCGCTGCGCCAGCTTGACGCAGCGGTGACCGCCTCACGCCCCTTGCGGTTTTTTGCCTATGCCTGGGGCGAGGTCAGCGCGCCCTTTGCCCGTAGCCAGATGGGGGCGGTGCAGAGGATGCGGGATTTCGGATTCCAGACCAATCCACTGACACGCATCTGTAACTCGGTGCAGGATCTGTTGGCTGCCTGGGCCGAGATCGAGCAGATGCGCTCGACCCTTGGCTATGACATCGACGGTGTGGTCTATAAGGTTAATGATCTTGCCTATCAGGCACGGCTTGGCATGCGCTCGACGACACCGCGGTGGGCGCTTGCGCATAAATTTCCTGCCGAACGCGCCTGGACGCGGCTTGAGGCCATTGACATTCAGGTCGGGCGTACCGGCGCGCTCAGCCCGGTGGCGCGGCTGAATCCGGTGACAGTGGGTGGTGTCGTGGTTTCGAACGCGACGCTGCATAACGAGGATTACATCGCCGGGCGTGGCGCTGACGGCAGCGAGATCAGGGGTGGTAAGGATATTCGTGTCGGCGACTGGGTCGAAGTTTATCGGGCCGGCGATGTCATCCCCAAAGTTGCCGATGTGGATCTGAGCAAACGCCCGGGTGATTCCGCGCCTTACGTCTTTCCGACCACCTGTCCTGAATGCGGCTCTCCAGCCATTCGTGAAGAGGGCGATGCCGTTCGGCGTTGCACCGGTGGGTTGATTTGTCCGGCGCAGGCAGTCGAAAAACTGCGCCATTTCGTTTCACGCGCCGCCTTTGATATCGAGGGTCTGGGCGCCCGGCAGATCGAGGTGTTCTATCGCCTGAACTGGGTTGCAGAGCCGGCCGATATCTTCACGCTTCATGCCCGTGATGCTGCGGGGCGCAAGATGCTTGCTGACCATGCCCACGCCTTTCTTGCGATTGAGAGCAGGATCGAACGCGCCGAAACCCTGCTCGCCGATTATCGTGAACTTCTGAGCCCGCTTGGTGTCGAGATCGAGGGACCCGATGATCTGCCCGAGGCTCTTGATAGGCTGTCATCCTGTCGGCTGGCCGAGGTAAAGGGCTGGGGCGAAACCAGCGCCAGCAAGCTTTTCGAGGCGATCGAAAAGCGGCGCGAGATTTCGCTGGCCCGCCTGCTTTTTGCGCTGGGGATCCGGCATGTTGGTGAGGTCGCGGCCCAGGATCTGGCCCGCCACTATGGCAGCTGGGATGCGCTTAAGACTGCGTTGGGCATCGCCCGCCCTGCCGCTATTGCCCATCGCGCTGCCGAGGATGCCGCACAGGCGGAACGTGAGGCTGCGCAGGCCGAGGGCCGTCGCGCCCGGCTGGCCGAGGCGCGGGGGGCGGCTCTTGCCCGGTGCGAACTTTCGCCCGAGGCCGCGAACGCCTGGACCGACCTTATTGCTGCCGATGGTATCGGTCCGGTCCTTGCCATGTCGCTGTCGGATGCCTTTGCCAATGAACGCGAACGGGCGGCTATTGATCGGCTGATCGCGCAGTTAAGTTCGATCCTGCCGCCCGAGGCGCGCGCCACCGGCACTGCCATCGCTGGCAAGACGCTGGTCTTTACCGGCACGCTTGAAAAGATGACACGGGCTGAGGCCAAAGCGCGGGCCGAGGCGCTTGGCGCCCATGTTGCTGGCTCGGTTTCGGCCAAGACGGATCTGCTGATTGCCGGCCCGGGTGCAGGCTCCAAGGCGAAAAAGGCCGCTGAACTGGGCATCAAGGTCATTGATGAGGACGAATGGCTGACGCTCGCCCAGGGGTAACGCCGGGCCGCCCGCCGGTACTGTTTCCCTTGTTCGCGGGCGTTGAGACGTTGCCGGGCGTTGGCCCGCGCGCGGCCGAAGCCTTTGCCCAAATGGGCATGACGCGGCTGCGCGATCTGATCCTGAACCTGCCGCATTCGGGTATCCGCCGTCGCCGCATTGCTCATCTGGCCGATGCGATCCCCCCCGAGATTGTCACGGTCACGATCACCGTTCAGCGTCACAGCCAGCCAACCGCAAAGGGGCGGCCCTGGCGTGTGCACTGCAGTGATGGCCGGACGGATTTGCAGCTGGTTTTCTTTCACCCCCGCAAGGGCTGGATTGAAAGCCAGCTGCCGGTGGGCGAAAGGCGGCTTGTCTCGGGCAAGATCGAGCTGTTCGACGGCATGCCGCAGATGGTCCATCCCGACCATATTGGCCCCGAGGGGTCAGAGCCGCCCCCGGATTTTGAACCGGTCTACCCCTTGTCGGGCCGGCTGACCCAGGGGGTCGTGCACAAGGCAGCGCAGGTGGCACTGACCCGCCTGCCCGAAGCGGAAGAATGGATCGACCCGGCCCTTGTCGCGCGCGAGGGTTGGCCGGGCTGGGCCGAGGCGCTGCACCGTGCCCATGCTCCGACAGGGCCGGCCAACCTGTCCTCAACCGATCCGGCGCGTGCGCGGCTGGCCTATGATGAACTTTTCGCACATCAGATGACGCTTGCGCTGTTGCGTCGTGACCGGCGCAAGCAGGCTGGGCAGGTGACGCAAGGCAGCGGAGATTTGCGCGACAAGGTGTTGGCGGGGCTGCCATGGCCGCCGACAGACGCGCAGCGCCGCGCGGTCGAAGAGATCGCCGCCGACCTGGCTTCGCCGCGGCGAATGAACCGGTTACTGCAAGGCGATGTTGGCGCGGGGAAAACGCTCGTCGCCTTTCTGGCGCTGCTGATCGCGGTCGAGGCAGGCGGGCAGGGCGTGCTGATGGCCCCGACCGAAATCCTTGCACGTCAGCATTTCAGGGCGCTTGAACCTTTGGCGCAGCTGGCAGGCATCCGGCTTGAGGCATTGACGGGCCGGGATAAGGGTGATGCGCGCACGAATATCCTGACCGATCTGGCAGAGGGGCGTATCGACATCCTCGTCGGCACCCATGCGGTGATCCAGAAAACTGTCGAATTCCGCGATCTGCGGCTGGCTGTTGTCGATGAACAGCATCGGTTTGGCGTCAATCAGCGTATGGAGCTGGTGGCTAAAGGCGGACATTTACCACCTGATATGCTGGTGATGACGGCTACGCCGATCCCGCGTTCGCTGGCGTTGGCGCAGTTCGGCGATATGGATCTGTCGGTGCTTGATGAAAAGCCCGCTGGTCGCCAGCCGATCCGGACTACGGTGATCCCCGATTCCCGGATGGGCGAAGTGGTGGAACATCTGGCCCGGGCGATCTCGGCCGGGGCACGGGCCTATTGGGTTTGCCCCTTGGTCGAGGAAAGTGAGGCTGTCAGCCTGACCGCCGCCGAGGCGCGTTTTCAGGAACTGCGTGCCCGTTTCGGCGAACAGGTCCGACTGATTCACGGTCAGATGCCTGCGGATGAGCGTGACACCGCAATGGCTGACTTCGCCGCCGGCCGGGCGAACATCCTTGTCGCGACCACGGTGATCGAAGTCGGCGTCGATGTCCCCGAGGCAACGATCATGGTGATCGAGCGCGCAGAAAGTTTTGGGCTGGCGCAATTGCACCAGTTGCGTGGCCGTGTCGGGCGTGGTTCGGGCGCGTCGAGTTGCCTTCTGATGTATCACGAGCCGCTTTCCGAAACGGGGCGGCGGCGCCTTTCGATCCTGCGCGAGACTGAGGACGGTTTCCGCATCGCCGAGGAGGATCTGGCGATGCGCGGGGCGGGCGATGTGATCGGTACGGCGCAATCGGGTCTGCCACGATTCCGCATCGCCGACCTTGAGCGGCAGTCGGGCCTGATGGCCCTGGCCCGCAAGGACGCGCGAAGTTTTCTTGAGCGAGACCCCGAAATGGCAAGCGAGCGAGGACGCGCTGTTCGCCTTCTTTTGTGGCTGATGGAGCAGGATCGCGCCATACGGTTGATCAACTCAGGATAGCGTTCTCCAGATGTTCTTAAAAAGTTCTTTACTTTGTTCTCGCGTCATGAGAACAAACGGTAAACGAACTGTGGAGAGCCCCATGACCCGCGAATCCCTCTCTGACTTGCTCGGCACGGTCGCCATCTCGGTGACGGCAATCATTCTGTTCTCGCTGCCTTCGATTCTGGCAGCCTGATTTCTGACTTTCACTGCCCCGCGCAATCGGCGGCCCTTCGCCTGGGGCTGCAACCTTCCCCTCGGTCGATCATGCGCGCAACTGCCGGTCCCTTGCGGACCGGCTTTTCTTTTTACGGGACGGGTTCTCAGGCAGGCGATGCGTCGATCGCACCCAAAAGAGCCTCCCACGCCAGCAGAATGGAGGCGTGGCGGTTAGGGAATTCCCGCGCGGGCAGCAGCGTCTCAAGCTCATCAAAAGGTGCAGCGGGGGCAGGGCCATCAGTTTTCAACATTGCCTGCAGCTCGTCGCGGGCCCGGGCGATCTCATCCCGCGAACGGCCAAGCGCGGTGCGCCCCAGCACCCCGGCCGATGCCTGACCCAGCGCACAGGCCCGCACCTCTTGGGAAAAATCAACGATGCGGCCGTCTTGCATCACCACATGGGCGGTGACCGACGAGCCGCATTGAGGCGACCGACGATGCGCGCTGCCCGTCGGGTTGTCGAGCTTGCCCAGATGCGGGATGTCCGAGGCGAGCGCCAGGATGCGCCGCGAGTAAAGCTGCATCAGGTCACTGTCGGACATGGTCTTTTCCCTTTCGATTACTGGGTCTAGATAGGTGCGGTGCAGCCGAAAGGAAAGCTGATGTTCGACCCCGCCAGCCTGAAATATGACGCCGATAGTCTGATTCCGGCCATCGCGCAGGATCATCACACGGGCGAGGTGCTGATGATGGCCTGGATGAATGCCGAAGCGGTCGCGCAGACACTTGCCACGGGCAAGGTCACTTATTGGTCGCGTTCCCGTCAGGCGTTCTGGATTAAGGGCGAAAGCTCCGGCCACGTCCAAAAGCTGGTCGAGCTGCGGGTTGATTGTGATCGGGATTGCCTGTTGGTGCTTGTCGATCAGACCGGCCCTGCCTGCCACACGAACCGGCAAAGCTGCTTTTACACCGCGATCCGGGGCGGGGATGAGGTGATCATTATGGAACCTCAGAATCCCAGCAGTTGACGGATCTCGGCAGCAGAAACGCCGTCGTCGCGATAAAGCTTTAGTGCACGGGCATCGTCGCGCTTGGCCAGGCGCTTGCCGTGTTCATCCCGGATCAGCCGGTGGTGGTGATAACGCGGCGTCGGAAGCTCAAGCAATTTCTGAAGTAATACATGTATCCATGTTGAATCTAGTAAATCTTTTCCGCGTGTCACCAACGTGATTCCTTGTGCGGCGTCATCGACCACAACGGCAAGGTGATAGCTTGTCCCCATGCCACGTCGTGCAAGAACCACATCCCCGACGCCGGAGATAAAGTCCTGCGCTGCCAGTCGGTGTGGCAGGCCGGGGGCGATATTTTCATCCAGAAATGCGATTTCTTCGAGGTCGAGATAGTCAAAGGCGCGGGCGGCGTTCAGGCGGATTGCGTCGTCCGGTCCCATTTCAGCCATGTTTCGATGGCGGCAGGTGCCGGGATAGACCGGGCCGTCTGGGCCGATCACCGGTTCGGCGCCTTCTTGCGGTGCGGAAAGCGCGGCGCGAATATCGGCACGCCGGCAACGGCAAGGATAGATAAGCCCCAGCGCAGCCAGTCGGTCCAGCGCTGCCTGATAGGCGGACAGCCGTTCGGATTGGCGCATTACGGGCTGGGGCCAGTCAAGGCCTAGCCAGTGTAGATCTTCGACGATCAAAGCCTCGTATTCCGGGCGACAGCGCGATTGGTCGATGTCCTCGATACGCAGCAGAAACTCACCCGGGTCGGCCAGTTTCGCAGCTGTCAGCGCCGCGAAGGCATGGCCCAGATGCAGCGGGCCCGTCGGAGAGGGGGCAAAGCGCGTGCGGTTCAAACCTGTCCTGCAAGCCATTGGTTGAAATCGGCTTTTGCTCGGTCTGTATAGGCCGGATAGCGATCCTTGCGCCCTTTGCGGCCACCGCGCATCTCTTCAAGCGGAGGGTATAGGCCAAAGTTCACGTTCATCGGCTGGAAGGTCTTGGCGTCCGCTCCGCCTGTGATGTGGTTAACCAGCGCCCCCATCGAGGTTGTGGCGGGGGGCGGAGGCAGGTCGCGACCCAGTGCCTCGGCAGCCGCCATGCGACCAGCAAGCAGGCCCATGGCGGCGCTTTCAACATAGCCTTCGACCCCGGTGACCTGACCGGCAAAGCGAAGGTTCGGATGCGAACGCAGCCGCAGCCGGTCGTCGATCAGACGAGGCGAGTTCAGGAAAGTGTTGCGATGGATGCCGCCAAGTCGGGCAAAGCTGGCGTTATGCAATCCGGGAATGCGCCTGAAAACATCGACTTGCGCGCCATACTTCATTTTCGTCTGAAAGCCGACGATATTATAAAGCGTTCCCAATGCATTGTCGCGGCGCAACTGTACGACGGCATAGGGCTTTTCTTCAGGCCGGTGTGCATTGGTCAGCCCGACCGGCTTCATCGGGCCATGACGTAACGTGTCCCGGCCACGCTCGGCCATGATCTCAATGGGCAGACAGCCGTCGAAATAAGGCGTGGGGTCGGGCGAAGAGCCGGCCTCACCCTCATGAAACTCTGTCTTTTCGGCGGCGAGCAGGGCGTCGATGAAGCCGTCGTAATCCTCGCGCGTCATCGGGCAGTTGATATAGGCGGTACGCTCTTCCTCGGTGTCGCCCTTGTCGTAGCGGCTTTGGCGCCAGCAGATCGACATGTCGATGCTGTCGGCATGGACGATCGGAGCAATGGCGTCGAAAAAGGCGAGCGAACCCTCGCCGGTCAGCGCCCGGATCGACTGGCCAAGCGCGGCCGAGGTCAGCGGGCCGGTCGCGATGATCCAGCGACCCTCGGTCGGCAATTCGCGGATCTCACCGGGCTGGAAAGAAACCAGAGGCTCGTTGCGCAGAGCCTGCGTTACAGCCTGTGAGAATGCGTCGCGGTCGACGGCCAGGGCGCCGCCAGCAGGCAGGCGGTGACGGGCGGCCATTTGCATGATCAGCCCGTCTGCCGCGCGCATTTCCCAATGCAACTGGCCCACGGCATTCATGCGATCATCGTCCGAGCGGAAGCTGTTCGAGCATACCATTTCAGCGCAATCGCCGGTACGATGCGCGAATGTTGCAACCTCGGGCCGCATCTCGTGCAGCACCACCGGAACACCTGCGCGGGTGATTTGCCAGGCGGCCTCGGACCCGGCAAGGCCCGCGCCAATGATGTGGATCGGTTCCATGCTTGTCCCCTTTGCCTCAGGCGCGTTGTCCTAACAATGGCGCGCCAAAACGGCAAGAGAAAGGGCGGCACCCGCAGGGGGAGCCGCCCGATCAGTTTCGATGCCTTGCCGGCGATCAGGCCTCGGTAGCCTCTTCCTCGGCAGCTTCTTCGTTGTCGCTGGAGCGCAGGCCCGAAGGAGCCGCGATATTGGCGATGACAAAGTTGCGGTCGATGGTCGGCTTCACACCGCGCGGCAGTTGCACGTCGTTGATGTGGATCGATTCACCGATTTCGCGGCCGGTCAGGTCAACCGTGATCTGCTCGGGGATATCCGAGGCGGTCACCATCAGTTCGACCTCGGGGCGCACCACGACCAGCGTACCGCCACGCTTCAGGCCAGGGGCCTGCTCGTGGTTTTCAAAATGTACGTTGATGAACAGGTTCACCCGGGTGTTGCGGTGCACGCGCATGAAGTCGATATGCGTCGGCAGGTCCTTGACCACATCGCGCTGAACGCCGCGGCAGACGACGCGGACGTCTTCCTGGCCTTCGACTTTCAGGTTCCACAGCGTGGACATGAAGCGACCGGCGCGCAGCTTGGTCAACAGGTAGTTGAATTCAAGGGCGATCGGCTGCGGCTCTTTGCCGTCGCCATAAACGATGCCGGGCACCTTGCCTTCGCGGCGAGCTTGACGGGCGGCCCCCTTGCCTGTCCCCGTGCGTGCCTCGGCCACCAGATTCGGGATCTCTTTGGCCATGGTTGGTATCCTTGTGCTACAAATGGCGGCCATCCTCCAAGGGTGCATGGCCGAGGACGGGCCTATAGCGCGGTGTCAGCGGGAAGTGAAGTGAAAAATCGTTCGCATGTTAGGTGAAAAATGCTTGTCAGATAGGCTCTGATGGTTGCAGAGCATTTCTCGATACAGGTCGGGGCCTTTCGAGTTGCATCGTATCTATTCGCTTGACTACCTCAAGCTTGCGCTGGCGGTGCTGGTCGCCTTTGCGCATACCTATTGGTTACAGACCAATATGACGCCAGGGCTGTTCATGATCGGCAACGGTCTGATGCGCGTCATGGTTCCGACCTTTTGCATCATCGCCGGCTATTTTCTTTACTCGGCAGTGGAAAGGGGCAAGGGCCGCAAGTGGCTGTACCGTGTGGGAATGCTTTATCTGTTCTGGATGGCGGTATATCTGCCTTTCTGGCTGAACGAGGTGCACGGGCCTGTCTCGCTGATCAAGACCCTGGTCTGGGGTTATTTCCACCTATGGTTCATGGCCGGCATTCTGGTTGCCGGGATGGTGGTCCTGCTGGTCTGCAGCTTTGCGCGACGGATTGCGCCCGCGCGGGAATACCGGCTGCTTATGGCGGCGGCGGCGATTTGCGCTGTGATCGGGGTCACACTGCAATATATCGCCTTGTCGGGCATCGCCCAGATCGGGGTCAAGAAGTTCTCGAACGGTCTTTTCATGTGCTTTCCCTTTGTCGCGATAGGCTGTCTTTGCGGCCGCAGGGTTGCGCGGCTGGGGATGCAGGGACTGCCGCCGCGTTGGCTGGTACTGGCGCTGACCGGTGTCGGGGCGGCGCTTTTGATGGCAGAGGCGTGGTTTGTGCAGGCATGGCGCAGCGATCAGGTGATGCTGGATATTCCGGTCACCTCATATATCGCGGCGCCAGCACTGTTTCTGGCAGTGCTGGGAACGGCGATGCCGCGCCCTCCGATCCGGCTCGATCCGATTTCGGCGATGATCTATTTCATGCATGTGCTGGCGTTGCATCTTGCCCATGCGCTGGGGGTGCAGGGGCTGGCCGGGCTGATGGCCTTTGCCGTTGGCCTGCCGGCTCTGGCAGCACTGGTGCTGAGGCGTTTGCCGATCCGCGGTTTTGAAAAGGGCGGGCGGCCTGAACAGGGTGAACATGTCCACGCCAACCCGGCACCTTGAACCGGCGTCCTAGGCCCAGGGCTGCAGGAACTCTTGCGGGATCAGCAGATTGTGGCGGCCAAGGTTTTTGACGTCACGCTCGCCGCAAAGGGCCATGGTTACGTCCAGTTCCTTGCGGATGACTTCAAGCGCGGCGGTGACGCCTGCCTCGCCCATGGCGCCCAGCCCATAGATAAAGGCGCGCCCGATATAGGTGGCATGGGCCCCCAATGCCAGCGCCTTGAGCACGTCCTGACCCGAGCGGATGCCGCTGTCGAGATGGATCTCGATCTGGTCACCGACCGCCTTGACGATCTCGGGCAGCATCCGGATGGAACTGACCGCACCGTCAAGTTGCCGCCCCCCGTGGTTGCTGATGATGATTGCATCGGCCCCGAAACCGGCGGCCATACGGGCGTCCTCGGGGTCATTGATCCCCTTAAGGATCAGCTTGCCGCCCCAGAGGTCGCGGATGCGCGCGATCTTGTCCCAATCAAGCTGTGGGTCGAACTGTTCGGCCGTCCAGGCAACGAGAGAGGACGGATCGCCCACGCCCTTGGCATGGCCGACGATATTGCCAAAGAAACGCCGCTTGGTGCGCAGCATCTCAAGCCCCCAGCGCCATTTCGTCGCGAGATCCAGCATGACCGGCAGGGTCAGGCGCGGCGGGGCAGAAAGGCCGTTCTTAAGATCTTTGTGCCGCTGGCCGAGGATCTGAAGATCCAGCGTCAGAACCAGCGCCGAGCAATTGGCGCGCCTGGCCCGTTCGATAATCGCCTCAAGGAACTCCTGGTCGCGCATGACATAAAGCTGAAACCAGAAGGGGGCCCGGATCGCCTCGGCCACATCTTCGAGCGAACAGATCGACATCGTGGAAAGCGTGAAGGGCACACCAAAAGCCTTGGCTGCACGCGCCGCCTTGATCTCGCCATCGGCGCTTTGCATGCCGGTCATCCCGACCGGGGCAAGGGCCACAGGCATGGCAACCTTTTGCCCGGCCATGGTGCTTTCGGTGGTTCGTCCGGTCATGTCCACCGCGACGCGCTGGCGCAGTCTGATGCGCTGAAAATCCGCCGAGTTCTCGCGGAAGGTGCCTTCGGTATAGCTGCCGCTTTCCGCGTAATCGTAGAACATCCGCGGTACGCGGCGGCGGTAGATGGCCTTAAGATCATCTATGCAGGTGATGACCGGCATCGGGCTCTCCTTAGTTCGGCGGGCAATTGGGGCTGCCCTCGGGGCAGTCGGCGGAAAGCGATTGCTGCGACAAAGCGCGGGCGCGTGCACGCAGCGCGTCGGCCCGGCGTTGCAGATCGGCGTCATTGGCAACGGGTGTGACCCCGGCGCGACCGGCAAGGGCCTGACTGCGCGCGTTCAGCGCGTCGCTGACCGATGTGGGGTCGCGGGCAGCATCGGCGGCGTGGCCGGGCAGGGCAGGTGGGGCAAGCACCTGATCCGTGGGCATCAGCTTGGGATAGTCGTCCCCGCCATCGCCGCATCCTGCCAGCATCGCCAATGCAAGCGCGCCCCAGATCCGCACCATCCCATACCCCCGCCGATTCATGGGCGGGACCATAGGCCCGCAGGGGCGGCAGGGGCAAGATGCGCTCTTTCCTTGGCGGCCCGCGCCGCCTAGAAGGCGGCATGGCAAGAACGCAGGGCTCGAAGGCAGAGATTACCGGACCCTTGATCCGCGATACGGCGCGCAGGCTGTTTGCGCGCCATGGCTATGCTGCGGTTTCGATGCGCCAGATCGCGGCCGGGGTCGGGGTGCAGGTTGGTGCGCTTTACGCCTATACGGCGGACAAACAGGCGCTGCTGGCTGATCTGCTGCGCGTCCATATGGAAGAGCTGCTGGCCGCCTGGCAGGACGACCCCGCGCGGCCGGCGCTTGAGCGGCTCGAGTCCTTTCTGCGTTTTCATATCCAGACCAGTCTTGAGCGGCCCGAGGCTGTGTTCCTGTCCTATATGGAGCTGCGCAACCTGACGCCCGGGAACCGGGCCGAGATTGCCGCCTTGCGCCGTCGCTATGAGGATGCGCTTGAGGCGATCCTGATCGCCGGAGAGGCCGAAGGCGTGATGACGGTGCCCGATACGCGGCTGGCAACCATGGCTCTGATCGCCATGCTGACCGGCGTGACCAACTGGTATCGTGAGGGTGGGCGCCTGGATCAGGAACGGGTCGTTGAGGTCTATTGGGACCTCGTGCGCGGGGCCGTGGGTGCGAATCCCCTTTTCAATTGGCAGTCCTGATCCGATATAGAAGGGCATGAGCCTGCCGCCCCAGTTCCTCGATGAGATCCGTGCCCGCGTGCCTTTGTCACGCGTGATCGGCCGTAAGGTCGTCTGGGATATGCGTCGCTCGAACCAGGCCAAGGGGGACTGGTGGGCACCTTGTCCGTTCCACGGCGAAAAGACTCCGTCCTTTCACGTCGATGATCAGAAGGGCTTTTACTACTGCTTTGGCTGCCATGCTAAAGGCGACGCGCTGACCTTTCTTCGCGAGGCCGAAGGTATGGGCTTTATCGAAGCGGTTGAATTCCTGGCCGCCGAGGCCGGCCTGCCCATGCCCGAACGCGACCAGCGCGCCGTGCAGCGTGCCGACCGGCGTAGCGAACTGGTCGAGGTGATGGAGCAGGCGGCGCGCTGGTTCCGCATGCAGCTAAGCACCGGCACAGCGGAACAGGCCCGTGCCTATCTGGCGCGTCGCGGCCTTGACGAGGCTGCCTGCGAACGCTTTGGCATTGGCTTTGCCCCCGACCAGCGACAGGGGCTTTTCAACGCCCTTCGTTCAAAAGGGATTTCTGAACAGCTGATTGTTGAGGCCGGGCTTGCCGCCAAGCCTGATGATGGCGGCGCGCCTTTTGACCGCTTCCGGGGTCGCATCACCTTTCCGATCCGTGACGGGCGTGGGCGCTGTATCGCCTTTGGCGGTCGGGCGATGGATCCAAATGCGCGGGCGAAATACCTCAACAGCCCCGAGACGCCGCTGTTTGACAAAGGGCGCAACCTTTACAACATCGGCCCGGCGCGGGCGGCGGTGGCCAAGGGCAAGCCGCTGGTCGTGGCCGAAGGTTATATGGATGTCATCGCGCTGGTCCGCGCAGGGTTCGAGGGTGCGGTTGCCCCGCTGGGCACCGCGATCACCGAGGATCAGCTGCGGCTGATGTGGCGCATCTCGCCCGAGCCGGTCATCGCCCTTGATGGTGATGAGGCGGGCTTGCGCGCGGCGATACGGCTGATTGACCTGGCGCTGCCGATGACGGGGCCGGGGCAGGCGCTGCGCTTTGCCTTTCTGCCGCAGGGGCTGGACCCGGATGACCTGATCCGCGCCAAGGGCGCCAGCGCCATGGCCGCCATTCTGGATGAGGCGCGACCGCTGGTCGATCTGCTTTGGCGGCGCGAGACCGAGGGGCGGGTTTTCGACAGTCCCGAACGGCGCGCGGCACTTGATAAGACCTTGGCCGAGGCGGTCGGCAGGATCCCGGACAAGGATACCCGCGACCATTACCATTCAGTCCTGCGCAACCTGAAATGGGAGCTTTTCGGCCCTCGCCGGCGCGATGCCGCGCAAACGGCCCGCACGCCGCGTGATAATTGGCGCGGACGTGGTGCCCGTTTCCAGCCCGAGGCGCCGACGCCTCCGACCAGGGCTTCGCGCCTGTCGTCCGGTGATCTGGACGAGCAGGACGCCGAAGGGCTGATCGAGGCAATGGTGCTGGCTATCTGCGCAACCCATCCCGAACTGATCAGTACTGTCGAATCCCGGCTTGAGCGGCTTGAGCCGCAAGATGCTGACCGGGCTGCGCTGATACATGATCTGTTGTCGGGCACGCAATCGCAGGCGGGGCAGCGCGCCCTTGAAAGCATCATGGCCGACCCCCATGTGAAGACGGCTCCAGCCATCCTGCGCCCGCATGACGGCGATGCTGCTGCGGGTATTCTTGCCAATGCCCTGGACCGGATCGAGGCGCGGCGTGCTGTGCGCGAAGAAATCGCCCGCGCCGAGGCCGAGATCGAAGGGCTGGCAGATGAGGGGCTGACCTGGCGCGTGGCGCAATCCACCCGTGCAAGGCAGCAGGCCGACCATCCTTCGCTGGCCGACCTTTCGGATCTGGGCGAGGACAGCGACGCCTATCGGGCTATTCTCGATGCGGCGCTGAAAAACGAGATCTGGCGCAAACCGCGCCGCTGACCGGCGCGAATCACTTGCGCCGAATCACTTGGCCGGTTCCGGGCTGCGGGCTTTGAATCGCTCGCGATTCGGGCTAAGACCGACCGATCAGCCGATCCCGATTCGCTGATTCGCGAATCACCGCTTCAAGGGAGCCAGCATGGCAGCCAACGACGACGACCAGAAGCCCGACGCCAAGGATGACGATCATTCGCTGGACATGTCGCAGGCCGCGGTCAAGCGCATGATCGCCGAAGGGCGTGAGCGCGGCTATATCACCTACGACCAGTTGAACGCCGTCCTGCCGCCCGAACAGGTCAGTTCTGACCAGATCGAGGACGTGATGTCCATGCTGTCCGAAATGGATATCCGCGTGGTCGAAAACGACGAAGAGGCCGAAGAGGCCGAGACCGGCGGCGAGCTGACCGTTGCCGGCTCGACCTCGCGTGAGCTGGCCGTCGCCACGACCGAGACGGAAAAGCTGGACCGGACCGACGACCCGGTGCGCATGTATCTGCGCGAGATGGGCTCGGTCGAGCTGTTGTCGCGTGAGGGCGAGATCGCCATCGCCAAACGGATCGAGGCTGGCCGCAATACGATGATCGCCGGGCTTTGCGAAAGCCCGCTGACCTTCAAGGCCATCACCATGTGGCGGCAAGAGCTTCTGGAAGAGGCGATCTTGCTGCGCGACGTGATTGATCTTGAGACGACCTTCGGCCGCTCGATGGATGAAGAGGGCGAAGAGGAAGAGGTCCTTCCGACCGCTACGCGTACCGCCGGCACTGCCGCCACCCGCGACGATGAAGAGCTCGACGCCGACGGCAACCCGATGAGCCGCAGCGACGACGAAGAGGACGAGGACGACGGTCAGAACCTGTCGCTTGCTGCCATGGAGGCTTCGCTGAAGCCCAAGGTGCTTGAGACGCTGGAAGCCATTGCCCGCGGCTATGAAGAGCTGTCGCACATGCAGGATAACCGCATGTCGGCGACGCTGAACGAGGACGGGACTTTCTCGGCCGCGCAGGAATCGGCCTATCAGGAGCTGCGCTCGCGTATCGTTGCGCTGGTGAATGAGCTGCACCTGCACAATAACCGTATCGAGGCGCTGGTTGACCAGATCTACGGTATCAACCGCCGGATCGTGACCATCGACTCGAATATGGTAAAACTGGCCGATGCCGCGCGTATCAACCGGCGCGAGTTCATCGACGCTTATCGCGGCAGCGAACTTGATCCGACCTGGGTTGACCGCATGATGCAGAACAAGGGCCGCGGCTGGCAGGCGCTGTTCGACAAATCCCGCACTCAGGTCGAAAACCTGCGCGGCGAAATGGCCATGGTCGGCCAGCACGTCGGTGTCGATATCGAGGAATTCCGCCGCATCGTCTCGCAGGTTCAGCGCGGCGAAAAGGAATCGCGTCAGGCCAAAAAGGAAATGGTCGAGGCGAACCTGCGGCTGGTGATCTCGATTGCCAAGAAATACACGAACAGGGGCTTGCAATTCCTTGATCTTATTCAGGAAGGCAACATCGGTCTGATGAAGGCCGTGGATAAGTTCGAGTATCGCCGCGGCTATAAGTTCTCGACCTATGCGACCTGGTGGATCCGGCAGGCAATCACCCGCTCGATCGCGGACCAGGCGCGCACCATCCGTATCCCGGTGCATATGATCGAGACGATCAACAAGCTGGTGCGCACTGGTCGCCAGATGTTGCATGAGATCGGCCGCGAGCCCACGCCCGAGGAACTGGCCGACAAGCTGCAGATGCCGTTGGAAAAGGTTCGCAAGGTGATGAAAATCGCCAAAGAGCCAATCAGCCTTGAAACCCCGATCGGGGACGAAGAGGACAGCCAGCTTGGTGATTTCATCGAGGACAAGAACGCCGTCCTGCCGCTGGATTCCGCCATTCAGGAAAACCTCAAGGAGACCACGACCCGGGTTCTTGCCAGCCTGACCCCGCGTGAGGAACGGGTTTTGCGGATGCGTTTCGGTATCGGTATGAACACCGACCACACGCTGGAAGAGGTCGGCCAACAGTTCAGCGTGACCCGCGAACGGATCCGCCAGATCGAGGCCAAGGCTCTGCGCAAGCTCAAACACCCCAGCCGGTCGCGCAAGCTGCGCAGCTTCCTCGACCAGTAAGCGGTCAGGACAACGGAAAAGGCCGCGCCCTGTCATGGGCGCGGCCTTTGGCGTTTCTGGTCCGGGTCAGCCGTGCTTTTCGATCCAGTTCACGAAGGAATCGACAAAGCCGCGCAGGAACTTGTCTGTCTTTTCGTCGGTGATGGTGCCGTCGGCGGCATAGGCTTCGGGATGCCATTGGATATAGGCCTCGGGGGTGCTCATCATCACCATGCCTACATGAACCATATCGCTTTTCAGCCGTGCCTGCGCCATGGCTGCGCCGATCACGCCGGGTGAGGTGCCGGTCACCGCCGCCGGTTTGTCCTTCCACGAATTCTGCCCGTATGGCCGGGTGCCCCAATCCAGCGCGTTCTTGATGACGCCCGGATAGGTGCGGTTGTATTCCGGCGTCAGCGCCAGCACGGCGTCCGAATGCTCGGCCCGGTCCTTAAGGCGCAGCACGGACTGGGGCGGATCGGCCCACAGATCCTCGTTGTAATGGGGCAGGTCTCCGATATGCAGCAAATGGAATTGCAGTCGGCCTTCGGCCAGTTTCTCAAGGACTTTCATCAGCTTGTGGTTGAGCGACTCTTTGCGGAGCGAGCCAACCATAACGGCAACGGACTTGACCATTCCCGACCTCCTCTTGTGCCTTTCCAGGCTAAGCTAGGAGCGTATTCGCCCTGTGGAAAGAGGGTCCCACACTTGCATTCTTGGGGAAAAAGGTGAACAGTCGCCGACAAGCGGCGCATGACCGCGCACCGGAAAGGCACGGCATCCGATGGGCGAGGCGGAAAAAATCCAGACATGGCTGGCGGATGCAGGCAATTTGCGACTGCTCCTGATCGGGGTGCTGGTCATTTTGGCCTTTGCGCTTTTTTCGCTTTGGCGGGCCAGACGTTCGGCGGATGAGGCGGCGGCGCAAGCTGCCCGGCGCGAGGCGGAATTGTTTGCACGCATTGAGGCCGAATCGGGCGAATTGCGAACGCAACTTCAGGCTGTCAGCCGGTTTGAGGCGCAGACCGAGGTCCAGAGCCAGCGCCTGCAAGAGCTGATGGAAGAGCGGGATGAGTTGATCGACGCTCTGCATGGCGAACGGCAGACGATTGCGCGGCTGGAGCGTGAATTGGCCGAAACCCGGCTTGCTGCGCAAAAGGACCGTGAGGCGGCCGAACGTGACATCGCCACCCTGCGAGAGTTGCGCGAAGAGATGACCGGCCAGTTTCGCCTGCTTGCGACCGAGACCCTGAAATCTCAGGGTAGTGAGATGCAAAAAACGCATGGCGAACAGCTGTCGGCGCTGCTGACCCCATTCCGCGAGCAGGTGCACCGGTTCCAGACCGAGCTTCAGGCCCGCAACAAGGCCACCGACGAGGAACGCGCCCGCCTGCGCGAACAGATCGAATATCTGCACAAACGCTCCGAAGAGATCTCGCGCGAGGCGGTGGCGCTGACCCGCGCGCTTAAGGGTGACAGCCAGAAGCGTGGTGCCTGGGGTGAGATGATCCTTGAACGGATCCTTGAGGACTCAGGTCTGATCGCCGGCACTCATTACGAAACACAGGTCAGCCACCGCGATGCCGATGGCAAGCTGTGGCGGCCGGACGTAATCGTAAAAATGCCGCAGAAAAAGCTGTTGGTGATCGACAGCAAAGTGTCGCTCAATGCCTATGAAGAGGCGGTGAACACTGAGGATATGCCGACGCGCGAGGCTGCCTTGCGCCGCCATGTCGCGGCCGTCCGCACCCATGTCGCAAGCCTTGCGGCCAAGGGGTATCAGGCGCTGGATCAGGGCTCGGTTGATTATGTGCTGATGTTCATTCCGGTCGAAGGTGCTTTCTCTGAGGCGTTGCGCGTCGATCCGGATCTTGCGCGTTACGCGATGGAAAACCGCGTTGGTCTGGCCACGCCGACGACGCTGATGCTGACCCTGCGTACCGTTGATCACATCTGGACGGTCGAGCGGCGTGAAACGAATGCCATGCAGATCGCCGCCCGTGCCGGTCAGCTTTACGACAAGCTGCACGGGTTCGTTTCCTCGATCGAAGAGGTCGGCGCGGCGCTGGAGCGGGCGCAGAAAAGCCACGCCACCGCCATGGACCGGCTGACGCGCGGTCCCGGCAACGTCATCCGTCAGGCCGAGATGCTGCGCGAATTGGGCGCGCGCACCCAAAAACGCATCGGGCTGGACCATGACGGCCCGGCGCCACTGATCGAGGCACCCGGCGAGGCGGCGGAATGAGCGCGACCCGCTTTGCCATCCGCACCCACGGGCCGGCCTGCTATGAATTCACTGCCGAGGTCGCAGCCTGGCTGCGCGCGCTTGGGGCAGGGGACGGGGTGGTGACGCTGTTTGTACACCACACCTCATGTTCACTGCTTATTCAAGAGAACGCCGACCCCGATGTTCAGCGCGATCTGCTGGCTTGGCTTGAGCGTATCGCGCCTTCGGCCGATCATCCCTCAATGGATTATCTGACGCATCGTGCCGAGGGACCGGATGATATGCCAGCCCATCTTAAGGTCGCGATCCTGCCGGTCAGCTTGCAGGTCCCGGTCGCACACGGCCGGATGGAGCTTGGCATCTGGCAGGGGATTTATCTTGTCGAACATCGCGCCCGCCCGCACCTGCGTGAAGTGGCGGCGCATTTTCAGGCAGGGTAAGAGCGTTATTTCAAACAGGGCCAGACAGGTGCCCGGGCGATGGGAAAACCCTTTTCCTGACGGTCCGGATATGGAAACCTGTAATCTGGACGACAGGGATTCACAGGGCAGGGCATGGCCTCAGGAAACCGATCTCAGACGGCTCAGGGCCTTACCCTGATTACGCCTCCGTTTGCCTATGCGGTGTTGGTTCTGGCCGCGCCGCTGCTGACCATTCTGGCTTATTCCTTTTTCAAGGATGGCTATCTGACGGTAATCCGTGAATTTACGCTGGAAAATTACAGCACCGTCTGGGCGGACCCGATCTTTCATCGCATCATGCTGCGTTCGCTGGTGGTGGCGGCGCTGGTGACGCTGGTCACTGTGGTGCTTGCCTTTCCGGTCGCCTATTTCCTGTCCTTTGTGGTCGCGCCGCAACGCAAGTCGATGTGGCTGTTTCTGATCACGATCCCGTTCTGGACCAGCTACCTGATCCGGGTTTTCCTGTGGAAGGTGATCCTTGGTTATAACGGTGTCATCAATTCGGGGCTCAAGACGCTGGGGATCATTGAGCAGCCGCTGACCTTTATCCTTTATAACGTCAATTCGATGGTGATCACGCTGGCGCATGCCTATGCCCCGTTTGCGATCCTGCCGATCTTTATCGCGCTGGAAAAGATCGACCGCTCGTTGCTGGAGGCCGGGCGCGATCTTGGCGAAAGCCGGGCCATGACCTTTTGGCGGGTGACCCTGCCGCTGGCGATGCCCGGGGTGGTGGCAGCGTCGCTGATCGTCTTTATCCCGACCATCGGCGATTACGTCACCCCGGCACTGATCGGCGGGGGCAAGATCCCGATGATCGCCAATATGATCCAGGCGCAGATGCTTGATCTCGACAACCGGCCGCTTGGCTCGGCGCTGGCGGTCACGGCCATGCTGATTGTCGCGCTGATCAGCCTGATCTTTCTTGCACTGAACTGGCGTTTCCTGAAGGTGCGGCAATGAAGGGCCGGGGCCTGCGCGCCTATGCGCTGATCTATCTGCTGTTTCTTTATGCGCCGATCCTGCTGTTGCCGATCTTTGCCTTTAACTCGGGTACGGTAATTGCTTTTCCGCTGCGCGGGATTACGACCGAATGGTTCGCACAGATGTGGGGCAATGCCTCGTTGCGTCGCGCACTGTTCAACTCGCTGACCATCGCGGTCAGCTCGTCGGTCCTTGCGACCTGCCTTGGCATTTTTGCCGCGCGGGCCTCGACCCGGTTCGAGTTCCCGGGCAAGGGGCCGATCATGGGCCTGATCATGCTGCCGCTGGTCCTGCCCGAGATCATCGTTTCGATCTCGCTTCTGGTTGTGCTCTTGTCGCTTGGGGTCAAGCTCAGCGTGCTGACGGTCATTATCGGCCATACGCTGATCTGCATGCCCTATGCGACGGTGATCTTGTCGACGGCCTTCAACTCGCTTGACCGTTCGCTGGAAGAAGCGGCCTATGATCTTGGCGAGACGCGCTGGAGCGCCTTTCGACTGGTGATCCTGCCGCTGGTCATGCCGGGCATCATCTCATCGCTGCTGATGAGCTTTACGATCAGCCTTGATGAATTCATCATCGCCTTTTTCCTCGCCGGGAATGAACCGACGCTGCCGACCTATATCTTCAGCCAGCTGCGATTCCCCAAGCAGATTCCGGCGATCATGGCCCTGGGCACGGTCCTGGTGCTTTTGTCGGTCGTGTTGCTGACCATCGCCGAATATTTCCGCCGCCGTGGTATTGCCCGGACCGGCGCCAAGGATACCGGAGGCTTCCTGTGACCACCCCGAAAAGCTCCACCGCCCATCGCGCCTCCGTAGCCGGCGCGAAGCCGATGATCGAATGCCGGGGGGTGCAGAAACATTATGGCGATTATCATGCGCTGCGGGGGATCGACCTGACCATTCGCGCGGGCGAATTCTTTTCGCTGCTTGGCCCCTCGGGCTGTGGCAAGACCACGCTTTTGCGCACAATTGCGGGTTTTGAGGATATTTCCTCAGGCGCGGTGCTGATTGATGGGCAGGACATGGAGGGCGTGCCCGCAAACCGCCGCCCGACAAACATGGTCTTTCAGTCCTATGCGATCTTTCCCCATCTGACTGTCGCCGAGAATGTGGGTTTCGGGCTGCGCCGTGATCCCCGCTCGCGCACTGAGAAGGCCGCTGCGGTCGAAGAGGCGCTAGAGATGGTCGGCCTGAAAGGATATGGTGCGCGCGCGAGCCACGCGCTTTCTGGCGGGCAGCGTCAGCGGGTGGCGCTGGCACGGGCGCTGATCCTTAAGCCCAAGGTGCTGCTGCTTGACGAGCCGCTTTCGGCGCTGGATCGCAAGATGCGCGAGCAGATGCAGGTCGAGTTGATCAAGCTGCAGCGTCAGGTCGGCATCACCTTTGTCCTTGTCACCCATGACCAGGAAGAGGCGCTGGTCATGTCTGACCGTATCGCCGTCATGTTCGAGGGCCAGATCGCCCAGCTTGACGGGCCCGAGGCGCTTTACGCCCGTCCGACCAGCCGCCGGGTCGCGAATTTCATCGGGGTGATGAACTTTCTGCCGGCGCGGGTGCTGGGTGAAACCGCCGATGCAGTGCAGATCGAGGCCCCGGGACTGGGGCGGGTCGATATTCCCATGGCAAATGTCAGCCGTGCCGATCCGGGGGATGAGGGCCCTTCGGTCGGGTTCCGGCCCGAGGCGGTGTCTCTGATCGCCCCCGGGGCTCAGGGGGCAAACCGCGTTGCCGAAGGGGTGATCGACGAGGTCGTCTATTACGGGGACATGACCTATTACGACGTCCGTCTGGATGGATCTGGCAGCTTTGACGGCAAGGCCCGCCCGGTCCGAATCGCCATGCGAAACGTTTTTGGCCGCGAGGTCCAGGATGTCGGGACCCGCGCGAATGTGAGCTGGTCCCCCGGGTCTCTGGTGCTTTTCCGCTGAATCTCTTTTTCTGAAAGCGGCAATCCGCCGACGCGATTTGCGGCCGGTTTCGGCGCGTGCCACAACTTGGGCACAACACAACCAACGGAGATCAAGATGATCGCACGTTTCGCAACCGTGTCCGCTCTGGCCCTGGGCCTGTCCGCTGGCATCGCGCTGGCGCAAGAAGCTGCCCCGGCCGCCCCGGAGGCACCTGCTGCCATCCCGGGCCAGGACGCCGGTGCTGCTTATGAAAGCGCGCGCAACCAGCTGGGTGTGCTGAGCTATTGCCAGGAAAAAGGCTATATCGACGGCAAGGCTGTCGAGGTTCAGACCAAACTGCTGGCGATGATCCCGGCCGGTGACACCGCCAAGGGCGACGCCGCCGAAGCCAAAGGCAAAGAAGGTACCGTGTCGGCCATGGGTGTCGAGCGTTCGCTGTTGGACGCCGCCAAGGAACAGAACACCACCGAAGAGGCGCTCTGCAAGCAAATGGACGGCCTGCTGCAGCAACTCGCGTCGCAGGTTCCGGCCTGATCTTGCTGGAATGACAGGAAAGGGGGGCAGTCGCTCGCCCTCCGCCTCTGGCCGGTCCCTTCGGGCCGGCCATTTTCATTTCCGGGGATTACAACGGGGGCAGGCTTGCCTGTACCTTTTTGGTCAGTGCACCCCGCACCAACCGGTACGAGTGGCGGATGCGATGCGCCAGCTCATCTGGGGCCGAATCAAGCGGCATCGCCACCCAGCTGCGGTGCATATAGGGCGCCCGGTCAGCGACCCCGGTCTCGATCAGGAATTCGGCAACCTCGATACTGTCGGTCTTGACCGAAACATGGGTGCCGACCGCACCGGTCAGGGCAAAGATCTTGCCCGCCACCTTCCAGCAGTCATGACCGCCACCCCAAGGGTCGGACCATTCGGCCCCGGGCTGTGCGGCACAGATTTCATTGACCAGATCTCGGCTCATGAAATGAGTTTTGCAGCCTCTCTTGGCAGAGGCAAGGCAATGGTTTAAGGCGGGCGCATGAAGGCAGGAACCGCCACTATCCGTTGCACCATTACCGGCTGAAATTTCAGGCGGGCGGTTCATGGTGACCTGACGACGCCCGCAAAGGGGAAGTCATGGTCGAAATCAGGCTGACGAACACCAGAACACGCCGAAAAGAGCTTTTTCGGCCTATAGATGCGCAGAATGTGCGCCTGTATCTGTGCGGCCCGACAGTCTATGACCGCGCGCATCTGGGTAATGCCCGGCCGGTGGTGGTGATCGACGTTCTGGTGCGGCTTTTGCGCCACGCTTATGGCACGGATCACGTGACCTATGTGCGCAACTTCACCGATGTTGATGACAAGATCAACGCGACCGCTCTGGCTCGCAAAGAGGCTGGCGCGCCCGGTACTTTGGAAGAGCTGATCCGCGAGCGCACGCATGAGACAATCGGCTGGTATCACGCCGATATGGACGCGCTTGGCGCACTGCGCCCGGATCATGAACCGCGCGCGACGGATTACATCGGCGAGATGGTCCTGATGATCGAGACGCTGATCAAGGGCGGTCATGCTTATGCGCGGGACGGGCATGTGCTGTTCCGGGTGCGCAGCTTTGCTGATTACGGCCAGCTCTCGGGGCGCTCGGTTGATGATATGATCGCCGGGGCACGGGTCGAGGTCGCGCCCTTTAAGGAAGATCCGATGGATTTCGTCCTGTGGAAGCCGTCGGACGATGATCTGCCGGGCTGGGACAGCCCCTGGGGACGTGGGCGGCCGGGCTGGCATATCGAATGCTCGGCCATGTCCTATGAGCTTTTGGGGGAAAGCTTTGACATCCATGCCGGTGGGATCGACCTGCAATTCCCCCATCATGAGAATGAGATCGCGCAAAGCTGCTGCGCCCATCCGCATGGCGATTTTGCCCGTGTCTGGCTGCATAATGAGATGTTGCAGGTCGAAGGCAGGAAAATGTCCAAGAGCTTGGGCAATTTCTTTACCGTCCGCGATCTGCTGGATCAGGGCATCCCGGGTGAGGTGATCCGCTTTGTCCTGCTGTCGACCCATTATCGCAAACCGATGGACTGGACTGCCGAAAAGGCCCGCGAGGCCGAGGCAGTTCTGCGTCGCTGGCGCGGGCTTGTCGCGGGGATCGACCCCGCGCCCAGCCCGGCCCCCGCTGTCATCGCCGCGCTTGCTGATGACCTTAATACCGCGGGGGCAATTGCGGCCTTGCACGAGCTTGCAGGTCGGGGCGACGGCCCGGGCTTGCTGGCAGGGGCGCAGATGCTGGGTCTTTTGACCGATGAACTGGGCGATTGGATTACCTCTGGCCCTGACCTTTCGGACCTTGCCGAGCGTATGACCGCGCTGCGTGCCGAGGCCAAGGCCAGCAAGGACTTCTCGGCGGTCGATGCGCTCAAGCAAAGCCTGATTGCTGCGGGGGTCGAGGTCCGCATGGGTCCCTTGGGGGTCGAGCTTTTGCCCGGCCCGGATTTTGACGCAGCAAAACTGCCGCAATGACCGATCAGCCAGCCAAAGGGGTTGCCCCGATGACGCGCCAGCGCCTTTACATCTATGACACCACGCTTCGCGACGGGCAGCAGACCCAGGGCGTGCAATTCTCGGCGGCAGAAAAGGCCGAGATCGCGCAGATGCTGGACCGGCTGGGCGTCGACTACATCGAGGGCGGCTGGCCGGGCGCCAATCCGACTGACAGCGACTTCTTTGCCCAGGCTCCTGCGACCCGCGCGATCATGACCGCCTTTGGCATGACCAAGCGTGCCGGACGCTCGGCCGAGAATGATGATGTGCTGGCGGCGGTGATGAATGCGGGCACGCGGGCGGTCTGTCTTGTCGGCAAGACCCACCCCTTTCACGTCCGCGAGGCGCTGGGAATCTCGCTTGAAGATAACCTCGACAATATCCGCGCCTCGGTTGCGCATGTTGTGGCGGCTGGCCGCGAGGCGCTGTTTGACGCCGAACATTTCTTTGATGGCTACGCGGATGACCCGGACTATACCCTGGCCTGCCTGCGGGCGGCGCTTGAGGCCGGGGCGCGCTGGATCGTGCTTTGCGACACGAATGGCGGCACTTTGCCTGACCGGGTCGGGCAGGTGACGCGCGCCGTTATCGCCGCCGGGATTCCCGGTGAACGGCTTGGCATCCATTGCCACGATGATACCGGAAATGCCGTTGCCTGCACGCTGGCCGCCATCGACGCCGGTGCGCGGCAGGTGCAGGGAACGCTGAACGGTCTGGGCGAGCGTTGTGGCAATGCAAGCCTGACCAGCATCATTCCGACGCTTCTGCTGAAAGAACCCTATCGTTCGGTGCTGGAAACGGGTGTCTCGGTCGAGGGGCTGGCCGGGCTGACCCGTCTTTCACGCCGTCTGGACGAAATCCTGAACCGCCCGCCTGCGCGGCCCGCGCCCTATGTCGGCACCTCGGCATTTGCCCATAAGGCCGGGCTGCATGCCAGCGCCATCCTGAAAAACCCAGCGACTTATGAGCATGTCGATCCCGCGACCGTCGGGAACGAGCGGATCATCCCCATGTCGAACCAGGCTGGGCAATCGAACCTGCGCGCCCGTCTTGCTGATGCCGGTATCGAGGTTGGCCGTGACGATCCGGCCCTGGCCCGCATCCTGGATATGGTCAAGATGCGTGAAGACGCCGGCTATGCCTATGACGGCGCGCAGGCGAGTTTTGAGCTGCTGGCCCTGTCGGAACTGGGGCGGATGCAGCATTACTTTACCGTTGAGCGTTACCGCGTCACGGTCGAGCGGCGGCGCAACGCCCTTGGCAAGCGCATATCGGTGTCCGAGGCGGTGGTTGTTGTCCAGATCGGCGGTGCGCGCATGCTTTCGGTCAGTGAAAGCGTCGATGCCGAGGGGCATGACCGCGGCCCGGTGAACGCGCTATGGCGCGCGCTGGCCAAGGATCTTGGCCCCTATCAGTCGGCCATCGACGACATGCATCTGGTCGATTTCCGCGTCCGTATCACCGGAGAGGGGGTCGAGGCGACAACGCGTGTCATCATCGACAGTGCCGATGCCCATGGCAACCGCTGGTCGACTGTCGGTGTCTCGCCGAATATCGTCGATGCCAGCTTTGAGGCGCTGGTTGATGCCATCCGCTGGAAACTGATCCGTGACGGGGTCGCGCCGGCATGAGCTTGCAGGACTGTGCCGCCGCGCTGCGCGATCACGACCCCGACCGCTTTGGCATTTGCCTGATGGCCCCAGCCAAAGCGCGGCCTGGGCTGATGACGCTTTATGCGCTGAACCTTGAGCTTGCGCGGGCGCCGCTCGCCTCGAATGAACCGCTGATCGCCGAAATGCGCCTGCAATGGTGGATCGAGCGGCTTGAGGATATCGGTGCAGGCAAGCCGCAATCGCATGAGCTGCTTACCCCTTTGGCCGAGGCTTGGGGGCCGCGCGCCGCTGCTTTTGCCGCTCTCGCCGGGGCGCGCCGCCGTGATGCTGCGCGCGAGCCGCTTGAGGGTCCCGAGGCAGTCGCTGCTTATGTTCGTGATACGACGGTGGCATTGGCCTTGTTTGCTGCCGAGGCCCTGAATGGCACCATCGCTGATCCTGCCGCGACGGCAGAGGGGCGTATCATCGCCGCGCAGGCCGAGGGCGTGGGCCTTGCCCATTGGCTTGCTGCGCTGCCTGCTCTGCAGGGGTTGGGACTTGGGCTTTGGGACCCGTCGCCGCAGGTGCTGGCGCAGATTGCTGCCAGGGCCCGGAAGAAACTGGCCGAGGCCAAGGCGCAACGCCGCCAGTTGCCGCGCATCCTTGCCCCGGTCCTGTTCCCCGGCGCTGGTCTGCGTGCAGTTCTTGACGCGGCGCCGAAGGGGATTGAGGCTTTGGCCAGTGCCGTGCCGTCTGAGTTCCGTCGCCGGTTTACGCTTGGCGCGTTTTCTCTGACCCATCGCTGGTGGATATGAAAAGGGCGGCCGTGACAGCCGCCCCTTTGCATTCCACGGTGGGTCACAGTCTTAGCTGCGCAGGATGGACTTGCCAGCGTATTCTGCCGCAGCACCCAGCATTTCCTCAATACGGATCAGTTGGTTATATTTCGCCAGCCGGTCCGAACGGGCCAGCGAGCCGGTCTTGATCTGGCCGCAATTCGTCGCCACGGCAAGATCGGCGATGGTTGCATCTTCGGTCTCGCCCGAGCGGTGCGACATCACCGAAGTATAGCGCGCGCGGTCGGCCATGCGCACCGCGTCCAGAGTCTCGGTCAGGGTGCCGATCTGGTTCACCTTGACCAGAAGTGAGTTGCCGCAGCCCTTGGCAATGCCTTCGGCCAGACGGGCCGGGTTGGTCACGAACAGGTCGTCGCCGACCAGCTGCACGCGCTTGCCCAGCGTATCGGTCAGAAGCTTCCAGCCTTCCCAGTCGTCCTCGGCGCAGCCGTCCTCGATCGACAGGATCGGGTAATCGTTGCACAGAGCTTCCAGGTAGGCGACGTTTTCGGCCGGGGTCAGGGACTTACCCTCACCGGTCATCTCGTACTTGCCGCCTTTGAAATATTCGGTCGAGGCACAGTCCAGCGCCAGCATGATGTCATCGCCGGGCTTGTAGCCGGCCTTTTCGATGGCTTTCAGGATGAAATCCAGCGCATCACGGGTGCTGCTGAGGTTCGGGGCGAACCCACCTTCATCGCCGACGCCGGTGGCGAGGCCGGCAGCCGACAGTTCCTTTTTCAGCGTGTGGAAAACTTCCGAGCCCATGCGGACAGCGTCGCGGATGTTCTCTGCCGCGACCGGCATGATCATGAATTCCTGAATGTCGATCGGGTTGTCGGCATGTTCGCCGCCATTAATGATATTCATCATCGGGACGGGCAGGATGCGGGCATTGGTGCCGCCGACATAGCGGTAAAGCGGCTGGGCGCTTGCCTCGGCCGCGGCCTTGGCCACCGCCAGCGATACGCCAAGGATCGCATTCGCGCCAAGCCGCCCCTTGTTCGGAGTGCCGTCGAGTTCAATCATCATGCGGTCGATGGCAACCTGTTCGGTTGCATCCTCGCCGGTCAGGTTCTCGGCGATCTCGCCATTGACGGCGGCCACGGCTTCGAGCACGCCTTTGCCCATATAGCGGGACTTGTCGCCGTCGCGTTTTTCAACCGCTTCATGAGCACCGGTCGAGGCGCCCGAGGGCACCGCTGCCCGGCCCATGGTGCCGTCTTCCAGCGTGACATCGACCTCGACTGTCGGGTTACCCCGGCTGTCCAGAATCTCGCGCGCGAAAATGTCGATGATGGCCGTCATGTCTGCGTCCCTCTTCCTGACGAGTTTGGGCGTTGTTTAGCCCACAGGGATCGGGCGGGAAAGCATCATTCTGCGCCTGCGACACCATCCTCGCCCGGAATGCGAGAGGTGATCCGGGCCGGATGATAGCCGCGCGGCACCTCTTCGTGGACATTGATGGCCAGATCGGCCCAGACCGGCAGGTGGTCCGAGGCCTGCCGCGCGGTCTCATTGTCAAGAACGCCGCAGTCAAGCACCTCGATACTGCGCGAGACGGCAAAACGATCATAGCGCAGACGCGGAAAGGGTGCAGGCCAGCTGGGACCCGGGGTGACGATGCGCAGCGCCTCAAGCGCCTCAAGCCCGCGCGAATCGTGCCATTCGTTAAAATCTCCGGTCAGAACCATGCGGTCATGGCCGATGCGACGGGCCTGAGCGATGATGCGCGACAGCTGCGCCCGCCGGGATGAGCGGATCAGCCCCAGATGAACCGCGACCACCGTCAGCCCCGGCAGGCGCAGCACCAGCGCGCCTCGTGGCTCGATCCCGGGCAGGGGCAGGCGGCGGATCTCGGCCTTGTCGCGCAACTCGGGGCGCAACAGGATGGTCTGTCCGTGCCAGCCCAGTGAATTCTCACCCGTGCCGATAAAAGGGGCCGGCACCATCCCCGTCGTTTTTTCGATCAGTGCCCGGGGCAGGGCCTCGGGGCGGGCGCCAAAACGGAAATCCACCTCTTGCAGGGCGATGACGTCGGCCTGCAGCTCTTCGATAACGCGCAGATTACGTTCGGGGGCATGCGGGCCGGTCATGCCGCGGCATTTGTGCAGGTTATAGCTGGCGAGTCTTATGTGGTCAGAACTTCTGGGCATGGGCCTTTCGCTGCTGGTCAGGTGCCGCAGAAGGTGCGGTGAACGATCTCTTCGGGGCGCGGGGCCTGGGCGTAATCACCCCAGTCCGGCCGATCCTCATATGGTGCGCAAAGTGCTGCCTCAAGCGCGTGGAAGGGCGCGTAATCGCCTTCGCGTGCGGAGGCAATCACCTCTTCGATGCGGTGGTTGCGCGGAATGCGGCGCGGGTTGGCCCGGCCCATGATCTGGGGGGCGTCGGCCAGATTACGTATGCGCGCGTGCCAATCCTTGGCCCATGCGTCAAAAGACGTTGGGTCTGCAAACTCCGCCCGTGCGCTGCCATCCGACAGGCCTGCAAAGACCCGGGTGAAGTCGGCCTCATCAGCGGCCATCAGGGTCAAAAGCCCCTCGATCAGCACCCGATCCCCGGCTCGCGGGGTCGAAATGCCAAGCTTGGCCGCAAAGCGCGCAAGCCATTCGGCCTGATATATTTCCGGAAAACTGTGGACGATGCGTGTCGCCTCGGCGATGGAAGCATCATCGTTGCCCATCAATGGCACAAGGCAACTGGCCAGTTGGGCAAGGTTCCAGACCGCAATCTTTGGCTGCTCGCTCCAGGCATAGCGTCCATAGGCGTCGATCGAGCTAAAGACCTTGTTCGGATGATAGCCATCCATAAAGGCACAGGGACCATAATCGATCGTCTCGCCTGAAACCGACATATTGTCGGTGTTCATCACCCCATGGATAAAGCCAAGCGCCATCCAGCCGGCGATGGTGGCTGCCTGCCGTCGAACCACAAGCTCAAGCAAGTCGCCGGCGTTTGCGGCCTGCGGGTAATGGCGGGCGATGACATGTTTGGTCAGCAGCTCCAACCGCTCACGATCCCCGCGTGCAGCGTAGAATTCAAATGTGCCGACGCGGATATGGCTAGAGGCGATGCGGGTCAGCACTGCGCCGGGTAGCAGGGTTTCGCGGATTACTGTCTCACCCGTTGTGACGGCGGCAAGCGCCCGCGTTGTCGGGATACCGACGGCGGCCATGAATTCGCTGACCAGATATTCCCGCAGGACAGGGCCTAGCCACGCCCGCCCGTCACCGCGCCGCGAAAAGGGCGTCGGCCCCGCCCCCTTGAGCTGGATGTCAAAACGCGCGCCATCGGGGGCCACAACCTCGCCCAGAAGGACTGCGCGCCCGTCACCAAGCTGGGGCACGAAACCGCCGAACTGATGGCCGGCATAGGCCTGGGCAATCGGCTCGGCCCCTTTGGGCAGGTCGTTTCCGGCAAGTATGGCGATGCCTGCGGGGCTTGCCAGCCACTCGGCGTCAAGCCCAAGACGCTCTGCGAGGGGCCGGTTCAGCGCGATCAGCCTGGGATCGCGCACCGGGGTTGGCCGGGTGCGGGTAAAGAACCCCTCGGGCAGTCGGGCATAGCTGTTGTCAAAGTGGATCATCGCGGCCCTCCTTGCCCCACATTATCTATATCCGATTGCCAAAAAGTTAAGGGCGGAACAGATTCAATGTGTCACGCTGGCCGAGAACAGGTTCACGATGACGACACCGGCAACGATCATGGACAGCCCGATCACCGCCGGCAGATCCAGTTTCTGCCCAAAGATGACCAGACCAATCATTGAGACAAGGACGATGCCGAGCCCGCTCCAGATCGCATAGGCGATGCCCAGTGGCATGGCGCGCAGGACCAGCGACAGAAAATAGAATGAGCCCGCATAGCAGATCCCCATCAATATCGTCGGCAGGGGGCGGGTGAACTGCTGGCTGTGTTGCAGGCAGGTGGTGCCCACGACCTCAAGTGCAATGGCGGCGATAAGCGTGGCATAGGTCAGGATCGGCATGGGGACTCCAATCATTGGTCGCGCCCATCTAGCCTTGGCGCGAAGCAAAAGTCACGCTGCCCTTGAACCAGTTGCGTCAAGCGCGTATCCCACCCTCTGCCTGATATTTTCCGCAAGGATGACGCCCGTGAAATTCCTCGATCTCGCCAAGGTCTATGTCCGCTCGGGCGGCGGAGGCGCGGGCTGCGTTTCCTTTCGCCGTGAGAAATTCATCGAATACGGCGGGCCAGATGGTGGCGACGGCGGCAATGGTGGCGATGTCTGGGCCGAGGCGGTCGAGGGGCTGAACACCCTGATCGACTTTCGCTTTCAGCAGCATTTCTTTGCCAAGTCGGGCGGTCATGGCATGGGTGCGCAGCGCACAGGGGCCTCGGGCGATGATATTGTGCTGCGCGTGCCGGTCGGGACCGAGATCCTGGAGGAGGATCAGGAGACGGTGATCGCCGACCTGACCGCGCCCGGCCAGCGTGTGCTGCTTGCCAAGGGTGGCAATGGCGGCTTTGGCAACCTGCATTTCAAAAGCTCGACCAACCGCGCGCCTCGCCACGCCAATCCCGGCCAGCCGGGGATCGAGCGGACGCTGTGGCTGCGGCTTAAGCTTATTGCCGATGCCGGGCTGCTGGGACTGCCCAATGCGGGGAAATCGACTTTCCTTGCCGCTGTGTCGAACGCGCGGCCCAAGATCGCGGATTATCCGTTTACGACGCTGCACCCAAACCTTGGTGTGGTCGGCGTTGACGGGCATGAATTCGTCATGGCCGATATCCCGGGCCTGATCGAAGGTGCATCCGAGGGCAGGGGGCTTGGTGACCAGTTCCTTGGCCATGTCGAACGTTCGCGCGTGCTTTTGCATCTTGTCGATGGCACGGCCGAGGATGTCGCGCAGGATGCTCGCATCATCCTGACCGAGCTTGCCGCCTATTCTCCTGCGCTGGCTGAAAAGCCCCGGGTGACCGCGCTGAACAAGATTGATGCGCTGGATCCCGACAGCCTCGCCGAGCGCAAGGCGGCACTGGAGGCTGAGATCGGCGGGCCGGTGATGTTGATGTCCGGCGTTTCACGCGAAGGCGTGACCGATGTCTTGCGGGCGCTTTGGTCCGGGATCGCGCCGTCGCGCAAACCCGCCGGGGATGAGGAAGACAAGCCGTGGCAGCCATGACGCCGCAACTTGTCCGCGCGCAGCGGCTGGTGATCAAGATAGGCTCGGCGCTTCTGGTGGACGCAGATGGTCTGCGTCAGTCTTGGCTGCGCGCGCTTTGCGATGACGTGGCCGAGGCGCGGGCGCGGGGGACCGATGTGGTGCTGGTTTCCTCTGGCGCAATCGCACTGGGACGGCAGGTGCTTGGCCTGCCTGCCGGGCCGCTGCGGGTCGAACAGTCGCAGGCCGCCGCCGCGGTCGGTCAGATCAAACTGGCCCGCGCTTATGAAGAGGCGTTGGCGCCGCATGGGGTCAAAACCGCGCAACTGCTGGTGACGCTGGACGACACGACCGACCGGCGGCGATATCTTAACAGCCGGGCCACGATGCAGACGCTGCTGGGGCTGGGCGTGGTGCCAATCGTGAACGAGAACGACACGGTTGCCACCGACGAAATCCGCTTTGGCGATAACGACCGGCTGGCGGCGCAGATCGCAGTCACCTGCGGTGCTGATCAGCTGTTGCTGCTTTCGGATGTGGACGGGCTTTATACCGCCAATCCCAAGACTGACCCGGACGCGCACCACCTGCCGGTGATCAGCCAGATCACACCCGAGATCGAGGCAATGGCCGGAGACCCGATTTCCGGCGTCAGCAAAGGCGGCATGAAGACCAAGCTGATGGCGGCGCGCACCGCCGTTGCCGGGGGTTGTGCCATGGCGATTGCCGAAGGCTCGGTGCTCAAGCCGCTGTCGGCGGTGGCGAACGGGGCCCGGACGACATGGTTCCTGCCCGATACCGACCCACAGGCCGCCCGCAAACGCTGGATTGCGGCGATGAAGCCCAAAGGCGAGATCACCGTTGATGACGGCGCGGCGCGGGCGCTGGGGCAGGGAAAATCGCTGCTGCCTGCCGGGGTGACTGCTGTCTCGGGGCGCTTTGGGCGCGGCGATCCGGTGGTCGTTCTGGACGGTCGCGGGGCGCGGCTGGCAGTCGGGCTGGTGCGCTATGCCTCGACCGAGGCGCGCGCCATCGCCGGGCACCGCAGTGACGAGATTGAAGGCATCCTTGGCTATCCTGGCCGCGCGGCGCTGATCCACCGCGACGATATGGTGATCTAATCCCTGGCTTTGACAAAAGATGTAAAACGCCAGTCCGCTCGGGCTGGCGTTTTTCCTTATTCGATTGCCCGGGGACGGGCCACGGCGCGGCGGCGCTGTGAAAGGCCGCGGATATGGGACATGCGGACTGCATTCGGCCCCGGCTGCGGCAGGCTCAGCACCGCCTCGCGCAGCATGGCTATCCCGTCCTCGCTGCGGGTGGGCAGGGCCGAGGCGGGGATAGATTCACCGATCGTGACGCGGAAGGGCTGGCTTGCCTTGTTCAGCACCTCGTTGAACAGCGTCACGTCGCGCAGGGTCGGATGGATCGCGTCCAGCAGATAAAAGAGAGCCGAGTTCCGCGCCCGTATCTTCAGCGGGATGATAGGGGCGTCGAACTTGCGCGCGATCATAGCTGCGCTGGCCATCCACGGGCGCTCATGCAGGCTGAGGCCCTGACGCTTGGCCAGCCTCCCCGAGGGAAAAATCAGCCCGATCCGTCCCCGCTCAAGCGCGGTGCGGGTGTAATCCATGGTCATGCGGGTCTTGGCATGTGAGCGTTTTTCGACCCGCCATTCGACTGGTGCGATCAGGCTGTCAAATTGCGGCAGGATGCGCAGGATGTCGTGGTTGGCGTAGACGAACAGATCGTCCCTGACCGCCGAAATCACCGCATTCAGCACGATGCCGTCAGCAATCCCCGTGGGGTGGTTCGAGACGATCAGCGCCGGTCCCGTGGCCGGGATATGCTCAAGCCCCTCGACCCGCAGATCGCGCAGGATCAGGCTGGCGAGGCGGCGCATGATCTCGTCGGTGGGCAGGTCGCGGTATTCGGCCGCCAGATCCAGCGTGCGCGGATAGCGCAGCAGCCACATCAGTACCTGCCGGGCCAGCGCATGGTGCCGGCGACCCGAAAAAAGCCATGGCGCCCGCTCGGCTATCAGCGGATCAAGACGCAGTTTCATGTCCTCGCGGGCATCCATAAAGGCAGTATTGCCGTGCCTCCGGGATCCCCGCAAGAGTGGTTTGCGCATGCTCAGGCACCACCGGCAAGGATGCGCGTAACCATCTCGGATGTATTGCGCGACAGCCCTTTCATGGCGGCAAGACGACCAAGCGCCGCCTTGGCATGGGCCTGACGGTCAGCGTCATAGCGCGTCCAGGTCTCGAAGGCCGAGCACATGCGCGCAGTCGTCTGGGGGTTCACCGGATCAAGCCGCATCAGCCAGTCTACGGTGAAGGCATAGCCCGAACCATCGGCGGCGTGGAAAGCCGCATGGTTCGCGCAAAGTCCGCTGATCAGCGCGCGGAAGCGGTTGGGGTTTTTCCAGTCGAAATCTGCCCGTTCTGCCAGATCGCGCGCCCGCGCAACCGCCTGATCGGGGGTGGCACGCAGGGGCTGGACCATGAACCATTTGTCCATGACCAGCCGGTTGGAACCAAACTCTTGTGCAAAGGCGGCCAGAGCCTCGGTATCTTTGCCCGCAGCGATCAGGCACTCCAGCGCGCCCTGCCGCTCGGTCATGTTTGAGGCACTGTTGAATAGTACTTGCGCCCGCGCCGCGCCGTCAATGCGCGTCAAAAGGCCAAGGCAGGCCAGTCGCAGGCTGCGCCGCCCCGCGCCCTCGGCATCGGGGCGATAGGGGCCCGGGGTCTCCATCGCATCATAAAGCCGCGCCAGCTCTGCCTCATGGGCGATGGCGATGTCTTGGGCCAGAGCCTCGCGTGCGGTGCGGATTGCGTCGGGATCTGGTACCCCGCCGCGGGCGGCGATGGTGGTCGCGATCTCTTCCTCGCCCGGCAGCGACAGGCACAGGGCGGCAAAGGCGGGGTCGGCCGCAGCATCGGTCAGAAGGCCGCCGATTGCCTGTCCGAACTCGGCCCCGCCGGTCCCGGAAGTGGCGCGAAAGATCAGGGCGTCCAGCGCCAGATCATGTCCCGCCTGCCAGCGCGCATAAGGGTCGGTGTCATGGGCAAGCAGGAGCGCCTGCTCATCTGCGGTGATCTCTCGGGCCACAGTCACCGGGGCGGAAAAACCGCGCAAAAGCGAGACCACCGGCCGCGCCCCGAGCCCGTCGAAGGTAAAGCTCTGACTGGCCTCGGTCATTTCCAGCACCGTGGTCGGCAGCACCTCATCGCCATTCGGGCCGATAAGGCCAAGCGCGATGGGGATGACACGTGGCGGCTTTTGTGGCTGGCCGGGGGTCGGCGCGGTTTCTTGCCGGAAATGCAGGGTCAGGCGGCCGTCCTGCCAGTCCTCGGACAGGGTCAGGCGCGGCGTGCCTGCGTCGGTATACCAGCGTTTGAACTGAGTAAGGTCGCGGCCGGTCGCATCTTCAAAGACCTTGATCCAGTCCTCGATCGTGCAGGCCTGACCGTCGTGGCGGATGAAATAAAGGTCCAGCGCCTTGCGATAGCCGTCCTCGCCCACCAGCCGCTTGAGCATACCGATGACCTCGGCGCCCTTTTCATAGACGGTGGCGGTGTAGAAGTTGTTGATTTCCTGATAATTGTCCGGGCGCGGCGGATGGGCCAGCGGCCCCGCATCCTCGCGGAACTGGCGTGCCCGCAGGGTCTGCACGTCATGAATGCGTTTGACCGCCGCCGAGCGCATATCGCTGGTGAACTGCTGATCGCGAAAGACCGTCAGACCCTCTTTCAGGCACAGCTGGAACCAGTCGCGGCAGGTGATGCGATTGCCGGTCCAGTTGTGGAAATATTCATGGCCGATCACGCCCTCGATACGCTCGTAATCGCCATCAGTCGCGGTTTCCGCACTGGCAAGGACGAGCTTGGAGTTAAAGATGTTCAGCCCCTTGTTCTCCATCGCGCCCATGTTGAAGTCATCGACTGCGACAAGGTTGAACACGTCCAGATCATATTCGCGACCGTAAGTCTCTTCGTCCCATTTCATCGACCGGATAAGCGATTCCATGGCATAGCCCGCACGGTCCTGATCGCCCGGCCGCACCCAGACATTCAGTTCGACCTTACGACCCGACATGGTGGTGAAACTGTCGGGAATGGCGACCAGATCACCCGCGACCAGCGCAAACAGATAGGCAGGCTTAGGCCACGGGTCGTGCCAGACCGCCTCGCCTTGCCCGCGTGAGACCGGGTTGCCATTCGACAGCAGCACCGGCTTGTCCGAGCGGATGGTGACGCGAAAGGGCGCCATCACATCGGGTCGGTCGGGATACCAGGTGATGTGGCGGAAACCTTCGGCCTCGCATTGCGTGCAGAACATGCCCCCGGAAAGATAAAGCCCCTCAAGAGCGGTGTTCATCTCGGGGTCAATCTCGACCTCGGCTGCAAAGGTAAAGCTGTCGGGCAGGGCAGAGGCCGGGACAACCAGACGCTCGTCATCCTTGCTGATCAGGGACAGGTCCAGCGGCTTGCCGTCAATCGCCAGCGATTGCGTCCTCAGCCCCGCGCCGTCCAGCACCAGATCACCCGGACCCTTGCGGCGAAAGTCGATCTGGGATCGGACACGGGTACCCTTTGGGGCCAGATCGAACTCCAGCCGGGTCTCGGCAATCTCGAAGGGATAGGGGCGCCAGTCGGCAAGATATTGCGTGACGGTCATGAGAACACCTTGATGGGCAGGTGAAAAAAATTGGCAAGGCAGGGAACTTGCGCGGAACACAAGTGTTAGTCGCAGGACAGCCGGGTCGCAAGCCGGGGCCGCGCCCCCTATCGCCCAGCCAGATGAAAAACCAGAAGAGCGAGGAGCCCGCAATGGCCAATTACGATCCTAACGACCCGAAGCGGACCGAAGGCATTGACCCGCAAAGTCCGGCCGCAGCGCCCGAAACCTATGTCGAGCCGGTAGAGCGCCGGGCCTCGCCGCTGCCGCTGATCATCGGCATCCTGCTGGCGCTGGCGATCGCCTATTTTGCGCTGCAGTATTTCATGAACCGTGACCAGCCCGCCACCACCGGCGAGGATCCGGCCGTCACGACCACGGAACCGGCAGACAGCAGCACCACCGAACCGGCTGCGACTGGCACCACGACCGAACCGGCCACGACGATGGAAGAGCCGGCCGCGACCGAGCCCGCCGCCACTGAACCCGCCGCGACCGAGCCGGTCACGGATGCCGCCGCCGATGCGGCTAACGATGCGGCAGAAGCCGCCGGCAACGCTGCTGACGCTGCGGCTGATGCTGCCAATGACGCAGCCGCTGCTGCCGGCAATGCCGCTGATGCGGTCGGCTCCGCTGTGAATGAGGCGGTCGAGGATGCCACTAATGCCGCCAGCGACGCTGCGGCTGCCGCGCAGGACGCTGCTGAAAGCGCCGCCGACGCCGCAAGCGAGGCGATGCAGGACGCCGGTCAGGCCCTTGATGACGCGATCAGCGTCGAGGAACCGGCCCCGACCACGCCGCCGGCTGCTGGTACGGAAACCACCACTCCGCCCGCGAACTGATCGCAGGTTGACAGATATGCTCCGCCGTCCGGACTCCCGGGCGGCGGATTTTCAATTTTTGCGAAACACAGAGTTTTCGATTTATTAAAAGTCGCCCCGGTTGAATAAGCGGGGCGTTTCGCATACCACGGTGCACCAAACCAGCCGGACATGATAGTAGTAAGGGGAAGTGCCATGGGTCGCGTGGAAAAAGCAGGATTGCGGGTAGACGAGACGCTTGCTGCCTTCATCAACGAGCGTGCGCTGCCCGGCAGCGGGGTTGAGCCGCGCCGGTTCTGGGAAGGGCTTTCGACCCTGCTTCATGAATTTGGTCCGCGTAACCGCGCACTTTTGGAAAAGCGTGATGCGCTGCAATCGCAAATCGACAGCTGGCATGCCTCTAATCGTGGCAAACCGGTCGATGCCGGAGCCTATCGCGATTTCCTGACCGAGATCGGCTATCTGGTTCCCGAAGGCGAGGATTTCCAGATTGAGACATCCGTCACCGACCCGGAATTTGCCAATGTCGCCGGGCCGCAGCTCGTGGTGCCGATCACCAATGCGCGCTATGCGCTGAACGCTGCTAATGCCCGCTGGGGCAGCCTTTATGATGCGCTTTACGGCACCGACGCGCTTGGCGATCTGCCCCGGGGCAAAGGCTATGACGCCGAACGTGGTGGCCGTGTGATCGCCTGGGGGCGCAATTTCCTTGATGAGGCAGCGCCGCTTGCCTCGGGTTCGTGGAACGATATCGACGCGCTTTCGGTCAGGGACGGCGCGCTGGTTCCGGCACTGCGCGATAGTGCGAAATTTGCAGGCCATAACGGCGATGCGGCGCAGCCTTCGGATGTTTTCCTGAAAAACAACGGCCTGTTTATCCGTATCGTGATCGATCCCTCGACTCCGGTTGGCAGGCAGGACCGGGCTGGTATCTCGGATATCGTGATTGAATCGGCGCTGTCGGCGATTATGGATTGCGAAGATTCGGTCGCCTGCGTCGATGGTGAGGACAAGGCGCTGGCCTATTCCAATTGGCTTGGCCTCATGGACGGCACCCTGACCGAAGAGGTTGAAAAGGGTGGCAAGACCTTCATCCGCCGCCTGAACCCGGATGTCAGCTTTACGGCGCCCGACGGCTCACGCGTGACGCATAAGGGCAGGGCGCTGATGCTGGTGCGTAACGTTGGCCATCTGATGACCACGCCCGCCGTGCTCGACCGTGAAGGAAATGAGGTCTACGAGGGCCTGCTTGACGCGATGGTAACCGCGCTTTGCGCGAAACGCGATCTTGACCGCAAGGAAGGGGTCAGGAACTCGGTCACCCAGTCGATCTATGTGGTCAAACCCAAGATGCACGGCCCCGAAGAGGTCGCCTTTGCCTGCGAGATTTTTGATTTCGTCGAGGACACGCTTGGCCTGCCGCGCCATACCGTCAAGCTGGGCATCATGGACGAAGAGCGTCGCACCTCGGCCAATCTCAAGGAATGCATCCGTGCTGCCAGGCACCGCGTGGCCTTCATCAACACGGGTTTCCTTGATCGTACCGGGGATGAGATTCACACCTCGATCGAGGCGGGCGCAATGCTGGCCAAGGGTGAGATGAAATCGCAACCCTGGATCTCGGCCTATGAGGATCGCAACGTTGACATCGGTCTGGCCTGCGGCCTTTCGGGCAAAGCGCAGATCGGCAAAGGCATGTGGGCGATCCCTGACCGGATGGCCGACATGCTGGAACAAAAGATCGCCCATCCGATGGCTGGCGCGAATACCGCATGGGTGCCCAGCCCGACCGCCGCGACTCTGCACGCGACCCATTATCACAAGGTCGACGTTTTTGCCCGTCAGGCACAGATCGCTGCGGCGCGCCGTCCCGCCCGGCTGGAGGATCTGCTGACCATCCCGCTGGCCGGTGGCCGCAACTACAGCGAGGCCGAGATCACCCGCGAGCTGGAGAACAACTGTCAGGGTATCCTCGGCTATGTCGTGCGCTGGATCGATCAGGGCGTCGGCTGCTCGAAGGTTCCGGATATCAACGATGTCGGCCTGATGGAGGACCGCGCCACGCTGCGGATTTCGGCCCAGTCGCTGGCGAACTGGCTGCATCACGGGCTGGTCAGCGACAGCCAGGTCATGGACACTTTCCGCAAGATGGCCGTTGTGGTGGACCGTCAGAACGAAGGTGACCCGGCCTATGTGCCAATGGCGCCGGGCTATGACGGGGTGGCCTTTCAGGCGGCCTGCGATTTGGTCTTCCTCGGTCGGGTTCAGCCCTCGGGCTATACCGAGCCGGTTCTGCACGCCCGGCGCTTGCAGGCCAAGGCCGAACAGAAAAGCCGCGCAGCCTGATCGCGCCTGACAATCTGGCCGCCGCTCTGGCATTTCTGCATTGGTTTTGGGCCAGGCAGGGTGCCAGGGTGGCTTTTTTCATACCTTATGCGCGGGTATTTCCGGGCCCGATTGGTGGCCCCATGTGGTGAAATTGCCGTGGCCGGGCGGCGTAATAGTTGGGATTGCGACTGTGACGCGGCGTAATATTTCGGGAAAGCACCGAACGTCACGCCCTTGTGAAAGATTATTGCGCTCTGCTATGGGGGACGCTGAAAGTCGCTAACAGGGGAGATCGCCTGGTGAAGATCGGCGCTTTGAAGGAGAGTTACGAGGGGGAGGCGCGGGTTTCTGTCACGCCTTCTTCTGCGGTCCATCTGCAGAAGCTGGGCCATGAGGTCCATGTCGAATCGGGGGCTGGCGTACGCGCGGGCTTTTCCGATGCGGCCTATGAGGCGGCGGGCGTCACCGTCCAGCCCAATGCGGCGGCGCTGATCGGCGCGGTCGATGTGGTGGTCAAGGTCCGCGCCCCGAGCGAGGGCGAGCTGCGGCAAATGCGGCGCAGTCAGACGCTGATCTCGCATTTCTGGCCCGCACAGAACCCGGATCTTTTGGAGCTGGCGCGCGAACAGGGCGTCACAGCCATCGCCATGGATATGGTGCCGCGCATCTCGCGCGCGCAAAAGATGGATGCTCTGTCCTCGATGGCCAATATCGCCGGCTACCGCGCGGTGATCGAGGCGGCGAACAACTTTGGCCGCTTCTTCACCGGTCAGGTGACGGCAGCGGGCAAGGTTCCTCCGGCCAAGGTTCTGGTCGTCGGTGCCGGTGTCGCGGGTCTTGCCGCCATTGGCGCGGCAGTCAGCCTTGGCGCGCAGGTCTATGCGTTCGACGTCCGTCCCGAAGTGGCCGAACAGATCGAATCCATGGGCGCGGAATTCGTCTATCTGGACTTTCAGGACCAGACCCAGGACGGTGCTGCGACCGGTGGTTATGCCGCGCCTTCCTCGCCCGAGTTCCGCGAGAAACAGCTTGAGAAGTTCCGCGAACTCGCGCCCGATATGGACATCGTCATCACCACGGCGCTGATCCCGGGCCGCGACGCACCCAAGCTGTGGACCGGGGACATGGTCGCCGCGATGAAGAACGGCTCGGTCATCATCGACCTTGCTGCCGAACGTGGCGGCAACTGCGACCTGACCGTACCCGATGAGCGTGTCGTCACCGAAAACGGCGTCATCATCATCGGCTATACCGATTTCCCGTCGCGCATGGGCGCGCAGGCGTCCGAGCTTTACGGCAACAACATCCGTCACATGCTGACGGACCTGACGCCGGGCAAGGATGGTATCATCGTCCAGAACATGGAGGATGACGTGATCCGGGGCGCCACCGTCACCTTTGACGGGGATGTGACCTGGCCTCCGCCGCCCCCCAAGGTGCAGGCGATCGCAGCGGCCAAGCCGCGCGAAAAGGCCAGGGAACTGACGCCGGAAGAGAAACGCGAAAAAGAGCTGGCGGACTTCCGCGCGCAGACCCGCTCGCAGGTGACCATGCTGGTCGTCGGCGCGGTACTGATGCTGCTGGTCGGTGTTTTTGCCCCGGCAAGCTTCCTTTCGCACTTCATCGTTTTCGTGCTGTCGGTCTTTGTCGGCTTCCAGGTGATCTGGAACGTCAGCCATTCGCTGCACACGCCGTTGATGGCGATCACCAACGCCATTTCCTCGATCATCATCGTCGGTGCGCTGTTGCAGATCGGCTCGGGTGGTTGGCTGGTGGTGCTGCTTGCTGCGCTTTCGGTGCTGATGGCCGGGGTCAATATCTTTGGCGGCTTCCTGGTTACGCGCCGGATGCTTGCCATGTTCCAGAAGTCGTAAGGGAGAGGGGCGTATGGAATACGGATTCACCACCGCTGCCTATGTGGTCGCGGCTGTCCTGTTCATCTTGTCCCTGGGCGGGCTTTCGGGCCAGGAAAGCGCCAAGCGCGCGGTCTGGTACGGCATTGCCGCCATGGCGCTGGCGGTGGCCGCCACGCTGGTGGGGCCGGGCTATGGCAACTGGGGGCTGACGCTTGTCATGCTGGCCATCGGCGGTGCTGGTGGTTGGGTTGTCGCCAAGCGCGTGCAGATGACCGAGATGCCGCAGCTTGTCGCCGCCATGCACAGCCTCGTCGGTCTTGCCGCAGTGCTGATCGGCTTTAACGCCCAGTTCGAGCTGGGCCGCGTCCTGCGTGCCCGTGCTGCTGATGCGGCGGCGCAGTTTCATGGCTTTGCCGCGGTGCTGGCCCATAAGACCCCAGCCGAGATCGCCATGCTCAAGGTCGAGGTCGCGCTTGGCGTCTTTATCGGCGCGGTGACCTTTACCGGCTCGGTCGTTGCCTTTGGCAAGCTGGCGGGCAAGATCGACGGCAAGCCGAAAAAACTGCCGGGCGGTCATGCGCTGAACGCGGGTGCGGCGCTTTTGTCGCTGCTGGCGGTAATCCTTTACTGCACCGCCGGCGCACCGGTTCTGTGGCTGCTGCTGATCACGATCTTTGCGCTTTTCATCGGCTACCATCTGATCATGGGCATCGGCGGGGCGGATATGCCGGTGGTGGTTTCGATGCTGAACAGCTACTCGGGCTGGGCGGCGGCGGCGATCGGCTTTACGCTGGGCAATGACCTTTTGATCGTGGTCGGTGCTCTGGTCGGCTCGTCGGGTGCGATCCTGAGCTACATCATGTGCAAGGCGATGAACCGCAACTTTGTCAGCGTGATCCTGGGCGGCTTTGGCGGCGAAACGAGGCCGGCGATGGAGATCGAGGGCGAGCAGGTCGCCATTGATGCTGACGGTGTCGCAGCAGCTCTGAACGATGCTGATGAGATCATCATTGTTCCGGGCTACGGCATGGCAGTTGCTCAGGCCCAGCAATCGGTCAGTGAGCTGACCCGCAAGCTGCGCGCCAGGGGCAAGAACGTACGCTTTGCCATCCACCCGGTTGCGGGGCGTTTGCCGGGACATATGAACGTGCTGCTGGCCGAGGCCAAGGTCCCCTATGACATCGTGCTTGAGATGGACGAGATCAATGAGGACTTCCCCTCAACCGACGTGGTGATCGTGATCGGCTCGAACGACATCGTGAACCCTGCGGCACAAGAGGATCCCAACAGCCCCATCGCCGGTATGCCGGTTCTGGAGGTCTGGAAGGCCAAGCAGGTCTTTGTCAGCAAGCGCGGTCAGGGTACCGGCTATTCGGGCATCGAGAACCCTCTGTTCTATAAAGAGAACACCCGCATGTTCTATGGCGATGCCAAAAAATCCATCGACCAGCTTCTGCCACTCGTCGAGTGAGCGCAGAAAGAGGTCATATCCAATAGGAAAGGGCGGGTCATTGACCCGCCCTTTTCCATTTGTCCGCTACCCTATGGCGTCAATGGGCGCCCAGCATGGATTTCACCACATCGGCGGGCAGGACGGGATGCAGCGCCAGCTTGCGGATGCGGCGTCCCCTGCGCGGCAGTAACAGCACGCAGCGCGTGGCGATAGCGCGGGAGCGCGTGACGCAACACTCGGCTATCACCCCGGCGCACCAGCGCGAATGCAGATCAAAGCGCATGACGGTCTCGATTGCGCCCGGAACATAACCCTCTGTCTCGGCCGAATCGATCAGTGCATCGTGGATGAGAGGGGGCAGGTACATTGGACCGGGCACGTTGGGATCAACAATTTACGCCTCCTGTTAATCCCTTGCGCAGCCAAAGAATATATACCCTTTTGCACAGGTCTGCCATACGCGCCCTGCGCGTATGGCAGCGGCCCGCTTCGACCACCGGCGGAACGATCAGCACTTAGGGCGTGATCAGGATCGGAGTGCCGTCGCGGACCATGGCATAGATGTCCTCGATCTCGTCGTCGGTGACGGCGATGCAGCCTGCGGTCCAGTCAAGGCGCTGCTTGGAAAGGACGCGTCCTTCGGGGCCCTGACCGTGGATAAAGATGTCGCTGCCTGCGCTGCGCCCCAGCGCCGCGGCGCGGGCGGCGTCTTCTGTATTCGGATACGAGATCCCGACCGAGAGGTAATAGCGGCTGTCGGGGTTACGGCGGTCGATATAGTACAGTCCCTCGGGGGTTTTGCCGTCGCCCTCATACTGCTTATGGCCAATCGGCTCATTGCCAAGACCGATCCGGTAAGATTTGAGCACCGTGTTGCCGCTTAAAAGCTGCATCTGCCGCGCGCCCTTGTTGACCACGATTTGCGTGACCGGAGGTCCCGAATATGTCTTGAACTTGCTGGGCGCACAGGCGGCAATCCCCAGCAAGAGCACAAGCGCGACGATACGTCCTAACCAGCGAGCCATGCGTTCCTGTCCCTTGATCCCGAGTTTGTGCCATTTTGCCTTGCGCGCGGGCTTGCGGCAATGCGCGCAGCCTTCACGAAATCCTGATGGGTGCAGCCATGGCACGGCTGTTCTGCCAAAGCGGTGAAACCGCTCGCTTTCCTGTTGCGGGACGCAGAAGGCCGGCTAATCATGCGCTGATGGATGACGAAGACGAACACCCCCAGCGTTACGCTCTGGTCAATGAGCTGCACGCCCGGCCCTCGCCGCGGCTTAAGGCGCCCTGCACAGCGGTCTATCTGGCGATCAAAGAGCCGCAGGATGCGGCCAACCGCGACCGGTCGCACGATGTCGCGCATCTGGCCGAGCTTTGCGCCCGCCACGGCGCGCCGCGCCCTGATACCAGTGCTGGCCATTATGCCGCGCAGCTGGGCCGGCATCAGCTGCGCTGGGAAAGCCATACCGAATTCGTGACCTATGCCGCCTTTGCGCCGGGCCTGCCACCCCGGCCCTTTGACCCTTCGGCGGGTGAGATTTTTCCACGCGACTGGCAGCACCACGCGCCGGGTAAGCGTATCGCTGCGGTGATGATTCAGGTCGACTTTCTGCCCGAGAATCCGGCCGATGTGCTGCCACGCCTTTCGGAATGGTTCGCAGCCGACAGCCTGGCCTCGGTCTGGGTGCTGGAAGAGGCGGCGGTCGTTGCTGGTGATTTCCGCATTGATCCGGCAGGGTGGATGCGCTTTGCGGTCTTTGTCAAACCGGGCACGCAATCGGGTCGCATCGGTCGTATCGTCCAGCGCCTGCTTGAGCTTGAGACCTACCGTGCCATGTCGATGCTGGGCCTTGGCCGGGCGCGTGACCTGACCGAACAGCTTAACGCGCTGGACCCTCAGCTTAACGCGATCGTGCAGGGGATGAGCGATGATAGCCGCCCCGCCGAAACGGTGTTGCACGACCTGTTGTCGGTCTCGTCCCGGCTGGAAAGCGCGGCGACCCAGCATGCGTTCCGTTTCGGAGCCAACGCGGCCTACGAGGCGATCGTCATGGACCGCGTTGCCTCGCTGCGCGAGACACGCTTTTTAGGTGGTCAGATGCTGAGCGAGTTCATGGCCCGTCGCTATCTGCCCGCCATGCGGACGGCCAAGTCAGCTGAAAACCGGCTGGCGGCGATGCTGGACCGCAGCGAACGAGCCGCCGAATTGCTGCGCACCCGTGTTGATGTCTGGCGCGGGGCCCAGAACCAGGAGCTGATGCAGCGCATGGATCGCCGCGCCGATCTGCAATTGCGGCTGCAACATACGGTCGAGGGGCTGTCAGTTGTGGCCATCAGCTATTATGCTGTTGGCCTGATGGGCTATGTTCTGACCCCCGTCGCCAAGGCGCTGCATGTGGACAAGGCGCTGCTGAGCGCGGGGCTGACGCCGGTCGTAATCCTGCTTGTCTGGATTGCCATGCGGCGCATCCGCGCCCGGCTGCATGACGGCGGGCATTGACGCCCACGCCCGCGAATATCCGAACAGAAGGAGCAGATTGATGAAACATGTCCTTTTCCTGGCCGATACGCGGATCGGAGGGCGGGTCTGATGGCAGGACAACTCAGCATGTATGGGCTTGCCCATTGCTCGACCTGCCAAAAGGCACAGGCCGAGCTGGAGGCCGCCGGTTGGCAGGTTGATTTCCGCGATGTCTCGAAAGCGCCGCTGTCCGATGACGAATGGAAAAAGATGATTGCCGAGTTTGGTGAAAAACTGGTGAACCGTGCCAGCCTGACCTGGCGCGGCATGTCCGAGGCCGAGCGTGCCGGCACCCCGCTGCAGATGCTTTCTGCCAAGCCTTCACTCATGAAACGTCCTGCGATCATCGAGGGGGACAAGCGCCTGCTTGGCTGGACCGCAAATGTAAAACGCGCATTGGGTGTGGCGGTCTAGGACCGCCGCGCCCGTGGTTCACTGCTGTTGCGGGGCGGCCTCGGCTGCGCCGCTGGCGGCTGGGGTGGGGGCAGGTGGCGCAGGTTCGGGCCGGTTGGCGCGGGCACTGATCCGGGTCGTATATGCATCTTGCGGATCGTGACGCAGCACGGCCCGCGCACCACCCGCACGCAGCGCAGCAACCGTGCGACGATACTCTGCCTCGTCCAAAGCTCCGTCTGCGGACAGGCGCGCACCCATCCGGCGCAGCATTTCCGCGTGACGCCTAAGCGCGTCAGGGTCGGGATCAGGGCCAAGCAGCAGGCGGGCGCTTTCATCGGGCGCAGAGGTTGCCTCGCGCCAGCCCTTCATACTGGCACGCAGGAAGGCGGCCAGCCGTTCCTCGGCATCTTCGTTGGTAAGTGCGGATGAAAGGACGTAAAGCCCGTCCTCAAGCACTGCTGCGCCTTGCGCCTGCGGGTCAAGCTCGGCCAGCCCGTCGCCCGGCACCGGATCGTCACTAAGCGTGCTGATACAGGCGGCCTGCTTGTGGCTCAGCATCTCATTCCCAGGCCACTGAGAAAGCAGGCTTACCCCCGACAGGCTGTCATCGGGGATCAGGTTCAGCCGGTTCAGCCACGCCTGCAATGCATATTCCGTGCCGTGAAACCAGCTGCCAATGGTTTTGCCGCCCAGATCAGCTGCGCTGGTCACGCCTGTCTCGGCAAGGCAGGTCAGGCGCAGGGCCGGGCGGGCAAAGATCTGGCCGATATTAACCAGCGGCAGGCCGTTTTCGCGGGCAACCAGCGCGACAGGCATCCATTCCACCGCCAGATCGGCATTGCCCCGGGCGATACTTTCAAAGGGCGGCGCGTCATCAGCTGGCAGCAGCCGGACGGTCAGCCCCTCATCGGCGTAATACCCCCGTGCCTCGGCCAGCAGAAAGCCAGCAGAGGTGCTGGGGGACGTGCCGCGCAACTGCACCGTCAGCTCATCAGCCCCGGCCCCAAATGCGGCAAGGGCCTGTATCAGCACGGCCGGGATCAGCGATTTCATCATCCACCTCATCGCTGGCCATGGTTAGACGGCTGGCACCGGTGCCGCAAGCCGCCGGGATACACACGATACCGCGAGCCGGGATCAGTCGCGTGAATAGATATCCTCGTAGCGGACGATATCGTCTTCACCCAGATAGGCGCCGGTCTGAACCTCGATCAGCACCATTGGCACCTTGCCAGGGTTTTCGAGCCGGTGCACGGCGCCAAGGGGCACGTAGATCGACTGGTTTTCAGTCAGCAGGGTAACGGTGTCATCGACCGTGACCCGTGCCGTGCCCGAAACGACGATCCAGTGTTCGGACCGGTGGAAATGCGATTGCAGCGACAGGGATGCGCCGGGGTTCACGACGATGCGCTTGACCTGAAAGCGGTCTGCCAGCGCCAGCGTCTCGAACCAGCCCCACGGGCGATGGTCGCGCTGGAACTGTTCGGCCTGACGCGCGCCCTTGTCCTTTAGCGCCGAAACGGCGCGACGCACCTCTTGCGCGCGGTCCATCCCGGCGACCAGAACCGCGTCTCGGGTGGCCACGACCATCACGTCCTTAAGGCCGATACCCACGACCTCCATCCCTTCGTCCTGCGCCCGCAAAAGAACGTTGTCACAGTCGATGGCGGTCGAATGGGCGTCGGTCACCGCGCCGCGCTCGGCGGGGTCATCGCGTTGGGTTTCGTGCCAGACGGCATCCCAGCCGCCAAGGTCGGACCAATGGCCCGAATAGCGTACCACCGAAAGGTTGTCGGCCTTTTCCAACACGGCATAGTCGACCGAAAGATCGGGCAGCCTGTCCCAGGGCTCGGGTGCCAGACGCAGAAAGCCAAGGTCAGTCTGTGCCTCGTTCAGCGCCGCCTGTACGGGTTCCAGATATTCGGGAGCATGTGCGCGGAACGCCTCGATCATGGTTTGCGCGGCAAACAGAAAGATGCCGGCGTTCCACAGATAATTGCCCTGAGCGATCATCCGCGCCGCATTCTCGGCATCGGGTTTTTCTACAAAGCGGCGCAAAAGCAGCGGGCCTTCGCCCTCACCCTCGGCCTCCATATAGCCGTAGCCGGTCTCGGGACGGGCCGGCGCGATGCCAAAGGTCACGATGCGCCCTGCGCGGGCAGCGGGCAGGCCCAGATCGACGGCGCGGCCAAAGGCCTCGGCATCGGGGACGACATGGTCCGAGGGCGCGACCAGCAGGATTGCATCAGGGTCGTTTTCGACTGCGGCCAGCGCGGCGGCAAGGATCGCGGGGGCGGTGTTCTTGCCCGCGGGTTCGATCAGGATAGCCGCCGGAGTGACTCCGATCTGATCCAGCTGTTCAGCGACGATGAAACGGAAATCGGCGTTGGTCATCACCAGAGGGGCAGCGTAGCGCGGCCCCGACAGGCGGCGCGCCGAGGCCTGAAACAGGCTTTCTTCGCCCACCAGCGGTGCGAACTGCTTGGGAAAACTTTTGCGTGAGACGGGCCAGAGCCGGGTGCCCGAGCCTCCGGCCAGCAGAACAGGGGTGATCGTCATGCAAATCGCTCCATCGGCACGAGGCCGCTTTCATCCGTTCTCGTTATCTGCCCGCTCTCTTACCTGCGCAAGCTGCGCAAAACGACAGGAGTCCGGGCATTTGTGCCAGATAGCATGGCGCATCGGGGCGGACAAACCCGCACGGGCGGGTATCTTAGTAGCCACGCGCCCGATCCACGACATGCAAAAGCGGCGCGCCCCGCATGGCGCGCCGCAGGTTTTCGGCCACCACCGGCGAGGCGGTCGCGGGACGCGTCTCGGCCGCGACATGCGGTGTGACCGTGATTCCAGGATGTGCCCAAAAGGGATGTTCGGGCGGCAAAGGTTCGGTACGAAAGACATCCAGCACCGCATGGCCGACCTGCCCCTGATCCAAGGCAGAGATCAACGCGGCCTCATCAATCAGGGTGCCGCGCCCGGCGTTGATGATCGTCGCGCCTCGGGGCAAGAGCGCGAGTCGCGCGGCATTCAAAAGATCGCGGGTCCCGGTCGTGTCGGGCAACAGGCTGACAAGGATTTCCGCCCGGGCCAGCACCTTGGGCAGGGCGGGACCGGCCAGAACCTCGATCCCGGGATGCGGACGGCCAGATTGCGACCAGCCGGTCACCCGAAAGCCCAACCCCGCCAGTGCGGTTGCGACCGCGCGGCCCAGCTCTCCCATCCCCAGCACCACAACGTTGCGATCACGGGCAAGGGGCGGGGTCTGGTCATGACGCCAGACACCGTCCTGTGCATAGTGGTCCATGCCCAGATGCGCCCGCAACGCCCAGCCGGTGCAATAATCCGCCATGCCTTCGGCCAGCCCCGGATCCACCATCCGGCACAGGGGCTGCGTCAGGGTCGAATTTGCAACGATCCGCTCGACGCCCGCCCAAAGACTTTGCACCAGCCGGGCGCGGGTAAAGGGGCGAAAATCCAGCGCCTGGCCGCCTTCGGGGTAACCGGGGGCATAGATCAGCGCATCAAAACCGGCGGGGTCGCCCTCGCGCGCAAGCTCCATCTCGGGGCATGAGGCGCGAAGATGTGGCGCCCAAGGCTGCCAATAATGTGCAGGCGCAGCAAAGAGAACCTTCATCTTCTCAGCTCCGGGGACGGTGGACATGGGCCGATTGCACGATCCCAAAGGCCATGAGCAGGATCATCAGCGAGGTGCCGCCATAGCTGACCAGCGGCAGCGGCGAGCCTTTGGCGGGCAGCATCCCCATCACCGTCGCCATGTTGATCGAGAAATACAAAAAGAACGTTCCGGCGATGCCGATGGTCAACAGGCTGGCAAAGCGGTCGCGGTTGGTCAGCGCCGAATACATGCAAAAGCCAAGGATCAGCACATATAGCATCAGCAGGCTGAAGGCACCGACAAAGCCGAACTCTTCGGCCAGTGAGGTAAAGATAAAGTCCGTGTGCTTTTCGGGCAGAAAGTTCAGCCGAGACTGAGTGCCCTGCATAAAGCCCCGCCCAGACCACCCGCCAGACCCCAGCGCGATCTGCGCCTGGGCGATGTTATAGCCCGCCCCAAGGGGGTCTGACCCGGGATCAAGAAAGGTGTCGATACGCTTGAACTGATATTCATGCAGCAACTGCCAGTCGGTGCCGCGGCTTTCCATCACGGCGGTGACACCCGCCACGACGATGGCGATGACTGCCCCGAAATACCACAGGCTGACGCCGGCCGCGAACATGACAATACCGCCGCCCGCGATCAGCATGATCGAGGTGCCAAGGTCGGGCTGCATCAACACCAGCCCGGTCGGCAGCAGGATCAGGATCACCGGGATCAGCACCCAAAGCGGGCGCGAGACCTTTTCAACTGGCAGCCAGTCGTAATAGGCGGCAAGCGTCAGCACAAAGGCAACCTTGGTCAGCTCAGAGGGCTGGATGCGGATGGGACCCAGCACCAGCCAGCGTTGTGCACCCATACCGACATGCCCCATCAGCTCGACGAGGATCAGCAGCAGCACACAGATCACGTAAGAAACGACCGAGATCGAGCGCCAGAACCAGATCGGCACAAAGGACAGCGCGAACATCGCGACCATGCCGATGGCAAAACGCTCCATCTGTGGGCCGGCCCAGCGGTCGATATCGCCGCCCGAGACGGAATAGAGCATCAGAAAGCCGATACAGCTGACGGCGGTGATCAGAAAGACCAGCGGCCAGTTCAGATGCAGGATCTTGCGCCAGCCGGTCGGTACCTGAACAACGTGATAATTCAGATAGCCCATGGCTCAGGCCCTCGCACGGCCCTCGCCCTTGCGGGCCGAGGGGGTCAGGCTCATACGCGACCAGATCTCCTGGACCTTGGCGCGTTCGGCCTCGGGATAGGCGGTCAGGGGGGGCAGCCCCCCAGCAAGTGCGAACAGCAGAATGTCGCGGGCGATGGGGGCGGCCACAGCTGAACCGCCGCCGCCGTGTTCGACCACGACGGAAACGGCATAGCGCGGCATCTCGTAAGGGGCGAAGCAGACGAACAGGGCGTGGTCGCGTCGGTTCCACGGCAACTGGTCGTTCGAGATCACGCCCCGCGCGCGCTCGGCGGCGGTGATGTTACGTACCTGGCTGGTGCCGGTCTTGCCCGCCATCCGCCACTCCGCAGCAAGAATACGGGAGCGCCTTGCGGTACCGCGGCTGCTGTTCATCACCGCATCCATACCTGCGCGGGCCGTGCGCAGATGCAGCGGGTTGATGTCGAGTTCCGGCCAGTCCGGCACCGCCTCGGCCTGACCATCAATGGCGCGGACAAGGCGCGGCGCGACAGCCCGGCCTGTCGCAACCCGCGCCGTCATCACCGCAAGCTGCAGCGGAGAGGCCAGCACATAACCCTGACCGATCGAGGCGTTAAGCGAGTCGCCGATCTGCCATTCCTGATCATAGCGCGCCCGTTTCCATGCCCGGTCGGGGGCGATGCCCTCTGCGATGGCGGACATGGGCAGATCGTGACGGACCCCGATCCCAAGCTTGCGTGCCATCGCGGCGATACGGTCGATGCCTACGCGCTGTGCCAGTTCGTAATAGTAAACGTCGCAGGAATGTTCGAGGCTGTGGACGGCGTCGATCATGCCATGGCCGCCCCGGCTCCAGCAGTGGAAACGTCGCCCGGCGACCTGAACATAGCCCGGGCAATAAAAGCGCGTACCGGGGGTGATCACCCCTGCCTCTAGTCCGGCGAGCATCGTCACCATCTTGAAGGTCGAGCCGGGCGGATAGACACCCTGCACGGTTTTGTCGGCCAGCGGGCGGTGGTCATGCTCCATCAATGCCCGGTAATCGGGGGCCGAGATGCCGCGCACGAATTTGTTCGGGTCAAAGGTCGGCGATGAACAGATCGCGACGATATCGCCGTTCGTGACATCCAGCACCACAGCGGCGGCACTTTCGCTGCCAAGCCTTTGGCTGGTAAAGTTCTGCAGTTCGGCGTCCAGGGTGGTCTGGACTGTCGCGCCCTGCTGTCCCTCTTGCCGGGACAGTTCGCGCATTTCGCGCCCGGCGCTGTTCACCTCGACCCGGCGGGCACCGGCCTTGCCGCGCAGAGCCTCTTCCATCTTGGCTTCAAGCCCGACCTTGCCAAGCTGAAACTCGGGCAGGCGCAGGACTGGATCAGGGTTTTCGATCTTTGAAAGGTCATAGTCCGAAACCGGGCCGACATAGCCCAGCACATGTGCGAAATCCCCGGCGCGCGGATAGCTGCGCGACAGGCCGGATTCGGGCGTGACCCCTGGCAGCGCAGGCGCGTTCAGCGCGATCGAGGAAAACTCGTCCCAGCTTAGCCGGTCAGCGACAAGGACCGGGGTCACGGCGCTGCGTTTGCGGATTTCTTCAAGAATATCGGCCGCCTGGCGGTCCGACATCGGAATGATGCGCCGCAGCCGGGCAATAACGGCCGAGATGTCGCCCGCCTCTTCACGTGTCAGGGTGACGCGATAGTTTTGCTCATTCCCGGCGATGATGGTGCCGTTGCGGTCAAGGATCAGTCCGCGCGCCGGCGGCAACAGGCGGATCTTGATCGAGTTGCCGTCTGAGAGCATGCGATATTCATCGGCATGTTCGATCTGCATCGAGCGCAGCTTAAGCCCCAGCGCCGAGACGATCCCTGCCTGGATTACCCCAAGCATCAACACCCTGCGGGTGATCAGACGGCTGCTTTCGACGACTTCGCGTTCTGATTTGCGCATGGCTCAGCGAAGCCTCTGATCGCGTTCGGCGCGGGTGCGCGACAGACCAAACGTATAGCCAACCAGCCCCGCGATAATGGGATAAGAACCGACCGTGGCGATATACTGCAAGATCACCTGCCCCAATGGGGGCAGGGGCAAGAAAAATACCGCCAGCAGGATACGATAGGATAACATCATCAGCGCCAGAAGCATGCTCACACGCAGCCATTCAATCATGAACGGCAGCTCTCGCCAACGCTGCTCGCGCTTTCGTGCGGCCTCGGTTGCGATCACGACCAGCGCCGCATTCAGACCAAGGGGGCGCATCAGCAGGATGTCCTCGATCAGAAAAAGGGCGGCGATGGTCAGGACCGGCACCTGTTCGGGACGACGCAGTACCCAGAAAACCGTCAGGCAAAGCGCAAGATCGGGGCCGGGCCAGCCAATACTGCCCGGTGACAGCGGTAAAAGCCGCCAGAACAGAATGGCAAGAAACAGCAGGATGAACAGCACCTGACCGAATATCCGCAGGCGGCGGGCGTGCTCAGTCATCTCCGGCCCCGGTTTCGGCCGCTGCGCCGGGTTCCGTGTCAGGCGGCATATCGGCGACCGAGGGCATCCGCGGCCCGATGAAATCAGCCGGAGGCGGGGGGATCAGCAACCCTGAATCGGCGATCTGCTCGGCCGGATGGCTGCGCAAGACGCGCAGGAATTCCAGCCGGCCATAGTCGGCAGCCAGACGCACCCGCAGCCGCCCGTCATTTGCCAGCGCCACCTGACCGACCGGCAGGCCGGGCGGGAACACTCCCCCGTCGCCCGAGCTGACCACCCGGTCGCCGGGGCGCAGGTTTTCGGGGCTTTCGATGAAATCAAGCGCGGGCAGGGTGGTATTGTCCCCGACCATCAACGCATGCTGACCCGAAGGCTGGATCGTCACCGGGATACGGCTTGATGGATCGGTCAGCAGAATGACCCGGCTGGTGGTCTGACCAACGCCCGAGATGCGCCCGACCAGCCCCAGCCCGTCCATGGTTGCCCAGCCATCGACGATCCCGTCGCGCTGACCGACATTCAGCAGCACCGATTGCCGAAAGGCCGTGCCGCTGTCGGTCAGAACCACCCCCGAAACCGAGGTCAGGGCAGGGTCAATGCGCACGTTGTTTTGGGCCAGCAGCTTGGCGTTTTCCTGTTCAAGCTGGACGGCCGCCTCTTTCCAGGCGGCCATTTTTTGCAGCTCGCGGCGCAATTCCTGGTTCTGCTCGTAAAGCCGGGCATAGGACTGGAAACCCGCGACCATGCGCGACAGCTTGGTCACCGGGGCTATGACCCAGTCAAAGCTGGGGACAAAGCGGTCGATAAAGGCCGCGCGCATCCGCTCGGCGCGCGGGCTGTCGATCTGCCAGAACAGAAACAGCCCCAGCAGCACAAGCACCAGCAGCGAAACCAGGATGCGACGGACCGGAGCCGCGTAATCTGGGCCCTTGCGCGCCATGGGCCTGATCCTGATCAGCTATCGTAATCGATGACGTGGCGCAGTTGCTTTTCGTATTCCAGCGCCTTGCCGGTTCCCAGAGCCACGCAGCTCATCGGCTGGTCTGCAAGGCTGATCATCAGCCCGGTCTGCTCGCGCAGCGCCAGATCCAGTTCGCCCAGCATGGCGCCGCCACCGGTCAGCATCACGCCCCGGTCGACGATATCGGCGGCCAGATCGGGCGGTGTCGCTTCGAGTGCGATCATCACCGCCTCGCAGATCTGCTGCACCGGCTCGGCCAGCGCCTCGGCGACCATGGCCTGGGTGATTTCCATTTCCTTTGGGATACCGTTGAGCAGGTCGCGGCCGCGCACCATGATCGTGGCACCGCGTCCGTCATCGGGCATGCGTGCGGTGCCGATCTGGGTCTTGACCCGTTCAGCGGTCGATTCACCGATCAGCAGGTTGTGATTGCGGCGCAGGTAGTTGATCAGCGCATCATCCATGCGGTCGCCGCCGATGCGGACCGAGCGGGCATAGACGACGTCGCCAAGGGACAGCACTGCAACCTCGGTTGTTCCGCCGCCGATATCCACGACCATGCTGCCAGTCGGCTCGGTGATCGGCATCCCTGCGCCGATGGCTGCCGCGATTGGCTCGGCAATCAGCCCGGCGCGCCGGGCGCCAGCAGAAAGGACCGACTGGCGGATAGCGCGCTTTTCAACCGGGGTGGCGCCATGGGGCACACAGACGATGATCTTGGGCTTGGAAAAGGTCGTGCGCCGGAAGACCTTCTTGATGAAATGCTTGATCATTTCTTCGGCGCTGTCGAAATCGGCGATGACACCTTCACGCATCGGGCGGATGGCCTCGATGCTGCCGGGCGTACGGCCGAGCATCAGCTTGGCATCCTCGCCCACTGCCAGGACCTGCTTTTTGCCGTCCTTGACGTGATAGGCGACGACCGAGGGTTCGTTCAGAATGATCCCCTTGCCCTTCACATAGACAAGGGTGTTTGCGGTCCCGAGGTCAATCGCGATATCGGTGGAAAACAAGCCGCCAAAGGCCATGTCAGCTTACCCCTTCTGCCGTCCCTGCCATGACGGCCGTTCTTGCCGTCCCATACAGACGGTCATTGCCCGATTGCCCCGCCGAGTCGCCCCGGCGAAGGTGTCGGAGATATAGGCCCTGACCCCGCGCGGGGGAACCCGAAAATTGCGTTGCATATGAGGCGTTGGGCGGCAATCCGCAATCCGCTCGGTGCGGCTTGACCCGACCGTGCAGGTTGTTAGGCTCCGCGCGGATACGACCGACAGAAAAGGGGCAGGATTTTGCGGGACGATATCGTGGGGATCTGCCGCTTTTCCTTTCTTGGCCGCTGTGACTGGGCCGAGACTGCCGGGAAAAAGGGAAAGGAACCCGGGCTGCTTGAGCGCCGTTTTTCCCGACTTTACGCCCCCGAAAGGCTTGAGCGGCGCTTTATCGCTTTCGAACGGCTCTGCCTGCCGTCGATCAAGGCTCAGACTGACACGGATTTCAGCTTTTGGATTCTGACCTCTCCCGAGCTGCCGCAGTATGCGTTGGACCGGCTGCGTGATCTTTGTGCCGGGGTGCCGCAGATCCGGCTGATCATCTCGGATGAGCGGGATACGCTCAATGCCCTGCGCGAGCCGCTGATTGCGGCAGCGGATGCGGCGGGACGCCCGGTTATCCAGTTTCGGGTCGATGACGACGATGCCTTCAGCCGCCACCATGTCGCGCGTATCCGGCATCATGCCCGCAGATTTGACGATGTCCCTGCCTTCGCCCTGAGCTATCCCAAGGGACTTGCCTATGGCAGCTACGAAGGCAATCCGGTCAGTTTCTGGCGCACCCACCAGTCATTCCTGGGGGCAGGGGCTGCGGTGCGGATGCGGGGGCCGGGACGGTGCATTTATGCCTTTAACCATTTCCAGCTGCCGCGGCATTTCCTTGCGCTGACCGATATCGACGGGCTGGGATATGTGCAGACGCGCTGGGACGAAGGTGACTCGGTTGCGACCATTGTCGCCCATTTCCCGAAATGGTTTACCCCGCTTGACCCCGAAGAGTTCCAGCAAGCACTGGCCGATGATTTTCCGTTTCTGCGAGGTGTCGATCTGAGTTTTGTGGAACGCAAAGGGGCGGCCTGAAAGCCGCCCCTCTTTTCGTATTTCCAGCAACAGGTCAGTGCGAATACATGCTGACCTGTTTTGCGTCTCCGCCCTGACCGATCATGTCGCGGCGGGCTTTCAGGCGGTTCAGCGCACCGACATAGGCCTTGACGCTGGCAAGGATCGTGTCGGTGTCCGAGGCTTGCCCGGTGGCGATGCGCCCCTCTTCCTCCATCCGCACGGTCACGGTGGCCTGAGCGTCCGTGCCCTCGGTCACGGCATGGACCTGATAGAGTTGCAGATGCGCATTATGCGGCCAGATTGATTTGACGGCCTTGAAGCAAGCATCGACCGGCCCGTCGCCCGAGGAATGAACGGTCTTTTCTTCGCCACCGACCAGCATGACCAGATCGGCCGACTGCCCGTCCGAGCCGCAGACGACGCGCAGATGCTTGACCTGCAGGTAATCGTCCTCGGTATTCGTTGCTGCGTCCTGCACCAGCGCAACCAGGTCGTCGTCATAGACCTCTTTCTTGCGGTCGGCCAATGCCTTGAAGCGGACAAAGACGTCCTTCAGCTGGTTGTCACCCAACTCATAGCCCAGCTCGCGCAGCTTGGCGCGCAGGGCAGCGCGACCCGAGTGCTTGCCCATGGCGATATTGGCCTCATTCAGACCGATATCGGTGGGTTTCATGATCTCAAACGTTTCGACGTTTTTCAGCACGCCGTCCTGATGGATGCCGGATTCATGCAGGAAGGCGTTCTTGCCGACCACCGCCTTGTTCGGCTGGACGACAAAGCCCGAGGCCTGTGACACCCGCCGCGACAGCGCCATGATCTTGGTGGTGTCGATGCCGGTCGTGAAGGGCATGATGTCATGGCGCACCTTCAGCGCCATCACAACTTCTTCCAGGGCCGTGTTGCCGGCACGTTCGCCCAAACCGTTGATCGTGCATTCGATCTGACGCGCGCCTCCCTCGACCGCGGCCAGCGAGTTCGCCGTCGCCATGCCCAGGTCGTTGTGGCAGTGGGTCGAGAAGATCACCTCATCCGCGCCCGGCACCCGCTCGATCAGCATACGGATCAGCTTGGCCGATTCCTGCGGCGCGGTATAGCCAACGGTGTCGGGGATGTTGATGGTGCGGGCACCGCATCTGATCGCGATCTCGACCACCCGGCACAGATAGTCATGCTCGGTCCGGGTTGCGTCCATGGGCGACCATTGCACGTCGTCGCAAAGATTGCGGGCATGGGTCACCGTCTGCTGGATACGCTCGGCCATCTGGTCCATGTCCAGATTGGGTATGGCGCGATGCAGGGGAGAGGTACCGATAAAGGTATGAATGCGCGGCCGTCTGGCATGTTTCACCGCCTCCCAGCAGCGGTCGATGTCGGGGAACTGCGCGCGGGCCAGACCGCAGATCGCAGAGTTGCGCGAACGTTTGGCGATTTCGGATACGGCGGTGAAATCGCCCTCCGAGGCGATCGGGAAACCGGCCTCGATGATATCGACGCCCATCTCGTCCAGCATCTCGGCGATGTCCAGTTTTTCGGTATGGCTCATCGTCGCGCCGGGCGACTGTTCGCCATCGCGCAGGGTGGTGTCAAAGATCAATACGCGGTTCGGATCGGTCATTTCGGGAATCCTTCTTCATGCTCACAGGGTCCGGGCACGAACCTGACTGAGCGGCGGCCCGGAGACCCGCTCAGCGCAGCGTAAGAAGAAGGAGACCGCGGAGGTTCACGGCAAAGCGCGCGCCGTTTCGCGCGTCGGGGGCCGTGGCAATGATCTGCTTTGTCCGTGTCATGGCGCGGAATATAAGACCCGTCTCGCCGGGTTGAAAAGATCAAAATTGTCGTGGCGGCGCTTTTTACCGCCTTTTCCCTGTCCTCGGCCTGACAGCGGGGACACCCCGCCCGGACATGACCGGGCGGGGTGCAGGGTGGCCGATTGATCTTTACAGTGCGCGCCAACCGATATCGCGGCGATAAAACCCCTCGGGCCAGTCAATCGCGCGGGCCAGCTCATAGGCACGCTCATGCGCCTCGGCCAGTGTTGCGCCGCGTCCTGTCGCGGCCAGAACCCGGCCTCCACTCGCTACGATCTGGCCATCTTTCCGGGCAGTTCCGGCGTGGAATACCATGCGGAAACTGTCCTGTGGCAGGGTATCAAGGCCCCGGATCGCGCTGCCCTTTTCATAGGTGCCGGGATAGCCGTTCGCCGCCAGAACCACGGTCAGGGCATGATCGTCAGCCCAGTTCACGGTCATGTCAGAAAGGCGCCCTTCGGCGCAGGCAAGGATCAGGTCCAACGCCTGCGCGCCCAACCGCAACATCAGTACCTGACATTCCGGGTCGCCAAAGCGGACGTTATATTCGACCAGCCGCGCCCGCCCGTTCTGGATCATCAGCCCGGCGTAAAGCACCCCCTGGAACGGAGTGCCGCGCCGCGCCATCTCGGCCACGGTCGGGCGCACGATTTCGTCCATGACCTGTTCCTGAATGGCGGGGGTCAGGACAGGGGCGGGGGAATATGCCCCCATGCCGCCGGTATTCGGGCCGGTATCGCCCTCGCCAACACGTTTGTGGTCCTGAGCAGTGCCGATCGGCAGGCAGTCGGTGCCGTCGCAAAGGATAAAAAAGCTGGCTTCCTCGCCCTCCATGAACTCTTCGATCACCACCTCGGCCCCGGCCTCGCCAAAGGCACCGCCAAAGGCATCATCCACGGCGGCGATGGCCTCGGCTTCGGTCATGGCAACGGTCACGCCCTTACCAGCCGCCAGCCCGTCGGCCTTGATGACAATGGGCGCGCCCTTTTCATGGATATAGGCGCGGGCGGGCTCGGCGGCGTCGAACCGTGCCCATGCGGCGGTCGGTGCGCCGCAGGCGTCGCAAACCTCTTTAGTAAAGCTTTTTGATGCCTCAAGCATCGCGGCGGCCCGCGACGGGCCAAAGACCAGAATGCCCGCCCCGCGCAGATCATCAGCTACCCCGGCTGCCAACGGCGCCTCGGGGCCGACCACCACCAGATCGATGGCATTTTCTTCACAAAAACCGATCACAGCGGGACCAGAGAGAATGTCGAGCTCCGCCAGTCGAACCAGAGGCTCCATCCCGGCATTGCCCGGCGCTACGAACAGGCGGTCGCATTTCGGGTTCTGGCGGATCGCCCATGCCAGCGCATGTTCGCGCCCGCCGCTGCCGAGGATCAGGATATTCATGCGCAAAAGGCCCCCTTGCCATTGGTCCCGCGCCTTCTAGGAACTGGCCCGCGCCGGATCAATCCCCTTGATCCTGCGACCAGCCCGCGCCACAACCGGGACATGGAGCTTTTTGAAGACACAGCCCCCGGTAACGCCCATGAGTTCACCGTGTCCGAGATTTCGGGTGCGGTCAAACGTGTGCTCGAGGGCGAATTCGGCCGCGTCCGCGTTCGTGGAGAGATTGGCCGCGTTTCGCGCCCTTCCTCGGGTCATCTTTATTTCGATCTCAAGGATGATCGGTCGGTGCTTGCCGCCGTGAGCTGGAAAGGGCAGGTTGCGCGCCTTTCGACCCGGCCCGAAGAAGGGCTTGAGGTTATCGCCACCGGCCGTCTCACCACTTTTCCCGGTCAGTCGAAATATCAGCTGATCGTTGAGGAAATCGAACCAGCCGGCCTTGGTGCGCTGATGATGATGCTGGAAAAGCGTCGCAAGGCGCTGGCTGCCGAGGGGCTTTTCGACGACGCGCGCAAACGTCCGCTGCCTGCACTGCCAGGGGTAATTGGCGTCGTGACCTCGCCATCCGGGGCGGTGATCCGCGACATCCTGCATCGGCTGCGCGACCGTTTCCCAACCCGGGTGCTGATCTGGCCGGTCGCAGTACAGGGAGAGGCCTGCGCGCCGCAAGTTTCGGCAGCGATCCACGGCTTTAACGCGCTGCCTAAGGACGGGCCTGTCCCGCGCCCCGATCTTATTATCGTTGCGCGCGGTGGCGGCAGCCTTGAGGACCTTTGGGGCTTTAACGAAGAGGTTGTGGTCCGGGCCGCGGCAGACAGTCAGATCCCGCTGATTTCGGCTGTCGGGCATGAAACCGATACGACCCTGATCGACTTTGCCGCCGACCGCCGGGCGCCCACCCCGACCGCTGCCGCCGAAATGGCGGTGCCGGTTCGGGCCGAACTCGCCGCGCGGCTGACCGAGTTGCAGGTGCGGATGATGCGCGCCGCCCAGGCCCGTAGCCAAAGCCTGCGTCAGCGGCTTTCCGATCTTGGCCGCGCGCTTGGCCGGCCACAGGCCCTGACTGATCCGGCGCGCCAACGCTTCGACCTTTTTGCCGAACGGCTAGAGCCGGGCCTGCGCGGTTTCGTACGCTCCCGCCGCGACCAGTTGAACGCCCTGCCGCTGTCCTTGTCGATGTTGCGGACGATGATGCGCAATCGCCGCGAGGCACTGCAAACTCAGTCTGCACGCCTGCCGCAGGGCCTGCAGCGCCTGCGCCAGCACAGATCCGAACGCCTGATCGACCTTGCGCAGCGACTCGAACGCGGCCGCGCGCGCGGTCTTGCTGACAGCACCCGCCAACTGGCCCGTGACCGTACTGCGCTCGACCAGCTCACCACTCGCCTTACCGCAGTCCGTGTCCGCGCTATTTCGCAACGCCGTGACGCGCTGGACCGGCTGGACAGGCTGCGCCAGACGCTTGGCTATCAGGAGACTCTGCGGCGCGGCTTTGCAGTGATACGGGGCCCGAACGGCCTCATCACCACCGCGACCGAGGCTACGCAGACCGCGCGCTTTGAGGTCCAGTTTCAGGATGGTCGCATGACGGCCCGACCTGACACGCCGCCCTCCAAAACCAGCCGCAGGCCGCCCGCGCCAAAGGATCAAAAGACCCTTTTCTAGGCGCGCGCCCGGCTTCTTTCGTGCCCAAATATCCCGGGGGAGCGCCGCAGGCGCGGGGGCAGAGCCCCCTTTTACCGCGCCAGATCTCGCGGCCTCAGCATCAGCCACAAAAGTGCGCCACCGGCCAGTACCAGAAACGGCAGCATGGCAAGGTTTACCGCGCTCCATCCGGCTTGGGCCGAGCCGCCCATGCAGTTCATCAACCCGCCCGAAGACAAAGAGGCCAGGAACACGCCAAAGAACACTACGGCGTCGTTCAGCCCCTGCACCCGCTCACGTTCTTCGGGCCGATGGGCGCGGGTCAGCATGGCGGTTGCGCCAATATAGCCAAAGTTCCAGCCAAGCCCCAAAAGGATCATCGCCAGATAGAAATGTGGCAACTCGACCCCCGACAGGGCCACTGCGCCAGCTCCGGCCAGAATCGCAAGGCCGACCATGACGATACGGGTGGCGCCGAAACGCGCGATCAGATTGCCGGTGAAAAATGACGGCGCGAACATCGCAAGCACATGGCCTGAAACGATATTCGCCGCATCGGTGGTGGCAAAGCCACAGCCGACCACAGCCAAGGGGGCCGAAGTCATCACCAGATTCATCAGCGCATAAGAGACCATGCCGCAGATCATCGCCACGGCGATCTGAGGCACGCGGATCAGCTCGGCGACCGAGCGGCCTTCGGCATGTCTTCCGACAGCTCGCGGAGTGGTTGGAATATCAAGAAAAGCGAACAGCACCGGCCCCAGCAGGTTCAGCCCGATGATTGCTCCGTAAGTGGCAAGAAAGGGAATGGCCGTCAGATCGGCGGTCATCCGTACCAGCGCCGGACCGGTGAAGGCTGCGGCAAGCCCGCCGGCCAGCACCCATGAGATGGCCTTGGACTGAAACTCGGGCGGGGCGCAATCTGTGGCGGCAAAACGGAAAAAACCCTGTGCCGCCATATAAACCCCGGTCAGCAGCGCGCTGGCGGTGAAAAGCCAGAAATACCCGGCAGCCAGCGCATAGGCTGCAATCGCTGCGCCCAAGGCCGCCGCGCCGCAGGCCAGCAGGAACCCGGCCCGTCGCCCGTGCCGCCGCATGAAACCCGACAAGGGCCGTGCCGACAGGGCCGACCCCAGGACCATCATCGACAGGGGCAGGGTGGCGATACAGGGGTTGGGGCTCAGCATCTGGCCCGCCAGCCCCCCGACGATGAAAATCATCGACATCTGTGCGCCAAGCAGCGCCTGCGCAAGCAGCAAAACCGCTACATTGCGCCAGGCTCGGCGCATCACATCGGGATGGGCAAGGTCGGGCGTAGCGGTCATTTCAACGCGGCTGCGTCTTGGGCACGCGTTTCGATTGCACCCCAGTTGCCTGCCGCGACATCGGCGTCGGGCGCAATCCAGCTGCCACCAACGCAAACAACATTCGGCAGACCCAGATAGTCCGGCGCATTCTGCATCGTGACCCCGCCGGTCGGGCAGAAGCTGACCTGCGGCAGAGGACCAGCCAAGGATTTCAGCGATTTGGCCCCGCCAGCAGCCTCGGCGGGAAAGAATTTCAGCATCGAATAGCCAAGCTCCATCGCCCGCATCACCTCAGAGGCGGTGACGGCGCCCGGCAAAAGCGGCAGGCCGATGTCCTCGCAGGCCCGTGCAAGCGTTTCGGTGAGGCCGGGCGAAACGGCAAAGCTTGCGCCTGCATCCTTGGCACGTTTGGCGTCGTCAGGGGTCAGGACGGTCCCTGCGCCGACATGGCCCCCCGGAACTTTGGCCATGGCACGGATCACGTCCAGTGCGGCCGGGGTGCGCAGCGTCACCTCAAGTACCGGCAGCCCACCCGTGACCAGCGCGGTTGCCAACCCTTCGGCGCGCGAGGCATCGCCCACCACCAGAACCGGGATCACCGGAGCGAGTTCACAAAGCGCGCGGGTTTTCCGGGACTGTTCTGCGGGGGTCATGACGGGCCTCGTTCTTGCGGAAATCTGCGCGCAGGTTGCGCTTTTCCGCGTCGGATCGCAAGGGTGTATGTTAGCGTTAACTTATCTGTTCCGATCAGCCGCCAAAACTGCTGCGCGAACCCGAGCGGGCAGTTGCCGAGGCGCCAAAGCCGCCCCGCTGGCTGACCTGTGCTGCGGTCATCGGCGGTTTACCGATGGTCGAGGGCGCGCGTTGAAAGGTCGAAGAGGGGACCTTGCCTGCACCACGGTTGCTGGCGAAACTCTGGTCGCCCTTGGGTGTCGAAAAGCGCCCGTCGGCGGTCTTGACCATGGGCTGGGAAAAGATCCCGCCACCGCGCGACATCATCGAACCCATCATGTAACCGACCAGCAGCGGCATGAACGAGAAGCCACCGCCCGAGCTTTGCGCCACAGGATCATTGCCGCAATTTCCGGCGCCGTGCTGCTGTTCGCACAGCTCTTTGGACTCGTAGCGTGGCGCGGTTTCCAGAAACTCTTGCTCGGCTGCCGCAAAGTTCTTGCGGCAGTCCTCTTCGGTGAACCACAGGGTTTCCTGTTTGCTGGCGGCGATGCAGCTTTCCAGATCGGGAAAGCTTTGCGCGTCCATACGGTCATCCTCGCAGGCGGCAAGGGCAAGGGTCGCGGTCCCGGCGAGAACCAGCGCGACGTGGCGCGAGCGTTTGCGGGTAAGGCGTTCGGTCATGGGTCAGCCCTCGATAAAATGCGGCTTGAAGCGGGAAAGGTTGTGGGTGATGAGCGGGCGATCTTCGCGCAGGCCAAGGCCGCAGCAGCTTTCGCCAACGATCCATGCACCCAGTACAGGATGAAAACCGCCGAAATCGGGCAGGCGGGCCAGCCCCTGAACGATCATCGGATGATGCGAATAACTGTCATCCGGGGTGCGGGCAAGCTCTGACCCGTTTTCATGCAGCACCACCCCGGCACCCTCGCGCGAAAAGATCGGCTTGGTGACATAGCCCTGCGACAGCAGGTCACGGGCCGCGCCAAAGGCATCGGCGACCTCGGGTGCAGGCGTACCACCAGACAGCGCCTCCTGCACATCGGCCAGAAAGAACGCGGGCAGCAGGTTCGGATGTCCGGGGAACATCTGCCACAGCAGCGGCAAGAGGCCCTTGTTTGACAGGATCGCCTTCCACGGCGGCTCGATGAAACGTGTGCCCGAGCTTTGCAGATGCGTGGCAAATTCATCGCGCAGCATGTCCTCCCACGGATAAAGCTTGAAAAGCGTGCCGATGACGCGCGACTGGTCGTCGGCAAACTGCCCTTCGTCCGTCACGCCGATCTGTGCCAGCGGCGTGAAATGGGCGCCAAGCCCCGCCTCGCGCGCAGCCCAGGCAAGCGTCTCGACTGTGGCATAGTCCTCGGGGTTGTCGGGATCGGCTGCGAAATGGACATCCTCGCCATCGGCGCAGATCTGGGTCCAGCGCGCAACGATGGCCTCATGGATGCTGTTGAACTGGTCGGCATCAGGATCCAGCACGCCCGCCGCCTGCTGCTGTTCGAACCATAGCCACTGAAAGCTTGCGGATTCGTAAAGCGAGGTCGGCGTGTCGGCGTTATATTCCAGCAGTTTTGCGGGACCTTTTCCATCATAGGCCAGATCCATACGGCCATAAAGCTCGGGCTCGCTGCGTGCCCAGCTTGCTGCGATCAGGTCCCAGTGCTGGCGCGGAATATCAAGACGGGTCAGCCAGAATTCGTCCTGCACGGCGCGGTCCACCGCCTCGCGGCACAGTGCGTGCAGTTCGGTCGCCGGGGCCTCGATATCCTCTTCGATCTCGCGCAGGGTAAAGCGATAGGCGCTCGTCTCGTCCCAGTAAGGCTCTCCGCCCATATCGGCAAAGGTAAAGCCCAGCTTTTCGGCTTCGTCACGCCAGCCGGGTCGCTCGGGAAGGGTGCGTTTTTCCATGATCTCTCCTTGGCCTGACCCGAGATAGGGCGGCAGCGGGGGTGGGTGCAACCCTGATGACCTGATTACAGGCAGCGGCCGATGATCTTTCCGGTCACGCGCAACCCCTCTGAAAGCCGGAAAGTCTGCGAGAACTGCAGGACCTGCACGAAGGATCCGGAGAACCCGCTGTGGGCCAGGAAGGCCGTATGGTCGCAGCAACGGCGGTCATGCCGGACAAGGACATGACCTTCATCCGGGATCAGGCCCCGAGAATGCTGGTGACAGTTTATGCGGCCAGCGATTATGCATGGGCGCTGATCGCTGCAAGCACGGGTCATGAGCGCGAAGGCTAGACCGCGACGCCGAATATCTTGCCGATCACGGCGGTGATCCCCAGCGCAAAAAGCCCGCCCAGCGTGACGCGCAGCACCGCCCGACCGGGAGGAGCGCCCCCCGCCCAGGCGCCAAGCGCACCAAGCGCCGCCAGTGCCAGCACGACGGCGACCAGAACGCTGATGATAACCGCGCCGCCGGGGGCCAGAATCGCTGCGATCAGCGGCACCGCCGCCGCGGCGCTGAACGTCACGGCCGAGGCCAGCGCCGCCTGCAACGGGTTGGCGTTCGAGGCCTCGCTAAGCCCCAGCTCATCGCGCACATGGGCACCTAGCGCGTCATGCGCGCTCACCTCGCGCGCGGCCTGCAAGGCGGTGCCCGGGGCCATACCGCGCGCCTCGTAGATCGCGGCCAGCTCGTGCAGTTCTTCTTCGGGCATTTCGCGCAGGGCGGTGGCTTCGCGGGCGATATCGGCGCGCTCGGTATCCGATTGCGAGCTGACCGAGACATATTCGCCCATCGCCATCGACATTGCGCCCGCAACCAGACCGGCAAGGCCTGCGATCAGAATCGCCTCGCGCCCCGGATCGGCCGCAGCGACGCCGGTAATCAGCGCCCCGACCGAGACGATGCCATCGTTTGCCCCCAGAACCGAGGCACGCAGCCAGCCTAACCGGCTGACGTAATGGGGATCGTCGGGATGGGCGCTGAGATGTCTGGTCATGGCAAACCTCGGGGCTGTTCTTTGCGCCCAGATTAACCTGCCGATTCTCATTTGCCAGTCTTGCGTCCTGCCTTGGGGGCGGTCACGCTGACAGCGGACGAATCCCGCCGACAGGAGGTGAAATATGCCGCATGGCCGGGTCCTGCCGCCCGCAAGAAACCTGATCGGAGGTGAGTGGTTGCCCGCCACCTCGGGCGCTGTAATGCCGATGATTTCGCCGATTGATGGTCAGCCCTTTGCGATGATTGCCGAATCCGGTCCCGAGGATGTCGATGCGGCTGTCCGTGCTGCCCGGACGGCCCTTGAGGGCGACTGGGGTCGATTGACCGCCGCCGAGCGGGGGCGGCTGATGCTGCGTCTGGCCCTGCGCATCGAGGACGAGGCCGAGGCGCTTGCCCAGCTTGAGACCCGCGACAACGGCAAGCCTGTTGCTCAGTCCCGTGCCGATATGACCGCACTTGCGCGTTATTTCGAATATTACGGCGGCGCAGCGGACAAGCTGCATGGAGAGGTCATCCCGTTCCTGAACGGCTACGACGCCATGTCCATGCGCGAACCGCATGGCGTGACCGCCCATATCATTCCCTGGAACTATCCGGTGCAGATCTTTGGCCGCTCGGTCGGTGCGGCGCTGGCAATGGGTAATGCGACAGTGACAAAACCTGCCGAGGACGCCTGTCTGACGATCCTGCGCATCGGCGAACTTGCAGCTGAGAGCGGCTTTCCGCCCGGCGCGATCAATATCGTCACCGGGCGCGGCATGGTGGCGGGGCAGGCGCTTTCGGAACATCCGGGCGTCGATTTCATCAGCTTCACCGGTTCGCCCGAGGTTGGACAGGCGATCCATATCGCCGCCGCCCGCAACCACATTCCCTGCACGCTGGAACTTGGCGGAAAGTCACCGCAGATTGTCTTTGACGATGCCGATCTTGTGGCAGCGGCGCCGGTCATCGTCAATGCGATTGTCCAGAACGGCGGCCAGACCTGCTCCGCCGGGTCGCGGGTGCTGATCCAGCGCGGGATATGGGAACGGCTGACCACCATGCTTGCCGAACGCTTCGCGACGGTCGAGGCCAGCCCGGCCGAGGGGGCGCTGCTTGGCCCCCTGATCTCGGCCCGGCAAAAGGCGCGGGTCGAGCGTTATATTGACGAGGCCGACGCACCTTTAATCGCAAGGGGGCGGATCGCACAGGACGCGCCGGCGGCGGGGTTCTATGTTGCTCCGGCGCTGTTCGGCCCGGTCGATCCGACCAGCCCGATCGCGCAGGAAGAGATCTTTGGCCCGGTTCTGGCCGCCATCCCCTTTGACAGCGAGGCAGAGGCCATCGCCATCGCCAATGGCACCGAATACGGGCTTGTCGCCGGTATCTGGACAAAAGACGGCGACCGGCAGGCCCGCATGGCCCGGGCAATGCGCTGCGGGCAGGTGTTCATCAACAGCTACGGGGCCGGGGGCGGGATCGAACTGCCCTTTGGTGGCGTGCGCAAATCCGGTCACGGGCGTGAAAAGGGCTTTGCTGCCCTGTACGAATTCTCGCGCCTGAAAACCGTGGTTCATCGTTTTACATAGTGAGGGAGGAAGGGACATGAGGCTTGCAGGCAAGACAGCATTGGTGACGGGAGCAGGCTCGGGTTTTGGCAAGGGAATTGCCGAGACATTTGCCCGAGAAGGAGCGCGGGTCGCGGTTCTGGACGTCAACGCGCAGACGGCAAGCGCGGTCGCCTCGGCCATCAGCGGGCTTGCGCTTACCTGCGACGTCAGCCGGGGCGATCAGGTAAAGGCAGCGGTGGACAAGACCCTGGATGAGTTCGGCAGCCTTGATATCGTGGTGAACAATGCGGGCTGGACGACGCCGAACGGCGCGTTGCTGGACACGGACGAGGCGGCTTTCCGCAAGATTTATGACATCAATGTGCTGTCGATTTTTCATATGACCCATGCGGTGTTGCCGCATTGGCGCAAGCGCGGGCAGGGCGTGATGATCAATGTCAGTTCCACCGCTGGCATCCGGCCGCGTCCGGGTCTGACCTGGTACAATTCGTCAAAAGGGGCGGTGAACACGCTGACCCGCAGCATGGCGGTGGAACTGGCGCCCGAAGGTATCCGCGTGAACGCCATTGCCCCGGTGATGGGCGAGACGGGGATGCTTGAGCTTTTCATGGGCTGCGAAGACACGCCCGAGAACCGGGCGCGCTTTCTGTCGACCATTCCGCTTGGTCGGCTGTCGCAGCCGCGCGATATCGCGAATGCCGCGCTTTACCTCTCTTCGGATGAGGCCGATTTCATCACCGGCGTCATCCTTGAGGTCGATGGCGGGCGGACGGTCTAACCGGCCGCCTGCGCCCGGCGTGTGGCAAGGTTGCGCCACGCAAAGGCCAGCACGAAAAGCACCGTCAGCACCAGAACGATGGTCGGGGCCGGGGCGCTGTTCAGCCAGAAGCTGATCCAGACCCCGGCGACCGCCCCGAATGCGGCGACCCCAACCGAGGTGATCAGCATGGCGGCGAGCCGTCGCGTGACCAGAAAGGCAATCGCCCCGGGGGCGATCAACAGCGCCACGGCCAGAATGATCCCGACCGAGCTGAGCATCGCAACCACCGTGGCCGAAATCATGGCAAGCAGCCCATAGTTCAGCAGGTTAAGCGCCAGTCCTGAAACCCGCGCCTGCACCGGGTCAAAAGCCAGCAGCGCAAGGTCGCGCCATTTCAGGATCAGCCCCAGCCCGACCATGGCCGAGATGATCCCGGCCAGCCTCAGATCCTCGGGACCAACGCCCAGCATGTTGCCAAACAGGATGTGATCCAGATGCAGATCGGTCTGGATCGCGGTGTAAAGCACCACCCCCAGCCCGAACATGCCCGACATGACGACGCCCAGTACCGTGTCGGCTTTGACCCGGCTGTTGCCCTGCAACCAGCCCGACAGCATGGCGCAGCCAAGCCCGGCAACGAATGCGCCAAGGATCAGCGGCAGGCCCGCGATATAGGCCAGCACTACACCCGGCAGCACCGCATGACTGACCGCATCGCCCATCAGCGACCAGCCTTTGAGCACCAGAAAACAGGATAAAAGACCGGCGGGCAGGGCGATCATCAACCCGATCAGCGCCGCATCGCGCATGAAGGGAAAGGTAAAGGGCAAAGTCAGCCAATCCATCATGCGCCCTCCGGCGTCGGCTCAAGCGCCTCTCGCGCACGGCGGCGGGCGGCGAAATAGCCGTGCTTCGGCGCAAACAGGAAGGCGATCAGAAAGATGAGGGTTTGCAGACAGACGATCACCCCTCCGGTCGCGCCATCCAGAAAGAACGACACATAGGCACCAATGGCCGAAGTCAGAGAGCCGATTGCCACCGAGGTCAGGATCAGCCTGGGAAAACGGTCGGTCAGCAGATAGGCGGTAGCCCCGGGCGTCACGACCAGCGCGACGACCAGAAACGCTCCGACCGTCTGCATGGCCGCAACCGTGCAGGCCGACAGAAGGGTAAAGAACAGTACCTTCAACGCCTGTGGGTTCAGCCCAATGGTCCGGGCATGGCTTTCGTCGAAAAAGACCACCATCAGATCCCGCCATTTCGCCGCGAGAATGATCAGAGAGATGCCGCCGATCAGCGCCAGTTGCAGCGTATCTTCGGGCGTGATCGCAAGAATATTGCCCATGGTGATGGTTTGTACGCTGACGGACATCGGGTTCAGCGACACCATGAACAGGCCCAGCCCAAAGAAGCTGGTAAAGATCAGTCCGATGATTGCATCCTCGCGCAAGCCGCTGCGCTTATTCAGAAATAACATGGTCAGCGCGGCAAGCCCTCCGGACAGAAAAGCCCCCAGTGCAAAAGGCAGGCCCAGCATATAGGCCCCCGCAACACCCGGCACGATCGAATGGCTCAGCGCGTCGCCGATCAGCGACCAGCCCTTGAGCATCAGATAGGCCGAAAGAAAGGCGCAAACCCCACCGACCAGAGCCGACACCCAGATCGCATCGGTCATATAGCTGTATTCAAAGGGCACCAGTAATGTGCGGATCATTTCGGCGCGGCCTCCTCGCGGGTGCTGCGCTGCTTGTCGTCGTAAAAGACCAGCGGCCGCTCATCATCGGACAGAACCGTCAGGCCGCGCGGGTCGTCGTCGTCATGCAGATGCCGTGCCCCCAGAACAAAGTGCCGCAGCACACCGCCAAAGGTCAGGCGCAGGTTCTCGGGGGTGAAAACCTCGTCCGTTGGACCATGGGCCAGAACGGTGTTTTTCACCAGCACCACACGGTCGCAATATTCGGGGACCGAGCCCAGGTCATGGGTCGAAACCAGCATGACCCGGCCCTCATCCCGCATCTGTTGCAACAGCTCGATGATCGCGGATTCGGTTTTTACATCCACGCCGGTAAAGGGTTCATCAAGCAGGATAACCCGCGCGCCCTGTGCCAGCGCCCGGGCCAGAAATACACGCTTTTTCTGCCCACCCGACAGCTCTCCGATCTGGCGATGGCGGAAATCCTGCATGTTCACGCGCGACAGCGCCTCATCGACGGCGCGGCGGTCCTCGGGGCGCGCGCGACGCAGAAACCCCATATGGCCGTAGCGGCCCATCATCACCACATCCTCGACCAGAACCGGAAAGGTCCAGTCAACCTCTTCCGCTTGCGGAACATAGGCGATCAGGTTCTGGCGCAGCGCCTGCGGCACGGCCATGCCAAGGACGCGCACCTTGCCGGCCGCCGCTGGAACAAACCCCATCAATGCCTTGAAGAGGGTGGATTTTCCCGCGCCATTCACGCCAACCAACGCGGTGACCGAGGCTTGCGGGACGGTAAAGTTTGCATCACGCAAAGCGGTAAACCCGTTGCGATAGGTCACAGTCAGGCCGGCGACCTCGATGCCGGGGGTGTCACTCATCCGAAAGCCCCTTGAGAATGGTCTCTGACGTAACCTGCAGCAAGTCCAGATAGGTCGGGACCGGTCCGTCGGGGTCAGAGAGGCTGTCCACGTAAAGGACGCCGCCATAGCGCGCCCCGGTTTCAGAGGCGATCTGCCGCGCCGGACGATCCGAGACGGTGCTTTCCGAGAATACCACTGGAATATCATGCTCGCGAATGGCATCCACGACCCGGCGCACCTGTTGGGGTGTGCCCTGCGCGTCGGCGTTGATCGGCCACAGGAACAGTTCGTTAAGGTGGAAATCGCGGGCGAGATATGAGAACGCCCCCTCAGATGTGACCAGCCAGCGCTTTTCAGCAGGCAAAGCACGGACGGCGTCGCGCAGCGGGCCAATGGTGCGGGCGATCTCAGCCTTATAGTTTTCGGCATTGGCGCGGTAGGTCGCCTCGCCCCCGGGATCGGCCTTGGACAGTGCAGCGGCGATATTATCGATATAGGTCAGTGCAGTATCCAGGGCCATCCAGGCATGCGGGTTGGGCTTGCCGTCATAATGCCCGCCCGAAATCGGCATCGGCTCGATCCCCTCGGTCACGGTAGCCGAGGGCAGGTCGCCAAGGTTTCTCAGGAACTGTTCAAACCACAGCTCAAGGTTCATGCCATTGCGCAGGATCAGCCCGGCGTCACGTACGCCGATCAGATCGCTGGGCGTCGGTTCATAATTGTGGATCTCGGCCCCTGGCTTGGTGATTGACACCACCTTGGCCCGGTCACCAGCCACATTGCGCGCCATATCGGCAATGATGGTGAAAGTGGTCGCCACCTTGAGCTTGCCGTTCTGCGCCCAGGCTGCGTGCGGGATGATGGCCGGGGCCGCCAGCCCTGCCAGACTCGTTGTCAGAAAGCTTCTGCGATTCATGATGATCTCAATCCTGTGCTGATGCCCTTATCTGCGAACGATTCTCAACTGTCAAGCCAGTTGCAATTTATTCGCATCTGCGCCAGAAAGCGGCATGGAGATCGAGAGCCGCGCCCAAGCCTTTGAGGACGCGCTGCGCCGGGTCGGCGTGCGCATTACCCGCCAGCGGGCCGCACTGTTGCGGGTGTTGGCTGATGCCGAGGATCACCCCGACGCGACCCAACTGCATCAGCGCGCCATGGCTGCGGGGGCAGGGGTGTCGCTTGCGACGGTCTATCGCACGCTTGCGGCACTCGAGACCCAGGGGGTGATCCAGAAGCTTGAATTCGAGGGTGAGCCCGCCCGGTTCGAGCCTGCCGACGGCAATCACCACGACCACATGATTGATGTCGAAACCGGCGAGGTCATGGAGTTCGTCAACGAGCGTATCGAACGCCTGCAGGCCGAGATCGCCGCCGAGATGGGCTATGAGATCGTCCGGCACCGGCTGGAGCTTTACGTCCGGCGCCGCAGATGACGTTAAGGGTGTTTGACAAGATCATCTCGGACCGCGGATCCCGCTACGCGGTATCGGGTGGTCCGGCACGCAGCCGTGATGAGGCCGGGGAACTGCTTGCCGAGCTGCGCCGCAACAGGCGTTTCGCCAAGGCCACCCACAACACCTGGGCGGCGATTCTGTCGGGCGAGGCGGTACGGGACGATGACGGTGAGGCAGGGGCCAGCCAGATCATCCTGCAAATGCTGGAACGCGCCGATCTGACCGACCATGTGGTGATTGTGACGCGCTGGTATGGTGGCAAGCATCTCGGCGGCGACCGCTTCCGCCATGTGGTCGCGGCAGTGCGGCACTACCTGGCCGGGATCGGGCGCTAGGTCCCGGGTCTGTCCCCAGGGTTCCAGGCGTGGGCCTGCAATAGCGCCAGCGGCACAATCTCCAGTGTGCGAGAGTGGGTTGCCTCAAGCACCACTTTGGGCGCGGCAAACTCTTCGGCCGCCTGCAAAAAGCGTGCGGCACACAGGCACCAGCGGTCACCGGGCTTTAGTCCGGGAAATCGGAATTCGGGTCGCGGGGTGCTAAGGTCATTGCCAAGGTATTTTGAAAGGGCAAGGAATTCGGCAGTGACGATGACGCAGACCGTATGGCGGCCAACATCCTCGGGACCTGTATTGCAACAGCCATCGCGGAAAAAGCCGGTCAATGGCGCGGTCGAGCAGGACTCGAGCGGTGTGCCCAGAACGTTAATCGGCGCGTCCATTGTCATATCTCCTCAGGCTGCCAGTCGATCCAGCGGGCATGGAAATCGGCCCGCCCAAGGCTCCATCTGTGCATCTCACCGCCTGTCCACAACCGCAGGGTCAGGGCTGCGCCTTCGCCTCCGTCAGATTCCATCGACAGATGCGCCAATGGGCGATCGGTGCTGGTATCGGCGCCAGCAATATCAAGCGCTGCCTCAACCTGATCGCGGGTCGAGGTTGGGAAATACTGCGCCGCCACGGTATGATACACAAGCCGTCCATGAGGGCAGGGTTCAGCCAACTGCCTGGAAAGCCAGTGACCGGCATCGTCGCGGTCAACGCGCACGGGATGCCGCTTGGCCACGGCCAGGGCTGCCCGCATGCGCTGAAGCCGTTCGTGCTGGTCGGCCCAGATATAGGCAAGCAGCCGCAACCCGTCGCGAGTGGGATCAAGCGGATGCAGATCCACGCCACGCGCCGATCCGATCAGCAGCTTTGCGCGCAAAGGCTGTTTGCCGCGCCACTCAGGTGAGAGGCAGACAGTATCGGAATATTCATAAAGAAAATTATTATTTTTTATTTCAATATTATAAAATGGAAAGTTCAGGTTGATTCCAGCACTGGCGCCAAGTTCCAGCAGATCAAAGCGGCAATCCGGCAGCAGCGCGGCCAGAAACCAGCTACCCGCGATCAATACCGCCGAGCGGGCAACCTCATTTGTTTGCGGCGCATGCTCGATCCATTCTAGAATATGCTGTTCATGACGTTGAATTGCCTTTGATATCTCTTTACGCAAGACGCTTGCGTCAGAACGTTTATAGGCACCGGCCAGACCTTGGGTCTGTCCGGTCAGCACAAGCGCATGCAGCGCCCCGCACAGCCGCAGCGGCACGGAATCAGCACGATAGCTGGGATCCCCCGGCCAATTCCGTATCCGTTCCGCTAACGCGCCATGATCATGCGCAAGAATTTCGGCCAGTGCTTCGCAAACCTGCGCGGTCAGGGGGGAGCCGAGAGAACGGCAAGCCCGCGCCTGTTCAGCGAAAGCGTCACGCCACGCCATTCAACGAAACCGTTCAGTAAGCGCGCGCAGCCGATCTGCCAGGCTGGGTGGGTCATTGGCAGGTGGATCATCTGCAGCCTTTCGCGCAGACTTTTCCGGTTCAGGACCCCGCACGGGCTTGCTGCCACTGTTCCGGGGTGGTGCGACCCTTGCCGCAACTGCGTTCATGAACCGCGCGTCATCGCCCTTGGCCAGTGCATCTGCCCCGTCTGAAATGCCGCGCAACAGATCCTCAAGCCCCGCCTCTTCGGCCTTGGCGAAATCCGACAGGACATAGCCCGCGACGCGGTCCTTGTGGCCGGGGTGACCGATTCCGATGCGCAGCCGGCGATAAGCCTTGCCGATATGCTGGTGAAGCGATCGCAGCCCGTTATGTCCGGCGTGGCCTCCGCCGGTCTTTAGCCGTACCTTGCCGGGTGCGAGATCCAGCTCATCATGCAGCACGATGACGTCTTCGGGGGCGATTTTCAGATAGCGCATTGCCTCTCCGACCGACTGGCCGGACAGATTCATAAATGTCGCGGGTTTGAGCAGGGTGATACGCAATCCTCCCAGCCGGCCTTCAGAGATCTGGCCCTGAAAACGGTCGCGCCAGGGCGAAAAACCGTGATCTGCGGCGATGCGATCGACCGCCATGAAGCCCACATTGTGCCGGTTCGCGGCATATTTCGTGCCCGGATTGCCCAGGCCAACGATCAGTTTCATGCGTTTCTCCGTCGCTCGGACGCCAGATTACCGGCGCTGGCGGAGGGGAGCAAATTTTATCGCTCTCTTGTCCTTTCGGGCTGTCGTTACTAAGACTCTGTCAACCTTTTGCGACTAGCAACGACCGGACGGCGGGACGGTCCCGCGACGAGTCGCAAGATGGGCAGGCCAGGCAGGGACACAAGGCAAGGAAAGACATGCAAGATACGGCAGAATTCTACATGAACACGCTCGTCCCGATGGTCGTAGAGCAGACCAGCCGCGGCGAACGTGCCTATGACATCTTCTCGCGCCTGCTGAAGGAAAGGATCATCTTTCTCTCGGGCCAGGTGCATGACGGCATGGCGACGCTGATCTCAGCGCAGTTGCTGTTCCTTGAGGCGGAAAACCCGACCAAGGACATCAGCATGTATATCAACAGCCCCGGAGGTGTGGTGACTGCGGGCCTGTCGATTTATGATACAATGCAATATATCAAGCCGCGCGTTTCGACCCTGGTGGTCGGGCAGGCGGCCTCGATGGGGTCGCTGCTGCTCTGCGCGGGCCAGCCGGGGATGCGCTTCTCGCTGCCCAACAGCCGCGTCATGGTCCACCAGCCTTCGGGAGGATTCCAGGGACAGGCGACTGATATCCTGATCCATGCGCGTGAAACCGAAAAACTCAAGCGCCGCCTGAACGAGATCTATGTTAAACACACGGGCCGCGAGCTGAGCGAAGTCGAAGAGGCGTTGGAGCGTGACCGCTTCATGTCGCCCGAGGAAGCAAAGGAATGGGGTCTCATTGATGAGATCCTGGAACCGCGCGGCAAGGCCGACCCCAGCAAGTGATCCCGGCCGCGAGAAGCTGTCGGACGAGCGTTTTGGGGATTGTGACGGGCTTGGGTGGCTCGTAACATGATGGGCAACGCATGGCGTGGCCTGGCCACGTGCAAAACAGGCGGTCGTCCGGTGCTTTTGCCGGGCCTCCGGTGCAATACGAGGATCAACTGATGGCCAATCCGACCGGTGGCGACAGCAAGAATACGCTCTACTGCAGCTTCTGCGGCAAGAGCCAGCATGAGGTGCGCAAGCTGATTGCCGGTCCGACCGTATTCATCTGTGATGAATGCGTCGAACTTTGCATGGACATCATCCGCGAAGAAACCAAGAGCTCGGCGTTGAAATCCGGGGACGGCGTGCCGACCCCGCGCGAGATCTGTAATGTTCTGGATGATTATGTGATTGGCCAGGAACATGCCAAGCGCGTGCTCTCGGTCGCGGTGCACAACCATTACAAGCGGCTGAACCACAGCTCAAAGAATGATATTGAGCTGGCAAAGTCAAACATCCTGCTGATTGGCCCCACGGGCTGTGGCAAGACGCTGCTTGCGCAAACCCTGGCCCGCATTCTGGACGTGCCATTCACCATGGCTGATGCGACCACGTTGACCGAGGCAGGCTATGTTGGCGAGGATGTGGAAAACATCATTCTGAAGCTTCTGCAGGCCAGCGAATACAACGTCGAGCGGGCGCAGCGCGGCATCGTCTACATTGACGAGGTCGACAAGATCACCCGCAAATCTGACAACCCCTCGATCACCCGCGATGTTTCGGGTGAGGGGGTGCAGCAGGCGCTGCTGAAAATCATGGAAGGTACCGTCGCCAGCGTGCCTCCACAAGGCGGTCGCAAGCATCCGCAGCAAGAGTTCCTGCAGGTGGATACGACAAACATCCTGTTCATCTGCGGCGGTGCTTTTGCCGGGCTGGACCGGATCATCGCACAGCGTAACAAAGGCACTGCGATGGGCTTTGGCGCCTCTGTCAAGGAAAACGACGATAAGGGTGTGGGCGAGCTTTTCAAGCAGCTCGAGCCCGAGGACCTGCTGAAATTCGGCCTGATCCCGGAATTTGTCGGTCGCCTTCCGGTCATCGCTACCCTGGGCGATCTGGACGAACAGGCGCTGATCACCATCCTGACCCAGCCCAAGAACGCGCTGGTCAAGCAGTATCAGCGGCTCTTTGAGCTTGAGGGCGTGAAGCTGACCTTCACCGAGGATGCCCTTGTCGCCATCGCCCGCCGCGCCATCAAGCGCAAGACGGGGGCACGCGGCCTGCGTTCGATCATGGAAGATATCCTGCTTGATACCATGTTCGATCTGCCGGGCATGGACAGCGTGGAGGAGGTCGTGGTCAATGAAGAGGCGGTGGAAAACTCGGCAGCCAAACCTTTGCTGATCCATACCGATTCCAAGAAGGAAACGGCGACCGCCGGTTAAATTGTACTCCCGGTGCGGTGTAATCTGTGCCGTGCCGGGAGGTACCTGTTTGGTGTCATTTGATCCGCAGCTGAATGTACTTTCAGTACGCGGCTTTCTCGGTCGGCACATACCCCCCCCCGGCGCTGCAGCCGGGGCAAGCAGCAAGCCCGACAAGGTAAGCAACTCCTAGTCATCTGGAACTGTAGTTCATATCATTGACCCCTCCGATTTCGGAGGGATGATATGGTTGGTCGAGTAGCGGACGAGGTGGTTCTGAGTGCCGATGAACGCGACTTTCTCGAGGCGCAGGTCCGGCGTCACCAGGCCACGCGGTCGCTGTCGGCCCGGTGCCGGATGGTTCTGCTCTGCGCGGAAGGGCTGCAAAGCAAGGAGATCGGCGCGCGGCCCGGAGTGCATGAGCATACCGTCGGCAAGTGGCGCAGACGGTTCGTCAGGGACCGGATCGAGGGATTGACCGACGAATATCGTCCCGGCCGGCCCCGCACAGTATCGGACGACCAGGTGGCCGAGGTCATCGAACGGACGCTGAACACCACGCCGAAGGACGCCACCCATTGGTCGATCCGCTCGATGGCCGCGGTGACGGGCCTGTCGCACACCACGATCCGCCGGATCTGGGCCGCCTTCGGCCTGCAGCCACATTGCAGTGAGACCTTCAAGCTTTCCACCGATCCGCTGTTCGTCGACAAGGTGCAGGATATCGTCGGCCTTTACATGGCCCCGCCGAACCGGGCCATCGTGCTGTGCGTGGACGAAAAATCCCAGATTCAGGCGCTGGATCGGGAACAGCCGGTGTTGCCGATGGCGCCGGGTGTCGCCGAGCGGAGAACCCATAGCTATCTATATCCGCCACGGCACGACCTCGCTGCTTGCAGCACTCGATATCGCCACAGGGGCGGTGATCGGCAAATGCTACAAGCGGCACCGGGCGACCGAGTTCCGAGACTTCCTGAAGCGGATCGATGCAACCTTGCCGCAAGGACGGGATGTGCATCTGGTGATGGACAACTACGCCACCCACAAGACATCCAAAATCAAGGCCTGGCTCGCCCGGCGCCCGCATTGGCATGTGCATTTCACACCCACCTCGGCGAGTTGGATCAACCAGGTGGAGCGCTGGTTCGCGGAACTGACGCGCAAGCAACTGCAACGGGGTGTCCACCGCTCCACCGCAGACGTGGAGGCCGATATCGCCGCCTTCATAGACGCGCACAACGAAAACCCCAAGCCCTATCGATGGGTCAAATCTGCCGACGAAATCCTCGCATCCGTCAAACGCTTCTCCCAGAAAACACAGCAAAATCTATGTGCCGAACTCTAGATTCAGGTGACTAGGACGCGGACTCATTAGCTGAGTTAATCCATACCCTCGTCGCGGCAAGCTGAAGGGCGGCGAGATAGTCGTCGGCACGTCGGTCGTATCGCGTCGCGAGGCCCCGCATCTGCGTGATACGGTTGAAGAACCGTTCCACGAGATTGCGCTGATGGTCGACTCTAGGGTTGAAGTTGAATGTCTGCTTTCGATTGGCTTTTGCAGGAATGTTCGCCCTGCATTTGCGTTGCCTGGCGAAGTTACGAATTGCGTCGGTATCATATGCCTTGTCGGCCAGGATCGTTGTG
>Ga0182743_1000222_pt1 | contig 85600 bp, 82 predicted proteins | sample eDN3rd30CKraftOP_FD_128522 | JGI IMG/M metagenome (GOLD analysis project Ga0182743, IMG submission 128522) | Enriched Organic Plus compost microbial communities from Emeryville, California, USA - eDNA 3rd pass 30_C Kraft OP (version 2) (version 2) ... | reverse complement strand
GGGGATGAGCGCAGCCGAAGGGGCGGCGGCAATCGAATTGCTGCGATCGCTCAAGGGCCGCTACACCATTCTGTTGGTCGAACATGACATGAATGCCGTCTTTGCCCTGGCGGATCGAATTACAGTTCTGGTGTACGGCAGTGTCGTGGCCACGGGTTCGTCCGACGAGATACGGACACATCCGGAGGTGCGTCGCGCCTATCTGGGGGATGACGACGATGCCTGAGGGAGCGCAAGCCATGTTGTCCATCAAGAATCTGGCGGCGCGCTATGGCGCGTCGCAGGCCCTGTTCGATGTCGATCTCGAGGTGGGGCAGGGCGAGGTCGTAGGCCTCATCGGCCGCAACGGCATGGGCCGCACGACGGTCATCAAATGCCTGTTCGGCCTTTTGCCCGCCGCGGCCGGCACGCTTCGGTTCGACGGTCATGCCTTGAACGGCCTGGCCCCGTATCGGGTAGGGCGGCTGGGGCTGTCCCTGGTGCCTGAGGGGCGTCAGATTTTTCCGACCCTCAGCGTCGAAGAGAACCTGATCGCCACCGCCTCCTGCCCCCCGGGGCGGGGCCAATGGACATTGGATCGCATCTATGCCTTGTTTCCGCGCCTGAAAGAGCGTCGCGTGAACATGGGGAATCAGTTGTCAGGGGGCGAACAGCAGATGCTGGCGATAGGCCGGGCCTTGCTGACCAACCCCCGCTTGCTGGTCCTCGATGAGGCGACCGAGGGTCTGGCGCCCATCGTGCGCGCCGAAATCTGGAAAGTGCTGGGCGAGCTGAAGCGCGAGGGACTGTCCATGATCGTCGTCGACAAGAATACCAAGGCCTTGCTGCGCCTGGCGGACCACAATTTCATCCTGGACAAGGGGGTGACGGTGTGGCGCGGCAGTTCCTCCGAACTGGCCGGGCGCCAGGATCTCATCGAGCGTTACGTGGGCGTGTGATCTGGCTCCGATGGATTATATTTGGGCCTTGTTGTCCCAATTCAATCCAGGGAGGAAGATCGAATGTCGAACGTGGCAGGTGTGGAACAAGGGCGTGTGCAGTGCGCCCCTGAGGACAGCGAGGCCGGGTACAACCTGAAGGCCGCATTTCCGGATTTTCCCGAGGTGCTCAAGACCTGGCAGGACGCCAGCCGGCAGGTTCTGCTGAAGCGCCGCCCGGCCGTCGATATTCCGTATGGCGATCAGCCACTGCAGACGCTGGATTTTTATCGGGCGCAGGCGGTGGGCACGCCCTTGCTGGTCTTCATCCATGGGGGCTACTGGCAGGGCGGCGACAAGAACGATGTGGGCTTCATCGCCGACCCTTATGTCGAGGCGGGCATCAGCGTGGCCGTCATCAATTACTCCCTGGCTCCGGCCGCGCGTATCGAAGACATGGTGGTCGAGGTGCGCCGCGCGATCAACTGGCTGCGCGACAACGCCGAACATCTCGGTGTGGACACCCGCCGGATTTCTCTCATGGGCCATTCGGCCGGAGGCCATCTGGCGGCCATGATGGCAGTGGCAGGCGAAGCCAATCGCGGTGTGCAGGCTCCTGCGCATGTGTTTGCCATCAGCGGCGTGTTCGACCTGCCGCCTCTCGTGCCTTCGTCCATCAATGACGCCTTGTCGCTCGACATGGCGCGCGCCGAGGCCTTGAGCCCGGTTGCCCTGCCTGGGCCGGCCGTCACGCAAGTGCATACCTTCATCGGCGAGGGCGAAACGCATCAGTTCCACCTGCAGTCGGCGGCGCTGGCCGAAAGCTGGGATCGCGTCGTCGCGCACCATGTGGTGCCTGATACGCATCATTACACGGTCTTGAACGTCTTGGGTGACGGCGCATCGCCCTATGCGCGCGCGGTCATCGACGCCATTCTCGCCTGACGGAGGACACGGTGGATCAGGAGCAACGCAGCGCATCCCATGAGGACTGGGTGGCGCGCAGTCTGAGAAGCGTGTGGCATCCCTGCACGCAGATGCGGCATCATGAAACCATGCCGCTGATTCCGGTCAGCCACGCGCGCGGCGTCTGGATGTACGATCATCAGGGGCGCCGCTATCTGGACGCCATCAGTTCCTGGTGGGTCAATCTTTTCGGCCATGCCCATCCCCGCATCAATGCGGCCCTGCGCGATCAGCTCGAACGCCTTGAACATGCCATGCTGGCGGGCTTCACCCATGAACCCGTCATTCAGTTGTCCGAGCGCCTGTCGGAGCTGGCCGGCGGCGTTCTCGGACACTGTTTCTATGCCTCCGACGGCGCGTCCGCCGTCGAGATCGCCTTGAAAATGAGCTTTCATTACTGGCGCAACCTGGGACAGACGCAAAAGAACGAGTTCGTCTGCCTGCAGGGGAGCTATCACGGCGAGACGGTCGGGGCATTGGCCGTCACCGATGTCGCCTTGTTCAAGGACGCCTATGGCCCCCTGGTGCGGCAGGCGCACGTGGCGCCGTCGCCCGATGCGCGCCTGGCACAGGATGGCGAATCGCCTGTCGAGGTCGCGCAGCGCGCCCTGGCCGGCCTGGAGTCCTTGCTGCAGGAAAGGCGCGGGCACATTGCCGCAGTCATCGTCGAGCCCCTCGTGCAATGCGCGACGGGCATGGCCATGCACGATCCGGCGTATCTTGCGGGGTTGCGGCGCTTGTGCGATGCCTACGATGTGCATTTGATCGCCGATGAAATCGCGGTGGGTTGTGGCCGCAGCGGGACGTTCTTCGCCTGCGAGCAGGGCGGCATCTGGCCTGATTTCCTGTGTCTTTCCAAGGGCATCAGCGGGGGCTACCTGCCTTTGTCGCTGGTCATGACACGCGACGAGGTATTCCAGGCCTTCTATCACGACGACCTGGCGCGCGGCTTCCTGCATTCTCATTCGTACACGGGGAATCCCCTGGCCTGCCGCGCCGCCTTGGCGACGCTGGACATTTTCCGGGATGACGACGTGCTGGCGGCCAATCGCGATCGCTCCGAGCGACTCACACGGGCATTGTCCCCACTTGCCGACCATCCTGGCGTGCGGAATTTCCGCAATCGGGGCATGATCTGGGCCTTCGATGTCGCGTTCGACCGTCCGGAGCAGGCAACGGGTTTTTCCCGTCGCTTTTTCACGGCGGCGCTCGACCGCGAGATCCTGCTGCGCCCGATCGGCAATACGGTCTACCTCATGCCACCCTATGTGCTGGACGAGGCCGAGAGCGACTTGTTGGCCAGTCGTACACTATCCGTTTTGGACGAAGTTCTGACGGCAGTATGACTATGGAATCGCTCGCGCGGCTGCAGCGCGAATTGGACGAGCTCGAGCGGCAGGGGCTCAGACGGGTGTTGCGCGTGGCCGAGACACCCGCCGCGCCGCGTGTGGTGGTCGATGGAAAACCTTTGCTGGCGTTCTGCAGCAATGATTATCTGGGGCTTGCCAATGACCCGCGCGTGGTGGAGGCGCTGCGCCAGGGGGTGGTCCGATACGGCGCGGGCAGTGGCGCGTCGCATCTCATCAGCGGCCACTCTTTGGCTCATGCGGCGCTCGAAGAGCGGCTGGCCGATTGGCTGGCACCGTTTATTCCGTCGGCGCGAACCCTGTATTTCAGTACCGGCTACATGGCCAATCTGGCGTTGATGACCGGCCTGACTTGCATGGACCCGCAGGCGGAGATCTTTTCCGAGGCCTTGAATCACGCCTCCCTCATCGACGGCATGCGGCTTTCGCGCGCCGCGGTCAAGGTCTATGCCCACGGTGACGTCGCCGCGCTTGCCGGCCTGCTGGAGGCCAGCACTGCGGCAACCAAGCTGGTCGTGACGGACAGCGTATTCAGCATGGACGGCGACCTCGCGCCCTTGGGCGAATTGCTGCGCCTGTGCGAGCGGCACGGCGCCTGGCTGGTGGTCGATGATGCGCATGGATTCGGCATGCTCGGCGAGCAAGGGCGCGGCGTGCTGGAACAGCTGAACCTTCGTTCTGAAAATCTGGTTTACCTGGGTACGCTCGGCAAGGCGGCCGGCGTCAGTGGCGCCTTCGTGGCGGCGCATGCGGCAGTGGTCGACTGGCTGGTGCAGAAGGCACGCTCGTACATCTACACGACGGCGGCATCCCCCGGCCTGGCGCATGCCCTGATGACCAGCCTGGATATCATCGCCAGCGAGGACGGCCAGCAGAGACGTGCGCATGTGCAGTCGCTGATCGCGCGCTTGCGGCAGTCGTTCACGCCGGGGTCATGGGTGCTGATGGCGTCGGACACCAGCATCCAGCCCGTGGTGATCGGCAAGAATGAGACCGCCCTGCGGGTGGCTTCGGCCCTGCGCGATCGGGGTTTGTGGGTTCCGGCGATCCGTCCGCCGACGGTTCCGCGCGGGACGGCGCGATTGCGTGTCACGCTTTCGGCCGCACACACGATGGATGACCTGGCCGAGCTGACCACAGCGCTCAATGCGTTGGGCGAGGCTGAACGGGAGCAACAACATGACTGATGGCTTTGCGTGTTTCGTGACCGGAACCGATACGGAAATCGGCAAGACTTTGATTTCCAGCGCCTTGCTGCATGCCCTCGCGCAGGCGGGGGTGCGGGCGGCGGGCATGAAGCCTGTGGCGGCCGGTGCTGAGCTGGTGGATGGCGTCTGGCACAACGACGACGTGGATTCGATCGCCGCCGCCGGCAATGTGGACCTGCCGCGAGAGCTGACCACACCCTATCTCTTTCGCGACCCCATCGCTCCGCATATCGCCGCGCAGCGTGAGAATGTCGCCATGCGGCTCGAACACATCCTGGCGTGTCGCGATGCGGTGGCAAGGCAGTGCGATGCGCTGGTGGTGGAAGGCGTGGGGGGGTTCTGCGTGCCCCTTGCGCCGGAATTCGACACCGCGGAACTGGCAAGGCGGTTGGCCTTGCCAGTGGTCCTCGTTGTGGGAATGCGTCTGGGCTGCATCAGCCACGCGGTCCTCACGGCGGAAGCGATTCGGGCGCGAGGCCTCGTCCTTGCCGGCTGGGTGGCCAATACAGTGGATCCGAACATGCCTTTCCGGGCTGAAAACGTTCAAACCCTGCGCGAGCTGCTGCCAGTGCCGTTGCTGGGGCAGGTGCCCCGTCTGGACAGGCCCGACGCCGCGTCGGCGTCCAGGTATCTCGATGTCTCGTTGCTGCCCGGTTGGCCCGCCCGGCAAGGGGCTTGAGGCTTGTGCGACAGTCGTGGCCCGGCATGCCGTTCAGTTGCCGTTCAACATTGTTACGCAGGGCAACGTCTGTGGCGGCGTCCCTTCATCCCGAGGCGCGCGGCACACAATTTTCAGCCGGCTTTCATGTTGCAAGTTCTTGCATTTGAGGACCGCCGGGGGCTTTCGCAACCGGTCGCGAATGCGGATACTTCACTCCAACAGAATCTGTGTTGCGGATTCTGGCCCGGGGGCATAGGCCGCCTGGCAATTTCCTGGAGTCGTTGAAATGACCAAAACCTCGCGTATCGCTGTTGCTTTGTCTACGTCCATTCTTTCGCTTGGCATCGCCCTGGCTCCGGCTGCATTCGCGGCTGGCACCGCTCACGCCAAGAAGGCCAGTATGACGCAGACCCACAAGGCCAAGACCACCAAGAAGGCCCACAAGGCCCACAAGGCCGCTGCGGCAACGCCGGCTCAGACTGCCCGGTAATCGGTCTTTCGCCGATAGGCAGCGATACCGTGCTGCCAGAGAAAACCAGAAGAGCCGGCATCTGCCGGCTCTTCTGCTTCCTGTGTCTAGAGGTAGGGGCTGGCGAGCCAGATGATGCGGTTGCGCAAACGTTTCCAGTAGGACATGCCCGCCAGGTTTTCGAGGGTGACGCGTTCCGCGTCCTTGATTTCCTTATCGATGCGCGCCGCGATGGCACGCGCGGTGTCGCGGCAATAAATTTCGACGTCGAGTTCGAAGTTCAGTCGCAGGCTGCGCGGGTCGAGGTTGGACGAGCCCACGTAAGACCAGGCATGGTCGATGGTGATCAGCTTCGAGTGGTTGAAATTGCCGCCGGCCCGCCAGACGTGGCAACCGTTGCGGATGACCTGATCGAGCTGGGCGGTCATCGCATAGTTGACCAGGCGCAGGTTGTTGCGCCCGGGAATGACGATATCGACCTGGACGCCGCGCCGCGCGGCTGTGTTGATGGCCCCCAGCAGGGTGGCGTCCGGCAGGAAGTAGGGCGACTGGATGCGGATGTGGCTTTGGGCGACGGCAAAAGCGCCCAGCAACATGTTGTGCGTGCTGACGATGGTCCTGTCCGGGCCCGAGCGTATGCAGCGCGCGGGGATATGCGGCAAGGGCGGGCTCCAGTGGTCGCTGCACCATATTTCGTAAGGCAGCAGCTCTTTGGTGGTGAACTCCCAGTCCTGGGCGAATACCGAGGCAAGCTGCAGGACGATGGGGCCTTCGACACGGAAGTGGGTGTCGCCCGCCGTCTTGTCGCCGGCGGCGGCCGTGACGAAGCCCGCGCGAATATTCATGCCTCCGGTAAAGCCGACGCAGCCGTCGACGACCAGGATTTTGCGGTGGCTGCGCAGGTTGGCATAGGGCATGCGTAGCCCGAGCGGGTTGGTCATGAACAGGGCGGCCGGAATGCCTTTCCGGCGCAGCCGTCGGATGATCGGCGGGCGCGAGTATTTGGAGCCGATGGCGTCGATCAGCACCCGGACTTCCACACCCCTGGCCTTGGCGCGTTCCAGCGCATCGACGATCTTCCGGCCTTCCGGGTCGTCGTCGAAAATATAGGTCTGCAGGCCGATCGAGCGTGTGGCCGCATCGATCGCCTCGATCATGGCCGGATAGGTCTCATCGCCGCCGCAGAGCATGCGGATATTGTTGCCGCCGCGCAGCGGGTACCGGCTGACCTGATCACCGAGGCGGCGAAGGGATTCGAACTGGGGGGCCGAGTACGCACTGACGTCGATGGGGGCCGGAGGAGGCAGCCGGGCATATTCCTTGAGGCTTTCGCGCTGCTGCGATATTTGGTCGCGACGGATGCGGTTGATGCCCGCGATCAGGTACAGGAAGGGGCCGAACACGGGCGACATCAGAATGACGCCGACCCAACTGATGGCGGCGCGCACATCGTTCTTGGTCATGGCCGCATGGATGGCGGCCGCCGCGCTGGCACATCCGGTCGCCGCGAAGGCGATGTGGGGCCAGTACATTTCAAGAAAATGTTCCAGTGTCATGTAGCGGAAAAGGGCGTGTGAGGCTGGGGGTTGGGGAAGGGACAGGCTGGCGCCTGCCGGGCCGGACGGCCGACATGGCCAAGTATATAGAGAGAAATGCGGCCTGCAAAAAATTGCCGCCGGGCGGGGCCAAACAAATTTTTCAGTTCGTGCTAGAATCTCGTTTCTCTAGGCAGACGATGCCTTGAAAAAGTGGTGACCGTAGCTCAGTTGGTAGAGTCCCGGATTGTGATTCCGGTTGTCGTGGGTTCGAGTCCCATCGGTCACCCCAACTTATTTCATCAGTTCAAAAAAGCAGTCGGCGCCTGTGCGCTGGCCGATCAAAACCAAGCGAACTGCGGACCCCCCAAAAAATTTCCATTTGATGGCAAGCCTGCCTTGACGCCTGCTTTGTCCGCAAGCCTGCGCCGGTCGTACGTTCTCCTGGTTGTGATCGGGTTCGCGTGGGTTTTCGTGTTGCGCGTAATGCGCGGATAAGGCCATCACGCGGCTTTGTTCTCGAGCCGACAAACGGCCCCCCAGGCGAGCCCGATCAGCGCCGCGACCAGCGAGCCCACCAGCACACCGAGCTTGGCTGCGCTCAGCAGCGTTTCGTCTTCGAATGCAAGCATTGCGATGAAAATGGACATGGTGAACCCGATGCCTGCCAGCATGCCGATCAGACCGATGCCATCCCAGGAAACACCAGGCGGTAGCCGGCACCAGCCCAGCCGCACCACAATCCAACTTACGCTTATGACGCCCAGCGGCTTGCCGAGCACCAGCGCAACGGCGACGCCAACCATGACCCAATGCGGATCGGCAAGGGACAGATCGATTCCCTTCAAGGTCACGCCCGCGTTGGCCAGCGCGAACACAGGCATGATGCCAAAGGCGACCCAGGGGTGCAGGGCCATCTGCACACGTACCACCGGCGGAAGCAATTCGCGCTGGGCCAGCCGCAGCTCTTTGAGCGGTTGGACCAGTTGGCGCGTGTCATCAGCGTCTTCGTGCTTCTGCAGCTTTTGTGCGGCGTGCGCAACCATATCGAGCGGACGCTTGCGCGTGGGCAGCGGTATGACAGGCGTCATCATTCCCAGCACCACGCCCGCTAGCGTCGGGTGAGCCCCTGTCATCAGCAGGCCGATCCAGATGATCGCGCCGGGCAGTACGTAGGCATAGGCCGAGCCGATGCCGATTCGCTGGAAACCAAGCACGACCAGGATGCCAACTCCGGCAATGATGAAGCCGTGCCAGTCGAGTCCGCCTGAGTAGAACAGAGCGATGATGAGTACGGCGATGATGTCATCGATAATTGCCAGCGCGAGGAGGAAGACACGTACGTTGGATGGAATGCCTCGGCCCAGCAGCGCCAGCACCCCCAAGGCGAAAGCGATATCCGTAGCCGTGGGTACTGCCCAGCCTTGCATGCGCGATGTTTCGGGATTGAGGGTCAGATAGACCAGCGCCGGTACCACCACACCGCCAAGCGCCGCCATGATCGGCAGGCTGGCTTGACGCAGATTGCTCAAGGCGCCGTCATGAGTCTCGCGGCGAATCTCCATGCCGACGACCAGGAAGAAGACCGTCATCAGCACATCGTTGACGATAAAGTGCAGCGATTGCGAAAAGCTCCAGCCTCCGACGCTGAACGACACTGGCAGGTGCCAGAGTGCGTGGTAGCCGTGGGCAAAGGGCGAATTGGCCCAGATCAGCGCAGCGGCTGCCGCGATCAGCAGCACGATTCCGCTGGTGGCTTCGATGTGCAGGAAACGCTCGAGGGCGGCGAAGGCGCGTTCGGTCAGGAAATGGGCGTGCGGCAAATCCTGCCGCGAGGTTTGGCGGTTCATGGTCGTCATGACTCCGCGTGGCGGCCCGACCGACGCATGAACCTGCTCTGCTGCGACATGCAGCGAACACCCAGGCAGTATTCTACAGGGTGTTATCGAATCACGATTCCCGGCTCATTCAAATGCCCAGGAACTTGAACGCCCGCGCCTGCCTGAGCTGGTCATTGGCCATGCCGGAGTAGATGCGCGTCTGGTCGGGGCCGAGTTCCAGCTTCATGACCTTTCCCGTCTTTTCCGAGAAGTCCAGCTTCGTCAGATCGACCCAGAACACGTTCGGGGTCAATGCCGATTCAAAAAAGTAGAGTTTTCGCTTCTGGTCGGCGACCGTGCGCCAGCGCGTCGACGAAATATTCGGCTCATCGGGCGTGGTGATGCCGTAAGGCACCGAGACATTGCGGATGACAGAAAAGACACTGGCTATCGCTTCGGTTGCGTTCTTGCTTTTCGGGATCGCATTCACATAGAACATGGCTCGTGCATAGCGATCGGCGGCGCGGTTCGTGCCAGGCAGCATGACGGTCCCGCCGATCTGTTTCCAGTATTCCTCCATGGCGAGCTGTTTTTCGAAGATGGGCGAGTTGGTCATCACCTGATAGTCGCGGCTGTGATGGATGACCTGTTTGCCGTCGATATATTCAATGATGGCGCTGTCGCCGCTGGCATCGGAGAGCGACAGATGCAGGGTGGCGAGCCGGTCTTCGCCCGGCACTTTATCGGTGACGAGCGTGAACGGCTCTTTGGCCAGCGCATCGACGGCCTCCTGGACGGTCGCAAAATTGTCGAGCACGTATTGTGCCCACGCTGAAATCGACAGGCTCGGCGACGTGCCGTCGTATTTCGGGTAGGCGGATTCGACCAGCCAGAGCAGATTGGCGACCAGCCCGGCTTCGTTCATGCCATCCGTGGTCGAGATATCGTAGCCCGAGGCGGTGACGCTGCCGTATTTGGAGGTCCAGTGGATCGAGGCTGGGCCCGCTTCACCGGAGCGTTTCATGCCGCGGGGGAAAACCCAGAGGTTGGTCCCGATATCGGTCTTCCAGTCCATGGATCTCGCGGTGATCACCTCGTCGCCCGCACCGTGATAGACAAAGCGGGTGCAGGCATGTGCCGGGGTGGCCGACAGGCTTGCGGATGTGATGAGGGTTGCGCACAGGGCCGCGAACGAGCGCTTCTTCGAGGTCATTGAATTCTTCTCCGTTGACGGAGTTGGGGGGTCAGTGAGCGTCAACTATAGAGCAGTTTGTAACCGGGCGGATACCGTCCTGCCCTGCGGATTGGCCATCGGCGGATGAACTCTGTCCGGAATGGGATGGATGCCCGGCCGCATCGTTGAGTACCTTATCAGCACAGAACGCGAGGGGTTTTCCGAAGCATGGGCCGTAAGGGCGCCCCTGCTCCCCTGGCGGCATGGCTTTGAGGGAGAAGACGATGACTACCGATGTTTACGATGCGTACTGCGAAGACGTGGCCGGCCGCGCGAACGTGCGGGACACCCCTGAACTGGTGTCGTACTACAAGGATCTTGAGCGTCTCGGCACAGGGGCGCTATGGACCGTTGCCAACAAGATCGAACCGTGGCAGCCGAAGTCCCAGTCCGTGCCCATGCTCTGGCGCTATCGTGATCTGCGCGAATACGTATTGCAGTCCGTGTCGCTGGTGTCACCTGAAAAGGCGGGGCGGCGGGTGATCTATTTCGAGAACCCGGGCAGGAAAGAAGTGGCCGCGGCAGTGGGTTGGCTGTATTCCGGCCTGCAAGTCATGCACCCAGGCGAGCGTGCATCGGCACATTGGCATTCTTCGTCGGCGCTGCGCTTCATCATGGAAGGCAGGGGCGCCTACACCATCGTGAATGGCCACAAGATGACGCTGGGTGCCAACGACTTTGTCATCACTCCCAATGGCTGTTGGCACGAGCATGGCGTGGAGCAGGACGGTTTGCCATGCATCTGGCAGGATGGGCTGGACATTCCGCTGGCCAATGCCATGGAAGCAGGTTTCTATGGGGTTCATCCCGACCTCAATCAGGCCGTGGGGTTTCCGGTGGACGATGCGGTCGGCATCTGGGGGGCGCCCGGTCTGCGGCCTCAGGGCGTCACCTGGAGTCATGGCTACTCGCCTTTGTTCAAATACCAGTGGGAGCCCACCTATGAGGCGTTGCAGCGCTATGGCAAGGTGGCCGAGGGCAACCCCTATGACTGCCTGTTGATGAACTACACCAATCCGGTCACCGGCGGTCATGTCATGGCGACGATGGGCGCCAGCATGCAGATGCTGCGGCCGGGTTTCGAGGGCAAGGCCCACCGCCATACCGGCAGTTTCCTGTATCAGGTCGCCAAGGGAAGCGGCTATTCCATCATCAATGGCCAGCGCCTGGATTGGCAGGAGCACGATGTCTTTTGCGTGCCTTCCTGGGCCTGGCATGAGCATGCCAATGGGTCGCAGACCGATGACGCCTGTCTGTTCTGCTTCAATGATCTGCCGGCCATTGAAAGCCTGGGTTTTTACCGCGAGGAGGCGCTGGCGGACAACGCCGGCCATCAGCCGGTCGTGGCCTGATGGCGGGGTCGCGGCTTCATCGCTTGCCGAGTCAGGGGCGGCTGCGGTTGTCTCCCCAACGGGCTGCGCCCCAGAGCAGTCCCAGGATGGCCAGTGCGCTGAACGCCGCGCCTGCGTAGAAAGTGGCAGCCGGGCCGAGGGCATCCCAGAGAATGCCCGCCATGAGGCTGGCCGCGAGCGTGCCCACGCCGCTCACCAAATTGAAGAAACCGTACGCCGTGCCGCGCAGTTGCGGTGGCGCGGTGTGGGCGATCATCGCCGCCAGGAGGCCCTGGGTCATACCCATGTGCACCCCCCACAGAGCCACTCCGATTAAGACCACGCTCCAGTGCGGCGTCATAGCCAGTACCAGGTCGGCGGCGATCAGCACAGCAAGGCCGGCGATCAGCAGTCTGGTGTGGCTGACGTGGTCGGACAGCGCTCCCAGCGGGTAGGCGCTCAGTGCGTAAACGGCATTCATGGCGACCATCACCAGTGGAACCAGGGCCAGGGCGATCCCGCTTTGCTCCGCCCGCAAGACAAGAAAGGCCTCGCTGAACCGGGCAAGCGTGAAGACGGCGCCGATTGCGACGATCCACCAATAGCGGCCGCCCAGTTGCGCCAGGCTTTCACGGCGGATGGGGTTGACTCGTTTGATCGGCGTGAGGTGCTCGGGTTCGCGCATCCCGAAGAACAGCAGCGCCACGGCCAGTAAGCCCGGTATCACGGCGACCCAGAAAACGGCCCGGAAATCATCGGCCCAAAGCAACATCAGGCCGACCGCCAGCAGCGGGCCCAGGAACGCGCCCACTGTATCGAGAGACTGCCGCAAGCCGAAAGCCGCGCCGCGAAGGTGGGCCGGCGTGATGTCCGCAATCAGCGCGTCGCGCGGAGCACCCCGCATTCCCTTGCCCACCCGGTCGACCAGCCTTGCGGTCAGCACGATTTCGATGGTCGTGGCCATGGCGAAAAGTGGCTTGGTCAATGCGCCCAGCGCATAGCCCAGAAGCGCCAGGCCTTTGCGCTTGCCGAAATAGTCGCTGAGCGTGCCGGAAAAGACTTTGACGATCAATGCGGTCGCCTCGGCCAGGCCCTCGACGATGCCGATCACCAATGCGCTTGCACCCAGGCTGGTGGCCATGAACAAGGGCAGCAGACTGTGGATCATTTCCGAAGAGACATCCATGAGCAGACTGACGAAGCCGAGCACCCAGACTCCGGACGGAATTCGGCCTGCCATGGGGGGAGGTTTCGTGGCCATGCTGTTGAGCTGTCCAATCAAAGTCTTGCGTGCGAAAGTCTCGCGCCTGGAAATCATATCAGCGCGCTGCGGCGGGGGGCTATACTGGTCTTCGAGAAAAGTACGGCTTGTGTACCGACGTTGTGTTCCGGCCGATGGGCCGGCGCTGTTCACGAGGACGGAGGCAGACCATGCCCCACACCATGACGGGATGGGCCCATACCCTGCTTGGGCGGCAAACGCTTCTTGCGTCGCAAGACGTCGAAGAAGTGCGCTCCCGTGTCGCGGCTCTGCTCAATGACCATGTGCTCGAGCCGCATGGCGCCACGCTGTCGGCGCGTTTGCAAGGCGTCCAGGCGGATGCCTTGAGCCTGTGGCGACTCGAATACGGCGACGCTGTCACCGTCGAGGAAACCCGTTCCGGCGGCGATTTCCTGCTGGCCCAGCTTCCCTTGTCCGGGTCGGTCAGCGTCGAGTGCGATGAAGGCCGCTGGACGGTCAGTCCCGGTTCGGGGCTGATCATGCCTTCCGATGTCCCGCATCGCCTGATCTGGGAGGCGGGCGCCGTGCAGATCATTCTCAAAGTGCCATTGAACCGGCTGCTGTGCGAGTACAGCGCGCTGACCGGCGCCAGCCCCAGGCAGCCGCTGAGGTTCGATCGGCGGATCGGGCTGGATGCCGCCGACGGCGAACAATGGAGCGTGCTGCTGCGCTATTTTTGCGAGCAGTTGACCCACCCTTCGCAACTGGGGTGGCTCAAGGCCCGGACGGCCCAGGAGGCTTTGATGCGTCATCTGTTGTGCGTCCAGTCGATGACGTTGCGAGAACACTTTCTGGGTGGCGAGGGCGTGCAGGTTCCCCAGCGGCTGCAGCGTGCGCGAGCGTTCATGGACGCGCATCTGCATGAAGACATTTCCTTGTCGGATATCGCCCGGCATAGCGGTGCCAGTGCGCGGAGCCTGTCGCGCATGTGCCAGCTTCAGTATGGCGTCAGCCCCATGCAGTTGTTGCGCGATTTGCGGCTGGACAGAATACGGCAGGAGCTCGTCGACGCATCGGTCGACCATAACGTCTCGGAAATCGCCATGCGTTGGGGGTACAGCCATCTGGGGCGTTTCGCCGCCGCCTACCGTCAGCGCTTCGGCGAGGCGCCGCACCAGACCCTGCAGTCGAGGCGGCAAAAGCTGGCGTTGCGGCGGAAATCGCCGGCCGGGACTGGCCAGCCGCTGACCAGCGAACCTTAGGCCCCTGTGATTGCAGGGATTTTTTGATTTGTCATAGTGTTTTCCCTAGTGTTATTCACAGGGGATGGGGATAAGTCACCCCAGCGATGCGCTGTTGAAGGTGTCGCATTGGGCCGGATCTCCGCTTTTGAAGCCTCGGGTGAACCATTGCACGCGTTGTGCGGATGTTCCGTGCGTGAACGAGTCGGGCACGGCATAGCCTTGCGCCCGCTGCTGCAGGCGATCATCGCCGATGGCATTGGCGGCGTTCAGGCCTTCTTCGATATCGCCGGGCTCCAACGTATTGCGTTGCGAATCCGAGTGATGGGCCCACACCCCCGCGAAGCAGTCGGCCTGCAGTTCAACGCGAACCGACATGTGGTTGGACCGGGTGGCGCTGCTGGTCTGGCGCAGGGCGTCGACCTTGTCGGTGATGCCGCGCAGATGCTGGACGTGATGGCCGATTTCGTGGGCGATGACATAGGCCTGCGCAAAATCCCCCGGGGAGTCGAGTTCTTGCGTCATCTGGCGGAAGAAGCCCAGATCCAGATAGACCTTGCTGTCGCCCGGGCAGTAGAAGGGGCCCATTGCGGACTGGCCCGTGCCGCAGGCCGTGGGAGTGGCGCCGCTGTACAACACGAGACGAGGCTGCCTGTAGGCGCCCCAGCCTTTTTGCTTGAACAGCGCGGCCCAGGTGTCTTCGGTGTCGGCCAGCACTTTCGATACAAAGCGGCTCTCGGCATCGTTGGCCGGTGCGCTGCGCTGCCCCGTGCTGTAGGAGATCTCCGGTGCACCGCCCAGCAGTCCTTGCAGGACCGCGGCAGGGTCGGCGCCGAAATAGATCGCCACCAGTGCCAGCACGATGGCGCCCAGACCGATACGGCCACCCCCGCGCAGCGGCATTCGCACGCCGCGACGGTCTTCGATGTTGTCGCTTTCGCGGGAGTCGTCCAGACGCATGATGGCTTCCTTGTTATCCTGCAAGACAAATGGCCTTGAGTCGTCTGATTTTATTGCCTGTGCCGGCCTGCCATCTTAAACTGCCCATTCAAGAGTGTGAGGATACGTTTCATGGCACAACTTTTCACGGTCCATCCCCAGAACCCACAGGTGCGCCTGCTCAAGCAGGCGGGCGATCTTCTGGCCAAGGGCGGGTTGGTGGCGGTGCCCACCGACTCCAGCTATGCGGTGGTGGCGCGGCTTGACGACAAGGCAGCTGCCGATGCGCTGCGCCGCTTGCGGGGCCTGGATGAACGGCATCACCTTACCTTGCTGTGCCGGGACCTGGCCGAGATCGGTCATTTCGCCCGTGTCGACAATCGGCAGTATCGCTTCCTCAAGCTGGCCACGCCGGGGCCCTGGACGTTCATCCTTGAGGCCACGCGCGAGATCCCCCGTCGTGTGTCGCATCCGTCGCGCAAGACCATCGGCATACGCGTACCCGACCACCCGGTGGCGCTCGGCCTCATCGAGCACGCCGGGTCGCCCCTGATGTCGACCACGCTCATTCCCGAGGACGAAGAAGAGCCGCTCAACGATGCCCAGGAAATCCTCGATCGCTACGCCAATCAACTGGCCGCCGTCATCGATGGGGGAGGCTGCCCCGGTTCGCCGACCACCGTCATCGACCTGACCGGTGCGGAGCCCGTCGTGCTGCGGCGAGGCCAAGGCAATCTGGCGGCGCTGGGGTTGGACTGAGCGCATGGATTCCTTGATACAAGCCATTACGATCTACGCCCTGCCTGTGTTGTTCGGCATCACGCTCCATGAGGCGGCGCACGGCTACGTCGCGCGGATGTTCGGCGACCCTACCGCCTATGAGGCCGGCCGCATCAGCATGAATCCGCTGCGGCACATCGATCCGGTCGGTACCATCATCGTGCCGCTGGTCCTGCTGTTCTCGAGCAAGCTGCTCGGTGGCGGCGGCATACTGTTCGGTTGGGCTAAGCCGGTTCCCGTGGACTGGGGGCGCCTGCGCCGGCCCAAACGCGACATGCTATGGGTGGCGCTGGCGGGGCCGGCCTCCAACCTGGCCATGGCGATTCTCTGGGCGATCAGCCTGCGCATGCTGGCCGCATCGGGCATGGGGATGGACGATTTCTGGATCCGCATGGCGATCGCCGGCATCAACGTCAACCTGGTTCTCATGGCGCTGAACCTTTTTCCGTTGCCCCCCCTTGATGGCGGGCGCATTGTGTTCAGTTTGCTGCCGGGCCGGCTTGCCTGGCAGTATTCGCGCATCGAGCCTTATGGCCTCGTGATCCTGCTCGTGTTGATGTTCACCGGTGTTTTGTGGCAGTTGCTCGTCCCCCTGCTGGCCTTGGGGCAGACCATCGTGACCTGGTTCCTTTGAGCACCGGCCGATTCCGATGCAAGATTTTCCAGTATTCCGGTAAACTTGTAGATTAGGTTTCGTTCGGGCATTTCCAGGGCGGTTTTCTGCGCTGGGACCGATGGGGCCGGTGGCTTGCCCGCCGCCAGGAGGCGGGCTTACGGAGATTCTTCTCATCATGTCTAGTTCTGATTCTGCGATTCCCACTTTTCAAGGCAGCATGGTGGCTCTTGTCACCCCTATGCACCCCGACGGCAGCCTCGATATGGATTCGTTCCGTAAACTCATCGATTGGCACGCGGCGGAAGGCACCGACGCCTTGGTCGTGGTCGGAACCTCAGGGGAATCTCCCACTGTCGATATGGACGAGCACGCCGAGCTCATCCGTGTCGCGGTCGAACATTCGGCGGGGCGCCTGCCCATCATCGCCGGGGTGGGGGGCAACTCCACCAGTGAGTCCATTGAATTGTCGCGCTATGCCCTGAAGGTGGGTGCGCAGGCCGGCCTGTCGGTCGTGCCTTACTACAACAAGCCCACCCAGGAAGGCATGTATCAGCACTTCCGAACCGCCGTCGAGGCCGTCGAGCTGCCGTGCATTCTTTATAACGTGCCGGGCCGCACGGTGGCCGACATGTCCAATGAGACCATCCTGCGTCTGGCGCAGGTGCCGGGCATCATCGGAATCAAGGACGCCACCGGCGACATCGGGCGTGGCGGTTGGCTATTGCAGCACAAGCCGGCCGACTTCCAGGTTTTCAGCGGCGATGACCCAACCGCGGCAGCGCTCATACTGTTGGGGGCCCGTGGCAATATTTCCGTCACGGCCAATGTCGCGCCGCGTCTCATGCACGAGTTGTGTGTTGCCGCGCTTGAGGGTAATCTGCCCCGAGTCCGTGAACTCAACGGCCGTCTGGCGCAATTGAACAAGGTGCTGTTCGTCGAAGCCAATCCCATTCCCGTGAAATGGGCTGTGGCCGAGATGGGGCTGACGCCGCTGGGCTACCGCCTTCCTTTAACCCCATTGAGCGAGCAATACCACGCTGTGGTTCGCAATTCCTTGAAAGAAGTGGGCTTGATCTGAATCATGATGAAAACGCGTATGAATAAACGCCCGGTTGGCGTGGTGCTCGCCGCTGGCCTGGTCATGCTGGCCGGCTGCTCGCAAGTAAACCAACTGCTGGGCCGTGAAGAGGCGGTCGACTACAAGAGCACCGTCGCCGGCGATCCGCTGAGCATTCCTCCGGATCTCACTCAAGCCAACAAGGATGCGCATTTCCGGGCTCCGGAAGGCACGGCCACCTATAGCCAGTTCGCTCAGAATCAGGAACGGCGGAATGCCGCTGGTGCTGCCGACAAGGTGCTGCCCCAGACGCCTGGCGTGCAGGTCGTGCGCGACGGCGATCTGCGTTGGCTGGTCATCGATCAGCCGGCTGAAACCGTGTATCCCAAGATTCTCGAGTTCTGGGGTGATCAGGGCTTCACGATCCACAAGCAGGACGCGCGCGCCGGTGTCATGGAAACCGACTGGGCCGAGAACCGGGCCAAGATCCCCGAAGGCTGGATCAAGAGCGCTCTGGGCAGCATTCTCGATTCCGTTTTCGACAGCGGCGAGCGTGAACGCTTCCGGACGCGCCTCGAGCGCGTCAATGGCAAGACCGAGGTCTACATCACCCATGACCAGATGGTGGAGACCGGGACATCGGACGGCACGAACTGGAAGTGGGTCGAGGGCAAGGAAGATCCCGGCCTGAACGCCGCGATGCTGGCCCGCCTCATGGTTTACCTGGGGGATGATGTCAAGCAGGCTCAGGCCAAGGTGGCGCAAGCCGAGAAGGTGGCGCAACGGCCGCAGGTCGTGAAATCGACCACCGCTCAAGCATCGCTGACGCTCAACGAATCCTTTGATCGGGCCTGGCGCCGCGTAGGCGTGGCGATCGACAACGCCGGGTTCTCGGTCGACGATCGCGATCGCTCCGCGGGCGACTACTTCATCCGTTACCTGGATACCGACACCGGCCAGAAGATCGAGCAGCCCAACTTCATCAGCCGCATGTTCGGCGGCAAGGGCACGTCCGAACCCAAGGTGTTCCGCATCCACGTCGCGGAGCAAGGGTCTTCCACCCTGGTCAACGTGCTGGATTCCAACGGTCAGATCGATACCTCGGATACCGCCAAGCGTATCGTGAACGTGTTGGCCACCAACATGAACTGATGTGGTCGGCCGGGGCTGGGCGTCGGCTCAGCCTTGTGCCAGACCGGCAGCGTGATAGCTGTGTATCCGCCATTCCCCGCCGCGCAATGCGCAGCAGAATGACAGGCGGATGTGCCGGGGCGGTGCTCCCGGGATCTCGAAGGTGACATCCGCAAAGCCGCAGGCCGTTTCCGCCGAGATGCCATGGGCTTCGGGGCCGGATACGCTGGCCTTGACATGCAGCGGCACGTTCTCGTAGTAGTTCCGGATTGCCGCGCTGCCGACCAGCAGGTCGGGGCCCAGCCCCTGAAACAGGGCATCGTGCGCAAACAATGCGACGATGGCGGCAGTATCCCGGTTGTTGAAGGCCGTCTTCCAGCGGCTCAGAAGCGTACGCCATGCGATGGCCGCCTGAGCACGCTCGTGCGAAGATGGGTCAGGCATATTCCGGTTCCTTCTGGTGCAGGAGTGATTCTCCGAACCAGTGTAGCCGATCCGCCAGGGCGGCGACCTCGCCCACGATAAGCAGGGCTGGGGCGCGTATGGCGTGTGCGCGGGCCGATGCTTCCAACTCATGCAGCACGCCTGAGACGACGCGCTGCTCGGGCCGGGTGCCGTTTTCGATCAATGCGAAAGGTGTGTCGGGGCTGCGGCCGCGCGCCAGGAGTTTTTCGACCAGGGCTCCCAATTGCCCGACACCCATGTAGAAGGCCAGGGTCTCTCGCGGATCGTCCAGTCGGCTCTCGTCGAGATGCCTGTTTTCGCTTGCGCCGTGCGCGGTGACCAGCCGTACGGATTGAGCCAGGTTCCGGTGCGTCAGCGGAATCCCCGCATAGGCGGCGCATGCGATGGCGGCCGTGATGCCCGGGACGACCTCGTAGGGGATGCCGTGTTCCTTCAGAAACTCCAGCTCTTCGCCGCCGCGCCCGAAGATGAATGCATCCCCCCCTTTCAAGCGCACGACTCGCAGTCCGGCCTGGACGTGTTCAAGCATGAGGGCGTGGATACGCCTTTGGGTGGCCTCATGATCTTCACCCGGGGTCTTCCCCACGGAAATCTGCAGGGCGTCGCGGCGGGCGAGATCCCGGATCTCCTGGCTGACCAGGCGATCATGAAGAATCACGTCCGCTTCGTTCAGCGCGCGGAGCGCCTTTAGCGTGAGCAGGCCCGGGTCGCCGGGTCCGGCTCCCACCAGAATGACGCGGCCTTGGTCGGGCATGGCGTCGCGGGCCAGTTCTTCGGTCAAGAGGCGCTCCGCCTGCCAGGGCTGTTGTTGACGCAGGGCCGTGGCGACAGGACCGTCCAGAAGCCAGTCGTAGAACGAACGGCGCTGGCCGAGAACGGGGCGGCGGTGCCGGATGGCGGCACGGTAGCGCTGGGCCAAGGCCACGAGCGGGCCCATCGAGTGGTCGAGCAGCGACTCCAGGCGTTCCCGCACGCGTCGAGCCAGTACGGGGGCGGCTCCCGAAGATGAAATGGCGACGATCAGCGGGGATCGGTCGACCACCGAGGGCAATTGCACGCTGGAGAGTTCAGGGTCGTCAACCACATTCACGAAGATGCGTGTTGTGGCGGCCAGTGCCGCGATGTTCCGGTTTACCTCGCGGTCTCCCGTCGCGGCGACCGCCAGCCAGGCGCCGTCCAGCCAGTTGGCGGCGAATGAACCGCGCAGCAGGCGAACGCGGCCCTGAGCGCCAAGGCGGACAAGGCCGTCGTTGAATGCCAGTGCTCCGATGGTGACGTCGGCCTGCGCTTTCAGCAGGCTGGCGACCTTGCGTTCGGCAACCGAGCCGCCTCCGACGACGAGCACGCGGCGGCCTTTGAGATCAGCGAAAAGAGGAAATAGCGACATGGCGAAGGGCGGGGTCTTTTCCCGGAAAAAGGTCAGGAACCTGCAAGGATGATGGGAATGCGTTTGCTGGTCGGTTCAGGCACGATGCCGCTGCGCACCAGGTAGTCGCCGAAGTGCTCGCCGGCTTGCCGCTCGGCGGCATAGGCGGCGAACAGGGTGTCCAGGGTCGCCAGGATCTCGGGCTCCGTGATGTTCTCGCGGTGGATGACATTGAGCCGCTGGCCCTGGAAGTCGGCTCCCAGCCGCAGGTCGTAGCGACCCGGCGCGCGGCCGATCAGTGCGATTTCACCCAGATAGGGGCGCGCGCAGCCGTTGGGGCAGCCCGAGATGCGCAGCAGGATCGGTTCGTCCAGCAGCCCATGACGGTCGAGCCGGGCCTCCAGCCGCGACAGAAGCTCGGGCGCATAGCGTTCGCTTTCCGCCATGGCCAGGCCGCAGGTGGGCAGTGCGACGCAGGCGATGTTGTGACGCCGGATTCCGCTTTGTTGCCGATAGCCGTCCAGGCCATATTGGGCGACCAGCGCATCAATCGCCGCTTTGTCGCGCTCGTCCACATTGGCGATGACCAGATTCTGATTGCAGGTCAGCCGGAACTCACCCTTGAGCAGTTGCGCGATCTTGCGCATGCCGGTCAGCAGTTGCAGCCCGTCTTCATCCCAGAGACGGCCGGATGCGATATACAAGCCCAGATGCCATCGCCCATCCTCGCCCTGGATCCATCCGAAGCGATCTCCGTTCTGCTCGAAGTGCCAGGGCCTCAGCGGTTCCAGGGCAAAACCTGCCCGTCGCTCGACCTCCGTCTTGAACCAGTCCAGGCCCTGGTGGTCGATGGTGTACTTCAATCGGGCATATTGGCGCTCCTTGCGGTTTCCGAAGTCGCGCTGGGTGGTGATGACAGCTTCCGAAATCTGGATGAGGCGATCGGGTGAGACAAAGCCGATCAGGCTGCCCAGACGCGGATAAGTGGTGTCATCGCCGTGGGTCGCACCCATGCCGCCGCCGACCGCGACGTTGAAGCCTTGCAGCGCACCGTCTTCGATGATGGCGATCAGTCCCAGATCCTGGGCGAATACGTCGACATCGTTGGTGGGGGGGATGGCCAGGCCGATCTTGAACTTGCGTGGCAGATAAGTGCGGCCGTAGAGCGGTTCTTCTTCCGTATCGCCGACCACCTTTTCGCCGTCGAGCCAGATCTCATGGTAGGCGCCGCTGCGGGGCAGGAAGTGGGCCGAGAGCTTCTCGGCCCACTCCTGAACGAGCCGGTGCTGGCTGGACAGATGCGGATTGACCGAATTGACCACTTGCCGGTTCACGTCGCCGCAGGCGGCCAGCGTAGTGGCCAGGGCGTTGTGGATGGCCTGCATGGTGGGCTTGAGGTTGCGCTTGATGACGCCGTGCCATTGGAAAGTCTGTCGGGTGGTGATGCGCAGGCCGCGGCTTGCCCACCGGGTGGCGATGTAGTCAAAGGCAAGCCATTGGTCCGGCGTCACGATGCCGCCGGGCAGTCGTGCGCGGATCATGAAGGAATAGGCCGGTTCCAGCTTGCGTTTGCGACGGTCCTCGCGGACGTCGCGGTCATCCTGCTGATAGCTGCCGTGGAATTTCAACAGTTTGTTGTCATCGTCGCTGATGGCGCCGGTGACGGGATCGGTCAGGCCTTCGGCAATGCCGCCGCGCAGGAAGCGGCTGTCGATCTTGATTTGTTCGAGATGGGAGAGAGGTGAGGTCATGGCTTTGCTGAATTGTGTTGGAGCAATGTTCCAAGCGCCAAGTGGATGTCTGCTTGTCAGGGAATGGCGAGCGGGTTCAATACACGTCGCGGGAGTAGCGGCCTTGTGCTGCCAATTCGTCAAGCCAGGCCTTGGCCTGTTCAGGGTCGAATCCGCCTTCGGTCCTTGCGATTCCGAGCAGGGCCTGATGCACGTCCCGCGCCATGGCGCGGGCATCGCCGCAGACATAGATGTGGGCGCCGGATTGAATCCAGTCGTACAGGTCGGCGGCGCGTTCGAGCAGCCGGTCCTGGACATAGACCTTGTGCTCCTGATCCCGGGAAAAGGCCAGGTCCAGACGGTGCAGGCCGCCGCTGCGCAGGGCTTCCTGCCACTCGGTCTGGTATAGGAAATCCGTATGGAAATGGGGGTTCCCGAAGAACAGCCAGTTGCGGCCGCTGGCGCCGTTGGCCTGGCGCTCCTGGACAAACGCACGGAACGGCGCCACACCCGTGCCGGGGCCGATCATGATGACGTCGCGGGCGGGGTCGGCTGGCAGTCGGAATCGCGTGTTTTCCTCGATGAAGATGGGCAGGGTATCGCCCTCTTTCAGGGTACTGAGGAAATTCGAGGCGGCACCCCAACGCGCCTCGCCCCGGTGCGTATAGGCCACGTTGGCGACCGTCAGGTGTACTTCGCTGTCGACCGCCGCCTGGCTGGAGGCGATGGAATACAGCCGGGGGGTAAGGGGCCGCAGGGCTTTCACCAGCCCTTCCGCCGTCCAGGCGGCAGGGTATCTGGCCAGGACGTCCAGCAGTTGATGGGTTTCAAGCAGTTGCTTCAGTGCGTCCTGGCGGTCCGCTTGCAGCAGGGCCTTGAGCTCGTCGCTGCCCGAACGCTCCGAGTGGGCGATCAAAAAGGGCTTGGTCAGTTGGGTCAGCTCGCGATGCCTGCCCAGCCATTCGTGCAGAGGACGAACGACTCCGGCAATGTCCACTGGCTCGGATGCGACCAGTCCCAGCCGGTCGATTACAGCATCGACCAGGGCATCCGCCTGGCGGGGCCAGATGCCCAATGCATCTCCCGGAGAGTAACGAAGCTGACTGCCTTCCAGCGAGATCTCGATATGACGGATGTCTTTGCCGCTGCCCAGGCCCGTGATGGTCTGGTTGAGCAGCAGTTCGGCATGGAAAGGATGGTCACGGCTGACCTTGGCGGCTTGTGGGTGCAGGGGGGTGACGCTGGCGGAGTGCGTCGCTTCGGTCTGGCGGAAGGCAAGCCTCGCCTGTTCGAGTGCCTCCTTGCCCCAGGGAACCGCGACGGTATCGATGTCCAGGTCTGCAGCGCCGGTTTCATGCAGGCGCTGGGCCCCCAGCTCGGCAAGCCGGGCATCCAGGGTGTGCGCGATACCGCAGAAAGACGGGTAGCTCGAATCTCCCAGACCCAGGACGGCGTACTTGAGGTGGCTCAGTTTGGGGGCGCGGCGGCTGGCGAGGAATTCCACGAATCCGAGCGAGTCATCGGGAGGTTCGCCGTCACCTTGGGTGCTCATCACGATGTACAGCAGTTTTTCGTTCTTGAGGTCGCGCGTCGGGTAGCGGTCCGCCCTGATCAATTGTGTGTTCAGTCCTTGCGCGGCCGCCTGTTCGGCGAGTGTTTCGGCCACCCGCTTGGCGTTGCCGGTCTGGCTGCCATAGAGAATGGTCAGCATTGCAACAGCGTTCACCTGGGCAACTGGCGCGACATGGGGCACAGGCAGAGGCAAGGTGGCTTGCTGCCGGGCCAGGCCGGCGAAGTAGCCCGACAGCCAGTGCAGGGAGGGTGTGTCGAGCCCTTGGGCCAGTTGGTCCAGCAGGGTCTGCTTTGTTTCCGGGATGGAGGTCAGTGCCAGCATGATGCGCGTGAGTTGATGAGTCGAGCGTCCATTCTATGAACGCCGCTCTCACGCGCGAACGACAACATTCTTATTTCTTTATGCGCCATATGCTAATGACTCCGGGGGCGGTCTGGCGCGGCCCCCAGTGTCGATCCCGTCATGCGAAGGCGGGCAGATACCTCAGCCAGCCTTCGGCCAGCCAGTCCGTCAGCATCTGGCGCTCGCCCGCGGTCAGCCGGCGCGCCAGGGCCGGATTGCACGGCAGACGGCGCTCGTCCGCCAGTTTGCGCAGCAGGGAAGAGGCTGGGGCGGGCGCGACTTCGCCGTTGATGAACAGGGCTTTTCCCCGGTACATGAGGCGGGTGCAGCGATCCAGCACCAAGTCGCCTTCCATGGGCGGCGATTCGGTCAGGTCGGGATGGTCTTCTTCGGGCTCGAACCAGGCGGCGCGCGAAGGCTCGGTCAGCCACTGGCCCAGAAATCGCGTGGCCAGGGCCTGATCGAAACGCACGCGTGCGACTGCCTTGAGAGCGGCATCGATCAGCCCTTGCGGCAAGGCGGCCGGGGTGTCGGTCGCCGGGGTGCCGGGGTCCCGGAACGTGCCGGCAAGTTCCGGGCCGGGCAAGGGAGGGTTGGCGTAGAGTCCGCTGTCGTCACCGAGGCGGGCCATCACTTGATCGCCGGCCGCATCCAGCATTCCGCGCGCCAGTGCCGCCAGCGTCGGTGCCCGAAAGCCGATGGAAATGGTCATGCAGTCGCCCAGTGCGATGCCATCGTGCGCCACCTGGGGGGGCAGGTAAAGCATATCCCCCGGATTCAGCACGTACTCGGCCTCTGGCATGAAGTCTCGCAGTATCTTCAGGGGCAGTCCTGGTTCCAGGCTGAGATCCGATTGGGTGCTGATGCGCCAATGGCGCTGGCCGTGAGCCTGGAGCAGGAACACGTCGTAACTGTCGAAATGGGGGCCGACGCCGCCCTGATCCGTGGCGATGCTGATCATGGCGTCGTCCAGGCGCGCATCCGAAATAAACCGGAAGCGGCGCATGAGCTCGGCCATGCCGTCGTCATGGGCATCGACGTTTTGAGCCAAAAGGGTCCATCCCGGCTGGCGAGCCGGCGGCAGCCGCGAAAATGGACCGCGTTTCATCTGCCAGTCATTTCCGTCCTTCCAGATGAGGCGCGATTCGACTTCTTCGCGCCTGGCCAACTGCTTGATATCGGCGATGCTCAGGTGGCATCGGAAGTCCGGTATGGCCTGACGGATCAGCAAGGGTTTGCGCTGCCAGTAGTCGCGCATGAAGGCGCGGGGCGTTAGCCCTCCGAGCAGGGGCAGCGGCTGGTCGATGTTCATGGGAACTCCGCTCGTAATTGATAGAGTACGTCCAGAGCCTCACGGGGAGTGAGTTGATCTGGATCGATGGCCGCAATACGTTTCCTGATGGCGTCCAGTTCGTCCAGCGCTTCATGCATGTCCTGCTCTGCCGCATTTCCCGCCGGTCGATCCGTGCTCTCCGGAGCGGCGGAGAAAAGATCCAATTGAGGCGTGGGGGCGCCCTGGGACTCCAGGCGGGACAGTTCACGGCTGGCGTGCCGGATCACCGCCGGCGGGATTCCGGCGCGCTGGGCGACCTGGATGCCGTAGCTGCGGCTGGCGGGGCCGGCCTGCACTTCATGCAGGAACACGATGCCGGAAGGTGACTCGGCTGCGGCAAGATGAATGTTGGCCGCCAGAGGGGCTTCGTTGGGCAGGCGCGTGATCTCGAAGTAGTGGGTCGCGAACAGGGTGAGGGCCTGATTGTGCGTCAGCAGCCGATGGGCGATTGCCCAGGCCAAGGCCAGCCCGTCGTAGGTGGATGTGCCCCGGCCGATCTCGTCCATGAGCACCAGGCTGTGCGGGGTGCTGGCGGCAAGGATGGCTGACGCTTCGGTCATTTCCATCATGAAGGTGGAGCGTCCGCCGGCCAGGTCGTCGGCGGCGCCGATGCGAGTGAATATGCGGTCGATCTGACCGACGCGGGCGCCGCGTGCTGGCACGAAACTGCCCGTGCGGGCCAGCAGGGCGATCAGCGCCACTTGACGCATATACGTCGATTTGCCGCCCATGTTCGGGCCTGTGATCAGCAGCATGCGGCGCTGTGGACCGAGTTCGCAGTCATTGGGGGTGAAGCGTTCGATGCTGCGTTCCACCACGGGATGCCGGCCCGCCTCGATCTGTATCTCGGCGCTATCGGACAATTGCGGTGCCACCCAGTCGTTGCGCCGGGCGTGTTCCGCCAGTGCGGCCAGGGCATCGATTTCCGCGAGCGCGCCGGCACAGGCGGACAAGGCACGGGCGTAGGGCGCCAGGCGTTCGAGCAGGTCGTCGAACAGCCATTTCTCCCTCGACAGGCTGCGATCTTTCGCGGACAGTACCTTGTCTTCCCAGGCCTTGAGTTCGGGGGTGATATAGCGCTCGGCGTTTTTGAGCGTCTGGCGGCGGCGGTAATCGGCGGGTACCTTGTCGGCCTGTCCGCGCGAGACTTCGATGTAGAAGCCATGCACCCGATTGAACTCCACGCGCAGGGTCGGGATGCCGGAACGCTCACGCTCGCGCGCTTCGAGTTCGAGCAGGAAATCACCGCTGTCGCCGGCCAGCCGACGCAATTCATCGAGCTCGGCATCGTAGCCGGGGGCAATGACGCCGCCGTCGCGCACCATCAGGGCGGGCTCCGGATCCAGTGCGGACCGTAACAGGGTCGACAGTGCCGGCTCCAGCCTGATGGCGTCCATGAAGGCGATCAGCCGTGCCGTGGGGTCGAAAAGGGCGAGGTGCCCGGCCAGTTCGGGCAGTTGCTCCAGCGCTTCGCGCAGGCTGGCCAATTCCCGGGGGCGCACCGAGCGCAGCGCCAGGCGCGTGGCGATGCGTTCGATGTCGGGGTAGCGATTGAGCACGCTGCGCAATGTGTCGAGCGGATCCAATGCATCGAGCGTGTCGCGAGCGGGCGCCGGTGAAAGCAAGGCATGAATCACGGCCTGCCGGGCAAGCACGGCGGCATCGTCGCGCAAGGGGTGGTGCAGCCAACGGCGAAGCAGGCGACTGCCCATCGGTGTGCAGCAATGATCCAGCGTGGAGAAAAGCGTGGGGCTTTCCTCGCCCGCGAGGGTTTCGGTCAGCTCCAGGTTCTTGCGGGTGATCGGGTCGAGCACGACATACTCTCCGCCACGATCGACCCGTATGGACTGAATGTGCGACAGCGTTTGCGCCTGGGTGTGGCCCACGTAGCGCAGCAAGGCGCCCGCGGCACACGTGGCGACAGGCAGGTCGGCCAGATCGAAGCTGGCCAGCGAGTCCACGGCAAAGTGCTCGCGCAGCGCATCCTGGGCATTGTCAGCGTCGAAGTGCCAATCGGGCACGGTGCTGATGGCGACGCCGTCACCCGGGTGCCGTCGCTGGCCTTCCGGACAGACCAGTTCCGCGGGCGCGACCCGATGCAATTCCGTTTCCAGCATGTCCGGTTCGCATTCGGTCACGCTGAACTCGCCATTGGCCAGATTCATCCAGGCCAGGCCGGCGCGTTCGGCGCGCTTGTGGCGAGCCGTCCAGATTGCGGCGATGAGGCGGTCTGACTTGGCAGGAAGCAGGGCTTCGTCAGTGAGGGTGCCTGGCGTGACGATGCGCACGATCTGGCGCTCGACCGGTCCCTTGCTGGCGGCCGGGTCGCCGATCTGTTCGCAGATGGCCACCGATTCCCCCAGCGCGACCAGGCGGGCCAGATAGCTTTCCATGGAATGAAAGGGCACCCCCGCCATGGGGATGGGGGCGCCATTGGAAACCCCGCGCTTGGTGAGCGTGAGATTCAGCAGACGCGCCGCGCGCACGGCGTCGTCGTAGAACATTTCATAGAAATCGCCCATGCGATAGAACAGCAGATGCGATCCGGCCTGCTCTTTGAGGCGGAGATACTGCTGCATCATGGGAGTGTGCTTGGATTCGGTCACGTGCGAGCGGCGATAAGAAAGTTGTACGAGCCGAACCCGCCAGCACGCTGGCGCACGCTCTGGCGGCGAGGTTCCGGGCCCGAAAAATGGCCAAACGCTATTTTTGCATTTTTGCCATCGTCGTGCGCCCCTGCTTCGTTGCCCTCTCGGGAGGATGGCCGCTCTGGCGGCCATTACGGTGGGTGCGGCAATGAAGGGAAGCGCTAGAATTCCCTATTTTGCGAGGCCATTCATGGACAGGCTGCTGCCGATTGTGTTGCTCGTCCTTTCCAATGTGTTCATGACGACAGCCTGGTACTGGCACATGAAGTTCCAGCATGGCAGCATGGTCAAGATCATCCTGATCAGCTGGTCCATTGCCTTGTTCGAATACTGCCTGGCGGTCCCGGCCAATCGTATCGGCCATCACGTCTATACGGTCGCTCAGCTCAAGACCATCCAGGAGGTCGTCACGCTCGTGGTGTTTGTCGGCTTTTCCGTCCTTTACCTGAAGGAGTCGTTCAGCCTGAATCACGCTGTGGGTTTCGGGCTCATATGCGCCGGCGCGTACTTCGTGTTCAAGGGGCCTTTCTGATAGCCTTTCACCTATTCACGCCCTGTTCATGTTCGTTGCGCTAAAAGGGTAGGCATCGCCACCAATCACGGAGCCCCCATCATGCACCCCAAAGCCGGTTCGGCCGTCAGGCCAGGGTTCTTCACCAGGAAATCGCCTGCCGTGTGGCTCGGCGCGTTGGCGCTGGCATTGGCCGGGCTGGCAGGCATGGCGCCGGGGTACGGCCGCGAAACCGACCATGACCAGGCCCGCGAGGCCCTGCAATCGGGGCAGGTCCTGCCTCTACAGACGGTGCTGGCCATGGTTGGGCGCGAACACCCCGGCCAGGTGGTCAAGGTGGAGTTCGAGCAGGAGGCCGGGGTTTATCTTTACGAAATCAAAGTGCTCCGCGCAAGCGGTGATATCGTCAAGCTGAAGGTGGACGCCCGCGACGGCAGGGTACTGGCCGTGAAAGAGCGGAACCATCGTTCCAGGAGCGGTGACTGATGCGTATTCTGGTGGTCGAAGACGATCCCGCGCTGGCCTCGCAACTGGCCCAGACCTTGAGCGATGCCGGGTATGCGGTGGATCGGGCTCAGGATGGGCAAGAGGCCCATTATCTGGGGGAGGTCGAATCCTACGATGCCGTCGTGCTGGATCTCGGCTTGCCGGTTCTGGATGGGCTGAGCGTCCTGCGCAAGTGGCGTGCGGCACAGCGCGACATGCCGGTGCTCATCCTCACCGCGCGAGGCAACTGGAACGAGAAAGTCGAAGGCATCGATGCCGGCGCGGACGATTACCTGACCAAGCCCTTCCACATGGAGGAACTGCTGGCCCGCATCAGGGCGCTCACCCGGCGCTCCGGCCGGCATGCCAGTGCCGAATGGGTCTTCGGGGACATCGTTGTCGACACGCGTCAGGCCCGGGTGACCGTCGCGGGCCACGAGCTGGCCCTGACCAGCCATGAATATCGGGTCCTGCAGGCCTTGATGCGCAGGCCGGGCGAGGTCGTGTCCCGGTCCGCCCTGACCGAGCAGTTGTACGCCCAGGACTTCGATCGGGACTCCAACACCATCGATGTATTCATCGGGCGGCTGCGCAAGAAGCTTCCGCCCGACACCATCGAGACGGTTCGCGGCCTCGGTTACCGCCTGGCGGAGAAGCGTTGATGTCGGCCGCCCTGAGAGGCTTGGCGCATTCGCTGCGAGGCCGCCTGCTCGTCGGGACCCTGGTCTGGATCGTGGCGTCCGTCGCCCTGGCCGGATGGGGGTTGTCCGACTTGTTCAGGCAGCATCTGTCGCGCCAGTTCTTTGCCGAACTCACGCTGCACATGAATCAATTGACGGCGGCATTCAATCAGGATGATGCCGGGGGAGTCGCGGTGTCCGGCTTGAGCGATCCGCGGTTCGAGCAGCCGTTTTCAGGTCTGTACTGGCAGGTCGACAGGCTCGCGGAAGGCACAGGCAAGGCCATAGGCCTGCTGCGGTCGCGATCCTTGTGGGATCAGGACTTGGCAACGCCGGGGCCGGCGGCAGGGGGCGAGGCGGGCGGCCGGGACCTTCGCTATGAACTTGAGGGGCCCCAGGGCCGGTACGTGACGGCGCTCGTCCGCACGATTCGGCCGCCCGAAGGACAGGATAGCTATCGTTTGATCGTCGCCGCCGATCGCAAAATACTGGAAGAGCCCATAGAGCAGTTCGGCCATATCTTGATGCTGGCCCTCGGGGTGCTTGCCGCCGGGCTTGCCATGGCGGCAGGCCTTCAGGTATTTGTGGGGCTGCGTCCCATGGTTCGCCTGCGGCGGCAGCTGGCGCTGGTCCACGATGGGCATTCGGCGCGCATACAGGGCCGCTTCCCGTCCGAGGTTCAACCGTTGGTGGACGATTTCAACGCGGTGCTCGAATCCAATGAAGCGATCGTTCAGCGCGCCCGCACCCAGGCCGGCAACCTGGCCCATGCACTCAAGACACCGCTGGCTGTCCTGGCCAATGCGGCCGAAAACCAGCCCGGCGATTTCGGGCAACTGGTCAGGGACCAGACCGCGCAGGCTCAGCGCCAAGTGGCGCATCACCTGGCTCAGGCCCGTGCGGTCGTGGCCGCACAGGCGGCGGGTGCCAAGGCTCCGCTGGGCCCGGTTATCGAGGGTTTGCTCAGGGTGCTGCGCAAGCTGTATCAGGATCGCGGCCTTGAAATCGCGTTGGACGATGTTCCTGCGCGCCTGGTCTTCAGGGGCCAGGAGCAGGATTTGCAGGAAATCCTTGGCAACGTCCTGGAAAATGCCTGCAAGTGGGCGAACCGGCGCATACATGTCGGGGTGTCGGCCGGGCCGCGCGATGTCACCGTGTTTATCGATGATGACGGTCCGGGATTGCGTCCTGAGCAACGGGAGCTCATTTTTCAGCGGGGGGTGCGGCTGGATGAGCGCCGTCCCGGCTCGGGGCTGGGGTTGTCCATCGTCAAGGATCTGGTCGAGGTCTACGGCGGCGATGTGCACGCGGAAGATTCGCCGCTGGGAGGTCTGCGGGTCGCTTTGCGCCTGCCGGCCATGTGAGGCATTTGTTTTCCAGCGACCCTTCCCTACAATTGACGGACACTCACATTGTCCGAGGTGCCTCATGCCAGGTCTATTGCCCCACGTCGATCCCGACGGGTTGCTGGAATATTCCGTCGTCTATACGGATCGTGCCCTGAACCACATGTCCCTGGCGTTTCAGGGGATCATGAAAGACATTTCCCGTACGCTCAAGCACGTTTACCGTGCGCAATCCGCCATCGTGATGCCGGGCAGCGGCTCGTTCGGTATGGAAGCCGTGGCGCGACAGTTCGCCACGGGCAAGAAGTGCCTGATCATTCGCAATGGCTGGTTCAGTTATCGCTGGAGCCAGATCCTCGACATGGGTGCCATCCCCGCCGAAACGCGGGTGCTCAAGGCCCGACCCATCGAGGCAGGCGATCAGGCGGCCTTCGCGCCGCCGCCTGTCGACGAGGTCGTGGCGGCCATCAGGCAATACCAGCCCGACCTTGTCTTCGCTCCCCACGTCGAGACCGCTTCGGGGATCATGCTGTCTGATGATTACATGCGCGACGTGGCCCATGCCGTGCATGCGCAGGGCGGGCTGTTCGTGCTCGATTGCATCGCGTCGGGCGCCATGTGGGTGGACATGCGGGATATCGGGGTCGATGTGTTGATCAGTGCGCCCCAGAAAGGCTGGAGCAGTCCGGCGTGCTGTGCGCTCGTCATGCTTGGCGCCGCGGCCCGCGAGCGGATCGATGCCACCACGAGCACAAGCTTCGCCTGCGATCTGCGCCGTTGGTTGCAGATCATGGAAGCTTATGAAAAGGGCGGCCATGCCTATCATGCCACCTTGCCGACCGACGGTCTTGCGATATTGCGCAAGACGATGGCCGAAACCGAGGCCTATGGGTTCGATAAGGTCAAGGCCGAGCAGCTGGAACTGGGCAGGCGAGTGCGGGCTTTGCTGCGTGAAAATGGCTATCCCAGCGTGGCGGCTTCCGGTTTCGAGGCTCCCGGCGTCGTGGTCAGCTATACCCGCGATGACGGTCTGCAGTCGGCCAGGAAATTCGCCGAGGTCGGCATTCAGGCAGCGGCGGGGGTGCCTTTGCAGTGCGATGAGCCCGCGACGTTCAAAACCTTCCGCATCGGGCTTTTCGGCCTGGACAAGTGGCACAATCCCGACCGCAGCGTGGCCGTTCTTGCCGAGGCGCTCAAGTCGATTGCGCGGGCGGAATGAAGCGTATCTGATGCTTCAAGCCGATTTCCGGCACTTTGTGGAAGTCGGCAGGGCTCTTGACGGCCTGATCCACGTCCCGAAAGAATGACTCCGCATGCGCGGGTGCATCGAAGATCAGCATGCGCGCCGGTTGGTCTGAGCTTCCCTGGAACCCATGCAGCGTGCCGCCCGGAGCATAGATGAAATCGCCGCTGCGCACGGTCTTTGATTGCCCATCCAGCGAAAATACGACTTCCCCTTCAATGACGTAATACGCTTCGTCCCATGGGTGATCGTGGGGGGGAGGGCCGGCATGCTTGGGAAGCACGACTTCCATGAGTGACCATGCTTTCCCCGTTCGGTCGGCGGGGCACAGGAATGTCACGTCGGCGCCCAGTGCCGAGAGGGCCTCGCCTTGCGCGCGGTTCGTGATGAAGGCCTGCTTGCTCATTTTGCACCTCCTTGTCAGTGCATGTGTTATGTCATACACTATGACATAAAGACATGGTGTCTGCAAAATAAAAATCGTAAATGTGGGCGTGCTCAGGCGATGACGAAGACCTCGGCAAAAGACATGACACTGCGTGACCGCAGTTCCGATATGACTCGGCAATTGATCCTGGATGCCGCCATCGAGTTGCTGGAAAGAAGCGCTCCGGTGCACGAAGTGACGGTGCGGGCAATCGCGCATCAAGGCAATATGTCCGAGCGGACGGTGTTCCGCTATTTTTCGTCGCGGGATGAGCTGTTGGACAGTGTCACGGCCGAGGCCAGCCGGCGATTGGGCCTGCCCGGTCCTCCGCAGGATATTGCCGAGCTTGAGTCAGCGCCTGAAAGGCTCTATCGCGCCTTCGAAAGCCACACCAGCCTCACGAAAGCCTTGCTGCATTCCGATCTGTTCCATCGCATGGCCTCCCAGGCGGCAACGCGGCGCTGGGGGGCGGTGGCGCGCCTGATTGACTGCCACGCGCCGGACGTCACAGCTTACGAGCGCAAAATTGCGGCAGCCAACATTTATTACTATCTGACGGGCAGCACCTGGCATTACCACCGCTTTCAATTGGGGTTCAGCCTCGAAGAAACCATAGACTGCGCCCGGGCGGTGATTTTCCGCACATTGCAGGCATTGGCGGCGCGCGAAAGCGCCAGCGCGGTGCCTCGCAACGGTGTCGAGCGGGGATAAACCATCGGGAACTGGCGCGTCGAAAGCGCCTTCGAACCCTTGCAGAGAGGTTCCGCCGGCCGACAGGCCGGGGTTTTTCAAAGAAGCCTGGTTCAGTCGGTGTCGTGCTGAGCCATCCCGCGTTTGACGACGACGGGCACCGCCCCGAGTTGCTTCTTGGCTGCCCACTGGCCCAACGATGCATCGAGGTAATCCGTGTGACCGGGAAACCAGCGGGCAAGCTCCACCGCCAGGCGACGCGCCTCATTGACCTCGCCGCCATTTTCCAGATAGGCCAGGACTTCGCGCATCGATCGAAGCACCCCCGCGTGTTCGTTGCTGTGGCATTCGGTGGCGGGGAACGCCGTGCGGCGCATCAGCTCTTCCTCTTGCGAAAAATGCCGTTCGCTGTGTTCGATGAGTTCACCAAGGTGTTGCGCCAATTCCGTGTCGGGGCCGCGCAGCATCGCGCCGACGATCTCGACGAATTCGCGGTGGGTGTCGTCGATGGCGTCGAAGCCGACCAGAAAGGCGTCGGTCCAGGTGAGGTTTTCGATGGCGAATGAGGTTGTCTCGGTATTTTGATTCATGGCGGGCTGCGTGAGGGGATACTCGCCTGATGATAGCAAAGCTGCGCCGGTTCGCGCATGTCTCGGCGCAGATAATGCCAATCTGCGGTTTTGGTATACCGAAAACCGGTTGTTTCAGATTTATTCCCGATAAATCACCATCGATTGTGGGTATTTTCCCTAGTTTTTATTGATTCGGTATACCGATGCGGGTTTTGAGTATACATTTGCGGTCATATAACAATGATTCAGAGGGCAGGGTGGACACACAGACAGCGCGTCTCGTGGTTGTGCTCAGAGACATGATCATGCGGGGGGATTTCGTCTCCGGAGAGCGCCTGGTCGAGGCCGCCTTGTCGGCTCGCCTGGAGGCATCGCGCACTCCGGTGCGGGCCGCCCTGTTGATGCTCGAGCAGCAAGGGCTGGTCGAGAAGGCGCCTGGTGGCGGTTATGTCGTCAGGGCCTACAGCGCCCGCGAAATCTCCGAGGGTATTCAAGTGCACGCCTGTCTTGAGGGTATGGCAGCCCGGCTGGTTGCCGAACAAGGTGTTGCGCGCGCCCTGAATGATGAGTTGCAAGCGTGCCTGGATGAGGGCGACAGGGCGATCGAGTCGACGAGTCCGGGTATGGAAGACATGGCGGCCTATCTGGCCGTCAATGTGCGTTTTCATACCGCCATCGTCGATGCCTGCGGTAACGATGTGCTCAAGCAATCCATCCTGTTTCTGGATCGCATCCCCTTTACGGCCGCGGGGGGCATGCTGCCGTTCCAGGTTGCTTTGCCCGATACCGGCCAGGTCTTGCGTTACGCGCAGCGTCAGCACCACATGCTGGTCGAGGCCCTGCGCAGCGGCCAGGGCACGCGAGCCCAGTTCCTGGCCGAAGAGCACAGGCAGATCGCACTTTTCAATCTCAAGCATGCGACCCAGCATGCGGAAGATGCCGACGACGTCCTGCCGGTATTGCGCCGCGCCGTGCCGCTATAGCGGTACGGATGCGCACCGTTCACAGCAGCATCCACCCATAGAACCACGAGGAGAACGAGGAATGAATCCAGTCCACCCCAAACGTCGCATGGTATTGACCGCGTTGGCGGCTGCGGCGATCGCGTTGCCGGGCATCGCTGCTGCGCAGTCGCAGGGCGACCCTGTTCGCATCGGCTACACCATGTCGCGCACCGGCCCGTACGCCGGAGGCGCTCAAGTGTCGCAGGAGCCCAATTATCTGTTGTGGGCCGAGCAGGTCAATGCCGCGGGCGGCCTCAGTGTCAAGGGCGTCAAGCGCAAGGTCGAACTCATCGGCTACGACGATCGCAGCGAGGTCGAGACGGCCGTGCGCACTTACCAGAAACTGATGGGCAGCGACAAGGTCGACCTGGTCCTGCCTCCCTGGGGGTCGGCCATGAACTTTGCGGTCGCGCCGGTCGCCAATCGCTACGGTTATCCCTTCCTGGCCCCGACGGCCTTGTCGCGCAAGCTCATCGACATGAAGCTGCCTTATTTCTTCTCATTGCTGCAGCAGCCTGACAAAATGATGTCCTCGCTGGTGGACATGTTGGCGGCCAACGGGGTCAAGACGGTCGCCACGGTCTATATGGATGACCTGTTCGGCATCGAGAACGTGGCTGCATTGCGTGAGGCTCTCAAGGCCAAGGGCATGGAACTGGTCGAAGACAAGAGCTATCCCCTGGGGGTCAAGGATCTGTCGCCGGTGCTCAAGGCCATCAAGGCCAAGCAGCCGGATGCCTTTGTGGCAATCACTTATCCGCCTGACACGCTGCTCGTCTCCACGCAGTCGCGCGAGATCGAGTTCAACCCCAAAATCTTCTATGCTTCGGTCGGCACCGCTTTCCCGTTGTACAAGCAACGCATCGGCGAGAACACCGAAGGTGTGATGGGCATGGGCTCGTGGAACGCCAAGGTCTCGCCCGGGGCCAAAGCCTATTTCGACGCGCATACGGCTTTTGCCAAGAAAGAGCCGGACCGTTGGGCGAGCGGGCACGCCTGGGCAGGGTTGCAGATCCTCCAGCAGACCATCGAGAAGGTCGGCCTGGACCGCAAGGCGATGCGTGATTACATCGCGGGAACCGAGTTCGACACCATCCTCGGCAAGATCCGTTTCGAGGGCGGAGAGAACGCCAGCATTCCGGGTACGGTCAGCCAGTGGCAGGGCGGCGAGTTCGAGGTCGTCTGGCCGCAGAATCGGGCCACCGCCAAGCCCATCGTGCCGAAGCCGGCCTGGAAGATGTAATCCTTCAATCGACCCCCCCTTGACGCCGGTGCAGGCCTTGCAAGGCCCGCACCGGCATGGCAAAGCCCCAAATGACACCATCCCTATTTGCAGATCTGGCGGTGAACGGCCTTGTGCTGGGTGGCATCTATGCCGTCGTGGCCATCGGCCTGAATCTTCAGTACGGTCTGATGCGCATCCTGAATATCGCGCACGGCGAATTCCTGATGCTCGGGGCCTTCATCATGTTTTCCCTGCACGTCGGTACCGGCCTGAACCCTTTGCTGTTCCTGCCGGTCGTGGTCCTGATCTGTTTTGTGCTTGGGCTGGTCCTGTACCGCCTGGTCTTCCGCCGGTTGGCCGCCATATCGGGTTCGCTAGATCAGGTCGAGGAGCGCAGCCTGATCATTGGCTTTGGCCTGCTGTTCATCCTCCAGAACGTGGCAACCCTGATCTGGGGGGCCGACTTGCGCGGCTACGATTTTCTGAGCTCGACCGTCAAGATGGGAGGGGTGATCGTCACCCTGAACCGTTTGCTGGTCTTGCTGCTGGCGCTGCTCGTCAGCGCGGGTTTGATTCTTCTCCTGCAGCGCACCCTCATCGGCAAGGCGGTGAGGGGCATGCTGCAGTCGCCGCTGGGGGCGCAACTGGTCGGGGTGGATGCCAAACGGCTCAATCCCATGGTGTTCGGACTCGGCATCGCCATGGCGGGTCTGGCCGGCTCTCTCCTGAGCATGATCTATGAGATTTCCCCATCGGTGGGCGAGTCCTACACCATCATGGCGCTGATCGTGATCACGCTGGGCGGCTTGGGCAGCATCGGGGGCAGTTTCATGGCCGCCATGACGCTTGGCCTTATCGAAAGCTTCGGCACCTACCTGACCAATCCCTCGATGAAGATGATCCTCAGCTACAGCGTGTTCGTCCTGATCCTGATGTTGAGACCGAAAGGACTGTTCGCCCGATGAAACGATTCCTCCTTGTCTTGCTGGCCTGCGGCGCGGGGCTTGCTATCGTCCCGTGGTGGGTGTCCGAGTTCTGGGTGTCCCTGCTCATGACGTGCATGATGTATGCGACTTTGGCTGTCAGCTGGTCCATCTTCAGCGGCGCCACACGTTACCTTTCTCTGGCCACAACCGCCCTGTTCGGCCTGGGCGCCTACATGAGCGCCTGGTTCTTCGACAGCCTGCCCTGGCCGCTGCTCATTGCGCTCGGGGCGGCGGTGTCGGCGGGGTTTGCCGCCTTGCTGGGGGCCGCCGTCCTTCACCTGAGGGGCACGTATTTCGCCATCCTGACCTTCGGCATGGGCGAACTGGTCAAGCACAGCATCACCTATATCGAGAAGAGCGTCTACGGGACGGTGGGGCGGGTGATCACCGAAATTCCTTCAGATCAGGTCATCTACTGGACGGTCCTGCTGTTGACCATTCTGGCGGTGCTGGCTTTCCGGCTCGTCGGCGGTTCCCGGCTGGGGCTGGCCATGCGCGGCATCGGGGCCGACGAACAGCGCGCCGCCACCTTCGGCGTGCATCCACGGCGCGTCAAGATTGCCGGCTTTGCGCTCAGTGCCGCATTTGCCGGCGCGGTCGGGGCCGCCATGGCGGTCCGTTGGACCTATATCGACCCGCATGCCGCCTTCAATCCCTTCATCGGCTTCCAGACTGTGCTGATCGCAATGGTGGGTGGCGCAGCCACCTTGAGGGGGCCGTTGTCGGCCGCCATCGCGCTGAGCCTTCTGGCCGAAGTGCTGCGCCTGAACTTCCCCAATGCCTATCTGATTCTGTTGGGCTTGTTGTTGATACTCAGCGTTCTGTTCATGCCGCGTGGACTGGCTTCAGTGCCTTGGCGCCGTCTTCTGTCGGGACGCCGCGCGGCCGGTGCAGGCGTCACGGGGGATACGCCATGAGCTCCCGCTATATTCTTGAAACCGTGGGGCTGGGCATGCAGTTCGGCGGCCTCATGGCCTTGTCCGAGGTTTCCATACAAGTCGAGCAGGGCGAGTTCCTGGGGATCATCGGCCCAAATGGCGCGGGCAAGACCACGTTTTTTCATGCGATCAGCGGCGTATTGCCGCCGACCAGCGGTCAGGTGTTCATCGACGGCGTCGCCATGCATGGCAAGAGGCCGGAGGCTTTCTGCCACCAGGGCGTGGCGCGGACATTCCAGACTCCCCGGATTTTTGCCGACATGTCGGTTCGCGACAACGTGCGCTTTGCCTGGACTTTCAGCCAGGGCCACCGCAAGAGTCCGGACATGGCCTTGGTCGATGAGGCATTGGAGGCGGTTGGCTTGGCCTCCTTGCGCGACGAGGTGGCTGGGCTTCAACCACCGGCGCGGCAACGTCAATTGGAGATCTCCATGGCTCTGGCGACCGCTCCTCGCTTGCTTTTGCTGGATGAGGTCGCCGCAGGCCTGACGGAGGGCGAGGTCGAAGAAGTGGCTCGTCTCATTGGGCGCTTGCGCAGCGAGTACGGGCTGACCGTCGTATGGATCGAACACGCGGTCAAGACTCTCATGAAGGCGGTGGAGCGTGTTGCGGTGTTGAACTTTGGCCGTCTGCTGGCCGATGGCGCCCCGGATGTGGTCGCCGCTGATCCGCAAGTCATCGATGCCTATCTGGGCGAAGAGGAGCAGGCATGAGTTCGCAGGCCGTTCTGGAGGCCAAAGGCGTGGTGGCCGGTTATGGGCCGATGCGCATCATCACGGATATCGACATCCAGGTCGAGGCGGGGCGTTTCACGGTCGTCGTCGGGCCCAATGGCGCCGGAAAGACGACGCTGATGCGCGTGCTGTCGGGCATCTTGCCGGTTGTCTCGGGGCAGGTGCTGTGGTCGGGCGTGGAGGTGAATGCCTGGGACGTCGCGCGTCGTGTCAAGAACGGGCTGGTCCTGGTGCCTGAGGGCAGGCATCTTTTCGGTCAGATGACGGTCGAGGAGAACCTGGAGCTCGGGGGCTATCTGTTGCCCGCCGAAGAGCGCAAACGCTCGATGCAGGAAGTCTTCGATCTGTTCCCCCGCTTGCGTGAGCGCCGAACCCAGGCGGCCGGCAGCATGAGCGGGGGCGAACAGCAGATGGTGGCGGTCGGAAGGGCGTTGATGAGCCGGCCGCGCTGCATTCTGCTGGATGAGCCTTCGCTGGGGCTGGCGCCCAAGATGGTGACCGAGCTGTTTCGCATTTTGAGGCGCATCAGCGACGGGGGCACCGCCGTGCTGCTGGTCGAACAGAACGTGCGCCAGGCTCTGGGCATCTGCGATCATGCCTATGTGCTCCAACAGGGACATATCGCGGCCGAGGGTGCCGGACGCCGCCTGCTCGAGGGCGAACTCATTCGCAAATCGTATCTCGGCCTTTGAATCCCTGTTCATGCCGCACTGCGCCATTCATTGCTAGAATGGAAGCGCAAGATGTAGATATATAAGTGAGGCAAGACATGGCGACACCGGAATCGGATGGGGCACTGACCGATCTCTACACGCAGCCCGGGCACCTCCTGCGGCGCGCGCACCAGATCTCCGCATCGATTTTTCTTGATGAGCTGGGCGAGTTCGTTACTCCGATCCAGTATGCGATTCTGCGCATCCTCATCGAACACCCAGGCATCGACCAGGTGACTCTGGCCGGCCTGGTCGCCATGGATACTTCCACGGCGGCAAGCGTGGCGATCCGCCTCGAGGAAAAAGGTTTGCTCGTCCGGCATGTGGATCCGGCCAACCGGCGTCAGCGCGCCCTGCACGTGACGCCCGCCGGCAAGGCTTTGCTGCAACGCTCGGTTGAAGGCATAGGACGCCTGCACGATCGCCTGTTCGAGGGGTTTTCGCCCGAGGAAGAGCACACCTTCATGGCGCTGCTGCAGAAGCTGGTTCACATCAATAATTTCCAGAGCCGCGCGCCCTTGGGAAGTCGCAAGTCCGGGGGGACGCCCGTGCGCGATAAAGAGGAAGAAACCCCGGTCTGAGAGGGAGGGGCGATGGGTGATCGTTTTACGTCATCTAGGGAAAACCCCAGTAGTAATTAGACCTCTGCGGAGCAAAAATATCTTCACGTTCAGTGTACTGAATCTGAATTTTTTTGCGAGGCAGCTATGTTCCCGAAAAACACCTGGTACGTCGCCTGTACCCCCGACGAAATCGAAAGCAAGCCTTTGGGCCGCAAGATCTGTGGCGAGAAGATCGCGTTTTACCGTGGGGCTGAAGGCAAGGTTGCCGCGGTCGAGGATTTCTGCCCCCATCGCGGCGCGGCGCTGTCGCTCGGCTATGTGGAACATGGCAATCTGGTTTGCGGCTACCACGGCCTGGTCATGGGCTGCGATGGCAAAGTCGTGTCCATGCCCATGCAGCGCGTCGCCGGCTTCCCCTGTGTGAAAAGCTACCCCGTGGTCGAGCGCTATGGCTTCATCTGGGTCTGGCCCGGCGATGCCTCGCAGGCCGATGAATCGCTCATCCCGCATCTCGAATGGGCGGTCAGCCCCGAATGGGCATACGGTGGCGGCCTGTTCCACATCAATTGCGACTATCGCCTCATGATCGACAATCTGATGGATCTCACCCACGAGACCTACGTGCATACCGACAGCATCGGTCAGGACGAGATCGATGAGTCTCCCGTCAACACGACGGTGGAAGGCGATCATGTGGTGACCAGCCGCTATATGGAAAAGATCATGGCGCCTCCGTTCTGGGCCGCCGCGCTGCGGGCCAACGGACTGGACGACAAGATGCCCGTCGATCGCTGGCAGATCTCGCGCTTTTCGCCGCCCAGCCATGTGCTCATCGACGTGGGCGTCGCACACGCCGGCAACGGCGGCATCAATGCAAGCAAAGAGCACAAGGCTTCGGCGATCGTGGTCGATTTCATGACCCCCGAGACCGAGACCTCCCACTGGTATTTCTGGGGGATGGCACGCAATTTCAAGCCCGAGGATGCCGAGCTCACCAAGTCCATCCGTGAAGGGCAGGGCCGCATCTTTTCGCAGGATCTCGCGGTTCTCGAGGCCCAGCAGCGCAACATCGAGGATTTCCCCGAGCGTCGTCTGCTGATGTTGAATATCGATGCTGGTGGCGTACAATCACGGCGTGTTCTGGACCGTATGATCAAGGCCGAACAACAAAAAGCCGCCGCTGAGCCCGCATGAGGCACCTACGCGCCCACTGATGCGCGCCAGTATCCCGTACCCGCGATAAATGCGGGTATACCCGTTTTACTGTAGAAATAATGAGACAACTTTCCGTTAAAGTAATCAGCAAGGTGCAGGAGGCTGTGGACATCGTCAGCCTCGAACTTGCCAGTGTCGACGGCCAGCCTTTACCTGCGTTCAGCGCCGGCTCCCACATCGACGTGCAGGTCCGGCCCGATGGCCTGATTCGCCAGTATTCCCTGCTCAACGACCCGGCGGAGCAAAACCGCTATGTCATTGGCGTGCTGCGCGATCCCGCCTCCCGGGGCGGCTCCGTGGCGGTCCACGACGCCATCAAGGTCGGCGACATCCTTCAGATCAGCGAGCCCCGGAACCACTTCGGGCTGGTCCAGGCCAAGCGCACCGTCCTGCTGGCAGGCGGCATCGGCGTCACGCCCATCCTGTGCATGGCGCGCCGCCTCAGCCGCACCGATGCCGATTTCGAAATGCACTACTGCGCGCGTTCGCGTGAGCGCACGGCATTTCACGATGCCATCAAGGCTTCCGATTTCGCCGACAAGGTGCACTTTCACTTCGATGACGCCGCCGACGAGCAGAAGCTCAAGCTCGACACCGTGATCGCCACGCCTGATTCCGACACGCACATCTATGTGTGCGGCCCCACCGGATTCATCGACTATGTGCTGTCCACCGCCAAGAAGCTGGGCTGGGCCGATGCACAAGTGCATCGGGAGTATTTCGGCGCTGCCGAACAAGACACCAGCGGCGACACCACCTTCCAGGTCAAGGTTGCCAGCACCGGTCAGGTGTTCGATGTGCCGGCTGGCACGTCCATCACCAAGGTGCTGGATGACAATGGCGTGTTCATTCCCGTTTCGTGTGAAGAAGGCGTGTGCGGAACCTGCCTTACCCGTGTTCTCGAAGGTACTCCCGATCATCGGGACCTTTACCTGACCGATGCCGAACACGCGGCCAACGATCAGTTCACCCCGTGTTGCTCCAGGTCCAAGAGCCCGATGCTCGTGCTCGACATCTGAAGCAACGCCGTTAGCAACGGCCCGCCCAGTGCGGGCTTTTTCTTGAAGTAGAAGAGAGACATCGATGACTCATCCTGTGAACGTGCAGCGCCGCCACCTGGTTCTGGGCGGCGCCGCCGCGGCTACAGCCAGTCTGGTTCCCATGCCCAGTTTTGCGGCCGACTCTGTCAAGGTCGGGCTGATCGTTCCCATGTCGGGGCCGTTCGCCTCGACGGGCCGCCAAATCGAGGCCGCGGTCAAGCTGTACCAGAAGAAGTATGGCGATACGGTTGCCGGCCGCAAGGTTGAGGTCATCCTGAAAGACGACGGTGGCGTGGCGCCCGACTCCACCAAGCGCATCGCGCAGGAACTGGTCACGCGCCAGGGGGTGCAGATTCTGGCCGGCTTCGGTTTGACCCCGCTGGCTTTCGCAGCGGCCCCGGTGGCCACCCAGGCCAAGACGCCCATGGTCGTCATGGCCGCCGCCACCTCGGTCATCGTGAAGCGCTCGCCCTACATCGTGCGCACGGGTTTCACGTTGCCGCAGGTCACGGCGCCGATCGCCGACTGGGCAGCCAAGAACGGCATCAAGTCCGTGATCACTTTCGTGGCCGATTACGGTCCCGGCCTCGATGCCGAGAAAGTCTTCGTCAAGCGTTTCAGCGAGGCCGGCGGCACCGTCATGGAAAGCATCCGCACGCCGCTGCTCAACCCCGATTACGCGCCCTTCCTCAAGCGCGTCAAAGACGCCAAGCCTGAGGCCCTGTTCGTGTTCGTTCCCTCGGGAGAAGGCGCCGCACTCATCAAGCAGTTCAATGAGCGCGGCCTTGCCCAGGACGGAATCCGCCTGATCTGCACCGGCGACGTGCTCGACGACGATCTCATGGTCAGCATCGGTGCGGCGTCCAAGGGCGTCATCAGCAGCCATCATTATTCGGCGGCACACCCTTCGCCCGAAAACAAGGAATATGTCGAGAGCTTCGCCCGCGACAACAATGGCCAGCGTCCCAACTTCCACTCCGTGGGCGGGTATGATGGCATGCATCTCATTTACGAAGCGCTCAAGAAGACCAATGGCGACACCAACGGCGACACGCTGCTGGCAGCCATGAAAGGCCTGTCCTGGACCAGCGTGCGCGGCCCGATGACCATCGATGCCGACACGCGCGACGTGGTTCAGGACATCTACATCCGCAAGGCTGAAGAGTCCAACGGCCAGATGTGGAACGTCGAGTTCGACAAGATTGCGCAGTTCAAGGATCCCGGGGTGTGATGCAGCGGGTATAAGCCCGGGGATTTCAAGTTGCATGCGCCCTGCGTGACAGGGCTCGTCAGGACGCATCCGGCTCTCGCCAGAAGGGGGAAAGCCGGATGCGTGCTTTGCGTTTGCTTTTTTTATATTTAGGTATATCAATACTTGGATGCTTTTCTGAAAGGAGTCATTTCATCATGCTGAGTATCGCATCCGGGGGCGCCGTGCCACCGACCCGACGCACGCGGAGGTGGCCGCCATGCTAGGGAATTTCATCGGTGTATTGTTCGACGGCATCGCTTACGGCAGCCTGCTGTTTCTGATCAGCGTGGGTCTGTCCGTCACGATGGGTCTGATGAATTTCGTCAACCTTGCTCACGGTGCGTTTGCAATGGTGGGCGGATTCGTCTGCGTTGAACTGATGCGCCAACTCGGCGTGCCTTTCCTGGCGACGCTGCCGATTGCCTTCGTGGTGGCCGCGCTGGTGGGCTTCATCCTCGAGCGCACGTTGTATCAACGTCTTTACCAGGCTGATCCGTTGGATCAGGTGCTGTTCTCCATCGGCTTGACCTTCATGGTCGTGGCGGCTGCCACCTATGTCTGGGGACCTTCCCAGCAACCGATGCATCTGCCTGAGTGGCTGCGCGGACAAGTCTCGGTGTTCGGACTGGCGGTCGGCATGTATCGTCTTTTCCTCATCGGTGTGGTGATCCTTATCACGGTCGCCTTGGGCTTGCTGATCGAACGCACGCGTTTCGGAGCACAGATCCGGGCCTCGGTGGACAACCAGCAGGCATCGGCGGGCTTGGGCATCAACGTGAACCGGGTGTTCAGCCTGACTTTCGCCCTGGGCTCGGGCCTGGGCGGTCTGGGGGGCGCGCTGGGGATCGATGTGCTGGGCCTGGACCCCACTTTCCCATTGAAATACATGGTGTACTTCCTGATCGTGGTGGCGGTCGGTGGTGCGGGCACCATCCGCGGGCCTTTGGTTGCCGCGCTGCTGTTGGGTGTGTTTGATGTGGCCGGCAAATACTACGTGCCGGTGATCGGCGCCTTCGTCATTTATGGCTTGATGGTGGTGTTGCTGCTTCTCTTCCCATCCGGACTGATTTCGAGGCGTTCATGACGAAACTTTCTCTTTCTTCTCTTTCCGTCGCCGATAAGTTGCCGGCGCCGCGAGTGCCCAACGACCGGTGGCACAAGCTGGAGATCATTTTCTGGCTGCTGCCCTTTGTGGCGTATTTCCTGTTCCAGGGCTATCTTGTCCTGGCCTCGCAGATCATGATCCTGGGCCTGTTCGCGCTGTCCCTGGACTTGCTGCTGGGCTATGCCGGCGTCGTGTCGCTGGGGCATGCCGCCTTTTTCGGGCTGGGCGCCTACACGGCGGGCCTGCTGTCCGTCCATGGCTGGGGCGAACCGATCAGCGGCTTGCTGGCCGGAGCGATCGTGGCCGGGTTCTTCGGTTTCCTGAGCAGTTTCCTTGTGGTTCGCGGCCATGACCTGACTCGGCTGATGGTGACTCTGGGCATCTGCCTGATGCTCTACGAAGTGGCTAACAAAGCGGCTTTCATCACCGGCGGCGTCGACGGGCTCTGGGGGATCAGCATGTGGAAACTGCTGGGCATCTTCGAGTTCGATCTGGCCGGCAAGACCGCGTTCTTCTACAGCTTCGTGGTGCTCTTCCTGATGTTCCTGCTGGTCCGTCGCATCGTCAGCTCGACGTTCGGCCTGAGCCTGGTCGGCATCCGAGAAGGCGGCAAGCGCATGCCGGCCATCGGGGTGAATGTCAATCGACGTCTCATCGTCGTCTACACGATCAGCGCGACCATTGCGGGTGTCGCCGGAGCCCTGCTGGCTCAGACCACCCAGTTTGTCGGCCTCGATTCGCTGGGCTTCAACCGTTCGGCCGATCTGCTCATCGTGCTCGTCCTGGGCGGCACGGGTCGCTTGTACGGGGCATTGATCGGCGCGGTGATTTTCATGATCGCGCAGGATCAGATCGCCAATATCAACCCGGTGTACTGGCAATTCTGGATCGGCTTGCTGCTGATCGTCATTGTGATGATAGGACGAGGGGGCATTTTGGGCGTCGTCGACAGGTATCGTGAGAATCGGCGTTTGCGCGCCGCCGCTGCGGGAGGTCAGGCATGACGGACATCACTCTGCGTACCGAAGGCCTGTCCAAGCAGTGGGGCAGCTTCAAGGCCAACAGCGATATTTCACTGACTTTCGTGCCCGGCGCGCGCCATGCGCTCATCGGCCCCAACGGCGCGGGCAAGACTACCTTCATCAACCTGCTGACCGGCGCCTTGCAGCCGACGTCCGGCAAGGTGTTCTTTGGCGGCCGCGATATCACCGGCCTGTCCCAGGATGAACGGGTCAAGCTGGGCATGACGCGTACCTTCCAGATCAACACGCTCTTTTCGGGGCTGACGGTGCTGGAATCCGTGGTGCTGGTCATCAGCGAGCGCGAGGGCCTGCAATCGGCCTGGTACAAGACCGTGGAGCAGCAGACGGGCGCCATCGACGAGGCCATGCAACTGCTGGCCAAGCTCAAGCTGGACCGCGATGCCAATACGCTGACGCGCAATCTGCCTTACGGCAAGCAGCGCCTGGTGGAGATTGCCCTGGCTTTGGCGACCAAGCCCAAAGTGTTGTTGCTGGATGAGCCGGCGGCGGGCATTCCCTCGGCCGAGAGCGCCGAGCTTTTCGAGGTCATCGCGCAGCTTCCGCGCGACGTGACGATTGTATTCATTGAGCACGACATGGGGCTGGTCTTCCGCTTTGCCGAGCGCATCACGGTGCTGGTGGGCGGCAAGGTGTTCACCGAGGGCACCCCTGCCGAGATCGCCGCGGACAAGCGGGTTCGGGAAGTGTATTTGGGTGAGGCCGAACATGAAGAGTAATGGCAACGCGTTGCTGACCATGGATCAGGTCAGCGCGGGGTACGGCGAGTCGGTCGTGCTGGAAGGGGTCTCGCTGACGCTCAACGAAGGCGACAGCCTGGCCCTGCTGGGCCGCAACGGTGTGGGCAAATCCAGCCTTCTGCTGACCATGATGGGCATCACTCGCCTGCATCATGGCTCGGTGAGCTGGCGCGGCAAGGACATCAGCCGCATGGCGACGTTCCGCCGGGCGCATGCCGGCCTGGGCTGGGTGCCGCAAGAGCGCCTGATGTATCCGTCGCTCACGGTCGAAGAACACTTGACTGTGGTGGCGCGTCCCGGCGAATGGGATCTGCAGAAGATCTACAAGCTCTTTCCGCGTCTGCAGGAGCGGCGCGGCAATATGGGCAATCAGCTGTCCGGCGGTGAACAGCAGATGGTCGCGATTGCTCGCGCCCTGATGATCAATCCGAAATTGCTGTTGCTGGACGAACCCATGGAGGGGCTCGCCCCAATCATCGTGCAGGAACTGCTGCATGTCATCCGCAATCTTGTTCAGGACAGCGGCATGACGGTGATCGTTGTCGAGCAGCATGCCCGTATGGCACTGTCCATCACTGATCGTGCCATCGTGCTCGATCGGGGCCGTATCGTGCATGATTCGCCCAGCAAAGAGTTGCTGGACGATCGCGAAAAGCTCGATCGCCTGGTTTCCGTGGCGTGACATGGCTGCCCCGCGTCGCGGGGCAGACCGGGCGCCAGCGTGTTTTCAAGCTGGCATCTCTTCAGCCTGGCGGGTTCCCCCCCAGGCTGATTTTATTTTCGCGTTGCAGCGGCCCATGAGAAAGGCTGTGCCAGCCATTGCGTCAGGGCGTCGGCGACCATAGGGCGGCCAATGAAATAGCCCTGGGCATTGTCGCAACCCATGTGGTGCAGCCAGTGCATCATGGCGTCGGTCTCCACGCCCTCGGCGGTGACGCTGACCCCCAGGTTGTGGGCAAGGCCGATGATGGAGCCCACGATGGATTGCGATCCGCGCTCATTGGCTTCATCGGCCACGAAAGAACGGTCGATCTTGAGGTTGTCGACGGGCAGTTTCTGCAAATAGGCCAGGGACGAATAACCGGTTCCGAAGTCGTCGATCGCAATTCTTACGCCAATGTTGTGAAGGCGCCGCAACACGTCGAGCGAGCGGACCGGATCGGCCATGATGGCGCTTTCGGTGATTTCGAGCTCAAGGAAGCGCGCCGCGAGTCCCTGGGCCTTGAGAATGGCATCGACCTTTTCAGGCAGTTGGGTATCCAGCAGGTTGCGCGTGGAAACATTGGCTGCAATCGTCAGGGGATGGCCGGCATCGTGCCATGCCTTGCATTGTCGTATGGAGGTTTCTACGACCCAGAGCGTGACGGGGTGGATCAGATCGCTCAGTTCCAGCGTGGGAATGAACTCGTCCGGGCTGACCAGGCCTCGTTCAGTGTGGTTCCAGCGCAGGAGCGCCTCGACCCCGGTGACCTGGCCGGAGGACAACGACAGTTTGGGCTGGTAATAAAGCTCGAATTCGTTCTCGCCCAGCGCCTGGCGCAAACGCGACAGCATCAGCAGCCGCTGGGGTTCGGTATCCTCTTTGGAGGCGTCGTGCAGGACATAGCCACTGCCTTCCCGCTTGGCCTGGCGCATTGCCTCTTCGGCGTGGAGCAGCAGTGTCGTGGGTGTCGTGCCCGAATCGGGGTAGCGCGCCACGCCGGCGCTGGCGCTGATCTGAACTTGAATGCCGTCCAACAGATAGGGTTGCCGGATGACGTCCAGGATGCGTTCGATGATGTCGTGGATATGGCTGGTCGTTTTGGGTGAGTCGAGCACGAAGGTGAATTCGTTGCCTCCCGAGCGGGCGATAGTGCCATCCAGTGTCCCGATTGTCTCCAGCGAAGCGAGGCGTTCGCTGACCTGGCGCAGCAGGTCGTCGCCGAGAAGATGGCCCAGTGTGTCGTTGATTTCCTTGAAGCTGTCGAGATCGAGGATCAGGACGACGACGGCCTGCTGACGCTGGCTGGCGCGGGCGATGGCCCGCTCCAGGTGGGTCAGGACCACGCTGCGGTTGTACAGCCCCGTGAGCGCATCATGTTGCGATTGGTACTCCAGTGCGTGACTCTGCCGCTGGTGCTCGATGGCCACGGCAGCGAGCTCCGTCATGACCTGGGCCCATTGAAGTTCCTCGAGCGTGGGGCGGCGGGTCGTACGGCTGTAGAATGCCATGGAGCCAAGGACCTTTTCGTCGGCTGCGATGATCGGGCTCGACCAGCATGACCTCAGGTTCTGCTTCATGGCGAACTCGCGGTAGTCGGCCCAACTGGGGTCGATGGCGATGTCCGGGGAAATGACGCAGCGTTTTTCGTGCATGGCCGTGCCGCAGGATCCGGTGGCCGGTCCGATGGTCAGGCCCAGCATGGCTTGCGAAAAATCGGGCGGAAGGCTGGGAGCGATGCAGATGGCAATGGTCTTGCCTGATCCGTCGAGCAGCATGATGCTGGCCACCACGAAATCACTGTGTTCCTCGGCTAGATGAGTCAGCTCGACCAGGGTTTCGTGGATCGGGGCATTGGCGACCACGTTGCGCAGGATGCGGTTCTGGCCGTTCTGCCGTTCCAGCGACGCGGCCCATTGAAGCTGTTGCTTGGCAAGCTCGTGCGCCATGGCGTCGAACTGGCGGCCGATGGCCTGGAACTCGCGCCCGGTGAGCACCTCGCTGAGCCGGGTATCGAATCTCCGTTGCCCGTAGCGCTTGGCCGCCGCCATGAGAACGCTGATATTGCGGCCGACGAAGGCCTGGATGCCGCTCCAGCCGATCAGCAGCGCGAGCATGCTCAGGAGCAGCACGACAACGACGGCGACGCCGAGGCTGCGGTTGATGTCGGACAGCAGGTAGGCAATGGGTTGCTGGTAGACGATGGTGATGGCGTCGGGGTCGGACGGCACGCCCGCCCGCGTGACATTGACCAGCCATTCGGCACCGCCTTGGCGGGTGACGATGCCCGACGATTGCTCTCCGTTGAGGAAGCCGGCCAGCAGTTCCTTGTCGGCAAAGGGGCGTCCCACGAGCGAAGGGTCTGTAGGCAGGTTGTTCAGTACGGTGCCGTTGCGGTCGAGAGCCACCAGGACAGCACCCGGCATCAATGAGTTGGCGCTGCGGGCCCGCATGATGGTGTGCGGTTTTAGGGCCGCGTACAGCACGCCGATGAGCTCCCCCGTGTGGTCCTCGAAGGGCAGGGCGACCATGACCTGGGGGGTGTGCGACAGCCGGCCGATCTGGTAGTTGCCGACCACCAGGCGTCGCGTTGCCAGCGCCCTTTGGAAGTAGTCCCGGTCGGCGAAACTGGCTCTCTGCACTTTGGGGCTGCGATAAGCCTCGCAGACGGGCTTGCCGGACGGATCCGCCACCCCGATGTTTACATAGGCCTCCTGGTCGCGGATCAACTGGCGCAGGTAGTCGCCGCATAAATCCCAGTTGCGGGCCTGGATCATGGGGGTGATGCTCAGTGCGCCGAGGAAATCGGCCGTGCTGTTGAGCATCCAGCGTTCATCGTGGGCAGCCTGGCTGGCATAGTTTTCTGCGGCGGCCTTGGTGTAGTCCACCAGGTGCTGGTACTGCTGGTACACGTAGAAGCACAGACCCAGAAACGTCGGGATCACTGCAGCGCATATCACGGCGAACATGCGCATGTAGATACTGTCGAAGCGTTTCCTGGGCAACATTTGCCAGTTTTCCCCCTATCGTGCCCGTTGCGTGAGTATAAGACCTACGTCCGACAATGGTTTACGGCTGTCGGGAGCTGTTCTTTACCAGTTTGCCTGGCCGCTCGCATGGCCGTTTGGCGGCCCGAAGGTTTAACCGCTTGTAATCTTACGTGATTTTCAATCTGGTCACGCTTTTTCCTCAGGCTTGTCCACAGTTTCCGTGGACAAGTCGGATGCGGAAAGGGGGGCGGTCCGCAGCATGGCGGTGCAGACGCCACGCATCATGTCCACTTCGTCGCGGCTCAGTTCGCATCGGCTGAAGAGGTGGCGCATCCGCGGCATGAGTTTCTTGGGGTGTTGCGGATTCAGGAAGCCGATGGCGATCAGCGCCTGCTCCCAGTGCGCCAGGAATGCCTGGATCTTGCCGTTCGGGGCGGGCTCGTCCCCGAGGGCCGGCGATGCCTTTTCCGAGGCAGGCAGCATCGGAACGCCGGCGTCGGTGGCCAGGGCATAGCGCATTTCCCATGCGGCAAGCTGAAGCGCCTGGGCGACGTTCAGTGAGCTGTACTCCGGATTGGCGGGGATATGGCAAATGCGTTGGCATTGGGCAATGTCCTCGTTGGTGAGGCCCGAGCGTTCCGTGCCCAGCACAATACCCACGATGCCCGAACCATGTGCGGCCAGGTGTTCGCGGCCAAATTCTGCCGCCTGGCGAATGTCGCACACCGGCGGGCCGAGATCCCTGGGGCGCGCCGTCAGGGCGAATCCCAGTGTCACGGGGGCCAGCGCGTCGGCCAGGCTTGGCACGATCTGCGCGGTGTCGAGCACGTCGGTTGCCCCACTGGCCAGCGCCAGCGCTTCTGGATGACTCAGGATGTCGGAGTACCGAGGCTCGACCAGGCAGAGGTCGTGAAAACCCATGGTCTTGATGGCGCGGGCCGCAGCGCCGACATTGCCCGGATGGCTGGGGCGGACCATGATGAAGCGTACCCGGGAGAAATTTCCTGCGGGGGTTTTGCGTGTGAGGGATTCGTTCATTTAGGGGATTGCGCCCATGTCATTTAAAATAGCTGTTTAGCTGTCGTCACTGCTCGTGGTCCGGCCTTCCTTTGCGGGTCGGGCCGCAGCGGGTCGACGCTTTTTCGCTCTCTACGGAATTCTATGCACCCGATGCTCAATACCGCCATCAAGGCGGCGCGCCGTGCCGGCGCCATCATCAACCGGGCCAGCCTCGATCTGGATCGCCTGCAGGTGGCGCGCAAAGGGCCGCGCGATTATGTCACCGAAGTGGACCACCAGGCCGAAACCGCCATCATCGACATTTTACGCACCGCTTACCCGGATCACGCTTTCCTCGGCGAAGAAACCGGTGAGCACCTCGGGACCGATTCTGACGATCAACCCGAGTTTCAGTGGATCATCGACCCCCTCGACGGCACGACCAACTTCATACACGGGTTCCCGGTCTATGCCGTTTCGATTGCGCTGGCGCATCGCGGCCAGATCACCCAGGCGGTCATCTACGACCCTTCGCGTAACGAGATGTTCACGGCTAGCCGCGGGGGTGGTGCCTTTCTGAACGACCGGCGCGTGCGTGTGTCGGGCCTGACCCGCTACCACGACGCCCTGTTGGGCGCCCATGTGCCGGGTTCGGCCGCGGGCGAAAAGGCGCCGACCCGTTTTACCGGGGTGTTGTCCGAATGCGCGAGTGTCCGGAGGGTAGGGTCCACTGTGCTGGATCTGGCCTATGTCGCCTGCGGCCGCCTGGACGGGTTCTGCGGCGTCAACCTCAAAAGCTGGGATATGGCGGCTGGCAGCTTGCTCGTGATCGAAGCCGGCGGTCTGGTCGGCGATCTCGAAGGGGAGCAGACCTGGATGAAATCGGGCAGCGTGCTCGCGGCGTCGCCCAAGATCTTCGCTCAGATGCTCGGGCACATGCAAGCGTAAGCCGATGGCTGAATCTATGGTCGTGATCACGCGCCCAGGCGCACGCTTCGTCGTTCGCGGCGGGGCGTCTCTGGCGGGCAGGCCGGGGTGCTTCACGGCCTGCAAGGGAGCCCTCTGATGGAGTGGCTGCTGGACCCCTCGGCGTGGGTTGGCCTGTTCACGCTGGTCGTGCTCGAGATCGTCCTCGGCATCGACAACCTGATCTTCATCGCCATCCTGGTCGACAAGCTGCCGCCGGCGCAGCGCGACCAGGCTCGCGTAGTGGGCCTTTCGCTGGCATTGCTGATGCGGCTATTGCTGCTGACGCTGATGTCATGGCTGGTGAGGCTGACCGAGCCCTTGCTCTGGGTGGGGCCGTTCGAGTTTTCCGGGCGGGACCTGATCCTGATTGCCGGCGGCTTCTTTTTGCTGCTCAAGGGCACCGTCGAGCTGCACGATCGCATCGAGGGCCGCGTACAGCATGCCTCGGGCGAACGCCTTCATGCCGGTTTCGGCTTGATCGTGACGCAGATCGTCGTGCTGGATGCGATTTTCTCGCTCGATGCAGTCATCACGGCGGTGGGCATGGTCGACCACCTGGCCATCATGATGATGGCCGTGGTCATCGCCATGGGCATCATGCTGTTCGCGTCGAAGCCGCTGACGGTGTTCGTCAATGCGCATCCGACGGTCGTGATCCTGTGTCTGTGTTTCCTGCTGACCATCGGCTTTTCACTGGTGGCCGAAGGCTTCGGTTTTGCCGTGCCCAAAGGCTATCTTTATGCGGCCATCGGATTTTCGGTGGCCATCGAGGCGCTCAATCAGATCGCGCGGCGCAATTTGCGCCGCGCCGAGGCCCGCCGCCCCTTGCGTGAGCGCACGGCCGAGGGGATCATGCGGATGCTGGGCAAACTGCCTTTGGCGGCGCCGGAGCGTGCCGAAACAGCCTCGGATCAGTTTTCGACTCAGGTCTTTGGCGACGAAGAACGTAATATGGTCAGCGGCGTCCTGACCCTGGCCGACCGCAGCATCCGCTCCATCATGACGCCGCGCAACGATGTGTCCTGGGTCAATCTCGAAGAGGATCCTCTGGTCCTGCGCCAGCAGATTCTCAAGACACCGCACAGCTTCTATCCCGTGTGCCGGGGTTCCCTGGACGAGATCGTCGGAATAGGGCGGGCCAAAGAGCTGATTGCCGATCTCATCATGCACGGCAGCGTGCGCCTGTCGCGCCTGCGCGAGCCTATCGTGGTGCATGAGTCCATGGGCATCCTGCATGTCATGGAAACGCTCAAGCGCGCGCGGGGCCAGTTGGTGCTCGTCGCCAACGAATTCGGCGCAATCGAAGGCGTGGTCACCCCCATCGATGTCTTCGAGGCCATCGCCGGCGAGTTTCCGGACGAAGACGAGACTCCGGATATCGTGCAGCTCGATGACCGTCATTGGCGCGTGGACGGCGCGGCCGATCTGCATCATCTCGAACAAGTGCTGAATACCGACGGGCTGGTCGACGACGACGAGGGTTATTCGACCCTGGCGGGCTATTTGCTGGAACGCTTCGGTCATTTGCCGGCGGCGGGCGACCGCTGCGAACTCGTCCGCCCTCACGCCTCCTATGTCTTTGAAGTGGAGCGTCTCGAAGGGCGCCGCATCGCCGGGGTCCGTATTGAGCGGAACCCGTCGACTCCCCATGGCGAAGCCGAGGAATCGGAATCGTGACCATCCATTGCCGGCGTCCATGTCTTGGCCGCTGCTCGAATTAGTCCGCCGCAAATGGTGATTTATGTCTGAAAGTCTGTTGTTTTTCCTGAAAGCCTTGTTTCTTGGCCTTGTCGAGGGCGTGACGGAGTTCTTGCCGATATCGAGTACCGCACATTTGCTGCTGGTGGGGGATTGGATCGGTTTTGACTCCGGTAATGACAAGGTGTTCGAGGTCGTCATCCAGCTCGGTTCGATTCTGGCGGTGATGTGGCTGTTCCGTTCGCGCATCTGGCAGCTTCTGCATGGCGCGCTGACGGGTGTGCGCACCGAGGTTCTGTTCCTTCGCAACCTGATCATTGCTTTCCTGCCCGCCGCCGTCATCGGCGCCTTGACGATCAAGTACATCAAAGCCCTGTTCCACCATCCGGGCGTTTTCGTGGGCACGCTGGCACTGGGCGGGCTCATCATGCTCTGGGTCGAGCGTAAACCTCACATGTCCAAGAGCGGGGCTGTTGAAACGGAGTCTTCCGAGCACGCCACAGCCCGAAGCCTGGAGTCGATTTCCTGGAAGCAGGCCCTGATTGTGGGATTCGCGCAGTGCCTGGCCATGGTGCCTGGAACGTCGCGTTCCGGCGCAACCATCATCGGAGGCATGCTGGTGGGTATTCAGCGCAAGGCGGCGACCGAGTTTTCGTTTTTCCTGGCGATGCCGACCATGCTGGCCGCCACGGTCTATGACTTGTACAGGAATGGGGGGGCGCTCACGGGGGACACATCGGTTGCGATCGTCGTCGGCTTCATTGCGGCGTTCCTGTCGGCGCTGGTCGTCGTGAAGGCATTGCTGGCCTTTCTTGCCAAGCATACCTACCGTCCGTTCGCGTGGTACCGCATCGCCCTTGCCGTCGTGGTGCTGTCATGGCTGCTGATGGGCGGGGCCGCCTGAGCCTGAAAGAAATCGCTTACAGCGTCCGCGCCGTGATGCCGTTGCGGTCGATGGCCAGCCAGCCTCCGCGAGGGGGGCTGGCATGGTCGCATTCCCAGTCGGGCAGCACGTAGCGGCTGCGGTTGCGGCCGTCGACGCGCAGGCCATGGCGGGCCGGCCTGTGCGTGTGTCCGTGAACCATGATTTCCACATCGGCATTGCGGAACGCCTCGTGGATGGCTTCCGGCGCAACATCCATGATGTCCGCCCGCTTGCCGCGTCCCGAGGCCCGGCTACGTTCGCGTGCCCACAGCGCGATTTTGCGACGCAGGTTCAGGCCGAGCCCGAGGAACAGGCGCTGGACCCAGTCGCTGCGGACGATTTTCCGAAATCGCTGGTATTGGGTGTCTGCGGTGCAGTATTCATCGCCGTGACTGACCAGCACCGGTCCCAGGTCGGTCAGGATTCGGCATGGATCGGGCAGCAGGTGGGCACCCAGGTGCGAGGCCAGCCGCTCACCCATCAGGAAATCGCGGTTTCCGCGACCCAGCCATAAGGGGATGGCGTTCGAGGTCTTCTGCAAGCTGTGCAGGACTTCGCGCAGCCAGTCCGGCGGCGCGGCCACGGCGGCATCGTCGCCGATCCAGGCATCGAAGATGTCACCGCACAGCACGAGGGCATCGGCCTGTTGCGCGGCGCTATCCAGGAATTTCAGGAAGGCGCCGCGGGTGGCGGGAGCGTCCGGCCCCAGATGAATATCCGAGGCCAGCCAGACCACTCCCGGGAGGGACAGATTATTCAAGGACCGTGGCTTTTTCGATGATGACGTCTTCGGTGGGAACGTCCTGATGGAAGCCTTTGTTGCCGGTCTTGACGACCTTGATCTTGTCCACGATGTCGGTGCCTTCCGCAACCTTGCCGAAAACCGCATAGCCCCAGCCATTGGACGTGGGTGCGGTGAAGTTGAGGAAATCGTTGTCCGCCACGTTGATGAAGAACTGGGCAGTCGCCGAGTGAGGGTCGCTGGTGCGGGCCATGGCGATGGTGTAGCGGTCGTTCTTGAGACCGTTGTTGGCTTCGTTCTCGATAGGATCGTGGGTAGGTTTCTGCTTCATGCCGACCTCGAAACCGCCGCCCTGGATCATGAAGTTATTGATCACACGATGGAAAATCGTGCCGTCAAAAAAACCTTCACGCGTGTAGGTGAGAAAGTTCTCCACGGTTTTAGGCGCCTTTTCGGCATTGAGTTCGAGAACGATGTTGCCGAAATTGGTCTGGAGCTGGACGCGGGGAGTAGCGCTCATTGTGAAATTACCTTGAGTTGGGGTTGAGGGATCTGCCCTGTCGACGCAGCCGCCCAGGCCGAGGGCCAGGGCGACGAGCACTATGAAGCCGGGCAGGCGTGCCAAAGGACTCATGGCACGGAAAAAATGGGAAATGCGCACGATTGTCATTCGTCGAGGATGGCTTGGGTTTTTGCGGCCTTGGCGCCCGCGGCGCGCACGCCGAGTTGCGCGGCATCGGTGAACGAGCGCTTGGCCAGCATGAGCTCGACCTCGCCCAGATTGGCGCGTGCGACCCCATAGTTGGGATCCGCCGTGAGGGCCATGGACAGCGCGTCGCGCGCAAGATCGAGCTTGCCTTGCTTGATGTACTCGGCCGCCAGGTTGTTCCAGGGTTCGGGCAATTCGGGGTAGCGGACGGTCATGTCGCGATAGACGTCGATTGCCTCATCGTGCCGGTCGAGTGCCCCGAGGGCACGGCCCTTGAGGAACAGCAGTTGAACATCGGCGCCCATTGCGCCCTCCGCCTGCCGCTGCGCCTCGCGCTTGAGGATGACATCCAGCGCCTCCTGGTTGCGGCCCTGGTCGAGCATTGCCGAGATTCGGCTGGTGATCTCTGAGGGGGTGAGCGGGATGGCCGTGTCCGCACCCGGTGAAATCGCTTCGAGCAGCCGTGCGAGGCCTTTCCAGCCGCCCTCCTTGGGAGGAGGGTCGTTGAAGAGGGGTTCCTGGGCGTTGGCGGCAGGGATGGCAAGGCCAGCCGTCAGCAGCAATACTGCGAGAACTGGACCGCGAGAATGACGGAACACCGGTTTGCACCTTATGGGTAGATGGGTTGGGTTTGGCCGGGCAGGGCTGAGGTTGGCGCCTACTTGCTATACTAATCGACCACCATTTTAGCCTTGGATCGGATTCTCACGGAATTTGCCCCCTTGCCGGATCGGAAGGTTGGGTGCGGGTTTGCCGCGAATCCACCGAAATTTCATTGCGCATGCTGCACATTTATAACACCTTGTCCCGTGACAAAGTACCGTTCCGGCCTGTCGAGCCGGGGCGTGTCCGCATGTATGTCTGCGGGATGACCGTCTACGATTTCTGCCATCTGGGGCATGCGCGCATGCTGGTGGGGTTCGACGTCATTCAGCGTTGGCTGCGTGCCAGCGGTTATCAGGTCGATTATGTGCGCAACATCACCGACATCGACGACAAGATCATCCGGCGTGCGGTTCAGACCGGCAGGCGCCTGGGCGAGGTCACCGCTTTTTTCATCGACGCCATGCACGCGGACGAGCGCGCCCTGGGCGTGTGCGTGCCCGATCATGAGCCTCGCGCGACGGCGCATGTGCGTGACATGCTGGACATCATCGGCCGTCTCGAGGCCAATGGCCTTGCCTATCGGGCAGCGGATGGCGATGTGAATTATTCCGTGCGGGATTTCCCCGGCTACGGCAAGTTGTCGGGCAAGTCGCTGGACGATCTGCGTGCCGGAGAGCGCGTGGCTGTTTCGACCGGCAAGCGAGACCCGCTGGACTTCGTCTTGTGGAAAGCTGCCAAATCCGAAGAGCCCCCCGAGTCGAAGTGGGAGTCGCCTTACGGCCTGGGTCGGCCGGGCTGGCATATCGAGTGTTCGGCCATGAGCAAGGCCTTGCTGGGCTTGCCCCTGGATATCCACGGTGGCGGCCCGGACCTCAAGTTCCCGCATCACGAGAACGAGATCGCGCAGACCGAGGGGGCTTTCGGCGGCACGCTGGCCAATGTCTGGATGCATTGCGGACCGTTGATGGTGGACGCCGACAAGATGTCCAAGTCGCTGGGCAATTTCCGAACCATCCGCGAGACCGTGGGCGTCCCCGGCTCCCTGAGCGAGGATTCCACCGACTATGAGGTGAATCCACGCGAAGCCGAGATGTTGCGCTTTTTCATCGTGCGCAACCATTACCGCAGTATTCAGAACTACACGCCGGACAATCTCAAGGACGCGCAGCATGCACTGGATCGTCTGTACCAGACGCTGCTGAATGTACCGCCTGCGCCGCGTGACATCGACTGGGCGGAGCCCGCCGCCAGGGCCTTTCGCGAGGCCATGGACGACGACTTCAACACCTCCGGGGCGGTGGCCGTGCTGTTCGAGTTGGCATCGCAAGCCAACCGGAGCGCTTCGCCGCAGGTTTCGGGGCTGTTGAAGGCATTGGGGGGGCTGCTCGGCCTGCTTCAGACGGAACCCTCCCGCTACCTGAAGTCCTCCAGCCGTTACTTGGGTCAGGATGCCATTGCCGCTCAGCTCGGCGAGGACGAGATCCTTGCCCGCATCGAGGCGCGTGCCCAGGCCAAGCAGCAACGCGATTTTGCGTTGGCCGATCGCATCCGTGCGGACCTGCGCGAGGCGGGGGTCGAGCTCGAAGACCGGCCGGGCGGCGCGACGCAGTGGCGGCGCGCTTGAGGACGGGGACATGACAGAACTTCCCATCGCCTCCGACGACAAGCCCCAGTTCTGGGACGAGGCATGCTCGCACCTCGTGCGCCGCGACCGTATTCTGCGCAAGCTCATTCCGAAACACTCGTCGGAGTTCCTGCGCACCTCTTCCACGCCTTTCATGACGCTTGCCCGGGCCATCGTGGGCCAGCAGGTGTCCGTCGCCGCGGCCAACACGGTATGGCAGCGTTTCACTGACACGTTCGGACGTCGGCCCGGTCCCGCGGCGGTGCTCAAGATGAGCGCCGAAGAGCTTCGGGGGCTGGGCTTGTCCAAACGCAAGGCCGAGTACATCATTGACCTTGCCGAACACTTCGCCCAGAAAAAGATTCGTCCGGTGGCCTGGGCGGCCATGGACGACGAGGCCATCATTGCCGATTTATGCGCCATTCGCGGCATTGGCCGCTGGACGGCGGAGATGTTCCTGATTTTCAGTCTTCAGCGTCCCGATGTCCTGCCGTTGGACGATGCGGGTCTGCTGAAGGCGATTTCGTTACACTATTTCAGTGGCGAGCCCGTTTCACGCTTCGAAGCCCGCGAGGTTGCCCAGGCATGGGCGCCTTGGCGTACCGTCGCAACCTGGTATCTGTGGCGCAGCCTGGATGCCGTGGCGCGAAACGATTAGGCTGCGAGCCCCTTTTCCGGAAACCAAGCACTTATGCGTAATACGTTCCTCGATTTCGAACAGCCGCTGGCCGAGCTTGAAAACAAGATCGAGCAGTTGCGTTTTGTTCAGGCGGATTCGGCCGTCGACATCTCCGACGAAGTCGCACGCCTTCAGCAGAAGAGCCAGACTCTGGCCAAGAACATCTACGCCAAACTCAGCCCCTGGCAGACGGCGTTGGTGGCCCGGCATCCCCAGCGGCCATACACGCTGGATTATGTGCGTGAAATCTTCACCGATTTCCACGAGTTGCATGGCGACCGCATGTATGCGGACGACTTGTCCATCGTGGGTGGCTTGGCGCGGTTCAACGGCACTCCCTGCATGGTGATCGGTCACCAGAAAGGGCGGGACACCAAAGAGCGCGCCATGCGCAACTTCGGCATGCCGCGTCCTGAAGGGTATCGCAAGGCACTGCGCCTCATGCGCCTGGCCGAGAAGTTCGGCCTGCCGGTGTTCACGTTCGTCGATACGCCGGGAGCCTATCCGGGCATCGGCGCCGAAGAGCGTGGTCAGTCGGAAGCCATCGGCCACAATCTGTATGCCATGGCCGAGCTCAAGGTGCCCATCGTGTCGACCATCATCGGCGAGGGCGGGTCCGGCGGAGCGCTGGCCATTGCCGTGGGCGACGTGGTGATGATGTTGCAATATTCGACCTACGCGGTGATTTCCCCGGAAGGCTGCGCGTCCATCCTCTGGCGCAGCGCCGACAAGGCCCCGGTCGCGGCCGAGGCATTGGCCATCACCGCGCCGCGTCTCAAGGAGCTGGGGTTGGTCGACCGTGTGGTCAACGAGCCCGTGGGGGGCGCGCACCGCGATCCCACCACCATGGCTCGACAGCTTGGACGGGCGCTTTCCGATGCGTTGCGCCAGGTCTCCGGCTTGAGCACCGAGCAACTCCTGACCCAGCGACTGGAACGCCTGATGTCCTATGGCCGCTTCCAGGAGACACGTGCTTGACATCCTGTCGGCCCGGGGCTTCGGATCAGCGAGGCTGATCCAGGCCATTGCCCGGGCTGTGCAGGCGCAGCAGTCGCGGCCCAACGCGCTGGCCGTGGCCCTCAGCGGCGGTGCGGATTCCGCCATGATGGCGGTGCATGCGGCCCTATATGGGCGCCGGCAGGGCCTGCCGATTCATTTTCTCCATATCCATCACGGTTTGCAGGAGCCCGCCACGCACTGGCAGAGCCATGTGCATGCCCTCGCTCATGGCCTGCGGGTTCCGTGCCACAGCCTGCGGGTTCAGGTCGATCTCGAGGGTGGCCTCGGGGTCGAGGGGGCGGCTCGGGATGCCCGCTATCGAGGGCTTGCCTATCTGGCCCAGGTGGCCGGCGTACGGCATGTCCTGCTGGCGCACCATCTCGGAGATCAGGCTGAGACCGTATTGCTGCGGCTGCTTCGCGGCGCGGGCCCGACGGGCTTGAAAGCCATGGCGCCATTCATGCAGCGTGACGGGCTCATCTACATGCGCCCCTGGCTGGAAATCGACCGGAGCGTCATTCTGGAGCAGGCGGGGCTTCTGAGCAGCCTGACCGGATGGGAGCCGGTGCACGACCCGACGAATGCGGACGACCAGTACACGCGCGCGGCGTTGCGGGGGCGGCTGGCGCCCGTGCTGGATGCGCGATGGCCTGGCTGGCGGGGAATCCTGGGCCGCCATGCGCAACTGAGCGCCGAGGCGGCTCTGGTCCTGGATGAGGTGGCTCGGGCGGATTGGGCGTCGTTGGAGCCGGGCGATGACGGTTCTTTTTCTCTTGAGCACTGGCGTGCCTTGCCGCCGGCGCGTCAATCGCTGGTGCTGCGCCATTGGTTTTCAGAAGCGGGCCTGGGCATGCCCACGCAAGCGCGGCTGGCCGACCTCATGCGCCAGTTGCGCGGCCTGCATGCCAAGGGGCACGATCGACACATGTGTGTCAGGCATGGCGATGTCAGGATTCTGTGCGAGCGGGGCAGGGTCAGGATGGAGCGCGGGCGCGTGGCGAATGCCTGAGATGCGCAGGCCGGAAAAATGTGCTCAAAACGTGTGTGCGGAAAACCGCTAGAATATTAGGTTTCGTTTGTCAATCAACGAGATTTCCTAAAGACACTTCCCTTTGAAGCAGAGTAAAAGATGTCCCTGATCGTTCACAAATACGGTGGCACGTCGATGGGCTCGGTCGAGCGCATTCAGAACGTTGCGCGCCGAGTGGCCAAATGGCATGCCGCCGGGCACCAGGTGGTCGTCGTTCCGTCGGCCATGGCGGGAGAAACCAATCGCTTGCTGGGGCTGGCCAAGGAAATCAGCGCACAGCCGGACGGGCGCGAGCTGGACATGCTGGCGGCCACAGGAGAGCAGGCCAGCAGCGCCTTGCTGGCCGTGGCACTGCAGGGCCAAGGGGTGCCCGCGCGCAGCTACGCCGGCTGGCAAGTGCCGGTGCGTACCGATTCCTCCTATACCAAGGCCAGGATCAAATCCATCGATGACGCGCGCATCCGGTCGGATCTCGATCAGGGCCGCGTGGTGATCGTCACGGGTTTCCAGGGCATCGACGAAGACGGCAACATCACGACGCTGGGTCGTGGCGGCTCGGATACCTCGGCCGTTGCCGTGGCGGCAGCCCTCAAAGCCGATGAGTGCCTCATCTACACGGATGTCGACGGCGTGTACACGACCGATCCCCGTGTCGTACCCGAGGCCCGGCGCATGGGAGTCGTCTCCTTTGAGGAAATGCTGGAAATGGCCTCGCTGGGCTCCAAGGTTCTGCAGATCCGCTCCGTCGAGTTTGCCGGCAAATACCGCGTGCCCGTGCGCGTGCTCTCGTCGTTGACCGACCCCTTAATTCCGCTCGAAGAAGAAATGACTTCGGGCACCCTTATCACTTTCGAGGAAGATCAGAAAATGGAAGCCGCCGTTGTTTCGGGCATCGCCTTCAGCCGCGACGAAGCGAAAATCACCTTGCTCGCCGTTCCGGACAAGCCCGGCGTTGCCTTTTCCATTCTGGGACCGGTCGCCGCCGCCAATATCGATGTCGACATGATCGTCCAGAACGTCTCGGTCGAAGGAACCACCGATTTTTCGTTCACGGTCAATCGCAACGATTTTGCCCGCACGCTGGATCTGCTCAAGAATCAGGTCGGACCGGCTGTCGGGGCCCGCGAAATCCGTTCCGACGACAAGGTGTGCAAGGTTTCCATCGTCGGGATCGGCATGCGCAGCCACGTCGGCGTCGCCAGCCTGATGTTCCGCACCTTGAGCGAAGAGGGCATCAACATCCAGATGATCAGCACCAGCGAGATCAAGACCTCTGTCGTGATCAATGACAAGTACATGGAACTGGCCGTCCGCGCCTTGCACAAGGCTTTCGGCCTGGATCAGGAGCCTGTCTCCCAGAAGGCATGATCAGTTTGCGTCCGCTAGGACAGCGCGCAATTTTCTTGTGCTAGAATAGCGGACTTGTTCGGGAGACGTGGCCGAGTGGTTGAAGGTACTCCCCTGCTAAGGGAGCATACGGCTTATACCCGTATCGAGGGTTCGAATCCCTCCGTCTCCGCCAGCAGCCTTTGCGCGCTGGTCCGAACAATAACGAATCACCCGCAATGCCGTTGGCCTTGCGGGTTTTTCTTTGGTGCAGCAATAACCGCCTGGAACCTGCCATGAAGAACTACCTCTTTCTTCTTATCGCCATCCTGGCCGAGGTCGTGGCGACCAGCGCCCTGAAGGCCTCCGAGGGGTTTTCGCGGCCCTTGCCTTCGCTGGTCACGGTCGCGGGCTATGCCATCGCCTTCTATTTTCTTTCCCTGACGCTCAAGGCGATTCCGGTAGGGGTGGCCTACGCCTTGTGGTCCGGTGCAGGCATCGTGCTGATCGCCCTCATCGGCTACTTTGCCTTTGGCCAGAAGCTGGACCTGCCCGCGCTGGCCGGCATCGGCTTGATCCTTGCCGGGGTGCTGGTCATCAATCTGTTTTCCAGCACGGCCAGTCATTAGCCGCCAGGTCCTCCTGGTCTTTGTCGGACTGTCACCGAGAGTTCATTTGCCCGTCACCTGCGGGCAATATGCGGGTTCTAGTATGACGACTCAATTCATTTTCGTAATCGGAATGCGTTTTCGATTTCGAAATCATCGAAGGAGTCGTCATGATTCATCTAGACAAGGTGACGGTGCAGTTTGGCGGCATCGTTGCCCTGCACCCCACGACCCTGAGTTTTGGACAAGGGCAGTTCACCGTACTGCTGGGCGCATCGGGGGCGGGCAAGTCGACCCTGCTGCGTTGCCTGAATCTCATGCAAAAACCCCATGCCGGAGACGTGCGTGTCGAAGGCCGGGGCGCGCTGACTGATCGCAAGGCGCTGCAGGACCATCGCCGCCATACCGGCATGATCTTCCAGCAGCATCAACTGATCGGACGCCACACAGCCTTGCAGAATGTCCTGATGGGCCGCATGGGCTATCACTCGACATTGCGCAGCCTGCTTCCTCTGCCTCGTGTTGAGCAGGAATCGGCCCTCCACTGCCTGGAGCGCGTGGGTTTGCTGGACAAGGCGCTGCTGCGGGTCGACCGTCTCAGCGGTGGCCAGCAGCAGCGTGTGGGCATCGCCCGCGCCTTGGCTCAGCGTCCACGTGTCATCCTGGCCGATGAGCCGGTCGCCAGTCTGGATCCGGCCAGCGCCGACAAAGTCATGGCGCTGTTGCACCGCATTTCCAAAGAAGACGGAATCTCGGCGGTGGTCAGCCTGCATCAGGTCGACCTGGCACGCCGGTATGCGGATCGCATCGTGGGCCTGGCCCACGGCAGGGTGGTATTCGACGCCGCTCCGGACGCCTTGACGCCCGACCAGGCCGCCGCCCTTTACGTTCACAAGCCTGTTGCCGATCCCGCCGCGTCGCTCGCGGACGGCGGCAGTCCTCTCTTTCCCTTTCCCCTCGCAACTGCAAAGGAATAATCATGAAGAAGTTTCTCGCCACGCTTGGATTGGCGGCGTTCAGCCTGTTCAGCGCCGCCGGCCAGGCCGCGCCCAATCCCGATCCGTCCACATTGAAGGTCGCGCTGCTGCCTGATGAGAGCGCATCGACTGTCATCAAGAACAACAAGCCGCTCGAGGTGTATCTCGAGAAGGCGTTGGGCAAGAAGGTCGAACTGATCGTCACGACCGATTATTCGTCGATGATCGAGGCCATGCGCCATGGCCGGCTGGATCTGGCCTATTTCGGTCCCTTGTCCTATGTGCTGGCACGCCAGAAGAGCGACATCGAGCCTTTCGCCGCAATGAGCCAGAAAGGCAGCCTTACCTACCAGGCGGTGCTGGTGGTCAATACCGCAGCGGGTATCAAGGACTTCGCCGACATCGCCGGCAAGGACGTTGCCTATGGCGACAAGGCTTCCACCTCCAGCCACCTCATTCCCAAGTCGCTGCTCGCCAAGAAGGGCCTGAAGGCCGGTGAGAATTACAAGGAGCATTTCGTCGGTTCGCACGACGCCGTCGCCCTGGCCGTGCAGAATGGCCATGCGCAGGCCGGGGGCCTGTCCAAGCCCATCTTTGAGTCGCTGGTGCAGCGCGGCGTGGTCGATGGTTCCAAGGTCAAGGTTCTCGCCGAGTCCCAGCCTTTCCCGCAATACCCCTGGACGATGCGATCCAATCTGAATCCCGAGCTCAAGGGCCGGATCCGTGCCGCCTTCGTCGAGCTCAAGGATCCCGTGGTGCTCAAGCCGTTCAAGGCCGATGGCTTTGGCCCCATCACCGACAAGGATTATGACGTGGTGCGCGAGCTGGGTACCTTGCTGAATCTGGATTTGTCCAAGTTTTGATGGCGCGCGGCGCGCACGCCAATGAGGAGTTCTTCAATGCAAGCTCAATTTGCCGCAATGCTGGATAGCCGGCAACGTGCCTGGAACCGCTCGATGATGTTGACGGCCGGCATACTGGCGATCGTCTTCGCGAGCTGGTATTACGTCGGCCTGTTCGATGCCGAGCGATTGGGCGATGGGGTTCCCAGCCTTGTGTCGCTGGTCGGTGAGATGTTCCCGCCTGATTTCAGTCAGGCGCGGAACTGGCTCGGGCCTTTGCTCGACACATTGGCCATGAGCGTGGCGGGCACCGCGGTGGCGGTCTTGCTGTCCTTGCCCATCGCCGTGTTGGCCGCACGCAATACCAGCCCGCACCCCGTGGTGTATCAGGCTGCCAGGGCGGTTCTGAACTTCCTGCGGTCCATCCCCGAGCTGATCATGGGTATCGTGTTCGTGGCCGCCGTTGGGTTTGGCGCCTTGCCCGGGGTGCTGGCCCTGGGCTTGCATTCCGTGGGCATGGTCGGCAAGTTCTTCGCCGAGGCGATCGAACACGCCGATCGAGCACCCGTCGAAGCGGCGCGGGCGGTGGGTTGCAACCCGCTGCAGGTCATCTTTCACGGCATCTTGCCCCAGGTTCTGCCGCAGATGGCCGATACGGCCATCTACCGGTGGGAGTACAACTTTCGCGCTTCGACCGTGATGGGCATGGTGGGCGCCGGCGGCATCGGCTTCGAGCTGATGGGGTCGCTGCGCATCATGCAGTACACCGAAGTCTCCGCCATCCTCATCGTCATTCTCGTCATGGTGACGCTCGTCGACGCCTTGAGTTCGCTGTTGCGTCGCAATTTCAAATGAGCCAGAGCACCTTATGAAACCCAAAGTCGTCATCACCCATTGGGTGCACCCGGAAATCATTGAGTCCTTGCAGGCCGTGGCCGAGGTCGTGCCGAATCTGACGCGCGACACGTTGCCCCGCGAAGAAATTCTGGACCGGTGTCGCGATGCCCAGGCCGTCATGGTGTTCATGCCGGACAGCATCGATGCGGATTTCCTGGCTCGCTGCCCGGATCTGAAGATTGTCGCCGCCGCTCTCAAGGGCTATGACAACTTCGACGTGGAGGCCTGCAGCCGTCGCGGTGTCTGGTTCTCCATCGTTCCGGACCTGCTGACCATCCCCACGGCCGAACTCACCATTGGCCTGTTGCTGGGTTTGACCCGGCGGGTCCTGCAGGGGGATAAAGTCATCCGCAGCGGCAATTTCCAAGGCTGGCGGCCCATTCTGTACGGTACGGGCCTGACCGGTCGTACCGTGGGCATCATCGGCATGGGGGCAGTGGGCCGCGCCGTCGCCAAACGGCTCTCTGGATTCGATACCGAGCTTTTGTATTGCGATCCTCATGCGCTTGCGCATGATCTGGAAACTGCGTGGCGAGCGCGTCGCGTCGATCTTCCGGAACTGCTGGCCAATAGCGATTTTGTCGTGCCCATGTTGCCCATGACGCCAGAGACCCTTCATCTGATCGATGCCCAGGCCCTCGCGCAGATGAAGCCCGGCAGCTATCTCGTGAATGCCTGCCGCGGCTCCGTGGTCGATGAAGCCGCCGTCGTCTCCGCGTTGCAGAGCGGCCGCCTCGCAGGCTATGCCGCCGATGTGTTCGAGATGGAAGAGTGGGCCAGGGCGGATCGCCCAAGGTCCATTGCTCCGGGCTTGCTGGAGAACGTGTCCCAGACCTTGTTCACACCGCATCTGGGATCCGCTGTGGCTGAGGTGCGATTGGCCATTGAGCGGGAGGCCGCGCAGAACATCATTCAGGTTCTGAATGGCCAGTTCCCGTCGGGGGCCATCAATCGCATTGCCGAAGCATCCGCGGCGACATGATCGACCTGGGATGCGTGGCCACCTTCCTGGCCGTGGTACGTCAGGGAGGTTTCCGAGAGGCTGCCCGCCATACCGGCCTGTCCCAGCCGGCTGTCACGCAACAGGTGAAGCGGCTCGAGCAGGCCTTGAACGTCACCCTGGTCCTGCGCCGCAACTCTGGCTCCATGCTGACGCCGGAAGGGGCGACCTTCCTGCCTTATGCCGAACAGCTCGTGCGTGCAGGCGAGCGCGCAAAGGCCTTGTTCGAACCCGGAAGCCTTCGGGTGGGGGCCAGCTCCAATGCGGGCATCTATCTTCTGCAGCCACGCTTGCGGGCCTATCGCGATGCCGTTGAACACGAGCTCGACCTCGTCATCAACGATAACCGCCACATCGTCAATCTGTTGCAGAACTTCGAGATCGATGTGGCCGTGATGGAATGGTGGGACCAGCGTCCTGGTTTTTCCGCGCAGGTCTGGCATCGCGAAGAGCTGGTCGTCATTGTGCCGCCGGATCATCCCTGGGCACGACAACGCAGCATCCCATCTCATTGGCTCCTTGGCGAGACCTTGCTCGGCGGAGAGGGCGGCAATGGGACGGGGCGCTTGTTGCGGACGCATTACGGAGAGGCGGCGCGCAGCATCGGCGTTTCCATGCAGTTGGGCAGCACCGAGGCCGTCAAGCATGCGGTGCGGGCCGGGCTCGGAATTTCCCTTGTGATGGCTTCGGCTGTGGCTGACGAGCATCGTCACGGCAGTCTGCGCGCCATTCCGATCGAGGGCGCCCACCTGTGCAAGGATCTGTACGTCGTGTGCCGCGACCACCTCCAGCCCGGGGCTCCGGCCCTGCGCTTCCAGGAGTTTCTGGCGGACGGGAGCGACGTTCGGCTCCGGGCCTGAGAGGGCCGCTTGCTATCATGCGCGTTGTTTCGGCGACGACAGGCGAGCGTGACATGCTCAAAGACGGATTCTCATGGTATGCGGCGAAGTGGGGCAGCGCCCTGGCTGCGATATTTCTGGCAAGTGGCTGCAGCATTCCCAAGGCTGTCGACAATGCCCCCCAAAAGGCTCAGCCGGGAAACTACACCCTCACTCTGCTGCATATCAACGACCATCATTCCTCGCTCGAGCCGCGGCGCAAAACCCTGACGCTGCGCCTGGATGGCGTACCGACGCCTGTCTCGGTGGAGGCAGGCGGATTTGCCAGGGTGTCGGCGGCTGTGAAAGCACTTGCGTCTGAGGCCGGCACCGATGTGATCACGTTGCATGCCGGCGATGCGTTGACGGGCACCTTGTATTTCGATCGTGCGGGCGTTCCCGGCGAGGCCGATGCCGCATTGATGAACACGGTCTGTTTTGATGCGTTCACCTTGGGCAACCATGAGTTCGACAAGGGGGATTCGACGCTAAAGGGTTTTCTCGATTTTCTGGGTGCCGGCCCTTGCAAGACTTCCGTGTTGAGCGCCAATGTCCGTTTTGCGGACGCGTCGGCATTGCATCCCCGGAGGGCGCCCGGCAGGGTGTCGCCATCGGTGGTACTGGAGTGAGGCGGCCAGCGGATCGGCGTAATAGGGCTGACGATCGCCCGGAAAACGCGTGTCGGTTCCAGCCCGGATCCTGGCACCGAGTTCGAAGACGAGCTCACGTCGGCACAGGATGAGATCGACTGGTTGCGCGGCCAGGGGGTCGACAAGGTCATCCTTCTGACGCACATCGGCTACGCATTTGATCGGCGACTTGCTGCACGGCTCGATGGCGTCGACGTGATCGTGGGAGGCGACAGCCACAGCCTGTTGGGGCCGGCCAGGCTCAAAGAGCTGGGTGTCGGCAGTCCGGCCGGCGCCTATCCCACGCGCCTGGCCGATCGAAACGGCAGGATGGTGTGTGTCGTACAGGCCTGGGAGCATGCGCAGGCAGTCGGTGCGCTGCGGGTGACGTTCGATGAGGGTGGCCATGTGCTGCAATGCGACGGGCAGCCTCAGGTCCTGATCGGCGACGATTTCCGGATCGACGGACGTCCCATGACGGCTTCCCAGCGCCGGGCCGTGGAGAAAGCGGTCCGCGCCACTGGGTTGCTTCGCATTGTCGCGCCCGATCCTGCCGCGGAATCAGCCCTTCGGCCATTCATGGCCCGAGTGGCGGAATTCGACCGGACCATCGTTGCCCAGGCTCCCGACGAACTGTGCCTGCGCAGGGTACCTGGCGGTCCGGGGTCGGTCGATTATGGACGCTCGAGCGCCGTGTGCAATGCAAAGGGCGATGTCGGCCGACGGGGCGGGGACGTGCAGCAGTTGATGGCACACGTTTATCTGGAGTCGGCCAGGGTACGTTACGGCGGCGCCGACATGGCGCTGCAGAACGCCGGCGGGGTGCGCGTCGCCCTGCAGGGCCGGATCACCGCCGCCGGCCTGATCCAGGCGATTCCTTTTGGAAACCGCCTGATCCGCATGGACATCTCCGGCCGGGAAGTGAAGGGCATGCTGGAGGACGCCATGGATGCCGTTTTTGGTCCCGCGGGCTCCACCGGACCGTATCCCTACGTGGCCGGCCTTCGCTTCGATGTGGACGCGACCGCTGCAACGAGGCAGCGCGTCAGCGATATCGAAGTTCGGGACATGGCCTCGGGGAAATGGAAACCGCTGGACGTCGCGAAGACCTACCGCTTGTTCGTGCCAAGCTACAACGCGGGCGGCGGCGATGGCTACCGGACACTGGCGGCGGTTCCGGACTCACGGCGCCTGGACTTGGGGCTGTTGGACGTCGACCTGTTGCTTCAGTATATGGAGCGGCAACCGCGCGATGCGGCAACGGGGTTGCCCGTGTTGCGGCCTGTGCCGGCGGACCTCTACAGCACCAGGCGATTCAAGGGGCCGCGGCCCTGACAACGCCTCGGCACGGGTAGACTGTGTATATCTGGATCGGAGTCGTTGCTCTAGGCGGACGATATCGATGAACCCTCATGCAACGGGTGACGGCAAGGGAAAGGGGTATTTTCATGGACGGGATGATCAACGTGGCGCTGGCGGGCGTGGGGGCCTTCGGGGTCAAACACCTCGATGCGCTGGCGCATATCGACGGGGCGAGGGTCGTTTCTCTGGTCGGGCGCGATCTCGACAAGACGCGGCAGGCAGCGCAGCGCTATGGCGTGGCGCATTTCACGACGGATCTCGCCGATGTTCTGTCACGGCCCGACGTCGATGCCGTCATCCTGTGCACCCCGACGCCCTTGCATGCGCCCCAGGCGCTGGCGTGCCTGGATGCCGGCAAGCATGTGCAGATGGAGATTCCACTGGCCGACAATCTGTCCGACGCGAAGGCGGTGGTCGCTCGGGCCGCTGAAGCCGGCCTGGTTGCCATGTGCGGGCATACCCGCCGCTTCAACCCCAGTCACCAGTTCGTGCGCCGCCGTATCCTGGCCGGCGAGTTCTCGATTCTGCAGATGGATGTGCAGACGTACTTCATGCGTCGCAGCAACATGAGCGCCCTCGGCGAACCGAGAAGCTGGACGGATCACCTGCTCTGGCACCACGCTGCGCATACGGTGGACCTTTTCATGTATCAGGCCGGGGGGGAAATCGTGCAGGCCAATGCGATACAAGGCCCGATTCATCCCGAGCTTGGCATTGCCATGGACATGTCCATTCAGCTCAAGAGCAGCACGGGTGCCATTTGCACACTTTCGCTGAGTTTCAACAACGAAGGGCCGTTCGGCAGTTTCTTTCGCTATATTGGCGACACCGCCACCTACGTGGCCCGTTACGATGACTTGTACAACGGGCGCGACGAGCCTATCGACGTGAGCAAGGTGGACGTGTCGACCAATGGCGTCGAGCTCCAGGATCGCGAGTTCATCGCGGCCATTCGCGAGGGGCGTGAGCCCCGGGCAAGCGTGGCCAAAGTCCTGCCGTGTTATCAGGTATTGGATCGTCTGGCGGAGCAACTGGCCCGGGGCGGTTGACCGCCCCTTGAGCTTCAGTCGAACAGGCCGGCGTTCAACAGGATGGAGCGGTCGACGTCCTGGATGCGGTTGCGGCCACAGAATGCCATGCTGACATCCAGCTCTTTGGCCATGATCTGCAGCGCGCGATAAACGCCTTCTTCACCGCAGGCGCCCAGCGCGTACAGGAAAGGGCGACCGATGAGCGTGCCCTTGGCCCCCAGGGCAATGGCGCGCAGCACGTCCTGGCCCGACCGCACCCCGCCGTCCATCCACACTTCGATGTCCTTGCCCGCCGCCTGGGCAATGCCTGGCAGTGCTGAAATCGAGGACGGAGCGCCGTCAAGCTGACGTCCGCCATGGTTGGAGACGACCAGTGCGTCCGCACCGCTATCGACGGCATGGCGGGCATCCTCGGCATCCATGATGCCCTTCAGGATCAGCTTGCCTCCCCAGAGTTTCTTGATCCATTCGATATCGCCCCAGTTCAGGCGCGGATCGAACTGCTCATTGGTCCAGGAAGCCAGTGAGGAGGTGTCGGCGACATTCCTGGCATGGCCGACGATGTTCCCGAACGTGCGGCGAGGCGTCCGGGACATGCCCAGGCACCACTGCGGCTTTGTCGCCAGGTTCACGAGGTTCCGGAAGGTGGGCTTTGGCGGCGCGGTCAGGCCGTTCTTGATGTCCTTGTTGCGCTGGCCCATGACCTGCAGGTCCAGGGTCACCACCAAGGCGGAACAGTTGGCCGCCTTGGCACGATGGATGAGGCGTTCCATGAAATCGCGGTCGCGCATCACATAGAGCTGGAACCAGAACGGGCGGGTCGTGTGCGCGGCAATGTCTTCGATCGAGCAGATGCTCATGGTCGAGAGCGTGAACGGAATGCCGAAGCGCTCGGCGGCCTTGGCGCCGAGGATTTCACCGTCCGCGTGCACCATCCCCGTAAGGCCGGTGGGCGCGATGGCGACCGGCATGGCTGTATCGATGCCGATCATGGTGGTGCGCAGACTGCGATGTTCAATGTCCACTGCCACGCGCTGGCGAAAATTCAACTTCTGGAAGTCGCTTTCGTTCGCGCGCAATGTGCCTTCGGTCCAGGAACCGGCGGCGACATATTCGTAGAACATGCGTGGGACGCGGCGCTGGGCCAGGACGCGGAAATCTTCAATGCAGGTGACTTTGGACAAATCGGCCAAGACGCTCTCCGAATGGACGTTGAATGCGGGGAATCATATACAAAGCCGGGCAAAACCGAAACCGCGGCGCGGTGTGATCACGCATGGCGCAGTGTCTGGACTTCATTGGCATAGACAGCCAGAGCTTCTCGACCGTTCCACCAGTAGACATTCGCGACTTTTACCCGGCGGGCGATTTCCAGGGCCTGGGCGGCTTCGCTTTCGATGAAGTGGGTGTGGCCGCCCTCGAGGATCGCCTGTGCCTTGTGCTCTGCTGTCTGGGCTGGCTCATGGCGAGCAGGGTCGCGCATGATCAAGGGACCACGGAAGCCATGCAGGTTCAGCCAGGCCTGCGTGCGGGCGCGATCCTGCTCGGGGCGGCCCGTGATGATGGTGAGCTGGCTGAGATCCCGGTCGGGCAGAACGGCATTTGGAACCAGGCGGTCGCGCCGGGCCAGGGCCGCTGCCAGATCGGTTTCGTAGTGATGTGCGGGAATGTCCGGCAGCAGCACGCCGTCGAGGTCGATGGCCCAGGATGCATAGTGGTATTCGGGCTGTGCCGGCTGATTGCCCGTTGCAGCAAAGCCGGCAGTGATCGCCTCACGCTCCCAGGGGAACCAGGCGCGGCGCCCCGACGACATCTTCAGGCCGAAATCCGGCCGGATCCGTGATTCGTCGTCGTAGGCCAGGGTGAATACGGCTGCATTGTGGCCGGCCCGCCTCAGGAAGTCGACGCAGTCCGTCAGGGTGGTTCCTCTGCCAGCAATGTCTTCGACGAGCAGAACGCGGGAGCCGGGTGGTGGTGATTCCGCGGAGAACCATTGCACACGGCGCTGGGCGCGGTCATACGACAACGCATGCAGCGGCAGACTCAAGGCTGTGGAGGCCATCAGGCCGGGCGCCAGACCCCCGCGGGCGATGGCGACGACGGAATCGAAACCCATGCCGCGCCATTGCGGGACATGGGCCTGGACCATGGCTTCCACACGGGAGTAGTCGACGGGAAAGGCTGTGAGAGAGGGGAGTTCGTGAGGATGCGACATGAAATATTCTAAAAAAGCGTGTTTTGACTGGACAGCGTAAAAAAAACTGTGCTATAGTTTCGTTTCTTCAGCGGCTGTAGCTCAGTTGGATAGAGTACTTGGCTACGAACCAAGGGGTCGTGGGTTCGAATCCTGCCAGCCGCGCCAGAATTTACGGGGCTTTCCTTAACGGGAAAGCCCCGTTTGGCATTTGCGGCGCGTTTTGTGTTCGCCAGGTGCGTCCAGCGGGTATGTGCCATTGTGCTTCCTGCTATCGTACCCCCGCTTGGGACGGGGGTACGAATTTTGTCATTGCGTTCGCGGTTCAGCCTTTTTCTGGTCGGCCGCGACGGCCGTGCTGAAGAGATCGGGTTTCAGCACTTCCCGCATGGCCGAATTGACATCGGCTGCGGTCAACTTTTTCAGTGCTGCGTCGATTTCGGCCGACCACGCAAAAGTCCGCTTTTCCTGCATGTAGTTCAGCCAGACTGTGGCGAGAATACCGTCTCGGGTCCGGTTCAGTTGCCTCAGCCTGAGTAGCGATTCGACTCCGTCTTTGATTTCCGCATCGGAAAATCCGTCGCGCAAGGCTTTGCCCAGCTCATCCTGGATCGCCTGCTCAAGCCGGGCCCGGTTCTCAGGGGCGAAGATCGCGTACAGGCTCCAGTTGCCAGAGGGTTCGTAGGATGACGCGTCCAGGCCGCTGTTCACGGTGTACGACAGGCCTTCCTTGACCCGGACCCGGTTCCACAGGCGCGAGGTCTGGGATCCGCCCAGCAGATAGTTGGCCACATACAGAGCGGCATAGCGCGGGTCGTTGTCCTGGATCTTCAGGGGCAGCATCGACAGGTAGACGGCATTGGCCTTGTCGGGGGTATTGATGTCGAAGCGCTTGGGCGGGACAGGCTGGTACGGGTCTGCCACGCGCGTGTATGCCGGCGCCTTTTTCCAGCCTTCCAGGCCCTGGATCAGCGCCGTCTTGACGGCTTCGGGCTCGAACGAGCCGACGGCGGAGAATCGAACGGTGCCCGCGCCGTAGTAATCCTGGTGGAATCGCACCAGATCGTCCCGCTTGAGCGAGGCAATATCGGCCAGCGCCTGTTCGAAGCTGGGGGTGTAACGGACGTCGTCCGGTGCCCATGGGTTGTCGTGACGGGCCAGCGTTCGGGCGGCAAGCGACTCGGGGTCGGTCATGGCGCTCTTGATCGAGGCGCTGGCCTGGCTCTGGAACTCAGCCAGTTCGCTTTCAGGGAAGCTGGCATGGCGAATGATGTGCAGGGCCAGTTTCACGACCTCGGGGAGGCTTTCCCCGGTCACGGACATCCGCGCTACGACTGAGCCCGCTCCTCCGCTGAAATTCAAATTTGCCTGCAGGGCCGTCAGCTTGTCCTGGATCTGCTGCCGATTCAGGTCGGCTGTGCCCCGGTCCAGCAGGCTGGCGGTCGCTGCCGCCGCCACGCGTTTGCCTCGCAGGCCTTCCGCGTCGCTGAACTGGATCAGCAAGGCGGCTTCGACCCGATTGCCGCGGGTAGGCTTGGGCAGCAAGGCCAGTTGCACCTGCCCATTGGGCAGTGCCAAGGGTTCGCGCCGGGTGGCCGCGTCGATGTTGGCCGGAGTGGGCTCGAATGCCAGGGTGACGTCCGGAGCTGCCTGGCCGCGATAGTCCTTGAGCAGTGCTTGCAGGTCGACGGCCTGGGGCAGCGGCGCCCGTACGGGCGAGTCAGTCGGAATATACATCCCGCTGCTGCGGTTGCTGCGCACCAGATAGCTTTCAGTGATCCGCTGAACATCCTGCAAAGTGGCTTTTTCCATCTGGTCGCGCTGCAGGAAAAGCAGCCGCCAGTCGCCCGCGGCCGTTGCCGAGGAAAGCGCCCCCGTCAGGTGAGCGGGGTCGGCATAGACCTGCGACCAGTTGCTGCGCCATTTGTCTTTGACGCGATCGAGGTCAGTCTGGGTAAAAGGATGCTTGGGCAGACTTTCCAGCGAGGATTCGAGGGCTTTCAGGGCTTTTCCTGGATCCATGCCGTCATCCAGCTGGGCCCCGAAGACGGCGTAGCCCGGGGCGTACATGGGCCGCGAGAAACCGAAGACATCCGCAGCCAGCTTCTTGCCCACCAGGTCGTGGTAGAGGCGGCCGGAGGGCGTGTCGCTGAGGATGTCCACGCCAAGGCTCAGCGGCACGTAATCGGGGCTTCCAGCTTGAGGGACGTGGAACAGGCTGGCCACCATGGGGCTGCCGCCGTGGCGTCTTACCGTCACGGCTCTTTCGCCGTCCTGCACGGGCTCGACGGTGTATTCCGGCGGCAGGCTGCGGGTGGGCCGTGGAATCTTGCCAAATGCCTGGGAGATGGTCTGAAGTGTCGTCTGGGGATCGAACTTGCCCGAGACCAGCAGCACGGCGTAGTCCGGCTGGTAGTACTGGTGATAGAAATTGCGCAACTGGCCGACATCCACATTCTCGACGTCCGAGCGCGCGCCTATGGTGTCCCGGCCGTAGGCATGCCACATGTAAGCGGCCGCCTGCATGTGCTGCATCAGCACCGACCCCGGGTCGTTCTCGTCGCGCTCCATTTCATTGCGCACGACGGTCATTTCCGAATCGAGGTCTTCTTTGGCGATGAGCGAGTTCACCATCGCGTCCGCCTGCCAGTTCAGGTACCAGGCAAGGGTCTCGGGATTGCTGGCAAAGCTGGCGTAGTAGTTGGTCCGGTCCTCATTGGTCGAGCCGTTGGCGCGCAGGCCACGGCGCGAGAACTCCGCCCACGGATCGCGTAGCGTGGGCGAACCTCTGAACAGCATATGTTCCAGCAGGTGGGCCATGCCGGTCTGGCCGCGGTTTTCGTGCCGCGAGCCGACCAGGTAGGTCATGTTGACGATGGTCGTCGGCTTGGAGTCATCGGGCGTCAGCAGGACAGTCAGGCCGTTGGCCAGCGTGTACTGCGTAGTGCCTTCGATGCCGGGCCCCTGCGTCACCCCAGGTGGAAGCTCCAGCGCGCCGGCGCTGGTCATGAATACGCTGATCGACAGGGCGACGATCCGGGAGACGAGGTTCGATGGCAGACGCATAAGTCGATTCCTTGGTTGGGTATGCGCCCGGAAAGTCCGGACGCCGCCCGGGGTTCAGCGAGAGAGTTTTTCCATGGCCTGCTTCAGGCCGGCCACCGTCACGCCGTACATGCGGTCCTGCATGATGTTCCTGACGATGGCGATGGATTGGCGGTACTGCCAGTATCCTTCGGGTTCCGGATTGAGCCAGACCGCCTTGGGCCATGTGTCCAGCAGGCGCTGCAGCCAGGCGGCGCCCGTTTCCCGGTTATGGTGTTCGACCGACCCGCCCGGATGCAGCAGTTCGTAGGGGCTCATGGTGGCATCGCCGACGATGATCAGCCGCCAGTCCTGGTTGTATTTGCGCAGGACGTCCCAGGTGTCGATGCGCTCGGTCGAGCGGCGACGGTTGTCCTGCCACAGGGTTTCGTAAGGGCAGTTGTGGAAGTAATACGCGTCCAGGTTCTTGAACTCGCTGCGGGTCGCCGAGAACAGTTCCTGCACGCGGCTGATGTGGTCGTCCATGCTGCCGCCGACATCCAGCAGCATCAGGACCTTCACCGAATTGTGGCGCTCGGGCACCATGCGCAGATCGAGGTGGCCTGCGTTGCGAGCGGTGCTGCGTATGGTGTCGTCCAGGTCCAGTTCGAGCTCGGCGCCTTCGCGTGCGAAGCTGCGCAGGCGGCGCAGGGCCATCTTGAAGTTCCGTGTCCCCAGTTCCTGCTGGTCGTCGTAGTCACGGTATTCGCGCTTCTCCCAGACCTTCACGGCCGTGCGGTTGCCGGCGGAGGGGCCGCCCACGCGTATGCCCTCGGGGTGGTAGCCGCCATGCCCAAAGGCCGAGCTGCCGCCTGTACCCACCCATTTGTTGCCGCCGGCGTGGCGTTCCTTCTGCTCCTCGAGCGTTTTCTTGAAAAGCTCCATGAGCTTGTCCCAGCCGTGTTTCTCGATGGCGGCTTTTTCTTCGGGGCTGAGCTTTTTCTGGAATTCCTTGAGCAACCAGTCCAGGGGGATTTCCTTGTCCCCGGGTGTCTGTATGCGCAATTGGCGGTAGAACTCTCCGAAGGCCTGGTCATAGCGGTCGAAAAGTGTCTCGTCCTTCACGAGCGTCATGCGCGCCAAGTGATAGAAATCGTCCAGCGAGGGCGGCATGACGCCCGACTGCAGAGCCTCGAGCAGAGTCAGGTACTCCTGAACCGAGACTGGCAGCCGGTGGGCGCGCAGGTGATAGAAGAAATCGGTCAGCATGGGCCGGGCTCAGCGGCGTTGGGCACGGGCCAGGGCGGCCAATCGCTGCAGCAGGGTGAGATCCTGTTCGTTCTTGAGCAGGCCGCCGACCAAGGGCGGCAGGCCATTGCTGATGTCCGTGATCTCTTCGGCGCTGAACGACTCGTTCATCAACAGCCGCAGCCAGTCCAGGAATTCTGAGGTCGAGGGCTTCTTCTTGAGGCCCGGGGTGTCGCGCAGGGTAAAGAAGGTGTCCAGTGCGCTGGCCAGGACATCGTGGCGCACTTCTGGGAAATGCACCGCGACGATGTTCTGCAGGGTTTCGCGGTCGGGGAAATCGATGTAATGGAAAAAGCAGCGGCGCAGGAAGGCGTCGGGCAGTTCCTTCTCGTTGTTCGACGTGATGATGATGAGGGGGCGGAAGCGGGCCTTGATGGTCTGGCGGGTTTCGTACACATGGAACTCCATGCGGTCCAGCTCGCGCAGAAGGTCGTTGGGGAACTCGATGTCGGCCTTGTCGATCTCGTCGATGAGCACCACACAGGGCTCATCCGACTCGAAGGCCTGCCAGAGCACGCCCTTGACGATGTAGTTGCCGATGTCCTTGACTTTCTCGTCGCCGAGCTGGGAGTCGCGCAGACGCGAGACTGCGTCGTATTCGTACAGGCCCTGGTGCGCCTTGGTGGTCGATTTGATGTGCCATTGAAGCAGGGGGCGGCCCAGCGCCTGCGCCACTTCTTCGGCCAGCATCGTCTTGCCGGTGCCCGGTTCCCCCTTGATCAGCAGGGGGCGTTGCAGGGACAAGGCGGCGTTGACGGCCATTTTCAGGTCGTCGGTGGCGACATAGCGGTCGGTGCCTTCAAAGCGTTCGGAGGATGTGGCCTGGCTGCGGGAATTCATGGTCGGATCCGGAAGGGTTGAAGCGGATGATGGCTGAAAATGGGCCTGTGTCGCCGCTATTGCGGCAAATGCCAATTATCGTACAATCCGACAGGGTTGTCGGTTGATGGAGATAGGCCGGCTTTTTTCCACCGCGATATAAGAGCTATTATGAAGTTGCGAATCCTCAAGCGCGTCGTCCCGGCGCTGGCCGTTGCGGCCGCATCCTATGGGCTTGCCAGCGTAGCCCACGCCGCTGAAAAAACGCCGGTCGGCAATGCCCAGGCGGCTGTCGGCAAGATTTCCATGTGCATCGGCTGCCACGGCATCGAAGGCTACAAGTCCAGCTTCCCCGAGGTCTATCACGTACCCATGATCGCCGGCCAGAGCGCCGACTATATCGTGGCGGCGCTGAAGGAATACGCATCCGGTGCGCGCACCTTCCCCACCATGGAAGCCGTTGCCAAGGGCTTGTCCGAGCAGGATATGGCCGACATCGCCGCTTACTATTCCAGCTTCAAGAAATAAAACAGGGGGCCGACATGAAATCATTGAACTTCGCTGTCGCGGCAGCCCTGTTCCTGGCCGCAGGCTCTGCGGCCCAGGCCAACGACCTGGCCGCGGGCCAGGCCGCTTATCAGAAATTCACGTGCGCCACCTGCCACGGGGCGGATGGCAAGACCCCCACGCTGCCGGCCTATCCGGTGCTGGCCGGCCAGCATGCGGATTACCTCGCGCACGCACTCAAGGCCTACAAGCGCGGGCAGGCCGGGGCGCCCGCCTCGTCCAATATCCGCAAGAACCCCATCATGGGCGCCATGGCCTCCCAACTGAACGACACCGACATCGCCAATATCGCGGCCTGGCTGTCCACATTGCCCTCGCCGCTGTCGGTCCAGAAGTAATTTCGTCGTCCCTTTGAAAGCAGGGGGACTACGACATATGAGGCCAGTGGATTCCGCCTTGCGGCGGAATGACGAAAGCATCGCCGTCCAGCGAATGCATGGTCATCCCGGTGAACGCCGGGATCCACAGGCCGTCTGGCCCGCTTCCTGGGCTAATCACGGCTGATGCGACGGCGGATCAGATCCAGATAGCCCTCGTTGCTGAAGGGCGTGCCCAGCCGCTGAGCCTCCCAGACCACTTCGCCGAGACATTCCATGATTTCGTGGGCCGCCTGGTGAGGGTCGTGGGTGGCCAGCAGTTGCTGGTAGGCGTTGCGGATGCCGGGGGGGTGGTCCACTTGCAATTGTTCCGATATCGCCAAGTGCATGGAAAGGTGCAGGAAAGGGTTCGTGCGGCCTTGTTCCACCGTGTAATCGACGTTCGCCGCATCGGGGTTCTCGAGGTCGGCATGGTATTCCGGATGTTGCACCATCCATTCCGCAGCCAGGGTTTCAAGCGGAGTGAGGATCTCTGAGTGGCGATATTTGCGCCAGGCCTCGGTGAAGAACTCCCGGACCTGTTCACGGGATGGGTTGAACATGCGACATACTCATTGAACAAAAGCCGATTGTACCGGCTGCCGTGGGTTTCGAATTCCGGATTGCGGCGGGCGGACGTGCAGAGGTCGCCATTGCGGGCCGTAACCCGCTAAAATGAACCGGCTTGCCCGGGTCAGTGGAGGATCCGGGCCGCCCTGTTCATCCTCTCGTACAGGGGGGGGTTAGTCTTATATAAGACTACGTTTATAATACCCCTCTTGAGTTCGCGCCAAACGCACAGTCCTCGCCGTTCGAGGCCGGGGAAAGCAAGGCTGCGTCGAAACCTTTTCAATAATGGAGCAACTGGAGCATCCATGGCTTATCAGCACATCAAGGTCCCTGCCGCGGGCCAAAAAATCACGGTCAACGCCGATTTCTCGATCAACGTGCCTGACGAACCCATCATCCCCTATATCGAAGGCGATGGCACCGGGGTTGACATCACGCCGGTCATGCTCAAGGTGGTCGACGCTGCGGTGGCAAAGGCCTACGGCGGTAAGCGCAAGATCCACTGGATGGAAGTCTATGCCGGCGAAAAGTCCACCAAGGTCTATGGTCCCGACGTCTGGCTGCCCGAAGAAACCCTCGAGGCCGTCAAGGACTACGTCGTTTCCATCAAAGGCCCCCTGACGACGCCCGTCGGCGGCGGTATCCGGTCGCTCAACGTGGCTCTGCGCCAGCAACTGGACCTGTACGTCTGCCTGCGTCCGGTGCGTTACTTCAAGGGTGTTCCCTCGCCCGTGCGTGAGCCTGAGAAGACCGACATGGTCATCTTCCGCGAGAACTCCGAAGACATCTACGCCGGTATCGAGTTCGCCGCCGAAACCGAGCAAGCCAAGCTGCTCATCGATTTCTTGCAGAGCAAGCTGGGCGTGAACAAGATCCGCTTCCCGGCCACTTCGGGCATCGGCGTCAAGCCCGTGTCCCGCGAAGGCACGCAGCGTCTGGTGCGCAAGGCCATCCAGTACGCGATCGACAACGACCGTCCTTCCGTCACGCTGGTGCACAAGGGCAACATCATGAAGTTCACGGAAGGCGGCTTCCGCGACTGGGGCTACGAGCTTGCCATGGGCGAATTCGGGGCCCAGCTGATCGACGGCGGCCCATGGTGCAAGTTCAAGAACCCCAAGACGGGTCGTGACATCGTGGTCAAGGACGTCATCGCCGACGCCTTCCTGCAGCAGATCCTGCTGCGCCCGGCCGAGTACGACGTGATCGCCACGCTCAACCTGAACGGCGACTACATTTCGGACGCCCTGGCCGCCCAGGTTGGCGGTATCGGTATTGCCCCGGGTGCCAACCTGTCCGACTCCGTGGCCATGTTCGAAGCCACGCACGGCACGGCTCCCAAGTATGCCGGCAAGGACTACGTCAACCCCGGTTCGGAAATCCTCTCGGCCGAGATGATGCTGCGCCACATGGGCTGGACCGAAGCTGCCGATCTCATCATCAGCAGCATGGAAAAATCCATTCTGTCCAAGAAGGTCACCTATGACTTCGCCCGTCTGCTCGAAGGCGCGACCCAGGTGTCGTGCTCGGGCTTCGGTCAGGTGATGATCGAAAACATGTAATACCGTCTGCCGTCCTGCACGGTAGTCCACGAAACCCGCATCCCTCACAGGTTTGCGGGTTTTTTATTTCAGGCTTTCGCCACGATCACGTACGCATGCATGGGAAAGGCGATGTCGTTTCCATCGCGATACTGGTTCACCACCGGCTCGGTTTCCTGACGGACGGCGTCGAGCAACTCGGCCTGAGCCGAGCTTTCCAGCGTGGCGAAGGCCGGCACGGCGGCGGCAGAGCTGGCGACGGCCAATGGGACGAAGCGGTCTGCCTGGGGAAAGCGCAAGGGGATGGATTCGGGTGTGATCTCGACCGCCCCGAAGCCCGCCGAATCAAAGAGCGCGCGCAGGGCGTCGGTATCGGACAAGGCAAAGGGTATGGAGACGGCGGCGAGCGGAAGCGCGAGGCGGCGCGCCACGGACTCCATCAGCGCCTCGAAGACGGGATGCTGTTCCAGCGCCTGCCCGACGATCGCCACGGCACGGCCATCCGGGGCCAGCACGCGGCGCAACTCGCGCAGCGCCTTGCCGCGGTCGGGGAAGAACTGCAGGCCGTGCTGGCACAGCGCCAGATCGAAGGCCGCATCCTGGAACGGCAGGGCAGTGGCGCTGCCTTCCATCCAAGTCACGGGGGCCCCTTGCGGCGCGGGTAGCGAGCGCGCCACGGCCAGCATGGCGGGATTGATGTCCAGGCCGGTGACGGATCCGCTGGCGGTGACGGCTGGAGCAACCTGGCGCGTCACCGCGCCCGTCCCGCATGCGAGGTCCAGCACGCGCTCACCGGATTGCGGCGCGGCGTGGCGCAGCAGAACGGCCGACCAGGGCAGGAACATGGCGGGCACGAAGTAGGCCTCATAGGTTTCCGCAGGGGTTCGGGGCTGGCTCATGCTCGGCTCCATTATCGTTTCAGGCGGGTTGATCCCAGGGCAATGCAACGCGCTCGCCATGGGCCGTTTCGACAATGACCGGCACCATGCCCAGAGCGGCGACCAGATGCATGGGTTCGGAGCCCGTGTTGATGATCTGGTGCACCTGGTTTTCCATGCTGCGCAGTTTGTCCTTTGGCCCGGCCACGGTGCGGTGCTCGATACCCGGGATGGCGTACGAGGGGACAAGGGAGTTGTCGATGACGGCCATGGCGGTCTCCGGGTCGGAAATGGAACATTCTGTCCGCCCATGGTAATGTGCCTGAGGAAAAAGACTATCCCGTTCTTGGGTTTGGCCCATGTCTTTCAGGCTATGGCGCCGACGGCGAACACTGGGGATGAACCATGCGCTTCTCCCAATTGCGCAACCTTCTGGCCCTGACCACGCATTCCAGCCTGGGGTCTGCGGCTCAGGCGCTGGGTATCGCTCAGCCGGTCCTGACACGCAGCATTCAGGCACTGGAGCTGGAGCTCGGGGTGAAGCTGATCGAGCGCAGCGCGCGCGGAACCAGCCTTACGCCCGAAGGGGAGCGTCTGGCCGTACGCGCAAGCCGTGTGGAAAGAGAACTCCAGATGGCAAGGGAGGAGCTTGCCCAATGGCGCGGCCAGCGGCATGGCTGCCTCAGTATCGGCGTGTCGCCCGTTGTGCATCTGCTGCGCCTGCCTCGGGCCATTGCCTTGTTTCGCAAGGAATACCCGGGTATCCGGGTGAATGTCTCAGAGGGCCTGTTTTCGCAGGTGTTCTCCAGCTGCGACTCGGGCAAGCTGGATTTTGCTGTCGGCCCTTTGGCCTTGGCGGGTGGGCCTGTGCCGGCCACCTACGTCGCCGAACACTTGTTTACCAGCGAAACCGCGGTGTTCGCGCGCAAGGGTCATCCCCTCGCGGGTAGCCGGTCGCTGCTGGGCCTGCTGGGGGCGGACTGGGTCAGCGGGGATCCTTGCGAAGGGCCCGGGGACGTCATCTGCCGTACATTCACTGCTCAGGGCTTGCCGCCGCCAGTCCCCGTCATGCATTGCGATTCGGCCGTCTCGGCCTTGGAATTCGTGGCCGAGACCGATCTTCTTGCCATGTTGCCGCGCCGTCTGATCGAGGTCGGACGCCTGCGCGATGCGCTTAGGCTGGTTCCAGTGCAGGAGCCGATTGCGGCAGCCGCCGTGTGTCTCGTGTACAGACGGGACGCCATCCCGACACCCGCAGCACGGGCATTGATGGCAGCCATCCGCCTGTGTGCGAAGACGGTCTGAATCCAGGGGGGGCCTCGCCGGATTCGTGTTTCAGAGGTTCACTTCGAAATACGCGCCTGACGCAGTTCCTGGTACTTGGCCAGCGCTTGCTGGTAGGCGTGCGTGCGCGGGTCGGAGATGCCGTTGATGACCGTCTGTTCGCTCATGCCGGCCGCTCTCCAGTCGGCCAGATCCTGCTGCACCTGGGTGCGAGTCAGGCCTGCCTGCTGGGCGTCCTGGGCCTGTGCTGCCGAGACGGCTCCAGCGGAGATCATTCCAAGGGCGAGTGCGCAGGCGGAGAGTGTGGCTTTCATGATTGCAATTTCCTTTTCAATTTACTGTTGACGGATGCCGTGATGGCTGAAAAGAGCTCCGATGTGTGCAGGAATCTTTTCAATATTCCGTTAATTGAATGATAAGGAAATGATTTCTGGCTAGAAACGGCAAAAATTCAATTTAAATTTCCAAAAATCGGAATCATTAAGCAGTAAAAAAGGAGGCATCGCCTCCTTTTTTACGTATTGCCTAGTGCTTAAGCGGATGCCATGGCGGCGCGTTTGCGCTGTGCGATCCAGCGGCCTGCCAGCACGATCAGAAGCGCACCTGCCGCTTCGGCGGCGAGCTTCACCATCGGCGAGATCTCGCCGAGACGTTCCGTGACGAACACGTCCGTGACGAGCATGCCTCCGGCGATCCAGCCAAGCAGGGCGGCGCCCAGCGTCACGACCAGCGGGAAGCGGTCGATCAGCTTCAGGACCAGGGTGCTGCCCCAGATGATGATGGGAACGCTGACGACCAGGCCGAAAACCACCAGGCCGATCTGATGGTCTGCATGCGCCGACTGCGCGGCGCCCGCAATGGCGATGACGTTGTCCAGGCTCATCACGAAATCGGCCACCAGTATGGTTTTCACCGCTGCGAAAATCGTTGCGCCGCCATTGATGTTGCCGTGTTCATCATCTTCCGGGATCAGCAGCTTGATGCCGATCCATACCAGCAGCAATGCACCGACGATTTTCAGGAAGGGGATGTCCAGCAGGGTCAGGGCGAAGGCAATCAGGGCGACACGCAGGATGATGGCGCCAGCCGTGCCCCACAGTATGCCTTGCATGCGTTGTTTGGGCTGCAGGTTGCGGCAGGCCAGCGCGATCACGACCGCATTGTCTCCACCGAGAAGGATGTCGATAAGAATGATCTGGAAGACTGCGGCCCAGCTCAGTGTTTGGAGAAATTCCAGCATTGGTCACCTTTGGTTTGGTCGTATAGGAAAAACCGGGCCAGACGCGTTGCCATGCGGATTGAGGTCTCTCAAATGACAATGGCCTGTTCCCGAAGGACACAGGCCATTCACTTGCGGAAGATAGACCTTGCCCTTGTGGCAAGGTCTTGCTTGCAATACCGTGGTGGATATTGCTCGGGCGCCGGGTGCCTGCGCTGTGCAGGAAAACCGTAATGACGACGCGCCGAAGGTAAGCTACTCCCCTTGATGGGCGTAAGTATAACCGCCTGTGCGGTTCAGTCAACAGGGGGCGGATACCTGCTTCCCCTGCATGGTATTTACCGTCCGTGTGAAGAGTGCTCTTTATAATTTCCGGGCTGGTTTGCAGGAATACGGAAGCCCCCTCGGGGCTCGTCCAGAATGGGAGATTCGCATGAATCCGACTGCAATTCTTTTGGCGACTTTCATTCTCTCCGTCGTCGGCCTGTTTGTCTTCATATGGTCCTTGCGCCGAGGCATGTTCGAGGCGACATCGGCCGGCGCGAGGGTGATCTTCTCTCCTCATGAAATCGGACGGACCGACGAGCCCTCTGCCAGTCAGGAACAGCAAGCCGAGCTGCAGCGCGTGACCGATCTGTACGGGCGCGACAGCGATTCCGAAGAGGGTGTCTCGCCGACGGAGCTTGCCGCGCGCGAGGAGGCGGACCGCTCCACCGCTTATCCGGTCTTTCTCATGTTCGCCTGTGCCGGGCTTTGGCTTCTGATCGCGTCGGCGGCAGGGCTCGTGAGCTCGCTCAAGCTGCATATGCCCGATCTGCTGACCCAGTATGCCTGGCTCAGTTTCGGTCGCTTGCGCACCATACATCTGAACGCCGTCGCCTATGGCTGGACTCCCATGGGCGCCCTGGGCCTGGCGGTCTGGCTGCTGCCGCGCCTGTTGCAGACGCCGTTGCGCGGAGGACGCCTGGTCATACTTGGAACCGTCATCTGGAATGCCGCGCTCATCGCCGGGTTGGGCGGGCTGGCCGTGGGCATCAACGCGGGCATGGAGTGGCTGGAGATCCCCTGGCAGATCGGCGGGCTTTTCGCCGTCGGCGGCATGCTCATCGGTTTGCCCATGGCGCTGATGCTGAGCCGGCGCAAGGTGCATCATCTGTAT